>Ga0214201_1000084_pt1 | contig 39967 bp, 58 predicted proteins | sample TroBogEpilimnion_32_FD_153039 | JGI IMG/M metagenome (GOLD analysis project Ga0214201, IMG submission 153039) | Freshwater microbial communities from Trout Bog Lake, WI - 29MAY2009 epilimnion | ecosystem: Environmental > Aquatic > Freshwater > Lake > Epilimnion/Euphotic zone | place: Trout Bog...
CAACAGAATAAGAAGCATCACCGCTATCCATTGCATTTGCACCAACAGCAGTATTTTGTAATCCAGCCGCTAAAGCATAACCAGCTTGTCTGCCCAAAGCAGTATTAGAAGTTCCACTTATATTGCTTACTAATGCTTGATAACCTAATGCCACATTGTTGCCGCCAGTAGCCGTAGCCGCCATAACACCATTACCAACAGCAGTATTTGTAGAAACTGCACCTGTTCCTTTACCAACAGTAAGACCTGATATAGAAGCATCATTAGCTGTAGTAAGTGTTGTGCCGTTAAATGTTAGGTTAGCAGAACCAGCCAATAAGCCAGAGCTATTGTATTGAACTTGGGTGTTTGAACCACCAGCACCACCGATTACAGAAGTCGGATTGACCCATGTAGGAGCACTTCCTGTTGACTGAAGAATATAGCCGTTTGTACCAATACCAAGTTTAGATAACGCTGTACCTGACGCATAGTAAGGCAAATCACCTGCTGTATATGACGAAAGACCAGTTCCACCATAAGAAGTAGTAAGCGCATTAGTTAAATTTAATGTATTTGCAGTTAATGTAGTGCCGTTAAACGTAAGATTAGCAGAGCCAGCTAAATTGCCTGAACTGTTATATTGAACTTGGGTATTTGAACCGCCAGCAATACCTGCTCCACCTGCTCCAGCTAGAACTGCAATAGCAGAACCAGTGTTGTAATAAAGTTTTCCGTCAGTATTGTTTAATCCCAGCTCACCAACAGCAAGATTAGAGGTTGTTGGAACTGCCGACGCTGTTGTGCTGTGAAACAGAATAATGGGTGTGTAGCCTGTCTGTGCCATATTTAATCCTTTTGAGTCATTATATCTTTAAACATTAAAAAGTACCTCCATTGATACCACCTGTAATAGCAGTATTGGTGACATTGTAAGTCAATCCTGTGCTAGTATACTGAGGCTGATTTCCGGTAGCAGCACTCGCATAAGTAATGTAGTTTGTAGCCCCTGAGCCTGCTGCAAGATTTAAATTAGCAGCATTTGTAGCATTAGTCACAGCAGTGGTGCTAATAACTGCTACAACCTGCGCAGCAGTCGCTGCTGTAAACGCAGAAGCTCCATTACCATATGCCAAACCTGTCAGAGTTGCTACACCAGTACCTCCATTAGTCGCAGTTAAAGTCCCAGATACGTTTGTATTTGCAGTTCCTAGAGCTAAAACACCAAAAGCTGGGGCTGCTGCTCCAGCGGATATTAATGCCTGACCTGTTGTGCCTACAGCACTATAAGCATGAGCCGTACCTGTACCGTACCCAACTCCACCAGCTGTAGGGGTTGCCGTGCTGTTTGTGCCACCTAGTGCAATAGAAACAGGATTTGTCAAGCTAAATACTGAACCAGTAAGGGTTAATCCTGTACCAGCAGTATACGTACCAGCTCCGGAAAACTGAGTCCACGTAACAGCTGTAACTCCAAGAGTTCCTCCTGGATCAACTGTGCATACCCAACCTGTGTCAGCTTGAGTTGTACCTTGCTCTACAAATACAAACGCGGAGATTAACTGTGCCCATGTCGCAGCATCAACGGCTCTAGTCCAAGTAGATGCATTGGATACGTATATACCATTATTAGCTTGAGTACTTTGATTTTTAACCAGAACCCGACTAGATGAAGTAGTAAATCCATCAATCGACTGTTCTCCTGAAAGTGTAATATTTGCGGTGGTTGCTAGTAAGACTGCAGGTTTAACATTTAAACCCTGTGCTACGGCATCAACATACTGCTTAGTAGCCAACTGCAAACCAGATACAGGGTCTTGAGTAACAGTGACTGAAGTCAATCCACCCAGAGTCAAAGAAGTTCCACCAAGGGCAATATTAGTGGCACCAATAGTCAATGACGAATTGGTCAAACCACTATTTGGAATGTTAGTAAATGTATTTGTGCTACCTGAAATTGACTTGTTTGTTAGGGTTTGGATACCAGTTAAAGTCGCAACAGTTGAATCAATCGCAATTGTGACTGCGGTAGATCCGTTATAGCTCGTACCTGACAATCCAGTGCCAATAGTCAATGCGTTTGTTGCAGTTGCGGTAATGGTTCCGCTAGCACCTAGAGCAACTGTTACACCATTGTATGTCACTTGTGGGTTTGCAATTTGAGCATTTGTAACCGTGCCGCTTAAAGCAGTTGTAGGAATTGTGGTTGATGCAGTCATGGCAGATGTGCCATTTCCATACACATAACCAGTTAAAGTGGTTGCCCCTGTACCGCCATTAGCAACGTTTAATGTACCACCAAGGACGATAGCACCAGTACTTGCAAAATTAGGAGTAAAACCAGTAGTGCCTGCACTAAAACTTGAAACACCAGCACCAGAAATAATGGTTCCCCAATTACTGTTTGCATAAGCTTCTAAAGAGTTTAAGTCTGTATTGTAACGAAGCATTCCGTTGACAGGGCTTGCCGCTCTTGCAGCTGTATTACCACTAGGTACTGAAACACTAGCTGACCCAGGAAGCACAGGATTGCTTGCTAAACCTATGATCGGATTGGTATTTCCGTTTAATACAGAAATCTGATTGGTTGTTCCTGCAACAGTAGCTACTGAAATTGTAGTTCCGTTGGTCTGTAATAATCCTGTACCAGAAGTAGTTGCAAGAGCTTGTACTAATCCCGTAAGCGCAAATGTAGGATTGCCACTAATGCCATTACCGTTGGAAATACTTAAGCCTAAGCCAGACACAGACAATGTTCGGCTAGTAACTGTAGTTCCGCTGTTCTTAACTATGATGCCTTGAGAGGCATTCTCTAAACTGCCTGATACTCCATTCAAGAAGATATTGTAAATGCCTCCAGAACCTCCGTCAGAGGATCCTAGGCCTAATCCTGTACCGATGTATCGACTATTTGGAAGAGCGGGCTGAGCAGTAACAGTTAAGAAAGTTTGAGTTAAAGACGGGCTAGCAGTAATTGCACTAACAGTAGTCTGTACCGTTTGTCCATTTTGGACTATTGGTACTAACTCAGAGCCAGTAATGGCAGTCTGTGCTGGTGGAAGCTGCGAGATTCTTATATTTGCCATAATTAGGGACTCAAATTATCTAAATTTCCATCAATTGTATCCTCGGACTGCTCAGGTGCAATTCCCCACTCACCAGCAGTAGACGGAAGTGTCGGATCTTGATTTACATCATTTACAATATTAGGATCAGTTGTTAATGCATCGTTATCTGGATTAAGCGGTGCATCAGGACGTGGAAACCGAATAGAGATCTTTTCAGGCTGTCTTGCAGGCAGTCTATAGGGATCACGCTCATCATTGCAACCAAAATTGCATACTCTTAACCCAGGAATATTTCTATCATTACTAATATCATCATAGGCACGTTTCATCTTACACCTATCGCAGATAGCGATACTGAGTACCGTATTGCCACGAGTGTCTAACCAGATGCTCATTTTGTATAAGGACTTATGTTAGGTGCAAAGTAAATAGGAGACTTGTCACGCTCTTCTTGCTCTGCCATCATCCAGTATTTTTCAGCTTGCTGTTCACAATACACAATTCTTGTAGGCTCTACATTTGGTAATTCCATTGCCATTTGATGAGCTAGCATATTCTGCACTGCTAAGTACCATCTTTGAGGAATCTCAATAGATCCAGATAAAGCGCCTACATCTTGAATATATCTGTGAGCCCAAACTACGATTTGTGGCGAATAGATTTGAGGTGCAGGCCATAAGTACATAGCAGGTTGAGGAATATTCCTGTCAAACCAGTATTGCAAAGGGTAATTATTAGTAAAATTTTTGTTCGGCAAGTTGGTGTAATCATCACGATTCATTCTAGCCATTGGAATTTCAGTAGCATTGGATCCAAAAACTACTTGATATACACCCATATTAATACCAGATGTCTGCTGAATTCTCCAATATGGAACATTAGCAGAAGGATCGAGGTCATAATACAGCCATGTCCCTGAGACCCAGTTCGTGGCGCCAGGGCTATAAGCAGTTGTCCAGTTGGTGCCATCATTTGAGTATTGAATCTGTATTGTCACAGACCCACTGACAGCAGGTAGAATACCTACAGTTCCAATATAGACATTCTGCCCAGATCCGTTATTAATTCCAATAGAGCTTGTGTTATTTGTACATTGGCAAATATTGGTGTACTGACCATCAAATGCATATGAACCATTACCAGTGGTAGAATATCCGCCTGTAGTGTTCTGAGTAACAGTTCGATAGTTAGCATTTAGCACATCAACTACACCTGTGTTCAGATAGTACTGATAATGATCAGGAATTAATCCAAGCACATACTTTTGAATGCACCAATACTGAATACCTCTATTTGCCAGATTTGACAATAGATAGTACAGACTCTGAGTAGCAGCATTGACTTGCTCAACTGTCAAGTCTTCTGCTAATTTACCTGCTCGCCGAGCACCACTATCAATAAGTTGTTGAACAGTGATAACGGTTTGGCTTACTGTTCCGCTTGTACTCATTACCACCCTTTTATGTTGTGCTTTTTAGGCTTACCACCGTCTTTACAATGCCAACTTTTCAAGGATGCTGCTTTTCGTGTAGGTCGTCCTTTTTCATCTTTCATAGGACCTTTCATGCCTGACATTCTGGCACAAAATGAATCATGTCTAGGACCACTTGCTTGTGGCGGTTTTAAATGACTACCTGTTTCACGATTCACTTTTGCTCGACCTTTTGCAGTAAGGCCAGCACCTTGACTAGTAGGCTTCTTTTCACCTTTTTTGATTGACAACTTAACATCACCGCCATGAGCCATCTTCTTAGACTGTGAATGCTTTAAATCATAATCTGTTGGAGCACTTTTACTTCCGGGCTTTCTCATATGCTCACCAGAACCATGCTTAATCCGTTCTTGCTTAGCATGAATGTTTTCCCATAAACCGGGCAATTTGCCACCGTCTTTCTTCTTAACAGACCGTTTTACAGAATAAGCAATGGCAACTGCTTGTTTTACAGGTTTACCTGCATGCACTTCTGCAGCTACATTCTTACTAAATGCTTTTGGGGATTTAGATTTGATAAGTGGCATGATTATGGGAATGCTGGGTTAACGTTATTGTTATTTGCAATTAATTTACCTGTGACGATTACTCCAGCAGCAATTGTTCCTGTACTAGTAACTAACTGCCATTGAATATCTGTCTTTTCACTATATGCAAATGGGTCTGATGCACGTAATGCCGTATAATTTGAAACAAATGGTTGTTGTAATACGTTTAGCTTCACACCAGTTACATTATTAATTGCCTGAACTTTATACGTAATAATTGTACTTCCTGTATAGCTATTTGAAGTATTTACTTCAGCTAAATCTAAATAAAATGTATAACCGGCAGGAACAGTGTATATCGTACTTTGTGACTTACTTATACCTACATTAATTTGTGCAACTACGTTAGAAGATTGCTTAAGAGTAATTGTACCTACATTGGTCGTTTGACCTGTGCCGGGTGACGTCATTAGCAAACTATTGACTCTAAAATAGCTATTAACTGTCGTAACACCAGCAGTACCGTTTAGCGCCAAAGTTTCAGAAATTGGATTAAAGCTTGAATCCAATCCACTAATAAATATTTTAGCACTTGTATCATCAGATGCTGACGTACTTACAAGCGTTAAAGTAGATGCTGATGTAATGTATGTATAAGTTGATGCATTTTCCCAAATAGGAATTGATGTTGTAGTTACTGATGACTGATAACCAAATAAACTTACCACACTATGGCCCATAATCTGACCACGAGCCACTTGCAAATCAAATGGTTCATATCGACCAGCACGTGTGACTGAAGCGACAATATTATTATTGCTCATAAATTCTCCAATTTAAAAAGCGGGGGATTGCTCCCCCAACCTTTTAGTAATTACACTTAGCCTTGCCACCCATTTTATGGCGTTTAGCATGACCACCATGTTTCATAGGATGACCGTCGATCTTGTCATGACCATGTGAATGCTTTGCAGCATGTTTGTGCATATGGGTATGACCAGAATCATGATGACCATGAGTAGTGTGATGAGCAACATGGCCATGAGCATGCTTAACATGTCCACCTTTTTTGTAGCCAGCTGGTCCTTCTTTAATTTCACCAGTTCCAGCTTTCTTGGTAGGCATTTTAGCGCCGTCTTTCATGTCATTCAAGTAGCGTTTAGCAACATTCTGCGATACAGTACCGCCTTTTGCATAATGCTTCTTGCTATGACCGCCATGTTTATAACCAACACCTTCTACTCCACCTGTCTTGGTGTGAAAAGACTTAGTCTGTTTAGCTTCATGAACTTTATCTTGCACATCAATTTTTGGTTTTAATGCACTACGATCTTGAAAACGATCACCTTTAGCTGCCAAAGCTTGACCGCCTTTAGCATAGTGATGTTTAGCATGACCGCCACGTTTCAATTGCTTACCGCCTTCGTGATCAACAGGGCTTGTACCGCCTGCAGCCATTTTAGCCATGTGCTTGTGATGCTCATGCATTTTGTGATGATGCATAGATCCGCCTTCTGCATGTTTAGCTTTGTGATGCTTAGCCATTGCTTTGTGGTGTGCATGTGAGCCTTCAGGATGACCAGAAATACGATGAGCTTTACCACCGTGCTTGTAGCCAGGTCCTTCAATACCACCAGATGTGCCTTTGTGATGGGGTTTACCTTCACCTAACAAACCGCCAACTGGAGGATTGTACATACCTGCTTTACCGCCTGCTTTTAAACCACGATGAGCTTTACTAGCTTTCATGCTTTCATGATGCTTAAGTTCTTTTTCAATCTTATGCATTTCATGCATTTCTGCTTTGTGCTCTTTACCACCTTCAGCTTTACCGCCTTTTTTGCGCTGAAGAAGGGCACCAGTTGGCATAGGAGGGCGACGTCCCATTACAGGACGAGGTGCCATTGCCATCATCGGATTTCCACCCATGGCCATATGCTTCTTGTGCGCATGACCACCTTTTTTCATACCTTTACCTGCTTCATCAGCAGAAGGCTCGGTAGTCATTTCTTTTGGTTCACGACTAAATTTTGTTGCCATGATTAATTTCTCCTAATTAGGCTTGAGTAACGCCAAGAGCGCCAATACGAGTTGCATTTGGGCCGACCATAATTGCATTACATCCAACAGTTATGACCAAACGACGAATACCGTTTGTGGCGGAAGATGGTTGATAAGTACCACGAACGTCACCGGTTGTGCTTGTAGCAGGATTAGTTGTATCTGCTGCCACGAATGCGCTAGAACCGCCAGTATCACGAGCTACAGCATTTGCCCAACCAATACCAACCAAATAACCAGCATCAACAACACGAACTGGCAATCCGATCACATCAGTTGTACCAAGCGCAATTGTTGCGCCTAAAGCGCCTGAAATTGTAGCAGATACGATTTGATAGAAAGCTTTTTTACCATTAACAGTGGTTGATTGTGTTGTACCAGTAGCAATCACTTCAGTCATTGGTTGGCCGTAATAATCATAGCCTGAAATAGTGACGTTGCGGTTAGTTAATGTGCCTGTACCGGAAGTAATGCTTACTGCACGAGCACAGTCAAGTTGCAATACAGTTTGACCAGCTGGAGTAATGACAGACTTAACTGAAGTACCTGCTGTTAAAGTAATCGCACTAGAAGTAGTTTGTGCTGTTGCAATGTTATTTGCAACTAATTCTTGTGGAACAACATCCCATAAGTAGACACGACCCATAGGGCCTACACCTAATTCCATTGGTGCTGGATCGCCTAAAAGTGCATTACCACTGGCAGTAATATTAACTGTGCCTGTCGCGCTTGAAGATGCACTTACTGTATATGTTCCTGCACCGCCTGAACCAGTACCGAATGCAGTAACATAAGAACCGGCTGTTACGCCTGTTCCAGAGATATATTGACCTAATACTAATGGATCGCCAGATAATTGGGAAACAATTGTTAAAGTTGTACCAGATACAGAACCAGAAAATACAGCTTCAGTATTTGTGTTACCTGTACCCATGTAGGTTTGTGCGGGACCTAAAAACAGGTCATCTGAAAATTGTGGCATTTGTCTTTCTCCTTGAAAAGCTTAGACGAAATAAAGTGGGGAGTTAAGGTCTCCCCACATCACCTTTACATCATTAGGCTCCTGGAGTTCCCCACATAGCACGTGGATCAGTCCAACCTACCTGATAACGCTCAGTTGCTTTGTAACGCATAGAGTCGGTTTCGAAGTCGCCTTCCATAGTCTTCTCTAATGCACGACGCATCAACAGTTTCATACCTTCTGGTGCATCTGATTGAATCCACCAGTTAGTAGAAGATGTCAAACGGCTAATAACCGAGGCACCTTCTGGCAACAAACCAATCGATTTAATTGGGTTGATGTCATTGTTAGCAGTACCAGTACGTAATACGCTCTTTAGCAATACTTCTGCTTGGAACACGTTGCCTGGTGCTACAACTAACTTAAGTGGTTGCAAACGGATTTTCTTACCATTATTGTCAACAGCAAGGCGCAATTGAATTAACATTTGCTCCAACGAAGTCTGAGACAAAGCAGCAGCAGTATTTAACTGATTGCTGAATGAACCAGCTGCAATTGGGTGTGCAGTGTTAATCAAAGATACGCCGTCACCGCCAACATATGAAGAGTTAAATGCACGGTTCAATACGTTAGCGCATAGCAATTCTTTGGTTTCCACCAAAGATTGTGCCAAGTGCTTCGCATATACCTGACCAATACGGATGTGATCACCGTCTTCAACCAATACTTTGGTCAAAGCAAATGCCAATCCAAATACTTGGTAGACATAGCGTTGTAAGAACAGAACACCACCTTGTTGATAGGTTACAGGGCTGCCGTCAGGTAACTGAGGAGCTGCACCAAAACCGTACAACACTGGTTCTTCATGGTAGTTACGTGGAATACCAGATTGCTCACGGAATACAGTGCTCCATTCGTCAGCTCGTTGGTCATAAACGCCATCAAAGGACTCGTTCAGAATAGGTTCAACTATTGAACGGAAGTCCGTACTTCTCATCGGGGCTGCCATTTGTCAGTCTCCTATATTAAACGATTGCGGTGTAAGCACCGTAGAACTGAGTGCCAGACAATTGTACACGTACGATTGTATAAGCATCTCCCCATGCGTTGTCTACGTTTTGGCATAGATCAACGACACGCATTTGTCCTTGGTTGCCATTACCAACTGCGGTAGAAGCACCAAGAGTAGCTTGCGATAAGCCTGTTACTGTAGAACCAGCAGTGATATTTGTGAACAAATATTCATTACCGATACTAGTCTGAGCCATTGAACCATCAGCTTGGATTTCATAAACGATGTTGAGGTCGTTATAGAAATACGCATTGGTGGTTGAATTAGCAAAAGTTGTAGTACCAGCTGGCCAATAATTGGACACACGGCGACGACCTGTAGTATCAGTAAACTCTACACCTTGGAATGAACCAGTTACAGTGTATTGTGCTGATAAAGTTGTTGACGCGTTGCTAGCTGGGGCTTGAGTAGGAACAATCTGACCAGTGGTGCCGCTATTCGCGGATTGACCATAAGACACAGGTTGTCCTTTCAGGATATTTGAGTTATATCCTGATGGGATACCGTTGGCAAGGACCTGTGCTCTTTCCAAACCTGTTGGGAAGAATGCAGGACGCAAACCAAACGGAGCTGACGTTGCTGACATAAAAACTCCTTAAAAGAGGGGTACATCTCTTGTTTGGTCGAATTTCATGCCGTCACCTTCAATTTGGCCAATACGTTTCCCGTCACTGTCTTTTGCATTGAGTAGTTGATCTTGTTGCACTTTAATCTTCTCTTGCTCATCCATCGGTGCATAGTGATGGAGTTCTGACATCATCTCTTGATAAATGTCATTAGGAAGCTTAAAGAGCAACATTTCGTTAACTGCTACAAAACCTTCATGCTCGCCTGATTTGACTCGATAGTTTTCAAAGCCGGGTACTTCCTCGGCTTTCACTGGCACATAACCTAAGCGCATGCGTTTGTGAATGGGATCGTACTGGTTTGTTGTTGATAACCAGCATGGATGAAAGCCAGGAATTTCTGGCGGGGTCGGAAGTGACTCTTGCGTAAATTCCGAGCGGAACATTCTACGACGTTCCTGCGATGATGCTAATGAATCTTCTGCAGCTGCACGAACTGAATCATGATGTCTATCTGTTCTACCAGTGCTTAAGTTTTTCTTTAATCTGTTATCCATAATTAACCTCTATTCTTGTTTTGACGATCCCATTCAGCGAATTTACTAATCATTCGCTTACGGGCTTCAGGATTATCCCATGCGCCTGCTTCTTTAATCGCAGCCACACGGTCGGGACTTAAGCGAAACTCATTCGCTTTCGTTGTTGCCGTTGTTTCTCTTCCCGAACTAGTCATGACAGATCGCGGTCTTTGTGTGGAATTATTGGGCTTATTATAGCTCATATTATATTTCTCAGGTAAATATTTTTTGAGCCGTCCGTCGAGTTCTTCCCAATAATCTTCTGTTGTTGGGTCAAACCCTTCATCAGTCAGCCGCTTATCAATCATCTGGGCAATCTGAGACTCTTCATTTCGACCGTTAGGGTCATACCATGGGTTGTCTTCCATCCAGTCTGCTGCTAAACGTTGTACTTGAGGATCAGGAACTTGAATATTAGGCTTCTGTTGATTAATCTGTTTAGTAGCATTATTCTTAATACTTTGTAATGATTCTAATTTACGACGGGCTTCATATAGCATTTCTTCTGCTTTTGCCACTCCGTCACCGTCAGATTGACCTACAGCCTCACGCATCTTCATCTTAGCATATTCGACTTGAACGCCAGAGTCATCGATTGCTTTATCGATTCTAGCTAATTCTGCGCCTGAGGTCTTCTTTTCAACCGCGGCTAATCGTTCTGCTAATTCTTGATTCTGCTTTTTAAGTGCCGAAATCAGATGAACTGATTCTTTGGCTTTTGATTGATGCATTTTACGTTTAAGTCTTCGCTCTTCACGACGGACTTGACGTAATTCTTCTTCATCTGCATCAGTTTCTTGTTCAGTTTGTGTAGTTGGCTCACCGTCTTCTTGTGAGTTTTCACTTGCTTGAACTGATTCTTCTTGCGCTTCTTCATGCTGTGGACTAATTTCGCCTTCAGGTAAAGCTACAATAGCACCACCGTCTTGCGACTCTTCTACTTGCATATCTGCTTTTTCAGTTGAATTCATAACAGTTTTCCTTTCAAAACTTAGATGAATGCTTTAATTTCACGTGGATCGCCGGTGACTTTACCAATGAGTTCATGGTCATTAAAGAAAGTAAATAATGCTCTTCCTTGTGTACCTTTGTCATCGTTAAAATCAATTTCCCATCTATCTCCACCCCATTTAGGAACACGCACAAAATCGCCAACAGCAGCCCAGACACCTTCTGCCCATGGTTGCATAGTTTCACGATTTTTAAACGCCAAAGGGCCTAGTGCAATGACTTTACCGATCATTGTGTTCCACTTCTCCGTTTCTTTTGTGTCTTCTGGAATGTAGATACCAGCTGATGTGACCTTCTCTTTGACCGCTCTTAATTGAATAAGAACACGAGCACCGTACGGCGCCATAAGTGGGTCGACAACAGGAAACGCTTCTGCAAGCGTTTGCTCAATGTCAATGTTCGACATCTCGATTTTGCTCCTCTAATAGGTTATTTAAAATATTCAAAGATTCTTCCAATCCTTGGTGTTGACCAACTAAACGCTGATAAGTTTCAAAGTTGACTACATTGCCATCTACCATGGCTTGAGCAACTTCTAATTTACGTTGTTCAATTAGCGTTATAAAGGAGCTAACAAAGTTCATTAGCGCCCTCTACCTGCTGCTTTCTTTAGAGGCTTGTGTGCTACATGACCACCTTTTTTCAGTGTTGCAACTGAATGAGGAACTGGCTTGGTCAGTTTTGGCTTATTTCCTTTTGCAGGCAAATTAGCAATACCTTTTTCAGGGTATGCACCAATTAGCATGTTGTCAGGCTGATGTGACTCAGGATAAACCTTACCACCTTTAGCATACTTCTTTACTTTTCCGCCTTTTTTTAAGTGGTTTGCTTCACTTTCGCCACCCATGGCGATACGCTTATGCATATTAATTGCTTCAGACATTCTAACTCTCCTTCGGTTGGTGTTGGTACTTCTGCTGTGCTTCTTGAACAGTTCTTGCCATTTCAGCTTCAACCTTACGGCTGTCAATGTCCATTTCTGCAAATTTAATCTCTTTATTGACTAAATTATTCTGTGTATTTTCAACAAATGATGACTGAAGCTTGGCTCGATCTTTTTCCATGTTCTGTGACATTTGTTGTTGTGTTAACTGACCATGTTGTACAAGTTTAGCTTGTTCAAGTTGCGCTTTAAGCTGTGCTTCTTGTGCTTTCTGATCAGTTTGCATTTTAGCAGTTTGTTGCATTGCCTGCATTTCAGCCTGAACAGTAGGGTCAATCTGAACTTGGCTTTGACGAATTTGTTGAACAGTTTGTACAATTTGTGCAATTGCCTGACCAACTTCTGCAAGCATTTGTTTAGAGTCTTGATGCACATGACCAAGAGCACCTGCAACCAACTTCTGAGCTTCAACAATATGTGGTTGTACTTTAAAGATGTCAAACGGTTCACCTAATGCATCTGATGTATAGGCTTGTGTTTGTTTTAAATACCATAGTGTTAAATGCTGCTTTAAATGCTCTAACAAAGCTGGCTTAAAGACAGGGGCAACTATTGGATTAGAACCGAAAATTGGGTCTTGATCATATTGTAAGTGCGATAACATATGAGCCAAATGATCTTGATCAGGAAATGCACCAACAGGTTTTCCTAATGTCATTGCTACATTTTCTAATGCAGGATTCATGTCTTCCACTTCATGCGGATCAGGTAGAACACCATTAATATCAGGCAGTTTTATCTGTTTAAGAATACGTTTTTCAACTTCCAAACGATTATACAGATCAGGGTTAGCCGCAGCACGTTGAGAAAGTGTTTGGATTTGAGCATAGCGTTGTGATTCGGCAAAAATGTGTGGGTCACTGACTGGTATCACATCAGAGTTAGTAATGAAGTCATCTTGTGTTACTTCTAAATCAGCTACAACTTCACTCTTTCTTTGTTCATCTAAATACCATCTATTTAAACGAGTCAAGACTCTAAAGACTCGACGCTGTGAATCATGCAGTCTACTATGAATGGAACTAAATACAGCAGCTCCTTGTTCTATCAAAGCTTGTGTCGTTCCGACAGGAGCATTTGATGTAATATCAGCTACTTTTTCTTCCGATGTAGTCACTACACCTTTAGCAGCATTTGTCAACCAACCAAGAAGTTCAAAAAGTACAGGACTAGGAGGGTTAAAAGGAACAGGCATTGCAATTTTACGAACATCATCAACACCGGGAGCTCCCTCAATTTCAGATACTTGTGTAGGCTCAATTACTGTGGTTTGCCCACTGATTTTTGCTCCTTTAAGCTTGAGCATGGTAGGCGCTGTATTAATGTGTGCAGAATCCAATAAAGCACGCAATGCGCCAGTAAGAGCAGCAGAAAGACCACCAATGAGATGAGGAAGACCAATAGCATAGGCGCCACGCCAAGGAATGAACTTAAACTCAATGAGCCAGTCAAGTTTAGTGAATGAATCATCGCCGTCCTCCCAGTTTCTGTAAAGACCGACCACTGCTCTTTCATTCTCATCAATCATGAGGATATATGGAGCACGATCACCTTTTGTAAATTTATCTTCTTCAAGTTCTAACCATGTGAAGATGTGATAAACACGTCTGACACCATCTACGTTGTCATGTTTTTGTGATCTACCTTCGATCTTGTCATTTGCTTTTTGTGACTTACTTTCATTAGGCTCCATAGGAGCTCTATACACATCTAAGTCAGTATACAGTCCGTTCTTAACACGAAGGTCATATTCTTCTTGTGTAATGTCTTGAACTTCAGTAACTCGACCGGCAGTGTAAAAATTACCAGCCGCAAAAGGTAAATACACATTATCAATAGGAACGAATTCAGTGCAAGGACGTTTCTTGCTTTCGTCATACCACATCTTAAGGTACTGACTACCACCGAGAGGAAGTTGTGTGAGCATTTGCTCTTCTTCATCACGATATTCTTCAATTTGCTCGGTTAACTGCCAATTCATGAAATCGCGTTTGCGATTTGCTCTTTCTTGCTTCTCTTTCGTGGCTTCACCGATGATTTTCGTCCTGACCGGACCATCTGCTGGGAAAAGCTCTTTAATTGCTCTGGCTGCAAAGTCAACGCATGCTTCCGCCATGACCGGATGGACGACTTTTGAGGCTCCCATGAATTGAGCGCCGCCAGGAGCATCATGCCCCAGTCCAGTTCTTCTAAGTCCGTCTTCATATTGCTTATCTCTGTCTTCACGAGCTTGTTTGTCTTTTTCTATTAAATCTAAGTACTTTAAAGCAATAGTATCAAGATCCCATGAATCAACAGACCCAGAATCGGCTAGATTTTCATAGAAATCAGGAGATTCCTCCGGCCCTCTTAAGTCATCGAACCGAATAATTGCACTGCCATCCGGAAGTTCTTCTATATTATCAGCAGATGCTTCAATATCTTCAAGAATCTCATAAACAGACTCATTATCATCAGTATCAGGGTTTGACCCTTCTTCGCCTTTAATAAAACGATTGTAGTCTTGGGGAATTGGCATTTCCGGCATATTATTTCCTCATTGCGAGTTCTAGTTTCATTTGGTCGATATTAACATGACCACCGCGTTTGCGGTTTAAAGGGCTATCTGGATTAAACGGGTTTGTAGTACCGGGTACATAACCTACACCGCCAGATGGCTTTGGTGTGTTTCTTACTCTTTCAAAGATTTCTCTAAAACCAGGGTCAACTGTCTTTGGTTTTACATAGTCTGTTGTATTTGGGTTTCTTTTTTCAGGCGTTGGCGGAATATCAGATGCAGGTGTAACACCGCCGGTGTTCATTTTAACGATCTTGCCGCCTTTTTTGTGGCCTTCTGGCTTTTGGTTTTCAAATAGCTTATTAAAGTCATCGACACTAATAAATCGATTTGTATTTGGGTGATTTTCAAGAATTTTATTAAATCGTTCTACACTATTTCCCCATCCGCCTATCTTTGCAGGTGTCAAATGATGTAATACGCTTTGAGTATCTTGAAGATCGATAATGCCAGCGCCTAATAAGTCATGTCTACCTTCATCAGTAATGCCATGAATTTTATGTACATTTTCAGGATTGTTTAGTAAGTCAAGCGATTGCTCACGATATTTTTCAATAATTGGCTTATTGCCTTTACCTTTAAACTGACTTAGCATAACAGTAGGGTTGGCTTTAATCCATTTGTCTTGGTCTTCTGCAAGTTGATATTTAAGACTTGACGGTAAATCTTCATAGCGCGGTGCAACCACACTCATCTCAACAGTTGCATGAGGCTTATTTGATTTATCGCGTAATGTAAAGATCTTGGTATGCCCACTTGCTACATCATCTGTATAACAACCTACACAGTGGCCCATCATGTCACCTTCATTTTGAAGAGCAGCTTCAAGTTTTTGATATGCAACTTGTGCAGGACCTTTAGAAAGTGCTTCTTCATGTGAGTCCATAGGATCATGATTAAACAAATGTTTTGCTTGATGCTTTCCAGGTCTAGGAATTTCTATATCATATTTAGGCGTGTCAAATTCATCTCTCTGAACAATCTTATATCCTTCAGGCAGTACACCTTCTTGGTGCTCAGGTAGTTTTAGCTCATGCCATTTATGGCCGTCATTGTATTTTTTGACATGCGGAAAGTCTTTCATGTCTTCCGCTGCAGTCTTTGCCATCTGCTTTTCACGATAGTCATTGACCTTGGCAACATGGCGGACTGCATCGGCCATTGTCATACGCTCTAATGTCTTAGGAGTTAGTGCTAAATGCTGAGGCACGTTTCCTGTAAGTGAGCCACGAAGCTCATCCATTAAATGATCAAGACCAAGTCTTGTGTCGAAGTCACTACCTAGCTGATTAATTTTTGCATTGGGGTCTTTTTCTGCAGCTGACAATAAGTCAGGGTGCCGCATAGAAGTTGCAAGATAATCACCAATAAACTCTTTAGCAGGCATTGGGTGCACACTACTATCTGCTAAATCTTCCCACATTCTACCAGCAGGAGTTGTAGCATGCCCTTCAAGCGGCATTTTATTTTTCTCTCTGGCTTCTTCTAAAGCAAACTTAGACATTGGCCCAGGATGTGTATTTTCTAAGTCTTTAATGTGGCTAATACCGTGCTCATCTGCAAGTTTTCTGACTGAATCACCAGGCGTTGCCAGCTCATTTCTAAGATAAGGCTTTAGTCTGTTATCAACCCAGTTATTCAATGCATGATCTGTTGTGGCTTTGGTTGTTAGCTCTTTTAGCTCATTAGGAAAGTTTTGCTCCATCCATGGCCAAAAGTCTTTTCCATAGTGCATGCCATGCTGCTTTGTTTTATTAAAGTCCATGGCATATGCATCTTCAATACCGGGAAAACGATTGCGTATGTAGTTTGCTTGATCTTGTGTGTAGGGTTTTGATGTGTCAAACTCAGGAATGTTTTTCTTTAGTCTTTCCATGTTGCGATCTAGCCATGACTCAGGCCAGTTGCCACCTTTTTCTTTGACTGACCAGTTAATGTCTGGATTGTTCAGTGTCAGAGCTGCTTTCATCTCATCAACAGATGGCTTTTTCAGATCTTCGAGCTCTTTCTGATCTTTCATTCTCTGTTCTAGAGTGCGAGGCTCATTAGCTTTAGCTTTTTCTAAATCTGCCTTGGCTTGATTTGCCAACTCTTTAAATCCAGCTCTTGGATCAGTAGCTGATAAATTAATTTCTTGCTGCTTAGCAAGTGCTGCTCTCATTTCTTGTAATGTAGGAGTACGTTTTCCTGATGCAGGCTCAAAGATAGGATTGCCTTTAGCATCATTGCCTCTTCTAACAATAATCTGCGACGGATTGATTTTTCCTTCTGTATGAATGTCAGGAATAACATCATATGGGTATATCTTATTCAGCTCTTCTTGTGACTTATTGCGAAGATAAGTGCTTAAGTCTGCTTCTACTTCACCTGCAGCATGCCGATATCGTGTAAATGGAGATGAAGAATGCATAATATGCGCTTGACCACTATTTGCATACTGAATTGCTGCTGCAGAAGGCTTAATACCATATTGTTTTTCAAAGAATGCGGCAGCTTTTTGAGCATTGATGTCAGCACTTGACATCAAATCTTCAAGATGCTGAGCTATAAAAATTTCATTGGCAGTTGGGAATGCTTTTTCTGATGTGCCTGTTTGCATTCCTTCATGGTGCTGAATAGCATGATCAATCTCATGGGGTAGTAATGCTTCTATTTTGTTTGGCGTTGCATGATTTGTATTGATTAGAATTTCATTTGTGCTTGGTAAATATCCTCCTTCATATCTCTCAGGAAGAGTCATAAACTTTACAGGCACATCAGCTAAATGAGGATATGCTTTGTACACTGTAGGATGCTCATAAACATCTTTAAGCGTCAGATCGTCTCTATTAACATCACCTAACTTAAAATTCACTTTTGCATCTTTGTCAGATAGCATTTGTCGTAGCTTGTTGTCATACCAGCGATATGTACCTGATTCTAAGTATGCTTGACGAGGGTCTGTAGTTTCAGATGCTTCATACTTAGCAGCAGATTCAGGGTTCCACAACTTTGATTTTTCACCTTGAATGATACCTAGTGCTTGTACTTCTGGCAGAAAGCCTTGCATCTGTTTGGGCATTAATGACTCACCCATGAATGCTCTGTTTGCAGCTTCTTGAGCAACTGCTTTAGCGCCTCTACCTGCAGCTTTAGCAGCTGGACCAGCAAACTCGCCTGATGCACCTAGCATGGTGTTCATCATGTTCTCTACATCTTGAACTGGTAGTCCAGTCTGATTGGAGATCCATTGTGATCCTTGACCGATGTTCTGACCAACATAGTCCATCAGTTGCGATGTTGCCTCATTCCTATAAGCAGGGTCATTGGTAATGCCTAGTGCACTACCGAAAGGCTGATTAAAGTAGCCGGCTGCTTGGTTTGAAGTCTGCTCTGCTTCTTCAGGAGACTGCCCAAATGCTCGACTGCCTGCGTACGTCGCTTGCTTTGCAAAGTAAGGAAGGACGCCACCGACTGTATTGTCAAGCACTGAGGCAACCCCTTTACCTAGATCCAATGCATTACTTGCAAGTGTGCTGAGCGACCCAAAAGGTGATACCTGAGGCTGAGGAGCTAGTTGTGCTGCTACTTCGGGTTGTTGCTGTGAAGCTTGCTGTGGAACTACTGTTTGCAATGGCGAAGTCTTCTGTGCAGACTGATTGAGTATCGCCTCGATTTCAGACGGGTCAAACGAAACCGAGACGTTCGAGCTAGGATCCATGTACACGAATCATAACACCCTTTGCCAGGATGTTACAATACTGCTATGCCTTTGACTGATGAGCAGCTCAAACTAATATCAAAACGAATTACCAAACACGATGCCGAGTTATCGAAGATGTCGCCTGAATGGCGAGCAGCTTTCAAAGCTCGGCTTAAGTGGATGACTGTAGCTCTTCCTCATCAGATCGAGCCACCAACTGACTGGGCGATCTGGCTACTACTGGCTGGCCGTGGAGCCGGAAAGACTAGGTTAGCAGCAGAGTGGGTCTGGTGGACTGCATGGTCAACTCCTAAGGTCCGCATTCTAGTCACTGCTCCGACCAGTGGCGACATTCGTGACGTGTGCTTTGGTGGAGAATCCGGCCTTCTGAACGTTTGCCCTCCCGAGATCATCGAGAACTACGGCATTTCTCTGCACGAACTGACTTTAAAGAATGGTTCTTTAATCAAAGGTATTGCCGCATCTGAGCCATCTCGCTTTCGCGGCCCTCAATGGCACCATGTCTGGGCTGATGAGCTTGCCGCTTATGACTATCTTGATGATGCTTGGGACATGATTCAGTTTAGTTTGCGGCTCGGTAAGAAGCCACGAATGGTTTGTACCACTACTCCAAAACCGGTTCCTAAGATCGTAGAGCTGTATGACCGTGATGGTGAAGACGTGCACGTCACCACTGCAAGCACCTACTCGAACATGCATAACCTTGCTCCTACCTTTCAGAATCAGATTCTCCAGTACGAAGGCACCGAGATCGGCAGGCAAGAAATACACGCTGAGATACTGAATCCTGAAGAGAGTGGTCTGGTCAAACGGAGTTGGTTCAAGCTCTATGACTCTGAGAAACCCTTTCCTGAGTTTAGCTATGTCATACAATCCTATGACGTAGCTACCTCTGATAAGACCGTGAACGACCCCACTGCGTGTGTAGTTCTAGGCATCTTCAGGCCAGGGCCGGATTCTGGTAACCGTGTCATGCTGATTGACTGTTGGTCTGAGCACTTACTGTATCCGGATCTAAGGGCTAAGTTACAGGACGAGTACACCGAGGTGTATGGCAATCCGGACGAGTTTGGGTCTGGCAAGAAGGTAGACATGATTCTGATTGAGAATAAGTCTAGTGGTATAGCACTGATACAGGACCTACAACAAACACGAATACCGATTCGAGGCTACAATCCAGGGTCGGCAGACAAAGCAACACGCCTGAACATCGTGGCTCCCATGATCGAGAAGGGGTTGATGTACCTACCGGAAAGCAGTGAGATACCGGGGCAGCCAAGGACTTGGATACAACCTTTCGTGTCTGAGGTATGCAGTTTTCCACTAGGGCGGCACGATGATTACGTAGACGCTTTGAGTCAGGCACTCCGATACCTCAGAGATAGTGGCATGATCACACTGGACTACCATGCCAGTGAACCAAGCATCTATGCCGATGATGACAATCCTAGACCGAACCGGTCCGTAAATCCTTATTCAATCTGACATCTGCAGAGCTGCAGAGAGCTGCAGAGGAAAGTGTTTACTTTAGGTACTGAGGACTGCGGACTCAGAAGCTGACCTAGCGCGCCCCCGGAGAAGTGTTCGAGGTCCTATGCTTTCTGTAGCAAAAAAGCCCACAGCTCAGTGCCCAGAGCTAAGCTGAAGCTTCGAAAAGAATCGGCACCCAACTGCTATGAGCTGAGTGCCTAGCTGCTTACTTGAATTCGATGTAAATGTAATCTGACATCGTAACTTCACAAACATCTGAATTTGCTGGGAGAGATTTAAGATATTCGAGAATCGATTTTTTCTCGATATTAACATAAACATCTGTGCCAGCGATTTTGGCTTTTAATTTCGAAGGGAAACATTCGATGTTCTTGATTGCGAACGCGTTTTTCATATTTAATACTCCTGTTTAGAATTAAGAAAATACAACTTTGTACTACAAGATTCATTATACATAGTTCTTTTAAAAAGAACATAAATTTCATTTCACATTGTGACAAAACTGAAAAAGAATTTATTTCACATGATGATATAGAAAATTGTACTTTTTCTAAGAAACGTGATATGCGTGCACAAAGAAAACTTTGTCATATAGTGAAATAAGATATTGTACTTTTTTATAGAACTATGTATAATGAACTCATGAACAACAAAAAAGAAAGAGAGGAAAATCTACAATCTAGCAGCTGAGATCAGAATCTGCAAGCTCAGCACTCGGCACAGTCTCAAAATCGCCCAGGGAATAATCCACTCCTGCGCGTCATCTCGAGAGCTCAGCACTCAGAATCTAAGCGTTCTCGAGACTCTGCTCTGAATCGGCAAGAGCTAGAGCCCGTTTTAAAGCCCGTTTGCCGAGAGCCCGATTCAATCTTCTTGGCTCGACTTTTGGAGGCTGCCAAGAATCTCATTCAGAATCTCTTGGCCCAGAGTATGATTGTTCTCGATTTGCACGGCTCCACCATCGGCACCCGTAAGCTCGACTTTGTTTCGCTCTGAGTATTTTCTAGGGAATCTGGCGGCCATGATCTTGTTGTAGACCGCGCCATTCAAGCGCTGGCCTCCCGGAGCCTCTACGATGTTCTGCAGTCCTAGATTTTCCCAATATGATAGTTCCTCTTGGATCGCCGTACGTATGGCCTGGTTAAAGTCTTCATGACTCTTGGCCCAGTTATCAAAGCAATCCCAGCCCACGCCCAAAGCACTACTCATTTGCTCTTTCGAGAATCCTTGCTTACCCATCTCGATCACTCTTTCGCAATACTCTGGCTTGTACTTGCTATTGCCGTGAATCTTCTTTTCTGACATAAATTGCTCCTGTTATCGATGGTGCGATTCTATACCTGCTGGAGCAGGAAGTAACGGTTACAAATTTTGGTTACAGTTACACAAAAACGAGGTGAGATTGTATACTATATAATATATATACTTTTATTTAATAATTAAATATATGTAACTATGTAACTCAGTTACTAGCCTTACGCAGCTGTCATCTCTTAGTTACATATTCGCTCTCAGTTACACAATTTTATGTAACTTTTTCAGCTAAATTTTAGAACTCTCAGCTCTTCTACGATTTAGAATGTAACTTATGCATCTGCATGATCAGAACACATACTAATTCTTAGCACACAGAGATGTTAGATCTGAAGGTCTACATACTTCTATAATGTAACTATGTAACTATGTAACTTTCTAACCTATTCTCGAACATTCTCACACACGAATTGTCGATTTCTTACTATTTATTTCACATAGTGATATCAAATAGTTCAAATCTATGGTATAATGTTTATGTAGTAAAAGTATTTGTGCTTAGCACTTAGCACACAGTAGATTCACAAAACTTAATTCTAAACTAAGGAGCATTACTATGAAGGTTCAAGAACTTATCGAGCGATTAAAGTTCGCAAATCCTGAAGCAGATGTACACTTCGCCTACAACTATGGCGATTATTGGAATACAGTAGTAGCACCATCAGTCAACTCAGTCGAAGATGGCATGGTTACCTACAGCGAGTATCATCGTATGGACAAACTCATCACCGATGTAGATGACGATAACGATGACATCCTCGACCCTGTTAATCCTGTCATTGTTTTAAGTTAGGATAATCATGCTACCCGAACTTATCAAATCAGGCACATGGCCATATAACTGCGCTTATACGCACAAAGGCAAAAAGTCTGACAATCATTGGATTGTGTTTGCCATTGACTACAGTACTGATGCCCCGCACACAAAGCGGATTGTCAAATCTTTTGCAACTAAGCCAGAAGCTCAGGATTTCTATAAGAATTACCTAAGCCCTATGATCGAGTACATGATCAACAAGAAATTCAGTGCTACCGATGAGTATCAACGGTTTTACTCAACATTTCATCGTACTGTTGATCGACACTTAGCTCAGGCCAAGCAGTTGCTTAGCAATCCAGATTTAAACAACTCTAACTTCACTGACTCAGTTAGCGAAGTTCTTAAATTTAGGGATACAGTATGACCATAGATCAATTACAACAGCAGATCTCAGTTCTGAAGCAACAGCTCGAAGCTACAACTGGCTATGCTCTCAGCCTCGAAGAAACCATCTGTCTTAACCTCGGTTATACAGTCGAAGATCTTCGCTCTCAATGCGAAGTAGTTCTTTATGATGAAAATGGAAAGGCACTCTAATGAAACCCGATCAAATTCGTCAGATTCTCAATGCTCTGGAAGAACACTCCAACACACCGAATCGCACATGCGTAGTTGCAAAGCAGCTCGGTTTACCTAAGTCCACTATTCAGCATGTTATTAGCGAATGGTGTATCGATACAGCCCGTCGTCATGAAGGAACTCTCCATGTCAAGCACTAAATCATTCAAAGTATCATTCATGCTAGATCTCAAAGGCATGGAATCGACCTCCGACGTTACAGCTTGGATCGAAAGAGCTATCGAACAGCAGTTAGAACGCCATGAAACGCTTCATCCTGTGATCGTTAAGCCCTTCGATGCTGACATTGGCAATACTTCACTTAAACTTCTATGAAAGATCTACTATGAATACCACTGATTCAGTTCAACCTTTTCACTTTTATGCTGCCAACTATGCAGAGTGGCGCACATCCGATAATATTAACGATGTTATCGATTGGTTCAAAAAACAGAAAGCAACCTATACCATTTTCTACGTTCCACTGCCTAATGCGGCGAATTACGAGATCAAGTGGTATGCTCCACAAGTAGAAGGTTGCCAGTACCTAGGTACATACAAAGGCACCAAGCTCTATGATGCCGAGAAAGAGGCTGCATAGGCTAACTGATGAGGCTTTAATAGCCGAAACCACAGCGATGTGGTCTTAGTCAACAACAGGAGTCAGAAATGACAAAAGATGAACTTAAAAAGCTAGCTGATACACTCAGCGATAAGATGGCAGATGAATTCCTCGATGACACAGTCGAGCGTCTTCGTGATGTTGCCACAGAGTATTCAATGCCCGAAGATCTCGATGATGTAGTCGAAATGGAAGGCATTGCTTTACAGATGTTCGTAGAAAAGATCAAAGATCGCATCGATCGTTTTTACTAACAGTATCAAGATTTAAACTATTTTACATAGTGATATGAGATAGCTGTAATCTGTGGTATAATGTTTATGTAGTAACTTAATTCTTAACTTTTAATACGGAGTAAATCATGACAATAATGCATGTATTACCGCCTACTACCATTCGTGTAGAGGTTGCAGCAGGCAAATACGTCCTTGGCGATCCTTGTTATGTAGTTCCTGACTTGGATTGGCAAGATCTTCTTAAATCTTGTGAATATTTCGAACAACCTATCGGTGAAGTACGTGGCCATCAAGTTCTTGGTTTTTCAACTCGTTGGGGCGATGGTACATATGCCGATAATCAACACAGACACTATCCTGTAGATGCAGGTTTAATTGGTTTAGTACCTATCGAATATGCAATAGGTGTTGATCCTGAATTATCACAAGTTGTTGAATTTAAAAACTCAACAACTTGCACACGCACTTCAGATGGCGTACTTACATTTGGTAACATAGTTATTAACACGGATTCCTCATATGAAGAATGACACTACTAAGCTAGTATACGTTTTAATGGAAGAGGTAGACCCGATTGCGGTCTACTATCGTAAAATCGATGCCCAGAATGATGCAATTAAGTATCAACTTCATAACTGGACCATCATAGCCAGGGAGTTAGTATGACCGATAAGCCCTTTTTAACACATAATGATGACGATTCCATCACAGCCAACGGCACATCATTGAAAGCCTACTTACATAATTTGCCATATACCACATTGGTTGATATGTTTGGCGAACCTTCTGATCATTTTGATGACTTCAAATGTGATGCCGAGTGGTACATAGAATTTCCCGATGGCGAAGTTGCTACCATTTATAACTGGAAAGATGGCAAGAACTATTGTGGTCCTTCAGGCAAAAACAAAGAAGAGATTCGCACATGGCACATTGGTGGAAAATCTCGTGATGTAGTACTAAGAATTCACCAATTGCTTAGCAAAACACCGATAAGTTACTGCTAAGCTGCTAATTGGTGTTATGATAGTTACCCGGCACAAAAAAGTGCCGGGTGAATAGTGCATAGTATTAAGTAAAGATTATGAACAAAAAAATCCCCAATGCAGAAACATCGGGGATTAAGAGGATAGACCAATGAAGTCATCTAACAATTTGAAGGAGCATTGACTTGGGTTTCAATGAACAAACAATTAGACCCGAACAATTATATCAGGACTTCTTAGAATCACGTAATTTTGATCAAGATGATATTAATGCCCTCGGTCTACAGTATTTAAGCGAACAAGATACACAAACACTTCTCGGTTTTCCTGAGTTTTCGGCATCAGTAAAGATTCCGTATTTTGATATGGATGGAAACGAAACAGATTTTGTTCGCGTTCGTGTTCTGAATCCGCGCGGAAAAAGAAAGTATAGTCAACGGCAGCATTCAGGCTCTCACATTTATTTTCCTAAGAACTCAATGTGGGCAACAGCCCGAACGAATCTAGGATTGCCGCTTATTATTACAGAAGGTGAGTTTAAAGCGCATGCAATTACCAAGGCAATTCAAAAAGAAGGATTGCCGCATATTTGTTTAGCCCTTGCAGGTGTATCATCTTGGACCGACAAATCCAAGCTGCCAATACACAAAGACCTGATGGCGGTCCTATGCAGTAAAGGTTTAGCCTCACGAGATGTGTATATTCTCTTTGATTATGACGGGAAATATGAAGATGGTGAGCCTAATGATCAGGTTGCATTGGAGGAGACTAAATTAGCAATTACACTTGCAGGTCTTGGAGCCAAAGTACATTTATGCCGCATTGGTAAGTTTAAGTCCATTAAAGGCCAGAAATATGCAATTGATGATCATCTAGAAATTGGTGGTACATTATCAGAGGTTTTAAATGATTGCATAGACCCAACCATGGTGAAGAATAGTGAGGAATACTATTTGTACACCGCTAGAACACAATGGGGAATATTTAACGGACAATGGGTACGCTTATCTGACGGCATGCAAATGAGCAGTCAAAGAATACGCACCGAACTTGCTAATCAATCGTGGCTTCGTCCTGGGCCAAATGGTCGAATGACTATCGCAAAATTAGCAGATGCTTATCCCGCTTGGAGCAAGCGCCTGAATCTGAAAGGATTAGGCATGTTTCCACAACACCAAGGGTTTAACATTACGCCCGACGGCTACTATAATTTCACGAAAAACTGGAAGTATGAGCCACTTGCAGGACCATGCGACCCATGGCTACATTGGTGCAAATACTTTTTTAAAGATGCTCCAGAGTTTGAAGAGTTTTTCCATAATTGGGTTGCACAGTTTTTACAAAAACCCTGGGAAAGAAACAACACAACCATTCAGTTTATTAGTCCAAGACAAGGCATTGGTAAAAGCTTTACTGTAGGTTGGATAGCAGAAATGATGGGAGAACTATCACTGTCATTAGGCCCTGATCGGTTATTTGAGAGGTTCAACTCATTTCTATTGAATCGCATATTGATTATTGTAGATGAGCCAAGCACTGACAATGCAAGGCATGCAGATACGGTGAAAAACTACGTAACCAATGACTCGATTCCTATTGAGATTAAAAATCAAGATGTATTCTCAATTACAAATTACATTAACTATGCATTTACAACCAATCATGCAAAAGTGACTACAGTAAATGAGGGTGCAAGGCGGGAAGCCATTTATATTCCCCATTCATTAGACCCTATTGCATGCCATGCAATGATTCATGATGTTAAAGCATGGTGTAAAGAAGAGCAAGGCTTTGAGCACATGATGCATTTTTACACAACAAGAGATCTTTCTACATTTGATTCACGAGCACCAGCACCAATGACCGATCATAAGCAAGAAGTAATACAAGCCAGTAAGTCGGCATGGGCACAGTTTGCACAGGATGTTTGGGAATGGGTTGATTTAGAACTTGATGGTGTGGCAGCACTTAGTAAGAGTATGATGACCACATTGATTCGCTATTTTGACTATGAGTCAGCAAGACTGACAAGTCACAACATTAATAATTCATTTAATGAGCTTTGTTTTGTACAGCAGAATAAAGTGATTAAGAATCATGATGGACAACCAGTGAGATGTCTTTTATTAGGCAGAACCGCAAGAGACTTAAACGTGAACTATAAAGACGTATTAGACAAAACCAACCTTGCAATCGAGAAATTAATTCAGAGAACAAATTTTTAATTTATTTCATATGATGATATTCAAAAGTACAATTATGTGGTATAATGTACTTGTAGTTAGTAATACAGGTTGTAAGTTTAATTCGTAATTCTTAACTTTAATAAGGAGCTTTATATGGCACATATGATAGCCAAAACAATCGACGGCAAGGATGCTATTGCCTATGTCGGTGAAACACCATGGCATGGTCTTGGTCAACAATTAACCGCTGATGCACCTATCGATACTTGGGCAAAAGAAAGTGGTCTTGATTTTCAATTGTTAACCACACCTATTTTATTTCAACCTACTGCAGATAGAATTAACCATGTTTATAACGGTAAGACAGTAATCTATCGTAAAGACACAGCAGAAGCCCTAGGTATTGTGTCCAACCGTTACAAAATTGTACAGCCTATTGAGGTCCTACATTTCTTTAAAGAAATTATTGGCCCTGTTGCACAACTTGAAACAGCTGGTGTATTACGTAATGGTGCACATTATTGGGCACTCGCTAAAATGGAAGGTGAATTTAACCTTGCAGGCGATAAAGTAATGCAGTATTTGTTATTAGCTTCATCAGCCGATGGTTCATTGGCAACACAAGCAAGATTGACTACGGTCCGTGTGGTGTGCAACAATACAATGCAAATTGCACAAAATCAAGGTCAAGCAGTTAAAGTTAGACATAATTCCATCTTTGATCCTTCTGATGTGCTTAAGAAATTAGGTGAAATTAATGCTGGCTTTAAGGCATTTCAAACAACTGCCGAAACATTAGCACGGATTAAGTTGGACTCCGCAAAAGCCAAACAAATCTTTGTCAATGTATTAGGTGGTACTGAGGACAAACCAAGCCGCCAAGCATTACGTGCCTTGGATTTGTTTGAAGGTCGTGGTATTGGTAGTGATTTGGAATCAGCAAACGGTACTGCATGGGGTGCATTAAATGCGGTTACACAATTAGTTGATTGGGAAAATGCTAGAACCGATGATGCACGTATCCGTAGTGCATGGTTTGGTTATGGTGCAACACTTAAGCAAAAGGCATTGGATAACTTATTGCTAGCTGCTTAATATGGTGGGGCATAGCTAAATACTATGCCCCTTTTTGTTTATATGAAAGGAAACAGAATGTTTTTAGATAAATACAACATTCCACAATGGTTAGAAGTTATAGCTTTGGCTGTAACAGGAATTGTACTAGGTTGCATGTTTGCTTATGGGATACTTGACCTATGAGAACACCTTTAGCATGGCATCAGAAACGTCAACAGGCAGAAATGTCACACGTTGCAGAAATCGTTCTTGATTTAATTCGAGAACAAGGGCCGATTAAGATCACAGACTTAGCTACAGCAGCTGAAAAAGAACGAATCGGTTCTAGAGCTCACATTTACATGAACCTAACTTGGCTTCGAAACAATGATTATGTGAAGGTTGAAAACCCGAATAATAATCTACGAATTAAAGAGTTGTCGGTCGCTGATAAAGGTACGCAATATTTAGAGTCGGACAATGGTTGATTTTTCAACTATAGAATACACGTATTGGGAGCCCGGAATGAAGAAAGAAAAAGTCTTTATTGATTGGTCTACAATCGAATTTTTAGTTGATCAACTAACCACGCAAATTCGTAAAAGCGGTAAGCAATATGATGCAGTTGTTGGTGTCCTTAGAGGTGGATTGGTGCCTGCAGTAATGCTTAGTCATCGGTTAAAGTTGCCTATGTATGTAGTTTGGCCTGATTCACAATTAGGCGACGGTTTACCTAATTTATTATTTGTTGATGAAATTTATGATACAGGTAAAACCATAAACCGTTTGCAAGCATGTCACCCATCTGCGGATTTTGCAGTGTTGTATCATAATAGTGACTTACCGCCTTTAAAGTTTTACGGCACAAAACAATTACTAAACAAATGGTTGGTCTTTCCTTGGGAGATAGAATGACTTCATTCACTACAGAAGATCGTGAAAATGCAGCAAAAACACGCTATTGCTCATCATGTATTTCTTATCAACCTGCAGAAACAGGACAAGTTATACAAACAGCAAACAAATATATTAAACGTTGGCAATGTGCTAATTGCACAAATAAAGTTAGCGCACAGCAATTAAAAACAAAGAAAGACAGATAATGAGTGTTATTCTGTACAATAAGCAAAAATGGGAAATTGCTTATGAGGATTGGGAAAGGCTACTTAAAACTGCAAAAGCCGAAGAACTTTTGTTAGACCCGAAAGCAATATGGGATGAGGCATGGAGGCATGCATTCATGATCTCACTTAGCATTGTACATAAGCATGATGTGGCCAATAATACAAAGCCAATACAGGATGACCTATTAAAGGAGCTGAAATGAATAACGAATGGAGTGAATGGGTAGATGCTCGTAAAGCATTTTTAGGTGAACACCATATTTGGTGTAATTTCTTTTTGGATGAACCTGCTGAAACCTGTTCAATGTGCTCAGATCTTAAAAAGAATTACCCTATCAATAATCAGTCGGAAGATGAGCTTCTTGCCAAGCATTTCCCACAGGCTAGAAAGGTTCAAAATGAACGCAAATGAACTAGCAGAAGGAATACTAGCAATAGAAGAAAGAATATTCTTAACAAAGAAAGAACATCAATTATTTCAAAATTCAGCCACCATGCTACGCCAGCAACAAGCTGAAATAGAGTCATTGAAAGACAAATTGTATTTAACCAAACAATCACTTGATATTGTTGATAGTTGGATTGGAAAGGCACAAGAAAAATGAACGCAAATGAACTAGTTGAAGATTTAGAAGGGGCTAAGTTAGTAATATTAAGACTTAACAATATATTACGCCAACAACAAGCTGAAATAGAAGCGTTGAAAAACAACATGAACACAGCAACCAATGAGTTGTTGCAGAAACAAGATGAAATAGAAGCGTTGAAAGCCAAGCTAAAACAATATCACTTAAAAGAAGATTTAGATAGAAACCTAAATTTAATTTATGGCAAGGAGTTTATTAAATGAACAATGAACCAGTAGCGTGGATGTATGCCTGTAATGGTGTATGGACTGCATTTTCAGATGAATTGCCACCTGATGATGCTTATGATGAAGGAACTTTGACACCACTTTACACCCATCAAATAAAAGATTTAACTGAAGATGAAATAAAGAAATGTGCTGATAGTGTTTGCCATGCTTGGAAAAAGAATGGTGTTGGTGAACTTTATATGGAAGATTTTGCTAGAGCAATACTAAGAAAGGCACAAGAGAAATGACTCATATTTCTAAATGCGAACATGGAGTTTACATGGCTCTTTGTCGTAAGTGTTTTCCAGGTCAAGTTGATGTTGAATTTAATAAAGACGATTATTGTTCACCACAATTAAAGACACTAACAGATGAGGAAATAGTGTATTTAGCCAAAAGATTTGAAGGTGTATGGAATGGCGAAATAGATTACAAAGGATTTGCTAGAGCAATATTAAGAAAGGCACAAGAGAAATGAACTTTATAAACTGGGTATTTGATGGCAGTTTTAAATGGTGGTTACTTGGTGCAGTTATTTTTTACATCATAGCTAGATATAGTTAAGAAAGGCACAAGAGAAATGAAATTAACTACTGAAGAAATACACAATATTTATTTACATCAAAGCGGTATAGCGGAAGGTTTATCAAGAGCGGGTTCTGATGCAGACTTTCCTGTGATGTTTGCAGAGGCAATCATAGAATTTTATGAATCACGAAAGACACAAGAGAAATGAACCAAGACATTTTTCAAAAAGTCCGAGAGTTTAGAACAAAACTAAAACTCCCAGTTTCAAATAAAGCTCAGCTTTTAGACCCTGTTGATATTAGCTTTTATGCCCGCTTTTTAATGGAAGAACTTAGTGAATTAATGAAAGCGCATGAAAAAAATAATTTGGTTGATGCTGCTGATGCTATTGCTGATTTGGCCTATGTCACAATGGGTTGTGCTCATCATATGGGGATTAACCTACCTAAAATTCTAAATATTGTGCATGAAGCCAATATGAAGAAAGAACCCGGAACTACAAGCCGCGGTTATATACAAGATGCAGTTAAACCTGAAGGATGGACAGGCCCTGAAGACATGATTGCATTAGAGCTGTTAAACCAGTGTAGATAGGAGAAAATAATGAATAATGCATATATTTGGACAGCTGCAGGTACTGACATTACAATCCGTTGGCGTGCAAAGTACGGTTGGATACCCCCATCAGAGCTGCAAGAATACAAAGACAAATGGAAGTTTTTCCAGAACTTGCCTTTACGTAATTTAGATGATGCAGCCAAAGAACAATACGAACAAGTACTTCGTAAAGCAAAAGTTTTGCGTATCAAATGAGATTTCGTGAACTTAAACCTCGTAAATCAAGAACTAAAATGTCAGTACGTAGAAGATTTTCTCGTACTGATAAGTTTAATCGATACCATTTTTATAAAACACTAATTAACTGGGGTCGTATTGCACCTAGAAGATGGTGGAAAAAATAATGTTTACTATTTATCAAAGTATGGTATAATGTAAACACTTAATTCAAAACACTAAATACAAGGATACTAAATGAATATTTTCTTTTTGCATTCCAATGCTAAAATGGCTGCTATATTCCACTGTGATAAACATGTGGTTAAGATGATTATAGAGTCAGCACAGCTCTTAGCCACTGCTCATCACGAATACGGCCATCCAGTTTCGTATAAACCAACACATAAGAATCATCCATCGGCCGTATGGACTAGAGAATCTAAGCTTCATTACAACTATGTCTATGACCTAGCTATTGCATTGTGTAAAGAATACACAAAACGTTACGGTAAGACACATGCAACAGAACACATACTTAAAAAAGAGTTATCAGTTGCACCCCCTTCTCTTACATTTAGTGGTTGGAAAAACCCACCACAATGCATGCCAGATGAATGTAAAACAAATGATACGGTCCAAGCATACCGCCAATATTATCGCTATAAGAAAAATATTATGGTTATGAAATGGAATAAAGATAAAGCTTATGCACCTGATTGGATGAGGCACCATGCTTAATAAAAATAAATGGGATTTAAGGTATTTGGAAATGGCTAAATTGGTATCTACATGGTCCAAAGATCCATCAACCAAATGTGGTGCGGTTATTGTGGATCCAAATAACCATATTGTTAGTGTTGGCTTTAATGGTTTTCCTGTATATGTTGATGATAAACCTGAACGCTTACATGACCGTGAACTAAAGTATGCAATGACAATTCATGCCGAGAGAAATGCAATTATCTTTGCTCATCAAAACTTATATGGTTGCACAATGTACACATACCCGATGCAAGCTTGTAGTGAATGTGCTGCAATGATGATACAATCAGGAATAACTAGACATGTAAGCTTTAATAAAAGGCCTGAAAGGTGGAATAAATCATTTCAAATAGCAAGCGACATGTTTAAAGAAGCATTTGTAGAAATAAAACTTTATGAGGAAAACCAATGAATTTATCAGAGCTAATTAACCAATTAGTAGAAGTAAAGCAACAAAGAGCTGATCTTGCACTACAAGATAGTGATTTATCTAAACAAGCGGCACAATTAGAAGCAGATATTATGCATGCCATGTCAGAGGCAGGTACAACCAAGGCGGCATCCGAAGCTGGTCATTCAGTTACTATGTCTAAAAAGACTGTACCCGTTATTACGGATTGGGAATCCTTTTATGAATATGTTTCCCAAACCAAAAGCTTTGATTTACTCCATAAACGTTTAAGCTCTACTGCGTTTAAGGATCGAATCGAACAAGGTGAACAAATCCCCGGTTCATCGGCTACTGAATTATGGGGAATTAACTTAACTAAGTCACGTAAATAAGGAACTAAAATGGCTAAAAACGAAATTGTAACTTTTGAATCCGAACTTGCTAAATTAGCAGAACAAAGTATTGCAGCAGAAAAAAGCTCTGCAGGTGTTTCATTCATTACAACCAGCGGTGGTGCACTAAAGTATCGTGATAACCCTATTGCAAAGAATGAATTGGAAGTTGTTGTATTGGCATCCCCAATTGAGCGTTTGTACTATACATCACGTTATGATCCAACAAATAATGCGCCTCCTACATGTTTTGCTCTAGGATCTACATTAACAGGATTAAAACCAAGTCATTTATCGGATACTTCACAATCAGAATTATGTGAAACATGTCCTAAAAATCAATGGGGTAGTGCTTCAAATGGCGGTAAAGGAAAGGCTTGTAGTGAAAAGCGTCGTTTATTCCTCATAACATCTGATTCTATTGCAACACCAGAAGCAGTAAACATGGGTGAAGTGGCAGCTCTTCGTATTCCAGTAACTAGCGTTAAAGGCTTTGCAACATATGTTCAAACGGTGGCATCAACAGTTAAACGACCATTGGCAGGAGTTGTTACTAAGATTGCATTGGTACCTGATCCTAAAACACAATTTAAGATTCAGTTCACCTTTGTTAAAGCCATTGAGTCTATTGACATTGTTAAAGCTTTATTGGCAAGAGGTGAGAAAGAAGTAGCTAATGCTATTAATTCACCAGATGTAGAAGGTGAACCAGAAGCGCCTGCATTAACATCATCAAAGTATTAAGATGACAGATCCAATCTTTTTGGATTTTGAGACAGAAGCCATCGGGCCAAGACCGGAACAGTATCCGCCTAAACCCGTTGGCTTGGCTGTTTTAGATCGTACAAACCAGTTTAAATCTGGATATTACGCATTTTGCCATGATAGTAACAATAATTGCACTTATGAAGATGCAAGAAGACTATTAATTCGTATATGGGAATCAGGTAGATCTATTTGTTTTCATAATGCAATGTTTGATATGTCAGTCATTACTGAGAAATTTAACCTACCTTTTATTTCTGCAGAAAGAGTACACGATACCTTGGTACTAGCTTTCTTGTACAATCCATATGTCAGAAGTTTATCATTAAAAGAACTATGTGTTGAATGGCTTAATATACAGCCTGAAGAGCGTGATCAGCTCTTTGAATGGCTAGTCAATCACATACCTGCAGTTGCCAAAAAGCCTAAGACCGCTGGAGCTTACATTGCCCGTGGTCCGGCGGACCTTGTAGGAATGTATGCAGAGGCCGACGTTGCATTAACAGCCAAGCTATGGGACTTTACCTTAACTGTTCGACAGCATATGCCACGGGCCTATCTCAGGGAAATTGAGCTAATGCCGATTTTATTGGAAAACTCTAAGTTAGGTATCCGAGTGGATAGAGATGGTCTGAATCAGTCATTGGAGAAAGCCAAGGCAGATATTTTGCAATGTGAGGTCTGGTTGAATAAATACTTCAATGCAGACGATATTAACTATAATTCTGGTGCTCAGCTGGTTCAAATCATTCAAAGTAAAGGTTGTTATGACAAGAACAAAAAATGGCCAACGAGTGATAAAGGTACGCCTTTGTCAGATAAAGATACACTTGCAAATCTGATTACAGATCCTGAGCTATCATCCGTTCTACGGTATCGAGATGTGTTGGTCAAATTGACAGGCACATATATTGAGCCATGGTTAGAGCAGTCTGCTTCTACAGGTCGGATTTATACAGAATGGAACACTGTAAGAGGTGAAGCAGGTGGTACAAGAACAGGTCGATTATCATCAAAGCCTACGTTACAGACCATGCCTACTCGAGGCCCAAAGACTCCTCTACCCTCCGAGATTCGTGATCTTATTATACCTAAGGTTCGTGAATATATCCTTCCTGATGAGGGGCATTCCATGATCGCATGTGACTACAATGCACAAGAGCTTCGGTTATTTGCTTACTTTGAGGATGGACAGCTTAAAGAACAGTACTTAAAAGACCCTAAAGCTGACCTTCATACATTTAGTAAGAATCTAATGAGTGAAAAGGTTGGTAGAGACATTCCTCGTGATTATGTAAAAACACTATCATTCGGTATTTTGTATGGCGCAGGCCCTAAAAAGTTATCTGAAATGTTAAGAATTCCATATGAAGAAGCTAAAGAACTTGTGGATCTTTATAAAACAGAAGTAGCCACCGGACTTCCTAAGATTAATGAAGATCTTATGGCTAGATATAGAGCCAAGATCCCGTTTAAAACTGTCGGTGGTCGACTAATAAAAGGTGAACCGCCAAAGATAATCCATGGTAAATTAATGGAATTTGGATTTAAATCTCTTAATACATTAATTCAAGGTTCTGGTGCTGATATGGCAAAGAAAGCTATGATTGATTATGCCAAAGTAGCTACACATTCACGGCTTTTGCTATCTCTGCATGATGAGATTGTTATTACTTGTCAAAAAGGATATGAAGAGCAAGAATCTAAAAAACTAGAATTAAGTATGGTCAATGCATTTCCAATGGATGTCCCTTTTATTGCCGAGGCTGTAATAGGCAACAACTTCGCAGAAACTAAATAAGGAGCAATATGTCTATTAAAACAGAACAAGAAGTACAAGAAATGATGGAAGGTAAAGATGCGCCATTAACCGATATGATTTATGGCATTCCACAACAGCATACTCATCGTGATACAGATATATTGCCTGAGCCAAATGGTTTATTAAGAGGTGAAAGTAATCCATTACAGTTATTTATTAACATGTATCAACCCGGCGAATTTGTTACTAAAGAACAGTTTAGAAAGCACTTACTTCAGATTTTAAATAATTGGCACAAGTCAATGACTGAAAAAGAAGAATGGGCTGGAAATCGTCAGCTAGGAATATCTTTAAAACAAACATTTCCTCATGTGCAATGGGGCGATAAGTTTAAAGGATCTATGTTTTATGTTAAAGCTGAGACACATTTTGAAAAATGGTTATTTGATGAGACTATGACCACAGAAAAGAAATCAGTAGGCGCATTAAACCAAAAGCAATTGCATAAAGCTTTAGATGACTTTATTGCTACATTTAAGGAGACAATATGAAACGCATAGATGAACTTGCACTTTTAGAAGATCAATTTTCTAAAGAGCAAAAAAGAGCAACGTTAATTATGCTTATTCTTCAAGCAATTGAAAATGTCGAAAAACTTATTGAAGGCAATCCTGAATTTATAGAGTCTCCAATGGCATATAATTTAGTCGGTGGAATTATTGATCAACTTAAAGCATCAGTTCCAACTATTTATAAACCTGCAGAGTATTCTCTTGAACAACAAATGAAAATGGGTGATGGGCAACCTGCACAACCGTTGTTTGGAGGTAGATATGGAGACTAGTCTTAAAGAAGTTGAACTTGTCTTTAAAGTCAAAATTGCAACATATAAAGTTAGAGAACTTGTAGAACATCAAACTAAAATCTTAGATTCTTTTCAAGATGTAATTAATAGAATTTTGTACACAAACGGTATTTCATCAGATGCTGTTTTAACACTAAGTGGAGAAGAATAATGGCTGAGCAATCTGATTTTCAAAAACAGTTCTTTGCTAAAGGAACAGGCGGTACTTTATTTACTCAAAAAGAGTTTGATGATGCCTTGGTTATGGCTAAAGCTGAAATTATGTCTATGGCAATTGAAGCATCTAAAATGGCAGTTGCAATGGAACGTGAAGCATGTGCCAAATTAGTTGATGAAGAAGGTGAAAATCATACAGACATGCCGTATAAAGAACACTTTAGTGAATTAGCCGAAAGAATCCGCAACCGTATACCTAGTCAAAGACAATGATCCATTCATACTCCGCAGTTAAGATGCATGAGCAATGTGCTCGTAAATATAAATTTGTTCGTATTGATAAGCTTCAGGATAAATCAGGTGAAGCTGCCAATCGAGGCAAAATGATCCATGAAGAGATTGAGGCTATTCTTAAAGGCGGATTACCAATTCTATCAGAAGACATTGCTTATTTAGATGATAAGCTATCTAATTGGCTAAAGCTAAAAGCTGCATCTGAAATGACTATTGCAGTCGATAAATCATGGAACCCTGTGTTATATAACGATCCAACCGCTATGTTTAGAGGTGTGATTGACTTATATATTGAAAATGGACCTGAAGCTACGATCATTGACTTTAAAACAGGTAAGCATCGTGACTATTCGGATCAAGTATCAGTATATGCAGCATTAATTATGTCATGTAAACCTCATATTGAATATGTCAAAACTGCTATCGAGTTTCTTGATCTTGCTAAAACAGATGAATACAAATTAATCACAAGAGCAGACTTGCCGACTTTACAAGTCCAGTTAAAACATCGGCTTGAAAATGTGGAAAAAGATAAGATTTTTGCGCCTAATCCATCATTCTTGTGTAATTACTGCAATTTTAGTAAGAAAAGCGGCGGCCCATGTAAATGGTAACTAAAGTACTTGAACGAGATCTGGAAAGACATTTTTCAGCAGAGTGCAAACGCTTAAAGATTACATCAATTAAGCTGCATTTAAAGTTCAGTACAGGATACCCTGACCGTCTTGTTGTTTTGCCGTTTAATAAAGTGCTATGGATTGAGCTAAAAACACTGACAGGAAAGTTATCAGCTAGACAAGAACATATACATATGTTATTACGATTACACCACCATTGTGTACTTGTACTAAGAACAAAAGAGGAAATCACCAATGCTTTGGAAGCCACACGAGTACCAAACAAAAGCAATTAAGTTTCTCCTAGAAAATGGTTCAGGCCAATTATGGCTAAGCCCAGGGCTAGGAAAAACTGCCATTACACTTGAAACAATCAAGTTATTAATTGAAGCCAACGCAGTAAAGAAAGTCTTAGTGATAGCCCCTTTACGGCCTTGCTATGCAGTTTGGCCTGATGAAATACAAAAATGGGATAACTTTAAAGACATTACTTGCAGTGTGCTGCATGGTCCTCAGAAAGACAAGAAAATCCATGATAAGGCAACCATTCATGTGGTTAACTTTGATGGTCTGGCATGGTTATCCAATACCTTTAGAAGGTTAGGAGTTAAACTACCTTATGACATGCTTATTGTGGACGAAATAAGCTATTTAAAAAATACTCGTACACAAAGATTTAAGTCTTTAAGCCCTTTATTAGATCACTTTCCTAGACGAATTGGATTAACAGGATCTCCAGCATCTAATGGATTAATGGATATATTTGGACCACAGCTTGTAATTGACCGTGGAGCCACGTTTGGTAAATATGTAACGCACTTTAGAGCAAACTACTTCTATCCTAGTGGGTATGGCGGTTATACATGGGCTTTACAAACAGGTGCCGAAGAACGAATTTATGAAGCATTGGCTGATAAAGTATTAAGAATGTCGGCTGAAGATTATCTAGAATTACCTGAGCTAATCACCAATAAAGTATATGTGGATCTTCCGCCTGAAGCATTTAAGAAATATAAAGAGCTTGAAGACAAGTTATTACTTGATATAGAAAGTGGTCAAGTTACTGCATCTACCGCAGCAGTTGCTATTGGTAAATGCCAGCAAATTTCTAATGGGGCAGTCTATTTAGACGGATCAGAGCGCGAAGTACAGCACATACACGATGCCAAACTGGAAGCGGTGATTGATATAGTAGAAGAACTATCAGGGCAACCATGTCTGATTGGCTACCATTTTAAGCATGATTTAGATAGACTTAAGAAAGCATTTCCATCGGCGCCTGTAATTGGATCAGGAGTTTCAGGTGATAAGCTAACTAAGATTATTAATGTATGGAATGAAGGTAAAACTCCTGTGCTTCTTGCCCATCCACAATCTGCAGGGCATGGCTTAAACTTACAAGGAGCTGGTCATGCTGTGATCTGGTTTAGTAATACTTGGTCCTTAGAAATCTATGAGCAGTTTGTAAGACGACTCTACCGTCAAGGACAAAGAAATAACATTATCATTCACCAGATTATTGGTAGAAAAACTATTGATGAAGCTATTATTAAAGCAATTGAAGGTAAAGATAAGACGCAACAAAGTCTTATGAATGCAGTTAAAGCATATGCAAAAGAAAAATAAGTGTTTACTTATAAGTAAACACATGGTACAATGATTTGTTGTTAACTAAAAAGGATAAATCATGAATCAAGCAGATAAAGATGCACAAAAATGGATGGAAGCCAATGCAAAATGGCAACAACGAGAACTATACAAAGCCAAAGAAACAGGCCAACTTCACTATATCAGTCAGCATGGCGATGTTGTGATGTATAACCCAAAAGATGCACAAGATCTTTTAATCAATATAGCAAAACAACTTGGAGAAAACAATGCTGGATAACTTATATGTGTATATAGCAGCCCCGTTTTTTAATGAAACTCAAATCAGACGTTTAGAGTTTGTTAAAGAGATTCTAGAAGATAAACAAATTCCTTTTTTCAGCCCTAAAGATGAAAGTTTGTTTATGCCTGGTATTACAACCCCTGAAGAAGTCTTTGCATCTAACATGGCTGCATTGGATAAAACGACTTTATTGGTCTGTATTACTGATGACAAAGACACAGGCACAATCTTTGAAGCAGGCTATTGTAGTGCAAAGAATATTCCGATTATCTATCTTTGGACAACGGCACAAAAAGGTCAAAAATTCAATATTATGTTAGCTGCATCTGGATCAGTATGCACTTCATATACTCAGCTTCGTGATGCATTAGAAGATGTGTTGGAAACTCAGCGCTTTACTCGTAAGGATTGGTCTAAAGAGGCTATTGACTATGAATGAAAAAGACCTAGACTTCTTTATGAGAAGTTATTCATTAGAGCATACAAAACGTTACTCTATGAAACCTGTAGTTCATCCAGAATCCGTAGCTACTCATAGTTTCTTTGTAGCTCTTGGTGTTTTAATGATGTCTAAAGAATATGAATTTGATGTTGATATAGCATTAAAGATTGCTTTATGCCATGATTTAGCAGAGATGGAAATATCAGATGTTAACCATCTCGTCAAAAAGAATTACCCACATGTTGCCGATGCACTTAAAGATGCAGAAGCACAGATAGTAGAAAACTTTCCAGAACAGGTACGTGAATTCTGTGATATGTACCATAATGATACACCAGAAGCATTGGTGGTTCATTACTGTGATGCACTCCAATGTCTACAATATGCCGATAATGAAATCAAAATGGGCAATACTGGTTATATGGTAGATGTATACACCAATAGTGCAAAGCGCATGGCTGTGCTAGCTCATAAACTGGAGGCATACAAAGTATGAACAATGAACCAGTAGCGTGGATGTTTGAAAAAGATGGTGCATATATGTGCATTAAACACGACAGCAGAGTTAATTATGATGGCGGTATTCCACTCTACACC
>Ga0214201_1000085_pt1 | contig 39792 bp, 30 predicted proteins | sample TroBogEpilimnion_32_FD_153039 | JGI IMG/M metagenome (GOLD analysis project Ga0214201, IMG submission 153039) | Freshwater microbial communities from Trout Bog Lake, WI - 29MAY2009 epilimnion | ecosystem: Environmental > Aquatic > Freshwater > Lake > Epilimnion/Euphotic zone | place: Trout Bog...
TCAGCATCAGCAAGTTGGAATTGCCTTTAGCATGTAATTGCAGAGTGATTGAAATGAGTGATAGACCTTCCCGCCTCCTCCGCCACTAGCCTCGTTGCTAACTCCCAAACACCCACCGAGCCGCCGGCCGCTTACACATATCGGACCAGCCGGAGCGCGTCATAGATCGCCGCATGGGTATTGCGCGAGGCGACCGCATCGCCGATCCGGAAGAGCTGGAAATGTCCGTCCGGATTTTTGACGAGCGTTTGCGGGCGGCCGGTGACGAGCTGTTTGTGGTCGACCGCACCGAGATTCGACGAATGGGGTTTGAGCGCATAATAGAGCTCGTCATTGGCGAGCGTGCCGTAATTGACGACGATCTGGTCGTGGATCTGCTCCTTCTCGATGCCGCCGTAATCGCTGCCGATCGTGGCGACGAGCTGGTTGCCCTCCCGCCGGACTTTCTCGAGGAGATAGGTCACGGTGAAGCGGACATCGTGTTTCTGCAAGGCCCGCATATGCGGCGTCAGGCTCATCGCCATGACCTCTGGGGAGAAACTTCGGTCGCGTGTCATGATTTCAAGCTTCGCGCCCGATTGCGCGATGATCTCGGCCGCCTGGAGCGCGGAATAATCGCCCGCCTCGTCATAGATCAGCACATTCGAGCCCGGTTTCACATCGCCGCTTAGAATGTCCCAGCTCGTGACCACGAGATCGGCTCCGACGGTGAGCGAGCCGGTATGCGGCAGGCCGCCCGTGGCGACGATCACGATATCGGGGTTCAGCGCCTGGACGCTATCGGCATCGGCCCATGTGTTATACTGGAATTTCACGCCTCGGGCCTCGCATTGGGCGAGACGCCATTCGGCGATTGCGAGCATTTCCGTACGCATCGGGCTTTGCGCGGTGAGAAGGATCTGTCCGCCGGCCTTGGCTGCAGCTTCGATCACGGTAACGTCATGCCCGCGTTCCGCGCCGACGCGGGCGGCTTCGAGCCCGCCCGGACCCGCTCCGACGATCACGAGTTTCTTTCTTGTCGCCGCTTTCTCGATGTCGTGCGGCATGGTCTCCTCGCGACCCGTGGACGGATTGTGGATGCAGACCGCCATCGCGCCCTGATAGATCCGGTCGAGGCAGTAATTGGCGCCCGTGCAAGGCCGGATATCGCCTTCGCGCCCTTCGAGAATTTTCCGCATGATATGCGGATCGGCCAGATGCGCGCGGGTCATGCCGATCATGTCGACTTTGCCCGAGGCGATGGCATAGCGGGCGGTGGCGACATCCTGGATACGGGTCGCATGGAAGACGGGAAATTTCGTCGCCGCGCGTACTTCGCCCGCGGCTTCAAGATGCGGGGCCGATTTCATCCCCATGACCGGAATATTGTCGGTGAGGCCCGGATCGGTTTCGATATGGCCGCGCGTGACATTTAGGAAGTCGATCAGGCCGGAGCCTTTCAGCATGTTCGAAATCGCGATCCCGTCTTTGAGATCATAGCCCTGCGCCGACATTTCCTCGGCGCAATAGCGGATGCCGAGAATGAATTCCGGCCCGACGCGCTTGCGGACGGCCTCCAGAACCCCGAGCGAGAACCGCACGCGGTTTTCGAGCGATCCGCCATATTCATTGTCGAGCTGGTTGCTCATCGGCGACCAGAATTGCGACAGAAGATGGCCGAAGGATTCGAATTCGACACCGTCGACACCGGCGGCCTTCATGCGTTCGGCGGCATCGGCGAAATCCTTCGTGATGCGCTCGATGTCCCAATCCTCGATGACTTTCGGAACCGCGCGATGTGCCGGTTCGCGGATATTGGTCGGGGCTACGACCGGCAACCAGTCGGCCTTGTCCCAGCGCGTCCGGCGACCGAGATGGGTCAATTGGATCATCACCGCCGCGCCATGTTCATGGCAGGCATCGGTCAGTTCCTTCATCCATTTCACTACCTCGTCCTTGTAGGCGAGGATATTGTTGAAAACCGGCGGACTATCGAGCGAAACGGCCGCCGAACCGGCCGTCATCGTCAGCGCGATGCCGCCTTTTGCCCGCTCCACATGATAGGCGCGGTAGCGTCCTTTCGGCATCCCGTCTTCCGGATAGGCCGGTTCGTGCGAGGTTACCATCAGTCGGTTGCGCAGCGTCAAATGCTTGAGTTTGAAAGGCTGCAGCAGCGGATCGGTCGACATGGACAATGCTCCGGTTAAAAATGGGCCATGGTCGAACCTAATTAGAATGTTCATTAGTGTCAATATTTATAACAGCAGTGTACATTTCCCTTGCACCACTCCCGAAGCGTGGTTAGAAGGTCTCATGACGACAAAGCACCCCCCCGAGAGCGGATGGCGCGGATCGGCCGATGTCTGGCTCAATGCGGCGCAGGAATTGCTGCTTGAGGCGGGGATAGACGCGGTCAAAATCCAGCCTTTGGCCAAGCGTCTCGCTTTGTCGCGGACGAGTTTCTACTGGTTTTTTAAAGACCATGATGAATTGCTGGCTGCATTGGTCGCGCGGTGGCGGCAGAAAAATACCGGCAATCTGATCGCGCGGACGCGAGCCTATTCGGACAGCCTTGTCGAGGCGGTGCTAAATTTAAACGATTTGTGGTTCGATCAGCAGCTGTTCGATACGAAATTCGAATTCGCAGTGCGGAGCTGGTCGTTGCAATCGGCATCGGTGCTGGCCGACGTCCAGGCCGCCGATGTGGCACGGCTCGACGCGCTTCGGGCGATGTTCGTCCGGTTCGGCGTCGACCCCGCGATGGCCGATGTCCGGGCCCGCACCATCTATCTCGTGCAGATCGGCTATATTTCGATGCAGACCCACGAGGCTCTGGCCGAACGCATGGCCCGTATTCCGATGTATATCGAAATTTTTACCGGCCAGAAGCCGACGGAGCGCGAGTTGCGCCGCTTTTACGCGCGGCACGGCAGAACAGAGCCATAACCCGCACTCTCCCGTAGCAACGACCACCGCCTAACAAAGGAGCGAGCGATGACAAGAACACACAAAGATAACGAGCTTCATCTTGTCCGCTATTATGACGCGCCTCGTCGCACTGTTTGGGAGGCATGGACGGATCCAAGCCAAGCCGCTCATTGGTGGGGTCCGCGCGGCTTTACGATTACAACGCACAGCAAGGATTTACGCGTCGGCGGCCATTGGAATTATACGATGCACGGGCCCGATGGCGTCGATTATCCGAATGTCACGACCTATTTCGAAGTGGAGGATTGCGCCAAGCTTGTTTATGATCACGGCGCGAATGAAAATCAGCCGCCTATGTTTAGGGTTACCGTTCTGTTTGCCGAGGAAAACGGGCAAACGAAAATGGAAATGACCATGGCTTTGCCAACCAAGGAAGCGGCACACCAAACCGAAGCCTTTATTAAAAAAGCCAATGGGCACAGCACTTGGGATCGGCTTGGCGAATATCTCGAACATCAAGCATCGGGCAAGGATGCCTTTATCATCAATCGCAGCTTTGATGCGCCGATTGAGACGGTGTTTGATGCGTGGGCCGATCCGGCACAATTGGCGCTATGGTTATCGCCTACCGGCACAAGCATGGAATTTTTTGATGCTGATATTCGGAGCGGTGGATCGTCCTTTTACAAAATGGGCAATGAGCATTTCTCGATGCATGGCAGGGCCTCTTATATGAAAGTCGAGCGTCCGCATCGCTTGGTTTATACGCAGCAGTTTTGTGATCAGGACGGGAATGTCTCGCGCCATCCGATGTCGCCTACTTGGCCCGAGACGATGTTGACTCATATTTACTTCACCGCCATTGACGCCAATGAGACACTGATCAAAGTACAGTGGGAAGTATCAGGCCCCGCAACGCCTGACGAAATGCAAACCTTTATCAATGGCCGTAGCAGCATGACGGGCGGCTGGAGTGGATCGTTTGATAAGCTCGAAGCCTATCTCCACACCCTGATTGAGAGCGGAGATTGAGCAGCCCATTACCGCTCGCCTTGTGGCTGGGTAAGCCGCTGATTAGGCCTCATTTAAATTAAGTCATTGTGATTTCTCGCCTATTGGAATATTGAAACGCATCATAAGACGGAGGTGGATGCGCTTTTGGCGCGTGGATGCCGCCCTCGCTCCCCTTTTTGCGCTTCATAAGGCTGCCTTTATTCATGACTTCCCCTTCCGAGACTTCGCCCGTGGCTATGATGGCTGCTATTCACCCTGCTTTGGCCTCGGCTTTGGCCAAACAAGGCTATGAGACGCTGACGCCCGTGCAAACGGCGGTGCTGGAGGCGGATGCGGACGGGCATGATCTGCTGGTGTCGGCACAAACGGGCTCGGGCAAGACGGTGGCCTTTGGGCTTGCGATCGCGCCGACTTTGCTGGGTAACGCGCAGAAATTTCCGCCAAAGGGTCGGCCTTTGGGCCTGATTATCGCGCCAACGCGCGAATTGGCATTGCAGGTGCAGCGCGAGCTGAGCTGGCTTTATGCCGATGCTGGCGTTGTAACCACCTCCTGTGTGGGCGGTATGGATATGCAGAAAGAGCGCCGCGCGTTGCAGCAAGGCGCGCATCTTGTCGTGGGCACACCCGGTCGCTTGCGCGATCACATCACCCGCAACTCGCTTGATCTCACCGATCTGCGCGCGGTCGTTCTCGATGAAGCCGATGAGATGCTCGATCTTGGCTTTCGCGAAGACCTCGAATTTATTTTGGCCGCAACGCCGGAAGAGCGGCGTACCTTGATGTTTTCGGCCACCGTGCCGCGCTCGATTGCCGAGCTTGCCAAAACCTATCAGCGCGATGCGGTGCGTTTAACGGCGAATGCGGCGAGCGAGCGCCATGCCGATATTGAATATCAGATGGTGGTTGCGCAATCGCATGAGCGGGAAAACGCCATTATCAATACGCTGCTTTATTTTGATAGCGGTAGCGCGATTGTGTTTTGCCACACGCGTGAAGCGGTGAAGCAACTCACCACGCGGCTTGCCGATCGTGGCTTTGCGGTTGTCACTCTCTCGGGTGAGCTTTCGCAATCGGAACGCACCAATGCGCTGCAAGCCATGCGCGATGGCCGCGCACGCGTATGCGTGGCAACCGATGTCGCCGCGCGCGGAATCGATTTGCCTAATCTTGATCTTGTTATTCATGCCGATGTGCCTTCAAAGCCCGATACGCTCTTGCATCGCTCAGGCCGTACAGGCCGCGCGGGACGCAAAGGCGTGTGTGTGTTGATTGTGCCGGTGCGGCGCTATTCAGCCGCACTTCGTGTGCTTGATATTGCCAATGTCACGGCGATTACGCGCGGCGCACCAACGGCGAAAGAAATTGATGCCCGCAACCGCGCGCAGATTTTGGAAGCAGCAACCGCTGCACCGATGCCGGAAGCCAATGAGCAGGACATGGTGGCTGAGTTGCTCTCGCGCATGTCGCCCGAGCAATTGGCCGCGGCCTATTTGCGCCAGCAATATCAAACACGTCCACCTGCGGAATATATTTCAGACACGCCAATGCCGGATCGCTCAAGCAGGCCACGGGACAGAGACCGCGATGCGACGCGTGGGCCACGCGAGTCACGTGAACGCGGCGGCAATGAGCGGCCACGGGATATGGAGCGTGGTCGTGAAGATATGTCGGGTGCGGGTTGGTTTACGCTGTCGCTTGGCCGTAAACATCGTGCTGATCCGAAATGGCTTTTGCCGATGATTTGTAAAGCGGGCGGCGTTACCAAGCGCGATGTAGGCTCGATCAAAATTTCTGATGGCGAAACACGGTTTGAAATCACCGCCCAAAAGGTGGATGAATTCGCGGCCAAAGTCGCGCGTGACGGCAGCGGCGAGAAGGGCGTGATTATCGCACCCTCTAATGGACGCCCAAACGAAGCGCGTTCGGCTGCGCCAAGTGCTTATCCAGCCCGTCCGCCCCGTCAACGCTCGGCTGAGCCTAGACGCTCCGAGGAGCGGACTGTGGAGCCACGGCGATCGGAGACGAGGCCAACAACGCCAGCGCCTCACGCCGAAAAAGGTCCGCGTCTCAAGATCCGCTCTGATCGCGGTGATAAGCTCGATCATGTGCCAGAAGCAGCGCCGCCCAAAGAGCGCCCGCATCAGCCTGCACGCCTCACCCGGCCTTGGAACAAAGACAAGCCGAAGGCAGGGGGCGAGACACGCTCCACCGAAGGCCGTGAACGCCGCCCGAACACGACGGAAGCCCGCAAGCCGGGTGTGAAGCCTTGGAAAGGCTCGGCACCGAAACGCGGCGGCAAGTGACGGGCTTAAGGGGCGTTGGTGAAAGCCTATGCTGTTAATTCTCTATGATGGTGAATGTCCCTTTTGTAGCCACTATGTGCAGCGCCTGCATGTTCAGGCGCATTGCGGCGAAGTAACGCTCATTGATGCACGGTTAAACGATGCTACCGCGCAATTTTATTGGCAGCAGGGTTATGATCTTGATGAGGGCATGATCGCGCTGTGGGATGATCGGGTTTATTACGGCGCGGATGCCGTAAATCTGTTGGCGCTGCTCGCTGATCCGGATGATCTGTTTAATCGTTTGCATCGCTGGCTTATGGCGCAGCCGACGTTGGCACGAGTGTTCTATCCGCTCTTTAAACGCGCCCGCCGTTTGGCGTTGGCATTGAAGGGAAGTGGGCCGCTTGTGCGCTCCTAAAATTAGGCCAGAAGAATCGCCGCAAAAAGCAAAGCGGGATAGGTGGCAAGCCAGGCAAAGAAAAAGCGGTTAAGGCCAAAAAACCAAAACACCAGAAAATGAAAAACGATTCCGATGCCGCAATACAGCAGCATGAAAACGGGATTTAAAAAGGCGATGGGAATGGCAGTTTCCCATAGAATAAATGCCCATGAACATAGAATGGCAATTGCAGGGTTCCGAAACGCGCTATCCGCTGCAAGCGGGCCATAAATACCACCATCCAGAAACAAAGGAAGCGCTTTGCCGGAGCGCCAATCGGCATTGAAAAGCTTAACGCCGCCCGACAAAAAATAAGATGAGGCCGAATGGATGGCGATATAGATCAGGCCCGCCTGCCAAGCGATCTCGTGCTGCCCTATCGGAGAGCCTAACGCACCGATTAAGAGGCCAGTGAGCACGACAATCGTCATAAAATCACTACCGCCATTAAAAGCGCCGCGCCAGCGCGTAAGCAGCAGAAGCGTTCCTAAAAATAGAAACAGAACGATCGGCACGGACGCACCAAAAGCAATCAGCGCAACGGCCGCAAAAAGCCGCATAATGAGATGCGCGTCGTAGATTTTCTCTCGCGCCATAAAGCGAAAAAAAGCTTGAGCATAGGGGGAGGCGTGCGATAGATCGCCGCCTTGAATCTCAAAGGCCCAGACGCCTTGCGGGCTTGTGACGGACCTAAGGCGTAAAAATTCCACGGTTTGAATCACAAGACTGATGCCGCAGAGAATCTCGCATCCTCTCACGCTTAAGGCTAAAGCGTCACTCATGGCTTAAACTCAAGAGAGGTGATTGCAAGGCGATGTCGTTTGCAAAATCCACAGGCGTTGAAATATGTGGAAGGCAAAGACAAAATTGGAAGCGTGGGCCGATGTCACCTTGCGCGATTATTTTTTCCCGCACCAATCGTTCAACCATTCGATAGGAAACCCAGTTTGGCATTTGATCACTATCGTCACGATCAGCGAGATCGTTAGCAAGTTGATCAATCAGCGTTTGTTGCGCGTGGGTGAGATTGACGAAGGGATTATGCACCAGATGGAGGAGCCGCCGCCGATGAGGGTGCAGCAAAGGCTGCCAATCAGAAGTTTGGCTCTCATCCGTTTTGGAAGAAACGGTTCGCCAATAGATTCGCGGTGTATGGCCAAGCCCGTGGTAGAATTGCCAATTCGGAAAAAAGCTGCGCAGCAAAAAGAGCCATGGATGGCTGATGGAGCGGCTGCCCACCAGCAAGGCCGTCAGCAGAAAACCAAAATAGAGCCAGAACGGCACTGAACTCAACGACACGTACCCCACCTATGCCAACGCACTTGGTTTGCCGAAACGGCTGCACAGAGGAGTAGGGCAAGGCGGGGCAAAGGAAAAGGGGGCGCAATACACTTTGCGCTAGATCAAAGAGGGCACGATCGATTCGTTTTTTGATCACGGCATGAAAACATCTTGGCTGACCCATTTGGATGCGCGGGTGCCGCGCTATACGAGTTATCCTACCGCCCCCCATTTCCATGCGGGCGTTAACGGCGCGATGGTGGATGGTTGGCTTCAGACGCTCGACCCGTCAAAGCCCGTCTCGCTCTATGTCCATGTGCCGTTTTGCGCCAAGCTCTGCTGGTATTGCGGCTGCAATGCCGAAATCGTGAAATCGGATGCGCCCGTTGCCGATTATCTCGATTTGCTGCTGAGCGAGATGACCCGAATAGCGGCGTTACTGCCACATCGCATGAAAGTCTCGCATCTGCATTTTGGCGGCGGTTCCCCCAATATGCTGTCCCTTGCCGCGTTTCATCGCGTAATGGACACGATTGAAGCGAAATTTGACTTTTTACCCGATGCCGAGCGGGCCATTGAGCTTGATCCGCGCGGCCTCGACCTTGATCGCGTGAAGGCCTATGCCGAGCGCGGCATCGACCGCGCCAGCATTGGCGTGCAGGATCTGGATCCCGAGGTGCAGAAGGCCATTCACCGGATCCAACCCTTGGCAACCGTCAAACAAGCCGTCGACCGGCTGCGCGCCAATGGCATTCATTCGATCAATTTCGATTTGCTCTATGGCTTGCCGTTACAAACGGTTTCGACCATTGAGCGGACGGTTGAAGAGGTGCTGGCGCTTGAACCGGCGCGAATTGCGCTGTTCGGCTATGCGCATGTGCCATGGATGAAAAAATACCAGAAGGCGCTCGAGCGCTACACTCTGCCGGGCCAGACGGAGCGGGCCGCACTCGCTCAAGCCGCGCGCGTGGCGCTGGAGGCGCATTACACCCCGATTGGCATTGACCATTTCGCCAGAGCCGATGATTCCATGGCATTGGCCGCGCAAAACGGGACATTAAGGCGGAATTTTCAAGGCTACACGACCGATCAGGCCGAAACGCTGATTGCTTTCGGCCCAAGCGCGATTTCTGAAACCCCGCTCGGCTATGCGCAGAACGAGCCAGACCTTGCCGTCTGGTCAAAACAGGTGGCCGCGGGACTATCAAGCGTGCATCGCGGCATTGTGCTGACCGATGAGGACCGGCTCCGGCGCGCGGTGATTGAACGGCTGATGTGCGATCTCTTTGTCGATCTGGAAGCCGTGGCCGACCGCTTCAATGTCCATCCGGTCGTGTTTTTGCTGGCACTCGACCGTCTCGAAGACTATGCGGAAGACGGCATGGTGGAGATCGATGGCTGGCAGATACGGGTGCCTCATGAGGCCCGAATTGCCGTCCGTTCCATCGCATCGGCCTTCGATGAATGGCTCAAAACCGACACCACCCGCCATGCCGCAGCTGTCTGAGGCCGCGGAGCATCCCGCCATATGAGGCGATTCCGGTCGTCTGTTAGACGTCAAATGAACCCCTGAAAGGGGGTCTTCTTGTGTGCCGGAGCCTGTCAAAAAGCCGCGTACCGGGCGGGGCGGACGGGCTTGCTCCTTCTTGGTTAACGACGCCATTAGCGCCATTTTTCTGGTATAAGAGGGGTCTTAATTCGGTCTTTTTTAAATTTATTAACCTACTGATTTTATTGCCTATTTCTTTATTAATCCGCCCGAAACCGGGAGGTTTTCCGCCACAGCACTCCTGACGGCACACATTTTGCAACTCACGCGCTGAGCTAAGGCAATGCCTAACGGCCCTGCCACCTTCGATCAAACGCCCGAACTGGCGTCGATCAGAGGTGAACAGGCCGGATGGTTTGCCAACCTGTTCACTTTTTGGCGTACGGCCGGTTGGTGCGTGCTTTTTATGAGGAAGTCGATCCAGAATGGTCGGTTCAGTCGCTGGATCCCTACCAGTCAGTACATATCAGTATTGGCTGAATGGAACCCGCCCCGTCTCGGGGCAGGGCGGCAATACTGTGCCTGCGGTGCCGACCGGCGACGTTGAGATCTCCTTTGAGGCTTTGGCCAACGCCAATCTGCCGACGATGTTGCCCACCGACATCGCCAAATTAACGACCTTCGCCATTCATCACCTTCATGCCGACGTCATCAGTTCATTGACGCCGAGCCAGATTGCCGCGTTAACAACCACGCAAATCAGCGTGATGAACACGACGCAGATTCAGGCGCTGCCTGCCATCGGCATCGGCGCGCTCAATGGCCGCCAGGTTTTGGCCATTGCAACGGACGGAATTGGTGTCCTCTCCGGCACGCAACTTTCCGGTCTTTCGGCATCGAGTTTCGGCTCCCTCTCGACCGATCAAATTCAGGCGATTAGCGCTGATCAGATTTCAGGCGTTTCAACGCGCCAATTGGCCGCTCTAACAAGCGCCCAAGCGCGCGCTTTGAAGACCGCGCAGATTGACGGAATTACCGCCCAGCAGATCAGCGCCATTCCGGCTACTTCCATATCCGCATTATCGACGGCGCAGATCGTTGCTCTTGGCACGGATAGCGTTGCATCCCTGAGCTATAAACAATCGGGAAGCTTAACCGTAGAACAGGTTAAGGCATTAACGACCGACGAAATTGCGGTTTTATCATCGCAAACCTTAGCCTATCTGAAAACATCGCAGATCGCCGCGTTTACCTCGGGCCAAATCAAGACGCTGAGCACGGCACAAATCATCGGACTATCGGCCTCGGCTTTGCTCACGCTATCCTCGGATCAGCTACAAGCCATCACGACTGATTCGGTTAATGCGCTAAGAGCCTCGCAAATTATGCAATTCGGTAGTCAGCAAATCAACGCGCTGACGACTTCCCAAATCGCCTCATTGTCGGCTCCACAAACGGCAGTTTTGAAGGCAACGGCACTGGCAGCCCTTTCGACCGCGCAACTTGCCGCCTTTTCGACCGCTGACATTGCCGCATTGACGTTGCGCCAGATTGTGGCGCTTACCACAACGCAATTGGCAGGGTTGACCTCAACGGCTGTGACCGCTCTGGGATCCGCACAGCTTTCAACGTTGAGCACCGATCAAGTGGTAGCTCTTGGTTCGACCGCCATATCGGAATTATCAAGCAGCCAAATTCTGGGGCTGTCCGCCGCGGGTATGGGCGCGCTGACCGGCGACCAGATTAAAGCCATTTCGACGCAAGATTTTGCCGCGCTGAGCTTCCGGCAATTGCAATCGCTGACAACCGCCCAAGTCCGCGTGCTATCAACCGGTCAAATTACCTCGCTGAATGCGGGGCAAATGAATGTTCTAACGTCGGCGCAAACCCTTGCTCTGACAACGGGCCAAGTGAACAGCCTAACAAGCGGACAGATTTCCGGCTTAACCGTCGGCGTTATCGCCAATTTAACGACGGCCCAGACAGCAGCTATATCAACAACGGCGCTTGCGGCGCTTACCGTTCAACAAATTACCGGTATTCGTGCTGATCAAGCAGCAGCCCTGTCGACTGATCAAATTGTGGCCTTAACGGCCAATCAATTCGCGATTTTTTCAACCGCCGATATTGCTGCTTTATCTTCGGCTCAAATCAAGGCAATTGAGACAACCGATCTTGCTGCCCTGGCGGTTAAGCAGATTCAAGCGATGACGACGCAGCAATTGTCGCAATTGGTGAATGCGCAATTAAGCGCGCTGACGGTAAGCCAAATTCGCGGTATGGGTGGTAACCAGCTGGCGGGCTTTACGACAACTCAAATTCCGCAATTTTTGAGCAATCAAATTGCCGCCCTTTATGGCAATCAGCTGGGTGCCTTTAGCAATGATCAGATTGCAGCCCTAGGGTCTGATCAGTTTTCGGCGATTACGGGCTCGCAGCTGTCTTCGCTAACAAGCTCGCAGGCCGCCTCCATCTCGCTAACCGATACGGCGCTTTTGACCTCTACCCAGATAAGTGGCTTGAAGGCACAATCGGTTTCTGGCCTTTTGACCAGTCAAATCGCCTTGTTCGGTACCGATCAATTGCGCTCCTTCTCGGCGGCACAAATCGCTGCTTTCACCTCGGCTGAACTGAACGCGATTTCGACCGACACGATCTCCTCGCTGAAAGCATCGCAAATAGCGGCGATGAGCTCCACACAGATCTCCTCGCTCACGACCGACCGTATTCAAGCTTTAACGACGAGCCAGATTATCGCGGTCTCAACCAGCGCTATCTCGCAATTGTCAACGCAAGCCATTGCCAGCATTAACACCGATGATTTTGCTGCTCTCACCTATGGCCAGATTTCGGCGATAACGACGGCATCGATCAAGGCGATCACTACCGATCAAGTGCAGGCGATTGCCGCCGGACAAATGCGCGGCTTTACGACCGACCAGTTGAATGCCTTGGCTAGTGACCGGATTGCCGCCCTTTCATCAAGCGCGATAAACGCGCTATCCGCCGGACAGATTTCTGCGCTGACAACGACGCAGATTCACGCATTTACAACGGATGATATCAAGGCCCTCAATCTGACGCAGATCCGTTCTTTGACGAGCGATCAACTTAAAACGCTCTCGACCGATCAGATTGCGGCCATTGGTACAAATCAGGTTTCAGGCTTCTCCGGTGATCAGATTGCGCTTTTGACAACGCGCCAGATTCCGGCCTTTGGCACGAGCGAAATCAGCGCCTTTACCAATACCCAGTTAATGGCCATGGGTACCTCGCAAGTATCCGTTCTGACATCGGATCAAGCGGTTAGTCTGAGTGCGATGCAGATCAACGGATGGTCGGCCGGACAAATCACGGCTCTATCAACAGACGCTGTAACGGCGCTGACGACCCTTCAGGCGCAGGGACTATCCCGCTCGGCACTGGGTGCGTTGAATACCGCGCAGATTCAAGCGTTCCAAAGCAGCGACATTCAGGTGATTGCTGCCAAACAACTCTCGGTTTTATCTTCGGCGCAGGCGGGCGCACTGACGACCGATCTCTTGTTGGCTCTTAACACGCAACAATTGACCAATTTGACCTCCGCGGCTGTGAGTGGTCTCACAACAGATCTGCTATCGAGTATTCGGACGAGCGATATTAGTGCCTTAACGCCGCAGCAATTGCTTGGCTTGCAGACGGGTAAAATTTCCGGACTGTTGACATCTCAAGTGAGCGCATTAACGTCGACGCAAATCGGAAGCCTGTCATCGGTCCAAACAAAGGCAATGACCACGGATCAGATTGGCGCGTTGACTAGTGGCCAGGCGATTGCTTTGACCACGGCGTCGCTTTCGACTCTCTTGACGTCCCAAATTGCGAGCCTTTCGAGCGATGCACTATCGGCGCTATCAGCCCAGCAATTCTCAAAAATTACCTCCGTTCAAATTCCGGCCTTAACGACCGACCAAATCGGTGTTTTGACGACGATCCAGATTGCCGCTTTGACGGGTACTCAATCGGCCGTATTAACGACGGACCAAATCGTTGCCTTGACCACGCAGTCGATGCCGGCCTTGACCGCTAATGCGCTAGCAGCACTTTCAACCAATCAAATCATCGCCTTTGAAGTCGCGGATTTTGCGGCCTTGACGGGCGCTCAATTTAAATCGATTGGCACCGGTCAAATCTCGGCGCTGACAACGGATCAATTTGCCGGACTCTCGACAAGCGAAATGGCTAGCATGATCGCCTCGCAGGCTGCTGTACTGCGCACCGATCAAATTGCGTCGCTGACGTCGGATGAAACCATTGCCATTTCGGCAAGCGCCATTGCATCGCTGTCCTCGTCGCAACTCAATCAAATGAGCAGCGATGATTTTGCTGTCTTAACGACGGGACAAATCACCGCGTTAACGACGGCAGAGGCGATCGGCCTGAATGCGGACCAGATCGGCGCCTTGAATACCGCGCAAACAATCGCACTGACGACGTCCAATCTATCGATTTTGCCATCGGCAAAATTGGCACTTTTATCGACCGATAATGTCGCAGCCCTCACGGGCCGACAGATTTCATCACTGACGACCAGCCAGACGGCAGCGCTCACGACCGATCAGGTCGTAGCCCTTACGACTTTGCAGATTGGTGCGTTGCGGACGGATCAAATAACGGCGCTGACGTCTGATCAAATTGTCGCTTTCGGAACAACGCAGGTTCAGGCGCTTACGGCGAAGGAACTCTCTTCCTTTACCACAGCGCAAATCAAGACCTTTGAAACGGGCGATTTTGCTGCCATCACTACCAAACAGATCCAGTCCATCACGAGCGATCAGGCCGCTGCGCTAACAACGGATGAGATTGTTGCGTTGACCACCGCACAAGCCAGTGTGCTAACGAGCGTCGACGTTTCCGCATTACAGAGCGGACAGATTGCAGCGATTCAAACGGATGATTTGGCCGTTCTCACCCCTAAACAAATCAGCGCGTTGTCGTCGGATCAAATCAGCGCGTTGACGACCGATCAGGTGCCGGCCCTGACCACGTTACAAATGGTAACGTTTAATACGGCACAGATTATCTCGCTCACCTCCGATCAGATTATTGCGCTTAACAGCCAGCAACTGGGTGCGATTTCGCCGTCCGTCCTACCGTATATGCGCTCGTCGCAAATCGCCTCCATTCAGCCGGCCGATATTATCGGCTTGAACGCCAAACAAATGGCGTCGCTGACCAATTATCAGATCATGGCTCTGACCACCGATCAGATCCCGCAGCTGACGATACCGCAGATCAATGTGTTGAATTCGTCGCAAGCCTCGGTATTGGCCACGAGCCAGATCGCCGTATTGACGACCGATCAGATTCCGGCCTTCTCGGCTGCCGATATCACCGCGCTGTCAACGGCCCAATTGGATGCGATGACAACGGATGATTTCCAGGCGTTAACGCTCAGGCAAATTGGCGCGTTAACAGCGGGCCAAGTTTCGCAACTCACAACCGATGAGGTTGTTGCCCTTACAACCGCGCAGACTTTGGCCTTGTCGACCAGTAATGTGGTTGCGTTAACAACATCGCAGGTTAGCGTTTTGGGAACAGCCAATTTGGCTGTCATGGCCAACCGCCAAATCATGTCGTTGACGACGTCGCAGGCTGCCACCCTGTCAGGCGATCAAGCGCAGGCTTTGGGAACACGGCAAATCGCGGTGCTTAGCCCGACGCAAGCCAGCGTGCTGACAACGGATGCGATCAATGCCTTGAATGGTGGGCAAGTCGCTTCCTTCTCGGCGACGGCCATTGCCTCGTTCCGCACGGATGAAGTGGCGGCCATTACCACAACCGACATTCCGTCGCTGACGGTTCGCCAGGTTGGCGCGTTGAATTCCGATCATATCGCGGCATTGAGCACCGATCAAATCGTTGCCCTCAATACGGCGCAGATCGCTAAATTGAGCGTAAGCCAAGCCATGGGGCTGAGCACGGATCAGATTGGAGCGCTCACGCCAACGCAAGCCAGCGTTGTGACGGTAACGACGCTTGCGTCGCTCACGACGGATCAATTTGTTGCGGTATCGACCCAAGATATCGCCGTGTTAACGGCCAATCAGATTCAAGCCGTCAATCTCCAGCAAATCGCAGCGATGACGTCCGATCAAACGGTCGCCTTGACGCCGTCACAAGTCGCACTGGTCAGGGATTATCAGGCCCCGGCAATCACGACGGCTAATATCGCCGTGATGAATTCGGCCCAAATATCGTCCTTCATGCCATCGGCGGTAACATCGCTTTCAACCGCTCAACTGGTTGCCATCACCACCGATGATGTTCCTGCGATTACGACGAAACAGTTGATTGCATTGGCCGCCCCGCAAATGAGCAGCCTGACAACCGATCAGATTGTGGCGCTCACCACCGGGCAAATTGTAGCGTTGCCTGGAAGCTTGGTAACGGCGCTCACGACGTCGCAGGTTTCGAACATGACGACGGCTGATTTGGCCGCACTTAAAACCTCGCAAGTCACGGTCTTAACCACGGCGCAACTGGCGTCGATCACGACGGATCAGATCAAAACCCTAACGACGGCACAGATTGGTGCCTTGGCAGGGTTCCAAGCCGCCGCTCTAACAACGGATCAAGTGGCCGCCCTTCTCACGTCTGAAGTTGCAGCGCTTTCTGTAGGTGCGGTACCAAGCCTGACAACAGACCAGATTATCGCGCTTGGAAATACGAGTTTCCCGGCCTTAACCACGCGGCAAATCTCGGTCTTGACGGCATCGCAATTCCCGGCCGTTACAACCGATCAGATCATCGCCATGCGGACGGATCAGGTCGCAGCGATTTCGTTGGGTGCTCTCCCGTCGCTGGGTGTCGATCAGTTGGCCGCGTTCTCGACCAAGGATATTTCCATCCTGTCAAACGGCCAAATTGGTGTGTTGACGACGACGCAGGTCGCTTCGCTTTCGACCGATGATATTGCAGCCCTTACAACGCTACAGGTAACGGCGTTGTCGATCGGTCAGGCGGATGCCTTGTCGGTTGATCAAATTGGCACGCTATCAACCGCACAAATCCGAGCGGTATCGGTTTCGGCATTGGCCTCATTGAATGAAGATCAGACGGCGGCGATTACCACATCCGATATTCATGCGCTGACGACGTCGCAAGCAACGGCTCTGACGACGTTACAGATATCGGTGCTGACATCGGATCAGGCGATTGCCTTGACGACGCAGCATATCGCGCTGCTCGGCACCGCGCAGACCTCGGCGATTTCGGTAGCCGATGTGGCTGCGTTGACGACCGATCAAATCGTGGCACTCACGACGTCTTCGGTTGGAACGCTGACACCGGATCAGATGATAGCGATCCGTACCGATCAAATGCAGGCTTTGACAACGGGTCAGATTGCTTCGTTGAACAGTGATCAAGCCAATGTCATGACGACGGATCAGATCGTTGCTCTAACAACAGGTCAAATCAGCGCGGTAACGACGTCGGCTCTGGCTGTCTTCTCGGCCGACCAGATTGCGGCCATCGAAAATCGCGATCTTGCGAAGATGACGACGGATCAGATTGCATCGCTGTCGACGGTTCAGATTGATGCGCTGTTGACGGGTCAAGTGGCCTCGCTCACAACGCGCGATATTGTAACGCTGTCGACCGATCAATTGTTCGCGATGTCGGGCAATGATATCAGCGCCATGACGACCGATCAGATCGCGGCCCTTGGTACAAACCAAGTCAATGGCTTGAGGGTTGATGAAGTTGCCGCGTTTACAACCGTGCAGGCACCTGTGTTGAAGGCAGCCACATTGGCTGCAATGAGCACCGCGCAGATTCAGGCGTTTGATCCGGCAACCATTCCGACATTGACGACGACGCAGGTCTCCTCGCTGACAACCGATCAAGTCGTTGCGCTGACCTTGGAACAGGTGCAATCGCTAACAACGGGTCAGTTGAAGAATTTCGGCACGGCGCAGATTGCCGCTTTGACCACAACGCAAATTGGCGAGCTGACCGTCGATCAGGTTCCGGGCTTGACGACAACCGCAGTCGCCTTGCTTTCAAACGATCAATTGGGCGCGGTGACGCCAGACGACTTAGCCGTGTTGAGCACGGGCCAGGTTGTGGCGCTTACCACGTCGCAAATCGCGTCGGTTTCCATCGCGCAGTTCAACGCGCTGACATCTGTTCAATTCGGCGCTCTGACCAATCTCCAGATTCCGGCCGTCACGACGGATCGGGTATCCGGCTTGGATACGTCGCACATCACCGTTCTTTCGAGCGTTCAATCGGCTGCGCTTTTGACATCGCAGGTCGCGGCCTTGAGCGGTGACCAATTGGCCGTTATCACCTCGGCGGCCTTTAAGGCCTTGAACACCGATCAGATGATGTCAATCAGCGCGGCGAATATTCCGTCGCTTACCTCGGCTCAGATTGCTGTGCTCAGCAGCACGCAGGCGCGCGTCTTGGACAATGACCAGATCGCGGCCTTGACGGCGGATCAGGCGCCGTCCTTGACCACGGCAACGCTGTCGAGCCTGTTCACATCGCAATTTGTTCAATTGACGACATCGTCGGTTGCTGTGCTTTCAACCTTGCAAATCGCCAAGCTGACCACGGATCAAGTCGCCGCGATGACGACGGCTCAGGTTTCGGCGCTTACCACGAAGCAGGTTGCAGCCCTTACGACGCGTGAAATTGCCGCCATCAATGTTGACTCGATCCAAGTGATCGGCTCGGATCAATTGGCTGCCATCGATACGAACCACATTGCCGCTTTGACCACGCCGCAGATTTCGTCGCTGACTTCCGATCAGGCCGCAAGCCTCAGCACCGCACAAATTGCAGCCTTGACGGTCGCCCAGATTCCAACGGTCACGCCTGGTGATATTACGGCTCTATCAACCGGTCAGCTTGGTGCGTTGAAGTCATCGCAAATCGCCGTTCTGACGACCGACCAGATTTTGGCCATTACGGCGCCTTCGATTTCAGCGCTTTCGACGGGTGGCATACAGGCCATGTCGACCAGCCAGATTCTGGTCCTGACGACGGATTCAATTGCCGCTCTGACGACAGCGCAGATTGGTGTCTTGTCGGGGGCTAAGGTTGCCGTTTGGAGTGTTGACCAGATCGCGGCCTTCTCGGATACGCAGACATCGGCACTGACCACGGCAGCTGTCGCAGCCTTGACGGATCTTCAGGTTGCAGCCCTGACAACGCTTGAAGTGTCGGCCTTGAGCTCAGCGCAAGTCGCCGCCATGGCCACGCATCAAATTGCATCGATCACCGGTGATCAGATTCAGGTGGTAACGCCATCGGCACTCGCTGCCATGAAGACCAGCCAGATTGCTGCGCTTGATGCAGGCGTTGTCTCTGTCTTGAGCGAAGATCAAATTACGGCGATGACGACGGCGCAAATTGTGGCGCTGACCGCCGGACAAGTTGCCTCTCTCACAACCACCCAATTTACTGAATTCACGCCAAGCCAGTTTGCCGTGTTGAGTGTTTCGCAATTCACGGCATTGTCGGATGCCGATATCACGGCAATGACGGGCGATCAGGCCGCCGTCATGACGACATCGCAATTTAAGACGATGACGCCGGAGAAGATTGGTGCCTTGGCTTATGGCCAATTGACGGTACTCTCCACCGCTGTCATGGGCGTCATGACGTCTGACCAGATCTCGGTCATTGATGCGGCTTCGATCGGTACGTTGTCGGCGTCGCAAATGGCGGCCATCCGACCAGCGACGATCGCTGTTCTATCGGGCGATCAGGCCGCCTATATCAATGCTACTCAGATTCCGAGCATGACGACGGCCCAAATAACAGCCTTGTCGAATGATGCGATTGCTGCCCTTGTGCCGGATGCGGCCAGCATGATGAGTGCCGATCTTGTCGGCGCCGTTAAAGTAAGCCAGATCCCTTATGTCCGCTCGGATGCGGTGGGTGCCTTCGGTCCTGATCAGATTGCGGCCCTTAAGCCATCTCAGTTTAGCGCGATGACCGCCGATCAGATCGCGGCCCTTGATCCGACGCAGATACCAAGCCTGTCGACAGCGGCGATTGTTGTGTTGAGCAGTGCGCTTCTTCCATCGCTCAGCCCGGCGGCGGTTGCTTCACTGACGCATGACCAGATTCAAGCGCTGAACAATCCAGCAGTCGCTTCGTTGACCGATGCTCAAATTGGCCAATTGGGCGATAGCCAGATTACCGCGCTCACCACGCGTCAAATCGGTGCACTCTCCGCCGCGCAAATCGGCGTACTCTCGGTCGATCAGGTTGCGATTATGACGAATGCGCAATTGACGGTCCTGACAACGGATCAGATTTCGGGCTTTAATCCCGCTGATATGATGGCCTTGTCTGCCGCTCAGATTCCGGGATTAACGGAAGCCAATATCGCGACCTTGTCGTCGGATCGCGTGGCGGTCTTCACTGGCCCGCAATTATCAGCGATGCGTAACACGCAAATTCAGGCCTTGCCAGTGAGTGGTGTGGCACTGCTGACGCCGGATGCCATCGCAGCGCTCTCGAACGGACAGGTAGGCGCCCTTTCAACGGGACAAATCGCAGCCTTGCAGCCGCAGAGCTTGACGGCCCTTTCGCCAACGCAATTTACAGCGCTTACCCAGTCGCAAATTGGTGCGCTGACGCCTGATCAAATTGCCGGCATGACCGACAGTCAGGCTAGTGCCTTGAATGAGACGCGGTTGGGCTTGATCAGTGGCACCCAATTGGTCGCCTTCACGCCAAGCGCCCTGTCGGGCATGCGGGATGCCCAGTTGAGCGCGCTGCCATCAGCAGCCACCGCATCCTTAACGGCTGGCCAGAGAGCGTTGTTGTCGGATCATCAGCTGTCGTTGCTCTTTCCGAACGGCTAACGCCTAAAACCGCCTTTGCTGACGGATCGTTCTAAGCCCGCGCTTTACGAAGTGCATCGGCGGACGTACGCACGACTTCGGCGATTTGCGAAAGCTGTTGCGTCAGAGGACTCGTTTTACGCCAAATCATGCCGATGGTGCGTGATGGTGTTGGCGAATTAAACCGCGCGATGGAAACCGAAGCCGATCGCGTTTCGACACCGATTGCCATTTCAGGGATGAGGGTGACCCCGATCCCCGAACCCACCATTTGAACAAGCGTTGAAAGCGAGCTGCCATCGAGCAATTCGCGCGGCATCGAGGCGTGCATCTGGCAGAAGGACAAGGCCTGCTCGCGAAAGCAATGGCCTTCTTCGAGCAGCAAGAGCCGCATCTCGCGCAGTTTTTCGATATTGGGTATGGGTTTGTCGCTGTCTTCGCTGGGGCGAACGAGAACAAAATCTTCCTGAAACAGAGCGATTTCGGTGAAAGCGGGCTCCGAGACGGGCAGGGCGACAATGGCGGTATCGATTTTGCCGGCGGCCAATTCGTGCAACAGCTTGGGGGTTATGGTTTCGCGAACATGGATATCCAGATCCGGATAAAGCCGCGTCAAATGGCCGATAATGTTCGGCAAGAGATAGGGCGCAATGGTGGGAATCACGCCGATACGTAGGCGTCCGACTGGTCGATCTTGGGAGGCGCGCGCTAAATCACCCAGTTCATCCACCGATTGAAGGATTTCCCGGACACGGGGTGCAAATTCTTCGCCGAAACTCGTGAGGTCAATCTGGCGGGCGCTGCGCTCGAAAAGGGCGGAACCGAGCACGCCCTCCAATTCCTTGATTTGCTGGGATAAAGCCGATTGGGATATCGCGCAGGCCTCGGCTGCTTTGCCAAAATGGCGGTGCTGGGCCAAAGCCTCAAAATACCGCAATTGCTTGAAGGTGAGGTTGATCATAAGTTTAACTTATCGTCATAATCAGAAAATACAACTTAAACTAATGGCAAGCCTATGCTAGGGCTGTACCATCATAGCCAAAATTGGAGAGACACATGAGCGGAAATGACGCGCAAAAGGCCGGTGGTTGCCCCGTAGCCCATGGCAGTGCGAAGCAGGTGACCCTTGGAGCCAAGTCGAACAGGGATTGGTGGCCAAACCAGCTCAATCTCAAAATTTTGCACCAGCATTCCGCGCTCTCAAACCCGATGGGCACCGGCTTTAGCTATGCCGAAGCGTTCAAGAAGCTCGATCTGAATGCGCTTAAAAACGACATTATGGCCTTGATGAAGACGTCGCAGGATTGGTGGCCGGCCGATTATGGCCATTATGGCCCGTTTTTCATCCGCATGGCCTGGCACAGCGCCGGAACCTATCGCACGGGCGATGGCCGTGGCGGCGCTTCCTCCGGCACGCAGCGCTTTGCACCGCTTAACAGCTGGCCGGACAATGGCAATCTCGACAAAGCCCGCCGCTTGCTCTGGCCGATCAAGCAGAAATACGGCAATGCGATTTCTTGGGCCGATCTGATGATCTTTGCCGGCAATTGCGCGCTTGAATCGATGGGCTTCAAGCCTTTCGGCTTCGCCGGTGGCCGCGCCGATGTTTGGGAGCCCGAAGAAGATATTTATTGGGGCCTTGAAGGCAAATGGCTCGAAGACCGTCGCTATAGCGGGGATCGCGAGCTCGAAAATCCACTCGCAGCCGTGCAGATGGGTTTGATCTATGTGAATCCGGAAGGCCCGAACGGCAAGCCTGATCCGTTGGCAGCGGCCAAGGATATTCGCGAAACGTTTGCGCGTATGGCGATGAATGACGAGGAAACGATTGCGCTGATCGCCGGTGGCCACACCTTCGGTAAAGCCCATGGCGCGGCTGATCCGCAGAAATATGTCGGACCAGAGCCTGAAGGCGCAAGCATCGAAGAACAAGGTCTCGGCTGGAAGAACACATTCAACACCGGCAAGGGCGTTGATACGATCACCAGCGGGTTGGAAGGGGCTTGGACCACCAACCCTGTGAAGTGGGACAATAATTATTTCGACAATCTGTTCAACTATGATTGGGAACTCACCAAGAGCCCAGCAGGGGCCTGGCAGTGGACGCCGAAGAACGGCGCAGGCCAAGGCACGGTGCCGGATGCACATGATCCTTCAAAGCGTCACGCGCCTATGATGTTCACCACCGATTTGGCGCTGAAAATGGATCCGATTTATGGTCCGATTTCAAAGCGCTTCCATGAAAATCCGCAAGAGTTTGCGGATGTCTTTGCCAAGGCTTGGTATAAGCTGACGCATCGCGATATGGGGCCTGTTACGCGCCTTCTCGGTGATTTGGTGCCTGAGCCTCAGCTTTGGCAGGATCCAATTCCATCGGTTGCGCATCCCTTGATTCACGATGCCGAAATTACCGAGCTGAAAGAAAAGATTTTGGCTTCGGGTCTTTCGGTCTCTAAATTGGTCACAACGGCTTGGGCGTCTGCTTCAACCTTCCGTGGTTCGGATAAGCGCGGTGGCGCCAATGGTGCACGCATTCGTTTGGCTCCGCAGAAGGATTGGGAAGTCAATCAGCCGAAGCAATTGGCAAAAGTGCTCGAAACGCTTGAGGGGGTCCGCAAGGCCTTCAACAACACGCAAAAGAATGGCCGGATGGTATCTCTCGCCGATCTGATCGTGTTGGGCGGTGCGGCAGCCATTGAGCAAGCAGCCAAGAAAGCGGGCCATGCGGTTGCGGTTCCTTTCACGCCTGGTCGTGCCGATGCCTCGCAAGCGCAGACAGATGTTGAAAGCTTCTCGGTGCTTGAGCCAATGGCGGATGGTTTCCGCAATTATCTCAAGAAAGAATACACCGTATCGGCTGAGGAATTGCTGATTGATAAAGCGCAATTGCTCACGCTAACGGCGCCAGAGATGACAGCGCTGATTGGTGGTCTTCGCGTGTTGAATGCGAATGTTGCACAAGCCAAGCATGGCGTGTTCACGCATAAGCCTGAAACACTGACCAATGACTTCTTTGTCAATCTGCTCGACATCAATACCGAGTGGAAGCCTGTCTCCGACGCAGGCGATGTGTTTGAAGGCCGTGATCGCGCGTCAGGTGCGGTGAAGTGGACGGGTACACGCGTTGATCTCGTCTTCGGATCCAACTCGCAATTGCGTGCGATTGCTGAAGTTTATGCTCAAAGCGATTCAAAGGCCGCTTTTGTGCATGACTTCGTTGCCGCATGGAACAAGGTGATGAATGCGGATCGGTTTGATCTGGCTTAGTCTGATCAAACGTCTAGCATTTGGCGTTTAAACTAAAATCGGGCGGCGTTTCACACGATGAAGCGCCGCCCGAATTCTTATGGTCGGCGATGCTCACCCGATTTATGGCTTTCTTGCGGCTTGCCTGACGGAGCAGGCTGGGCGCTGCGGCTTGCATCTGGCGTTGAGCCGGCTGTTTTGCTTGGGCCCGCCATCGTGGCTTTCGCTGCCTTATCCGATGCCGCACTCTGGGTCTGATGTCCTTTATTTGGCGTAGTAGGCATGTTCATCTCCTTTTGTGTGACGCGTTTAAAGAACCGTCCACCGCATGAACGCCGATGGCGGAATAAAGCCCGAGGCCATGGTGATGATCGGCCCGCAAACGCCTCTCTAACCTAGGAAGGAAAGTGGATGGGCATAAGCGTCTAAACTACGTATCGACGTATGCCAGATTCACTATCGATCAGAGCAACACATCCAAAATTGCGATGCTGCTAATTGATGCAACTCTCGATTGAAGAACGGTATATCCCTTACGGATAAAATAAGTCGCACCCGTTCGTGCTTGACGGGGTGGGCAGTTTAATCCACGATCCGTGCGAAGCGACATAAGATCGCCTTGAGGTGCGACATCGGTTGTGCCGAAGACAAACAATAAGAAAAGCAAAAGGGGAACACGCATGACGGATAGTCACGTAGCAGGTCTTGGCCTGCTGGATCGTTCGCGAACGGTCGCTCAGCCGGGATTTAATCGGTGGTTGGTACCACCCGCAGCGCTCGCCATTCATTTGTGTATTGGTATGGCCTATGGCTTCTCGGTGTTCTGGCTGCCATTAAGCCGGACCGTGGGGCTTGCGACAGGCGCGGGCAAGGCACTGGCCTGCCAAGGCGATGCCACGACGTTTTGGGGCAAGGTGGCGATTACGGGCCATGCTCTGTTTGCAACCGATTGCGATTGGACCCAGTTTGATCTCGGTTGGATGTATACGCTGTTCTTCGTGTTGCTGGGTTCTTCCGCCGCGATTTGGGGCGGCTGGCTTGAGCGTGAAGGTCCGCGCAAAGCAGGTGTTGTCTCTGCGCTGTGCTGGTGTGGAGGTCTGCTTATTTCGGCCATCGGTGTTTACGTGCACCAATTATGGCTGATGTGGCTGGGCTCAGGCTTTATTGGCGGCATCGGGTTGGGGCTTGGATATATTTCGCCCGTGTCGACGCTCGTGAAGTGGTTCCCGGATCGTCGCGGCATGGCAACGGGCATGGCCATTATGGGCTTTGGTGGCGGCGCCATGATCGGCTCGCCTTTGGCAACCCGCTTGATGAATGGCGGCAATTTCATTGAATGGCCAGGCGCGTTTTCTTTCGTCCATTTCGACGGGTTTAAAACGGCGACGTCGGTTGGCGTGTGGCAAACCTTTATCGTTTTGGCGATTGGTTATTTCGTTTTTATGATCGCGGGTGCCTTTGGCTATCGCGTGCCGCCGGTGGGCTGGAAGCCTGATGGTTGGACGCCGCCGCCTGCCTCGGCCAATGCGATGATCACGACGGGCCATGTGCATCTTAAAGACGCGCATAAGACACCGCAATTCTGGCTCATCTGGATTGTGCTGTGCATGAATGTATCGGCCGGTATTGGTATCATCGGGGCGGCATCCAGCATGTTGCAAGAGACTTTTGGTGGTCGTTTGTTTGGTGATGCCAGCGTGGGCTTTATGCAATTTACCGATGCGCAAAAAGTAACCGCCGCAGCAATTGGCGGTGGCTTTGTCGGTATCTTCTCGCTGTTCAACATCGGCGGACGATTCTTCTGGGCTTCGCTTTCGGATGTGATTGGCCGGAAGATGACCTATGTCGCCTTCTTTGTGATTGGATTGATCTGCTACGCTGCACTGACGAGTTTGGCGGGAGCGGGACAGCTTGGGCTGTTTGCCGCGCTCTTCTGTGTCATCGCGTCGATGTATGGCGGGGGCTTTGCCACCATACCGGCCTATCTCGCGGATATGTTCGGAACGCAGTTTGTGGGCGCCATTCATGGCCGCTTGCTCACCGCATGGTCGACGGCGGGGATCCTTGGTCCGGTGATCGTGAATTACCTTCACGATTCCCGTGTTGCCGAAGGTGTGCCGCGCAGCAATGTCTATGATCTCATTTTCTACGTGCTGGCTGCTTTACTAGTGATCGGCTTCATCGCCAATATGCTGATTAAGCCGGTCGCTCCAAAATGGTTCATGAGCGAGGCGGAGGTGAAGTCCCTGCAGTCAAAGTCAGCGACCGCAGGCGTCACCACAGGCTCCTTCGGCATCGGTAAAGGCGGTCTTGATACCAAGGCCGCGCTGGCCTGGCTTTCGGTGGGTATCCCGATCCTATGGGGCGTCTGGATCACGCTGCAAAGCGCGGTGAAGATCTTCGGATAATCGGATCCGTATGCGAGATTGGGGGAAAGGGAGCTTAACGGCTCCCTTTTTCTTGCGGGGATGTTAAGGGCCAAAGAGGCCCGCGGCGTGAACGCCGGTTCCTGATCGATACTCAACGCTATTAAGGATTAAATGGCGCGCCCGGAACGATTCGAACGTCCGACCCTCAGATTCGTAGTCTGATGCTCTATCCAGCTGAGCTACGGGCGCCAGGATCCTTGCTTGAACCGCGCGGATCACCGATGAAGGTTCCAATATCCTCTCATGACGCGGAGAGCAACCCTTCTGGCGATTTTTCTCTCTAAAACCTTTTCTTGCGGTTTTATGACAGTATTTTCGGCTGAGACGCCAGACTCGAATTGACTTTCCCGGCCCCTTCCGTCATTAACCGCGCTGACTTTGATCATCGCTCAGCTTTGACCGGGTGCTCGTGAGGCTAAAAGCCTTGGAGATCACGGCAGGGCGTTCGCCTTAGGCCGCGTTCACGGCGGCTGGTGGAGAGCGTAAAACGACTGGAGAAGACCCGTGAAGCGGACTTATCAACCGAGCAAGCTCGTTCGCAAGCGCCGTCATGGCTATCGCGCCCGTATGGCGACCAAGGGTGGCCGTAAGGTTATTGCTGCCCGCCGCGCCCGTGGCCGGAAGCGCCTTTCGGCGTGATCCTAACGGCTCCCCGTAGGCAGCGCGATGAACGCTGAAAGCCAACTGGGGGCTGGAATGACACGGATGGGATCGATGAAAGAGCCCAAATCCGCCGTCTGGCTAACGCAACGCGCAGAATTTCTTGCAGCTGCCAAAGGGCGCCGTCACCATGCGGCGCTTTTCACGATTCAGGCCATTGTCCGCCGAAATGCGGCAGGCGGACCCCGTTTTGGGCTCACTGTGACCACAAAAACAGGTAATTCCGTGGAACGCAGCCGGATCAAGCGCCGTTTGCGCGAAGCCATCCGGTTACAAGCCCGCCTTGTGGCTTTCCCCGGTACCGACTATGTGCTTATCGGCCGTCGGGCCTTGCTTGATGCCCCCTTTGAAACCATTACCGCCGAACTCATCGACGGGATTTCGCGCTTGAAACCCCGTCACTCCCCGTCATTGAAGTCCATACCGAGCAGTCCATAAGACCATGCAAGATACCAAGAACCTCATTCTCGCCATCGCCCTTTCCGTGGCCGTGCTGGTTGGCTGGCAATATTATTTCGGCATGCCGCTGCTCGAGACGAAGAAACAGTCCGATATCGTGGCCAAATTGCCTGATCAGGCGCAACAACCAGCGCCGGGCACCAATGCGACGGCGGCTTTGCCCGCCACTATGGCCGCCGGGACCTTTGCCAGCCGCGAGGAAGCGCTGGCCGCCAGCCCCCGCGTGATCATCGACACGCCGAAGCTTAAGGGCTCGCTGTCGCTGAAGGGTGGCGATATTGATGACGTGGCCTTCAAGGCCTACCGCGAAACGGTTGATCCAACCTCGCCGAATATTGTGCTGTTTTCACCCGATCAGACGCCGAATGCCTATTTCGCCCGCTTTTTCTGGTTAGCGGCACCGGGAACGAAGACCGCGCTTCCTACCTCCTCGACCCTTTGGACGGCAAGCGGCACTGCGCTCACCGAAAAGCAACCTCTCGTGCTGACTTGGGACAATGGCCAAGGTTTCATCTTCAAGCGCGAGATTGCGGTGGATGACGGCTATATGTTCACTGTGACCGATACGGTGACGGCGACCGGCTCGACGGAAGCAACCCTTATTCCTTATGGCGGCATTGAGCGGTTCAACAAGCCTAAGGTGGTTGGCACCTATGTGCTGCATGAAGGCTTTGTAGGCTTTATCGGCGAGCAAGGTCTGGCCGAGCTGACTTATGACAAGGCGGATAAAGCCGATCCGGTTCCGGGCGCGTCGGGCAAGGGCACGCAGTATAAAACGGCGACCGGCGGCTTTGCGGGCATTACCGATAAATATTGGGCGGCAGCGCTCGTGCCCGATCAGGCAACGCCTTATGATGCGGTATTCCGCAGCATTGATGGGCCGACCAAAATCTATCAGGTGGATATGACGCAGCCGGCTTTAACGGTTGCGGCTGGTGCATCGGTTACCTCCACCAAGCGCCTCTTTGTGGGTGCGAAGGAAGTGAAGACCGTTGACGGCTATGCCGATACGCTTGGCATTAAACGCTTTGATCTTTTGATCGATTGGGGCTGGTTCTATTTCTTCACCAAGCCGCTGTTTAAAATGATGGAATTCTTCTTCCATTGGACGGGCAATTTCGGTTTTGCGATTTTGATTGTCACCGTATTGGTGAAGGCGGCCTTCTTCCCGCTGGCCAATAAGAGCTACGCCTCGATGGCGAAGATGAAAGCGGTGCAGCCGCAAATGGCGGCGATTAAAGAGCGCTTCCCCGAAGACAAGGTGAAGCAGCAGCAAGAATTGATGGAGCTGTACAAGAAGGAAAAGATCAATCCGATCGCCGGTTGCTGGCCGATGCTGATTCAGATTCCGGTCTTCTTCTCGCTCTATAAAGTGCTCTACGTGACGATTGAAATGCGGCACGCGCCGTTTATCGGCTGGATTCACGATCTTGCATCGCCTGATCCAACCTCCGTCTTCACGCTGTTTGGGCTTATTCCATGGACGCCCCCAACGATCATGATGATTGGCATTTGGCCATTGATCATGGGTGTCACGATGTTTGTGCAAATGAAGATGAATCCGGCCCCGCCAGACCCTGTGCAACAGGCGATGTTCTCCTGGATGCCGGTGATGTTCACCTTCATGTTGGGTTCGTTCCCGGCAGGCCTTGTGATCTATTGGTCGTGGAACAACACGTTGTCGGTTTCCCAGCAATATCTCATCATGCGCCGCCATGGCGTGAAGGTGGAGCTGTGGGATAATTTGGCAAAAACCTTTGGCGGTCTGTTGCGCAAGAAATCGTAATGGCAGAGCGTGAGCCAGACGATCTTTTTGAGCGCGGCCGCAAGCTGTTTGCGGGTAATTGCGAGTTCATTTGGGCGGCTTCCAAAATCGACGGTTTGCCGCCGATTGGCCCTGCCGAAATTGCGTTTGCCGGTCGTTCCAATGTCGGCAAATCCTCGCTGCTCAATGCATTGACGGGCCGCAACTCGCTGGCGCGCACATCGAATACGCCGGGGCGCACGCAGCAGCTTAATTTCTTTGCGCTTGGTGTGCCCGGTAGTGAGCCTTTGCGTCTCGTTGATATGCCGGGCTATGGCTATGCGGCGGTATCGAAAGAAAAAATCTCCGACTGGACCAAGCTGATGCACGCCTATTTGCAGGGCCGCTCGTCCTTGATGCGCGTCTTCGTGCTTGTCGATGGCCGGCATGGCTTGAAGCCGCCGGATTTGGAAATGTTCGATCTGCTTGATATTTCGGCCATGCCCTATCAGGTCGTGTTGACAAAAAAAGACGAAGTGAAAAAAGGCGAGATCGAAGCGCGGATTGAAAGCGTGCAAGCGGGCTTGATCAAACGGCCTGCTGCCCATCCCGAAGTGCTCTTCACATCATCCGAGACGGGCGAGGGCATTGGCGAATTGCGCGAAGGCATTATGCGGCTGCTCGTGCAACGCGGCGTGGAAATCTAATGGCCATCCTTGAGCGGATCTTGTTGGGTCTAGCAGGGCTGATTGGTGCCTCGGGTGTGGCACTTGCAGCAGCTGCAGCGCATTTATCCTCAACGCCCTCGCTGGCTTCTGCGGCCTTGATGGCGCTTGTGCACGCGCCTGCTCTATTGGGCGGATTGGCGGCGCTTCGCGTGGGCATCCTGTCGAAACGATTGGGCTATGTTGGTTTAATAGGCATAGCGCTTGGCGTGCTTCTCTTTTCCGGCGATTTGGCGATGCGCGCGTTTTTGAGTGCCCCGCTTTTTCCGATGGCCGCCCCCTCCGGCGGGACGATTTTGATTGTGAGCTGGATCATTTTGGCGGTTGCCGGATTTTTTGGGCCAAAAACGCGCTAACCCCCCGCGACAGAATCGTCCGGATCGGTTAAGAGGCGCCTCATTCTTCTTTTCTGCTTCAAATGGACAATGGGATGACCAAAACCAATCCGCATGAACAAGCCGAACTCCTTGTCCGCGCTTTGCCGCATATGCTGCGCTATGACGAAGCCACGATCGTGGTGAAATATGGTGGCCATGCGATGGGCGACGAGCAGATGGCGCGAGATTTCGCGCGGGACATGATTTTGCTCGAGCAATCGGGCGTCAATCCGGTTGTTGTGCATGGCGGCGGGCCCCAGATTGGCGCGATGCTGGCGCGCCTCAACATCAAGAGCGAATTCGCTGCCGGATTGCGCGTAACCGATAAGGCCACGATGGATGTCGTCGAGATGGTTTTGGCGGGCCTCATCAACAAGCAGATTGTCGGCTTCATCAACAATGAAGGCGGCCGCGCGATCGGCCTTTGCGGCAAAGACGGCAATATGGTGACGGCGTCTAAAGTAACCCGCACCGTGGTGGATGATTCAACCAAGCTCGAAACCGAAGTCGATTTAGGGTTTGTGGGTGAACCCGCAAGCGTCGATAGCCGCGTGTTAGACGCACTGTTGGGCCGTGAATTGATCCCTGTCTTGGCACCCGTGTGCAATGGTGTGGATGGTCAAACCTACAACGTCAATGCCGATACCTTTGCCGGCGCAATTGCGGGCGCATTAAAAGCCAAGCGTCTTTTGCTGCTCACCGATGTGCCGGGTGTGCTTGATAAAAACAAAAACCTCATTCCGGAATTAAACGTTTCGCAAATCCATAGCTTGATCGCGGATGGCACCATCACGGGCGGTATGATTCCAAAGGTTGAAACCTGCATCTATGCGTTAGAGCAGGGTGTTGAAGGCGTTGTTATCCTCGACGGGAAAGTACCGCATTCTGTGCTGTTGGAATTGCTCACCGATCACGGTGCAGGGACGCTGATCACGCGATAGGGTGGTGGGCCGATGACCGGTGATCAATGGCCCAAAAACTTGATGGCAATAAGAATGCCACCTAGTGCGACGATCATACTTCCGATGGTAAGCTGAATTTCTTTCAGCTTAGAGTCGAGATAGGATCGTGTAACCATTTGCTCGCTTGTGGCATCGGCAAACGCCTCCGAAATCCCCTCGGCTTGCTCGATCGTCAGCTTGGCCTTTTCACGCAAGGTCTGGGCAAATCGAAGGGTATCAAATGCAGCCATGCTCATCTATTATCTCCGCTCGCCCCTCATAATACACCTTCTTTAGGAATTCGAAAAGCATTGGTAACTGCCAACGTTTCTCATTACAGTCTATTAAGATTGCTCGGCTAGGCTCAAGCTGTCACATTTGACAGCGGGAAAGATCGAATGAACGAGGACATACAGGCGGCGGTGCGGGTCGGTGCTGATAATCACGACAATTCATCGGAAAGCATCCGCAAAGCGTTCGCTCACGTCAATGTCTGGATCTTTGATCTCGATAATACGCTTTACCCGCCCGAGTCTGCTTTATGGCCGCAGGTCGATCAACGCATCACGCTGTTTTTGGGTGATATGTTTGGCATTGATGGGCTCTCGGCGCGTGCCTTGCAGAAATATTATTATCAGAAATATGGCACAACGCTGAAAGGTTTGATGGAGCAATACGGCATGAAGCCGGAGGCGTTCCTCTCTTTCGCACATGATATCGATGTGTCAGGCTTGGCCCCTGATCCTGAATTGGGATCGGCCATTGAAAAACTTCCCGGGCGAAAACTCATTCTCACCAATGGCTCGGAAGCGCATGCCCGCAACGTGGCGGGCAAGCTTGGGATTATCGACAAATTTGAAGCCGTGTTTGATATCGTCGCAGCCGACTTTACGCCAAAGCCCGAAGAAGCGACCTATGTGAAGTTTTTGGATAAATATCAAATCGATCCATCCCGCGCGGCGATGTTTGAGGATTTGGCCAAGAACCTTGTCGTGCCCTACGAGTTTGGCATGCGCACGGTGCTGATTTTACCCAAGCAATTCGACACCTATCGCGAGGCTCATGAGCAGATGGATATTGATGCGCCGTATATCCATTTCAAAACGAAAGATCTCGCCGCATTTTTGAAAAATGTGGTGTGACATTTACCGTCATTGCGAGCGTTAGCGAAGCAATCCAGCTAGCATCTATCATTAAGCAGCGGCTTTAGTGGCGCCTATATTCTTCAACCATCAACTGGGTTGCTTCGCGTTCGCTCGCAATGACGATCTCTTTTAAGCAAACTTCCGCGCCGCCGCCCCGTGCTGAGCCATCAACTGCGCTAAATCCAAGCCAACGGGCATCGCATCAATAACGCGCCATTGACCTTGCACCATCACGCGGTCCGCCCGATGCGCGCCGCATAACACAAGCGTTGCCAGCGGATCATGCCCACCGGAGAATCGTGGCTCATCGAGCGTGAAAAGCGCGAGATCCGCCTGTTTGCCAATAGCGATCTTGCCAATATCCTCACGGCCTAAGCACCTCGCCGAACCTTCCGTTGCCCAGCGCAAAGCATCAAGATGGGTAACGGCCTCAGCCGATTCATAATGCAAACGATTGACCATCAAAGCATGGCGCACAGCTTCCATCATGTTGGAGGAATCATTCGAGGCTGAACCGTCAACGCCTAAGCCAACAGGCGCACCGGCATTTTCCAATTCGCGCGTTTTGCAAAAGCCTGACGCGAGCACGGCGTTTGATGTTGGACAATGGCAAATGCCCACACCATGCTTGCCAAGCTTGGTGCAATCATCCGCTGTAAAATGCACGCCATGGGCTAACCATGTACGCGGGGTCAGCCAACCCACTTCTTCGAGCAATTCGATTGGGCGGCATTTGTACACTTCCGCGCAATAGGCGTCTTCGTCTTTGGTCTCGGCCAAATGCGTGTGAAGCCGCGCATCGAATTTTTCAACGAGAGCGGCGCTTTCGCTCATCAAGCGCTTGGTTACAGAGAACGGCGAGCAAGGCGCAAGCGCTACACGAATAAACGCGCCCTCGCTTTTGTCATGATATCGGCCGAGCAAGCGCTCGCTATCGGCCAAAATGGTATCTTCATCTTGCACAACGCTGTCCGGTGGAAGGCCGCCATCTTTCTCGGACAAATTCATCGAGCCGCGTGTCACCGTCATCCGGATGCCGAGCTTGCGGGCTTCATCCACTTCGATATCGATGGCTTCATCCAGCCCTGCGGGAAACAAATAATGATGATCCGCCGCCGTCGTGCAGCCCGAAAGCAAAAGCTCAACCAGCGCCAAGCGAACCGAGAGGCGAAACGCTTCAGGATCAAGCCGCGCCCAGATGGGGTAGAGCGCTTTCAGCCAAGGAAACAACTCCTTGTTGATGGCTGAAGGATGGGCGCGCGTCAGCGTTTGATAAAAATGATGATGCGTGTTGATCAGTCCCGGCAGCACGACGTGGCGCGAGGCGTCAAAGGTTTGATCAACCGGTTTTGAAGGCGATTGGCCGGAAGTGAGCAGCTCCACAATGCGCCCGTGCTCAATCACGAGGCCACCCGCGGCGTGGTCAGCGAGAATGGCGAGCGGGTTTTTGAGGTGCAGGCGCATGGAGCAGGGTCCGTGAGGGTTGGCGTTAGGCGAGTTGTAAGGGATTTGGAGCCGGCCGCAACCAAGGATTGGTTGAAATTCTAAGGATGAATAGAGACCCTACACTTTCGAGGCGGTTAATTCTGATCTTGACAAAACAACCTTAAAGGTTTATTTCCGGAATGGAAAAAAGCAAACCAAGTCATGATTTGAAGGCGTTCCAAGCGTCGTTTTCGCGCGAGCGTGCCGTTACCGTTACGGCGGTTCGTTCGGCGCGGGCGTTAGGCTATACGGTATCCGACATTGCGGCACTGGTGAATAGGTTGGAGCGGAAACATTTCTTCAAATCAATGACGAGTTTTCATGATCATCGACAATGGCAAGATGTCTATCACATACCGGATGAAGGCAGATTGCTCTATGTGAAATTTACCGATGCGATTGTGACTGAGTTTATCTTGCTATCGTTCAAGGAAAAATGACATGCATAAGGTCAAAACCATGACCCATCCTGAAACGGGGGCAATACTCCACCGCGCGCGACGGGTCGAGACGGTTTCTTATATGGGCATGTCCAAGGCGGTTGAAATAGAAGGCTGGTTTCCTGACAATGACGGCGACGGCATTTTGATCGGCGATGATTCAGCGCCTCTTGATGCCGCATTATCGGAACTGAAAGCCGCCTATCAAGCCGAAACGCAAGCCTTGGCCAAGCGCGTACGTTTTTCTACAGGGTTAACCCAGCGCGACGCGAGCCTTTTGCTTACCGGTTCACCGAACAGTTTTTCAAAATATGAACGCGGCGTTGCACAGCCAAGTTGGCCGACTTTTGTGCTGTTGAAGCTTCTGGCGCATCAGCCGCAGCTGATTGAGGCGATCAAAAAGGTTTAATGTGCCGCCCAAGGTGACATATCCGCCGTCGCTTGATAAGAAGCCAATAAATACCTTGCAACCTATAAACGGACGAAACGCCATGCATGATTCAGCTCTTGCCTCCATTATCGACGTCGCTTGGGAAAAGCGGACGGAATTAACCCCTTCCACCAAGGGCGAAGTCCGCGAAGCGGTCGAATATGCCATTGATCGTCTGGATTCGGGCGCGTTGCGGGTGGCGACCAAAGAGGCGGATGGCAGCTGGCAGACCCATCAATGGCTCAAAAAGGCCGTGTTGCTCTCCTTCCGCCTGAACGACAATGTGTTGATGTCGAACGGTCCGGCTGGCTCGTCTTGGTGGGATAAGGTTCCATCGAAATTCGAAGGCTGGGGCGAGGCGGAGTTTAAATCGGCCGGTTTCCGTGCCGTGCCGAATTGCACCGTGCGCCGCGGCGCCTATATCGCGCCGAATGCGATTTTAATGCCGTCTTTCGTCAATATTGGCGGCTATGTCGACACCGGAACCATGGTGGATACTTGGGTGACGGTCGGCTCCTGTGCGCAAATCGGCAAGAATGTGCATCTCTCCGGTGGCGTCGGCATTGGTGGCGTGTTGGAGCCGGTGCAGGCAGGCCCGACCATTATCGAAGACAATTGCTTTATCGGCGCGCGCTCGGAAGTCGTTGAAGGCGTTGTTGTCGGTGAAGGCTCGGTGATCTCGATGGGCGTGTTCATCGGCCAGTCGACAAAAGTGATCGACCGCGAAACGGGCGAAGTCTTTATGGGCCGCGTGCCGCCTTATTCGGTGGTTGTATCGGGCTCGATGCCCGGCAAGCCTTTGCCGGATGGCAGCATGGGCCCTTCGCTCTATTGCGCCGTTATCGTCAAGCGGGTGGATGCCAAGACACGCGCCAAGACGGGAATTAATGAGCTGCTCCGGGATTAAGGCGAGGATTGACGGATTTCCCCGATCGGAGGATGATCTGGATATGATCGACGTAACGCCTCACGGTTTCGTTATTGATGCGTCTTGGGATGCCGAGGCTGGGGTGTGGCTTGCCACGAGCGACGCGGTTCCGGGTCTCACCATAGAAGCCGAGACTTGGCCGCGTTTGATTGAAGAAATTGGTTTTGTTCTTCCAGATTTAATCGAGCTTAATCGGCTTAATCTAGATGCCAAAGCATTCACAGTGCGGGCCGAGTCTCATGTGTCTTTGACAGCGGCATGAGGAATGGCCAATTTTTATCGCGATTTGATTGCAATCCTCAAGGCAAACAATTGCACCTTTGTGAGAGAGGGTAAAGGCAGCCATGAAATCTGGTTTAGTCCAGTTTCAATGTTAAACTTTACCGTTCCCAAAACAACACTATCCCGTCATATGGCCAACGTCGTTCTCAAACAGGCAGGCCTCAAAAAGGCTTTCTAATGCTCAACCCCAAAGACTCCATCGCCCTAACCCAAGCCCTGATCCGTTGCCCTTCGGTGACGCCGGAGGAGGGTGGGGCCTTGCGCTTGTTGCACGGCATTTTGCAAGAAGCAGGGTTTGAGAGCCACATCGTCCGCTTTTCGGACAGCAACACGCCGGATGTTGATAATCTCTACGCCCGCATCGGCACAGGCGCGCCGTGCCTGATGTTTGCGGGCCATACCGATGTTGTGCCGGTGGGGGATGAGACACGCTGGACGCATGGCCCGTTTGCGGGCGAGATTGTTGACGGTGTGCTCTATGGTCGCGGAGCTGCGGATATGAAAGGCGGCGTTGCGGCCTCTGTTTCATCCGTGCTCGCTTATCTCGCAGAAGCGGGCGACAGTTTCAAAGGCTCAATCGCCTTTCTGATCACGGGCGATGAAGAAGGCCCGGCGATCAACGGCACCGTGAAACTGCTCGAATGGGCGAAGGCGCGCGGTGAACATTTTGATCATTGCATTTTGGGCGAGCCGACCAATCCCGAACGCTTGGGCGATATGATCAAAATCGGCCGCCGCGGGTCGCTTTCGGGGCGCTTGGTGGTGGAAGGTAAACAGGGCCACATCGCCTATCCGCATTTGGCGGATAACCCCATTCGCGGCATTGTGAAACTCGTCGGCGGCCTGATGGCCGAGCCGCTCGATCAAGGCACGGCACATTTTGGTGCGTCGAACCTCGAATTTTCAACGCTCGATGTCGGCAACAAAGCGGGCAATGTCATACCGCAATCGGCCGAGGCCAAATTCAACATTCGCTTCAACGATCTCTGGACGCATGCCACGCTTGCCGCCGAGATCGAGCGCCACTTGCGGGAATTGGCGGGCAATGGAGTGCGCTATCAGGTCGAGTTTGAACCTTCGAATGCCGATGCTTTTCTAACTGCACCCGGTGCCTTTGTGGAAATGGCGGTGGCCTCGATTGAAGAATCCACCGGCATCAAGCCTGTGCTTTCCACCACGGGCGGCACTTCAGATGCGCGGTTCATCAAAAATTACTGTCCGGTGATTGAGTTTGGCCTGGTGGGCCAGACCATGCACCAGATCGATGAGCGGGTGCCGGCGGCTGACATTGCCCGGCTGTCGGAGATTTATCTCGGTCTAATCCGGCGTTATTTTGCCGCTTAATGGGCCTGACCTCTTGGGCGGCCTTCCCAAGCTCCCCATTTTTGACTAGAAGCACTGCACAATTTCGATTGAGGAGCGACGCTTATGATTCCGGCATCTGAACAGGTTGTAACCGTCTTTGGTGGTTCGGGCTTTTTAGGCCGTCATGTCGTACGGGCGCTGGCCAAGCGCGGCTATCGCATCCGGGTCGCCGTGCGTCGGCCTGATTTGGCCAATTTCCTCCAGCCGCTCGGCAATGTTGGCCAAATTCATGCGGTGCAGGCTAATTTGCGCTTCCCCGAGTCGGTTGATCACGCGGTGAAGGGTTCGAATGCGGTAGTCAACCTCGTCGGTATCTTGGCCGAAAGCGGTCGCCAGAGCTTTAACGCCGTGCAGGTTAATGGTGCGAAGGCCATTGCCGAGGCAGCCAAGCGCCATGGCATATCACGCTTTGTCCATGTTTCCGCCATTGGGGCCGATGCGGACTCGCCATCTGTCTATGCGCGCACGAAAGCCGCTGGTGAAGCCGCCATTCGGGCCGCGGTGAGCGACGCGATCATTCTTCGCCCCTCTATTGTGTTTGGCCCGGAGGATGATTTCTTCAACCGTTTCGCGGCACTCGCCCGCGTCATGCCGTTCCTGCCTTTGATCGGTGGAGGGCATACGAAGTTTCAGCCTGTGTTTGTCGGCGATGTGGCCGAAGCGGTGGCGAAAGCCGTCGATGGCGCTTTGCAGGCGGGCGCGACCTATGAATTGGGCGGGCCGGAGGTGAAAACCTTCCGCGAATTGATGCAAATCACGCTGAAAGTCGCCAATCGCAAGCGTGTATTGCTGCCGCTTCCTTTTCCGTTGGCCCGGCTTCAGGCAGGCCTTTTTGAACTGATTGATACGGTCAGCTTTGGCCTTTTAATGCCATCGGCGCTGCGCCTAACGCGCGATCAGGTGACTTTGCTGGAACGCGATAATGTCGTTTCCGACGAGGCCAAGAAAAACGGGCTCACGCTCGAAGGCATGGGCGTTGAAGGCGAGACGATCGAAGCCATCGTGCCCAGCTATCTCTACCGCTTCCGCAAAGCGGGCCAGTTTGAACGCATGGCGGACGCTTAATCGCAGACCGTCATTGCGAGCGATAAGCGAAGCAACCCAGGTAGTAGAATGTAAAAAGAGCGCGATGGTACCACCGCGCTCTTTCTTTTTTCATCAACTGGGTTGCTTCGCGTTCGTCACTCAAAACGATCCACTGGATCGTTTTGTTCGCTTCGCGAACCGCTCCTCACCTCGCAATGACGGATGGGTGGCATTCTTTCGTGTTGCCTTTAATAAGGCTCCGGATCTGCCAATCGATGCAGCCGCTCAGCCGTAGTGCGGGCTACTCTTACCAACAAAGCTTTGCGGGTTGCTGCCGCTAACCGATGCTCGGGCGCTTCGCGTAACACGGCGGCGCCGTAGGAATCGGCCAGAATGAGGCCTGCATCCTCCGGCATGATCTCTGGTGGCACCGTTTCGGGGATGGCGAAGAACAAGCGGTCGCAATGGAGCCGGTAGTCGGGCCATTTCTGGTCTACCCTAAAATCCTCAATGCTGGACTTGATTTCGACGATCCAGATGGTGCCGTCATCGCTAACAGCTAAAAGATCGGCCCGCCGGTTCGAGGCCAGCGTCAATTCGGTCACGCTGGCAAAGCCCAAATCGCGCAAAAGCCGCCGTGTTCCGCGCGCGATCATCAGCGCGGTGTCGGATTGCCGGCCATCGGGGGGTAAAATGAGGGTTGAATCGGTCATGGGTATCGGTTTTAAGCCAAACCCTGGTGGTCGGGGTAGAAAATTCGCACTGCCACCCGTTGCAAACCCTCGGCTTTCCCTCTATACACCCACCCTTCAAACCGCCCGGCTGATTAAGGGCTGCCGTGGCGGTTTATTTCGCTCAATGTTGATGCGAACGGTGTGGCAACACGCCGGCTTTATTAAGAACGGACGGTTTCGGCCGCCCCAAGGAGAGCAAAATGCCCAAGATGAAGACCAAATCGGCCGCCAAAAAGCGGTTCAAAATCACCGGCACCGGCAAGGTGATGTATGCTCAGGCAGGTAAGCGCCACGGCATGATCAAGCGGACGAACAAGCAGATTCGTAATCTGCGCGGCACCAATGTGATGTTCGAAACCGACGGTTACAACGTCAAGAAATACTTCCTCCCCAACGGCTGATCGCCCAAGGGTAAAAGTTTTCCATCACATTTTTAGTGTTTCTTCCGAAGGAGATCAGTCATGGCACGTGTCAAACGGGGTGTAACATCCCACGCCAAGCATAAAAAAGTTTTCAAGGCTGCGAAGGGCTTTTACGGCCGTCGCAAAAATACGATCCGCGCAGCAAAGGCTGCCGTTGATCGCTCGATGCAATACGCTACCCGCGATCGTAAGGCCAAGAAGCGCACGATCCGCGCGCTCTGGATCCAGCGTTTGAACGCTGCCGTTCGTGAGCATGGCATTGTCTATTCGCGCTTCATTGACGGCCTCAACAAGGCTGGCATCGTGGTCGACCGTAAGGTCCTCTCCGATCTCGCCATTCACGAGCCTGTGGCGTTCACAGCGCTCGTTGAAAAGGCCAAGGCGCATATCGCTGCGGTTGCTGCTTAATCTGGTAGTAATCCTGCACAGATAATCGCTTCAGGGCCCGCGAGCGCATTCGCGGGCCTTTTTCTTGTTACCCATGTGTCATTAGCCTGCGGTGTTACCATGACCGATTATTCGTCGCTCGAATCCGAACTCGTCACTGCCATCAAGGCAGCCGCTGACGAGGCCTCGTTGGAAGCCATTCGCGTGGCAGCGCTTGGCAAAGCGGGTTCCATTTCCGGCCTGCTCAAGACCCTTGGGGCGCTGACGCCTGAAGAGCGCAAAGAACAAGGCCCGTTGATCAACGGCTT
>Ga0214201_1000091_pt1 | contig 38430 bp, 51 predicted proteins | sample TroBogEpilimnion_32_FD_153039 | JGI IMG/M metagenome (GOLD analysis project Ga0214201, IMG submission 153039) | Freshwater microbial communities from Trout Bog Lake, WI - 29MAY2009 epilimnion | ecosystem: Environmental > Aquatic > Freshwater > Lake > Epilimnion/Euphotic zone | place: Trout Bog...
GAGTGACGTTGTCAGCAACGTCGTAACAATGGCTTTATAATCATGCCGTCATCAATCGGGCTGAAGCGAATTTACAGCAATTTTCGGACTTGACCGTTATCAGTATTCTATGGACTATCACAAGTCGCAAGGATGTAATCTAAGTCGGCAAAACCCAATGGCGTTTTGATGGTAATGCGTTCTACAGCTAAACTGCCGTATTCAATAGCATTGTAGAACATCACATTAGCAACGTTAAAAAACGCGTCGGCCAACTTAATATTGGTGATGATCTTGGTGTTTAGTAAAATTATTGCTATATGAAGCCCATGATTGATAGGGTTATAATCCAGATCCGTGAAAAATTTTCTTTAAATAACATTTAGTTTTTACGACTAAAACTCAGCTATTATAGTCTTTAGGAATATTAAATGGCACGACCACTTCCTCGTATGCGCGATCGATATCGATATTTTCGTCCAATTGATCTCCGGTGGAACGATATTGACCGTTTTGGTCACGTCAATAATGCCATCTTTTTCGAACTTTTTGATACGACTGTGAATGCATGGCTAGCTGAGAAAGGGCTCTTCCAGGAGGATCGCGATCCGATGTGTGTCGTCGTCCGACACGCCTGCGACTTTTTTTTGGAAGTCAAACCCTCAGACAAAGTTGAAGTCGCCTTGGTTATCGAAAAAATTGGGGTATCAAGCCTTACCTATAGATCTGCGGTATTTCGTGTCGGAGAAAGCGAGCCCTTGGCTCAAGGTAAATATGTGCACGTTGCAGTTGATCGATCGACGCGGCGCCCAATACCGATTGGACCAGAGGCAATAAGGATTTGCGAGAATTTGGTAATCGAGACGTATTAACATTTAAACGTCCTAAATAATCGATCAGTCTCGGACTGATCTCGGGAACACACTACCGAATTTCTTTCAGCGTATCCCTAAAACATTTCCGATCAATCATTAAATCGATGGAAGTCCGCTCCTTATTTGAAAAGGGCCGCGTGAACTTAAATATAACATATAATATCAATATATTAGCACTTCGCGATAAGCCTGGGCAAACAACTGCTACTCGGTGACTGCGGAGAAAGGCTACGGTATATCCAACGCCATTTATTTAAAGTTATTAAACAATCAATCTGATTACTTTTAATATACTGAAATATATTATAAAATTGGACCGGTATCATATCAAAATAAGGCTACGTTACGTCTTCAGTATTAGCCCGCCCGCACTACTATCCACCTCAGTACGCCGACCGACCGCTGCTATATGATATGGGGGGGGCGACGTTGAAGATTATTCTTAAACCTCGATATAAATTACCTACCTTTCGGGATCGCTAGCAGAATTCCCCTCGGGCATTGTGGGCACATGTCCGTTCGCAGCTCGTCCCGCTACGGCTCCGCTTCCCTGTCTGAAGCTGGCAATGCCGCAATATTGAACCCGACGCCAAAGGCGGCACGGCAAGAGCATGGCTGTGGGAGGGGCATTCATACAAAGGAAGAGCATGCCAATTTCAAGATATCGGTCGGGTATAAATTCCACCGATCTAGTAATAATGGCCATGAAACGAAAGGTGATCGACCGCTGTTTAAAAAAATTATAATGTTAGAAAACCAACAATACATTGTATTTTTACTATTAAATTTAGATTTAATACTGTCTGTTATTAAGTTCACTTGCAACTTTACTACTGACAAATGCCATTTTTTGATTTATATACTTACAAAAAGGAGACGCTCATGACACATCTTCCTGCCGCCGGCAATTTACAAACGGCCCATAATTCCTCGGTTGGACAGGCTTTGTCCGCCGCTTGGGGGCCTTTGGTCTCGGGAATCACGGACCGTTATCAGCGGTCCTTTTTGAACCAGTTCGGGCTCTATTGCTCCACGATCGGAATTGAGCCCATGGACGTAACCGATCCGATCCTGGTCGATTTTGAGGCTTACTCTGTCGGGATTGGTAAAACCGCATCACGCGCCAAGCAGCTCCGCCGAGATGTCACCAAAGCCTTGAACGGGTTGGCTTTGAGCCAATATGGACTGACTGATCTAAAGGTGTGCCTAGTCGATAGTCGCCAAAATCAATCGATTTCCCCGAATGATCTTCCGCCCAGTTTTCTGTCTGATGCCAAGGCCTTTATTAATAGGGCTGGCGGCGGCGGACTGTTTGATGCACGTCGGACCAAATCCCTTCGTCCGACTACCCAAAAGGATCGGCTTCATAAGATCTGTCAGCTCGTTACCGTTTATGAGAACGCTGGCGGTCAATTGTCCGCTTTGAAGAGTTTAAAGGATCTCGTTCAACCCGAGATCATGGAGCTTATTTTGGGTGCCTTATGGCAGGATGGGAAAGGCAGGGAGAATGGCCATAATTACAATCGTGCCCGTTTACTCAGACTGATTGCCGAGCACTGGGCCTATGTCAGTCCTGAGGCTCTTGAGGCATTCAAAACCGCCGAAAGCTGCTTTCGTCCCAAGAAAATGGGAATGACGGAAAGCAATCAGAGGAAGCTGCGCCCGTTTCTGGATGATGCACATTGCAAGACTATTGTGAGCTTACCTTCACGCGTAATGGCGAATCTCGATACAACCAATCCTAGTATTTTGGACGCCGTATTGGCCCAGTCCGCTGTCGCTGCCGTCATTTTACAAAATGCGCCAATGCGGATGCGCAATTTAGCATCGCTAAATTTAGATCGGCATATCCATCGGGTCAGCGATAGTGTGTGCCATATCGTGATCCCTAGTTCTGAGGTCAAGAACGAACAGGATTTAGATTTTCCGCTTGGCAAGACAGCGATCCGCTTATTGGACCTTTACGTCAAAGTGTATCGCCCACTGCTTCTTAAAGGTATGAAGGATCATGGTTCGCTTTTTATCAGTTGGAACGGGGTGCAAAAGACGGAAGCAGCACTCAGCGCTCAAATCACCAAGTTTATCAAGGAGCAGGCAGGGTATCATTTAAACCCGCATGCTTTTCGACATTTGATCGGGCTGATTTTCTTGCGAACATTCCCGGGCGAATATGAGCCTGTTCGTCAACTTCTGGGCCACAAAGATATCCGTACGACGATCAACTTCTATGTCGGCCTTGAGACCCAAGACAGCTTCAAGCGCCTTGATATGATTATGGACCGCCATCGCGGGGAGGAACCGCATGCATCCTTCTAATCCAATGTTTGTGCCTAAATGTATTGCTATTGCTGAATGGCCGGAACGCCATCAGGCAGCTTGGCAGTTGGGCTTTAATAAAGGGGGACTGTTCGCAAAGCCGACTAACGCATCGACATGGCGCGAAGCGAGTATCACAAAGACAAAAAAGGGCTTTGGATGTTGGCTGAGTAATTGCAAAATTCACCCCGGTCTTTCGGACGAAGCCTTTGGAAAGAGTGCTCCTGAGGATTTGGTCACTCAGCAGGCGGTATCCGCCTATATTGCCGATCTGAAGACGATCGGTTCAAGCACCATGACCATCTATAACCGTGTTCAGGAGCTATATGACGCCATACGCTTGATGACACCCCATCTACCCAAAGAACATTGGTCTTGGCTAGCTAATGCCTATAAAAATCTTCGCTCGGAAGCCCGTCCAAGCAGGAACAAGATCATACGCCTTAAACACGCTGATCAACTTGAAGAGCTTGGTCTTGAACTAATGGCCAGAGCCGAGGCTGAAGTATTACGGAACTATCGTAAAAAATCTGGTTCGACAGAACTTCAGCGCGCCCAAATGTACCGCGATGGCCTAATGTGTGCCGTGCTTTCGCGCCGTCCCTTCAGGATCAAAAATTTCTACTCGCTTACCATCGGTACCAATTTTTTAATTGAAGGCGAACGCATCAACTTTACTTTCGCGGCCTCGGAGATGAAGGGTAAACGCTCTATGGAGGTCCCATTTCCCAAAAATCTCTTGCCTTATCTGACACGCTATATCCAACACTACCGGCCTATTTTGCTGACCACATCGGCAAAGGCACCTAATCTACCAACCCAAGCCCTTTGGATCTCGCGTGACGGTACTGACCTCACACAAGGTCCTTTGCATGTTGCTATTCGCAAGCGCACAAAGGCTGCCTTTGGCAAGCCCATTCCACCCCATTGGTTCCGCGACTCGGTAACCACGACGCTTATTCGAGATGAGCCCGCGTCGGCACGGATTATCGGAACCATTCTAGGTCATACGACGCCTGATCTTGCTAACAAACACTACAACCAATCCCGGATGGTCGAGACCGGACGCCGAAATACAGCTCTTCTGGAAAGCTTGATCTACCATGATCTAACAGGCCAAACGCCTGCTTTGTCACCAGTATGAGAAAGGACATGAACGCGATGACAAGTGCCCCGAAGAAATCACCAAAAAAGAACGTTGATACGGAACAACTGCGCCTATCCTTTCCGACCGAAACAGATTGGCAAGACCTTATCAAGCGATTCCGTTTGAGTGACGATCAAGCCCATAATCTGAAGGTTGTTCTGCAACAGGTTATAGTCGATCTTGATCAGTTCCGTGCTGTGGTGGACGCAATGCCCAAAAGGTCCCAACTTGTCAGCCGTATCAAGCGTCTGGAAAAAGTTTTCGGTAATGTTGCCAGCGAACTGAAACGCGCCGAAAAGGACCTTCCTCATCTATTGCCGCATGATGTTGGGAGCTTCATCGGCTTGTCTATGAACCTCACGGCAATCGGTGAAGCTTTGGGGAAAGAGGAATTTCCAGTCTTCGTCGATTTGGAAATTGAACGCGGGATCCGCGACAATCGCCTACTCACCCAAAAACAAATTGAGAAGGCCGGAAATCCAAAACGCGAATCGCTTGGTCTGAACCACAGCCATGTTCTTCTACCCTATCTCATCAACGGCATCTATGAGCCGTTACGCCTGTGGGTTGAACTTGATCGGAAGAATAAAGGCGGACGTACGCCAAACATGCTTAGGCGCTATCTTGCCTATTGGCTGATTTACGAGGCCGAGGATATTTTGGGTAAAAAGCCAATGATTGCTCAAAATGGAAAGTTTGTGGAGTTTTGCGAGGCGGTCTTTGAGGCGTGTAGGCTATCTTATGACGGCCTTGATAAAATTTTACCAGCGCTCGTCAAACGCGTCCGAGAGGATAAAAAGCGCCACGCGGCAAATATCTCAACGCCGAATTTTAAACTCCGTATTTTAGTAGAGAAACCTCAGTGAATTTTCCCGACCTTTCCGGATCGGTTCTTACGCGTAAGGCTGCCATTTTGGCGGCATGGAACAGCCGCGAATCGATCAACTCCGGACGAAAGCAAAGCGCCCCCGCCCTATGGCAGATGGGCGGTTGCCGCGTCTTGGCTTGCGGCCTCTGGATCCTGAGCGTCGATTACTTCCCGCCCGTCCACGAAAGAATGTCGCGGAATGGCAGCCGGACGTTGCATCCGATCTTAGTTCCGAGATGCCAATCTCGATGGCTGAGTTGGATGCTATTCTTCAGCTTCTTGGTAATGATTTGGCATCAATCCTCGGTGACTAGGCCCGCAACTGGTCGATATGCCGACAGCCCTGTGCAAAGGGGCCTCAATTTATCCTTATGGCTCTTGCATCATGCGCGTCCCGTTATAGCTTAAACTCCCAGTTGGAGACTTTCCACCATGGCCTTCTCATCCGCTCACCCTTTGGCCCAGAACCCGATCAAGCGGGTGGCTCTTTATCTGCGTGTGAGTACCGGGCGCCAAGCTGCAGGCGATGTCTCGATCCCTTCCCAGCGGGATCTGACTAGCCGATATTGCCTCGCGCAAGGTTGGGAGGTCGTAACTGAGTTTGTAGAACCTGGCGCCTCGGCAACCGATGATAAACGCCCCGTTTTCCAGACAATGCTTGAGCGCGCGGCGGGTCCCGATAGAAATTTTGACGTCATCTGTGTTCACGCTTTCTCACGGTTTTATCGGAACGGCGCCGAGATGGAGCTAACAATTCGCAAGTTAAGAAAGCTTGGGGTTGAAGTCGCGTCGGTTACGCAACCTACAGGAACGGATCCATCTCAGGAGTTAATGCGCCAGATCATCGGCATCTTCGATGAATATAGTTCGAAGGAGAATGGCAAAAATGTCACTCGCTCCATGCGAGAATCCGCCAAGCAGGGTTTTTGGAATGGAGCCCGACCACCTTTAGGCTATCGTGTGATTGAAGCAGAGCGTCGTGGTTCCAAAATTAAAAAGAAGCTGGAGATTGATCCGGTAGAGGCTGAACTCGTTCGCCTGATCTATCAACTCTACACTGAGGGCGACGGGACTTCGCAACCGCTCGGCATTAAAGACACCACAAAGTGGCTTAACGAGCGGGGATATCGAACCCGTTTGGGATCGACTTTCGGCGTCGGGCCCGTTCATAAAATTCTTACCCATGCATATTATGCAACGGGTAAATGGCCTTATGGCGTAAAAAACGCCCGTACCGGTGAGCTTAATGACAGTTCGTTGATTGTTGAAGTCGACGTTCCAACCATCATTTCCCAAGATCTTTTTGAAAAGGCTCAGGCGCGCCTTGCGTACAACAACTCCAATGTAACCCCGCCACGAGTGGTCAACGGCCCTACGTTGCTTGCAGGCCTTGCCGTTTGCGCTTCCTGCGGTTCGGGGATGACCATAAGCGGAACCAATCGCCATGGACGCTCCTACCGCTATTATAGCTGCGCGGGATGCAAACAACGGGGACAAACCGTTTGCAAAGGACGTCATGTGCCGATGGCCCGTTTGGACACGCTTATTACAGACGCCGTAAAAGAGCGCCTTCTGCATCCGGAACGCTTGGCGGTAATCCTCGGATCTCTCGCAGCCCGACAAAATGGTAAAAATAAAGCCGTTGATGATCGTCGCGACGCTCTGATCAAGGAGCTCCAGGAAAAAGACGAAAAGCTTAAACGCCTCTACCTTGCCATCGAAAATGGGATCATCGAGATCGACGATCAGTTGAAAACAAGGATTACGGAGCTGAAAACGGAGAGGGAAATCGTACAGATCTCCATTGAACGAATTGCCCAGCAAGTGTCGAGCCGGGTGCAAATAACGCCAGCACGCATTGAAGCGTTCTCAAAATTAATAAACGATAAGCTCGAAAATGGTGACGTGCAGACCCGAAAAGCGTACCTGCGATCGGTGATTTCGGTCATTGAAGTCGACGACGGCAGCGTTCGCATCTTAGGTGAAAAGACACAACTCGCTGCCGCTCTATCGGGACAAAACGGACGAACTGGTAAGGTTCGTGGTTTCGTACGCAAATGGTGCGGCCAAGAGGACTCGAACCTCCACGGGTCTCCCCACTAGCACCTCAAGCTAGCGCGTCTACCAATTCCGCCATGGCCGCGGAACATTCCGGAGGGCATACGCCCCCGAACGAGGCGGTTCTGTAACAGATGGATTGCAGAGCGACAAGCGTTGAACGTAAAATATCCGGGATTTCTCAACCCGCGCGGATCCGCTCGCTGATTTCAATGACGACCCGGTCGCCCTTGACCACCACCTCGCCGCGCGCGATCAAATGGTCATTGGCCTTGATCTCCACCAGATCGCGGGGAGTCGGGTCGAGCGGGACAATGGCGCCACGGTTGAGATGGATGAACTCACGAATGGTCATCTGGCGGGAGCCTAAGACAACGGCAATGTCGACAAGTACATCTTCAACGATCATAACGCGCTATCCGATTCCCTATTCCACCAGCTCAGCATCGGTTTTTATGGTAAAGATTTGGTAAACCCTCGCAGTCATTCCTCCGCTCTGCCGTCTCTTTTGCGCGCCGATCCCGTTCCGGTCGAATGGTTGGTCGCGCCTGAGCCTGTCAATTACCCCGAGGCGATTGCTCTTATGGAGGCGCGGGCCGACTCTATTGCTGCGGGAAAGGCTTCCGAGCTGATCTGGCTTGTGGAGCATCCGCCGATTTACACGGCCGGGACGTCTGCCGATGACGCGGATTTGAACGAGGCGCGCTTTCCGGTGCATCGGACGGGGCGTGGCGGGCAATTTACCTATCACGGGCCTGGCCAAAGGGTCGCTTATGTCATGCTGGATTTGACGAAACGCGGGCAAGATGTCCGCCGCTTCGTGATGGCGCTGGAGGCTTGGGTGATTGCGAGCCTTGATGCGTTTAACATCACCGGCGAGCGGCGCGAGGACCGGGTTGGCGTCTGGGTGAAGCGGCCTGACAAAGGCGCGGGCTTTGAGGATAAAATCGCCGCCATCGGTATCCGCGTCCGGCGATGGGTGACGTTTCATGGCATCAGTCTGAATGTCGAGCCGGATTTGTCGCATTTTTCGGGGATTGTACCGTGCGGCATTTCCGAGGCGCGCTGTGGCGTGACCAGCCTTGTCGATTTAGGCCTTCCGGTGACAATGGATGATGCGGACGCGGCGTTAAAAGCGGCCTTTATCGAGATTTTTGGGCCGATCAGCGGTTAAGCGAGGTTATGGGCGCTTTAAAGAGCGGCGCACCGGGTTTGCGCGGCGCGGGCTCGCCATGCTCAATCTCATAGACATAGGCGTCAGGCATACCGCCTGCGCGCGCCGCTTTGGCTAGAAGCTGGCGATCGGCGGGAGATGGCGCGCTCCCCGCCCCTTGCGCCACATGCAGCAATGCGCGTTTGGCGCCACCCGGCAGAATAATCGGCTGATTGAGCTTTTGCGCTTTGCCTGCTTGGCGATCGAGCAGCGTCATTTCACCAAACGGCACATCAAACACGATGCCTATAACCTCATGGCGCGGATCCCGCGCGATGCTGGTCTGCCCGCCGGGCATCACCACGAGCCGGTGGCGCGGCAAGCGACCTATACCGATGCGTTTGGCCGTGGGGCAAAGCGCGGTCATGCGCGCCGGATCGAGGGTTAAGCCAAAGGCAAAATAAAGCGCCATGGATTTTTAACTTCCCTTACGTAAACAGGTTTGGCATAGCTCACCATCGGAACCCTGCCCTGCATGCATGAAAAAATCGATCTCGCCAACTCCCATCTCACCGCCGGACGCTTTGCCGAGGCGAGCGCGGCGTTTGAAGCCTATTTGAACGCGCATCCGCTCGATGACCGTGTGTGGTTTTTTGCGGCGGGTATTTTGTTTCGCCAGCGGCGTTATGCGGAGGCGGTGGAGTATTATCGCACGGCGCTGAGGCTCAAGCCCGAAAATCCCGATTATTATGCCGATCTGGGCGCCGCTTTGCGGGCTGATCAGCGGGTGGGCGAGTCGGAAGCAATGGTGCGCGAGGCGATCCGGCGAAACCCGACAAATCCCCTGCCCGTGTTTACACTCGCCAATTTATGTCTGAGCCAGCGACGTTATGACGAAGCCGAGCGCATGTATCGTGCGCTCCTTCAAGGCAACCCCGATTCCCTTCCGGCGATTGAAAATCTCGGTTCCATGTTGCTGGAATTGAATCGGCCTACAGATGCCATGGCGATGTTTGAAAGCTTTTTGGCGCGCAACCCTGACAATGTGCAGGTGCTCACCTATCAAGCGATTGGGCACGATAAAATGGGGCAGCTTGATCAGGCCTTGGCCGTTACCGAGCGCACGATTGCGCTTGATCCGCCGAAGGGGCTTGTGATGCGGCTTGCCTCTTATATGTCGCTTGTCGGGCGCACCGGGCGGCTTGATTTGCGTTCCCGTGTGTTAGAGCTTGTGCAAGAAGCAATTCCCGTAACGCTGCCTGACGATGCGCCCGAGCGCTGGTTTGAGGCCGACCGCAACGCGCTAAGGCGGTTCACATATCTCTTTCCCTATTACGGGATTCGCGACCGCGATTTGTTGAAGGTGCATCGCGCGCTGGGCAACCAGATTGCCGCGAGTTTTCCGTCGCAACCGGCCAAAGCACCACCGCGTTCGGGGAGACTGCGCGTTGGGTTTATCTCCTATAATTTTGGCAATCATCCGATTGGCCATTTGCTATCGGTATTTTTCGAAGCGCATGCGTCATCCGATACCGAGCTTTATCTGTATTCGCTGCATCAACAACATCCGCATGTTGATGTGGATGGCTATGGCCCAAGGATCCATGCCACCGCCGATCAGTTTCGCGATTGCCGAAACCTGTCGGATCGCGAATTAGCGAACCTTATTCGGAACGATGATCTGCATGTGCTGATCGATCTCGACGGGCATTTGCATGGCGGACGACAAGAGGTTTTGGCGACGCGTCCGGCGCGCGTTCAAATCCATTGGTTGCAATCGCTTGCGGGGTGCCCTGCCCCCTATTTCGACTACACGATTGTTGACCGCGTGATCGTTCCTGATGATGAGCGCGACCAAGGCAATGGGCCGCTTATTCGCTTGGCCGATGCGTTTCAATGCGGTGAAAGATTTGACTTGCCTGAAACAATGCCGTCGCGTCGCGATGAAGGCTTGCCGGAAGACGGCTTTGTTTTTTGCGTGTTTGGAAATTGGTTAAAAATTGACAGCGAAGTGTTTGATATCTGGCTTAAAATTTTAGCTGAAATTCCAAACAGCGTATTGTGGTTTACGGCTGGCCCAACGCCGGAATCGATCAAGAAAATCCGCGAACTGACGGAAGCGAAAGGCGTCGATCCGGCGCGCTTTGTGATTGCTGCACGCACCGCCGATAAGCTGTCGCATATTAACCGGCATCGGCTTGCGGATCTCTTTTTAGATACGTTCACCTTTAGCGCGGCAACGACAACGATGGATGCGTTGTCGGCAGGACTTCCCGTGCTCACCAAGCGCGGCCGCACCGCGCAGGGACGCCTGAGCGAAGCGCATATCCGCGCGGTGGGGCCTACGGAACTCATCGTTGAAACGGCGGAAGAGTATTATAAAACCGCGATCCGGTTGGCGCGTGATCCGGATGAGTTGGCGCTGCATCGCAAGCGTTTGAACGAGGCGTTACCGGCGGCGCGATTGTTTGATGCACCGCGCATGGTGCAACAGTTCAAGCAGATTTATCAGGAAGTGTGGCGTAGGCATGAGGCGGGTGAAGCGCCGACGCATTTTGATGTGGTGATGTGATATGCTTTTTCGTCCTTGCGAGGACCTTTAGGGACGAAGCAATCCAGACTTTTTCCGCGCTGTCAGCTGGGTTGCTTCGCGTTCGTCCCTCACCTCGCAATGACGAAGTAAAGTTGGAGATCAAACAAACTCCATGATCACCGCATCCACCGCCAGACTATCGCCCTCTTTCGCGTGGATTTTGGAGATGGTGCCGTCGCGTTCGGCGCGTAGGACGTTTTCCATTTTCATGGCTTCGACAATGCAGAGCATTTCGCCTGCTTTGATCTCTTGGCCCACGCTTACAGAAAGCGCTTTGACAAGGCCCGGCATGGGGCAGATGAGGCTCTTTGAGGTATCGGCTTCGATGCGTGGCGGCATCAGCGCTTCAAGCTCGGCTTCGCGTTGGGTGAAGACGCGCACGATGGAACTTGTGCCGCTATAGGAAATACGCACACCATTCATGGTGGGGCGAATTTGGGCTGCCACGGGCTTGCCATCGATCATGCCGTGCCAGACGGGTTGGCCCGGACGCCATTCGGATTGAATCGAGATGGTGTGGCCGCTGTCGGTGAAGCGTAACACAGTCGTTTCGCTTTCGCTTTCAATGACGAGCGGCAGCCGCGTTTCACCCAAGGCAACAACCCGCTCACGGGTAAAGCGAACGGGCTTTGCGGCGCGCAATTGGCCCGAGATGTGACGCTTGCGCTCGTTCATGCGGTGGTCAATCGAGGTGCCGATGGCGGCCATCGCTTCGAGCGTTGCGCCTTCGGGCTCAATCAGCTGGAAGCCGTGCGGAAATTCCTCCGCAATAAACCCCGTTGAAAGCGCGCCCGATTGCCAACGTGGATGGGCCATCAAGGCGGATAGAAACGGGATATTGTGACGAATGCCGTCAATCGCGAAAGCATCGAGCGCGTGGGCTTGCACGGCAATCGCTTGCGCACGTGTAGGCGCGTGCGTGACGAGCTTGGCGATCATCGGATCGTAATAGATCGAGATTTCACCGCCTTCATAGACGCCCGTATCGTTGCGAACGGTGATGCCGTTCTCGCTACCTTCTACTGGTGGACGATACACCGTGAGGCGGCCTGTCGAGGGCATGAAATTGCGGGTTGGATCTTCGGCATAGACGCGCGATTCCACCGCCCATCCGTTGAGTTTGATATCGGATTGCTGGAGGCGCAGTTTTTCACCAAAGGCTGAGCGGATCATTTCTTCGACGAGATCAACACCGGTGATGAGTTCGGTTACCGGATGCTCGACCTGTAGCCGCGTGTTCATTTCTAAAAAGAAAAAGCTTTTGTCTTGGCCTGCGACGAACTCCACCGTGCCTGCTGAATCATAGTTCACGGCTTTCGCGAGTGCGACTGCTTGCTCGCCCATTTTTTGGCGGGTGGCTTCATCGAGTAGCGGCGACGGGGCTTCTTCTATGACTTTTTGGTTGCGGCGCTGAATGGAACATTCGCGCTCGCCCAAATAGATGACATTGCCGTGTTTATCGCCCAGCACTTGAATTTCGATATGGCGCGGGTTGACGATGAATTTTTCGACGAAAACGCGATCATCGCCGAACGACGATGCAGCTTCCGATTTAGCGCGCGCAAAACCTTCCGCCACTTCATCGGCGGAATAGGCGATGCGCATGCCTTTGCCGCCGCCGCCTGCTGATGCCTTGATCATGACGGGATAGCCGATTTCATCGGCGATCGTGACGGCGTGCTCAGGGCTCTCAATCACACCGAGATAGCCCGGCACGGTGGAGACCTTCGCGGCATTGGCGAATTTCTTGGATTCAATCTTGTCGCCCATCGCCTCAATGGCGTGGACATTGGGCCCGATAAACACGATGCCCGCGGCTTTGAGTGCCTCGGCGAACGCGGCGCGCTCGGATAGAAAGCCGTAACCGGGATGGACCGCTTCAGCGCCGGTTGCCTTGCAGGCCTCGATGATCTTCTCGATCACCAGATAGGATTGGTTGGCGGGTGCCGGGCCAATATGGACGGCTTCATCGGCCATCTCCACATGGAGCGCGTCTTTATCGGCGTCGGAATAGACCGCAACCGTGGCAATGCCCATGCGTTTGGCAGTTTTGATGACACGGCAGGCGATTTCGCCGCGATTGGCGATGAGAATTTTCTTGAACATTTCCGGTCCCGATTGAAAGCACGCTACGGCCTTACTAAGCGCAAAACGGGAACGGGTAAACTCGACCTTATGACGACGACACGATAGCCCCGGAGGTGACAGCGCCCGATCTGGCCACTGCATACCGCTCCCAAAGCGGGCGGACATGCGATATCTTTTGAAGGCGCTTGGTGAGGGCAACGGGTGGCTCGGCGCATTCCTCGTTTAACACGGTCAGAAGCGCGCGCGTTGCTGGCGTCGGTCCCGTGCTGTCGAGGCCTAGGCGAAAGGCGAGCCATTCAATATCGGCCTCCGAAATCCGCCCCGTGGGCCGCCGCTCCCAGATGAAAAAGCCCGTCAAGGCCTCGACAAAAAGGGCCAGCCATAGCGGGCTCATGCGTTTGACATGCCGCTCCAGCCGCACCAAGTCACCCGCTTCAACGGCGGTTAGGCCACCGCCCACCGAGAGCAATTCGCGCAAACGCTCGACATCCGCATCCTCAACAGAGCGGCGATCAATCAATACGGAAATGGTCGAACGTATTCGGCTCTCAGTCATGCCTTGCCCCGGATCTTCCCTTTGGTAAGAAGGATCCTCGCAAAGGCGAAAGAGCAAAAGGTTAATGGCGGAAAAGCAAAGTGATTTCTGGTTAATGGGCTGTTTCATGAATGGATTCAAAGTGTATGTAGGGTGCAAAGAGTGAGGTAACCATGTCACCATCGTCCTTCATCCATCGCTATCTGCCCGGCACCGATTTGACGCGGCACCCTCTCCTTTTGCTGCATGGCACCGGAGGCAATGAGGATGATCTGATCCCCGTGGGTGAAATGATTGATCCCGCGGCCTCCATCCTCTCCCCGCGCGGCAAAGTGATGGAAGGCGGCATGCCGCGCTTTTTCCGCAGGCTCGCGGAAGGCGTGTTCGATTATCCCGATGTGATCGCCCGCACCCATGAATTGGCCGATTTCGTCGCAGAGCAAACAGCCGCAAATGGGATGAAAAAGCCGATTGCGGTCGGTTTTTCGAATGGCGCGAATATCGCTGCCGCGATGCTCTATCTACGGCCAGAGGTATTGGCGGGGGCCGTGCTGATCCGCGCGATGTTGCCTTTGCCTACAGGCCCCGAACACGCTTTGGCGGGTTTGCCGGTGATGATCGTCTCGGGGCGGGTCGATCCGATCCTGCCGCTCGACAATGCCAAGCGGCTAGCCGAGGCGTTGCGCGAGCATGGCGCAGTTGTGGATCACCGTGTGCTCGAAACGGGCCACGGCATGACGCGCAATGATGTCGATCTGGCGCGCGGCTTTATCGCCGGGATCAACGGATGACGATCTCGGTTATCATCCCCGCTTGCGATGCAGAGGCGACGATTGAGCGGGCCTTAGCGAGCCTGTTTTCGCAGACGCTGGGCGATTGGGAAGCTGTTATCGTCGCCGATGACAGCCACGATTATGCGGGGTTTTTATCGTCGAAAGGCATCAACGATCCGCGCTTGCGCTTTGCCACGACCGGACGGATACGGTCTGGATGTCATCATGCGCGCAATATAGGTTTTGATGTTATTTCAGGAACTTATGTCACACAACTTGATGCAGATGATGAGCTTTCGCCGGAGCGGTTTGAGACGCTCAAGCCGCTGGCGGAGGCCTATGGGGCGGCGGCCGATAACCTTCTGATGCTGGACGATGAGACGGGCGAACCAATCGGCACTGTGATGGGGGAAAGGGCGGCTTTAACGCTGCTCGACCTCGCCGATTTTATGAAACTGAACGCCCCGCTGGTGCCGCTGATCCGGCGCGATCATGCGTTAAAGCGCGAGCCGGGGATTGAGTTCTCAGAGGATGTGGTGGCCAATCTCCAGCTGATTGACCGGATTGAAACGCTGCCGGTGACGGCTTCCTCTTCCTATCTCTACCGGATCCATGGTCGCTCCATGGCCAATACAAGCGGTGCATCCGAGCGCTTTGAGCGGGGCTATTCGGATTATATCGAACGGCTTGAGATGGGCGACGGCTTTGGGCTGACGCATGCCCATCGGCGCATCGCAGCCGATGGATTGATGGCTAAACGGGATTTGAACCGCGCGTTTATGGACGCGCAACGGGCAGAGCCGGATTTGGCGTTTCAGGAGTTTGTGGGGCGGATGTAAAATACCGTCATTGCGAGCGTAAGCGAAGCAACCCAGCTAGCAGAATGTAAAAAGTGCGATGTGTTGCTATTGCACTCTTTCTATTGCCATCAACTGGGTTGCTTCGCTTGCGCTCGCAATGACGGATGTGATGTTAAAGCGGAATATTATCGTGCTTCTTCCACGGCCGCTCGGCCTTCTTCGTCGACAGCATCGCTAACCCGCGTGCAATGCGCCGCCGTGTTGAATGCGGCATGATGACTTCGTCGATATAGCCCCGCTCGGCGGCCACGAAAGGCGAGAGGAAGCGCTCTTCGTAATCCTTGGTTTTGGCGGCAATCGCATCGGCGTCGCCGATATCGGAGCGGAAAATGATTTCGACTGCCCCTTTGGCGCCCATCACCGCGATTTGGGCGGTTGGCCAGGCGAAGTTGATATCTCCGCCCAAATGTTTCGACGCCATCACATCGTAAGCGCCACCGAACGCCTTGCGGGTGATGACGGTGACGAGCGGCACGCTGGCCTCGCCATAGGCGAAGAGCAGCTTGGCACCGTGTTTGATGAGGCCGCCATATTCCTGCGCGGTACCCGGCAAAAAGCCCGGCACGTCGACGAAGGTGACAATTGGAATTTCAAAGGCATCGCAGAAGCGCACGAAGCGCGCGGCTTTGCGGGAAGCGTCAGAATCGAGCACGCCTGCGAGCACCATCGGCTGATTGGCGACAATGCCCACCGTGCGGCCCTCGATGCGGCCAAAGCCCGTGATGATGTTTTTGGCGTAACTCTCTTGAATCTCGAAGAAATCGCCTTCGTCCACCGTCTTATGGATCAGCTCTTTCATGTCATAGGGCTTGTTCGGATTTTCCGGCACCAGCGTGTCGAGGGAGAGGTCGACGCGTTCTGCAGTATCAAAGCTCGGCCAATGCGGCGCGCCATCGGTGTTGTTGGAAGGCAGAAAATCGATCAGGCGGCGGACCTGCAAGAGCGCTTCGACGTCATTGTCCCACGCGCCATCGGCCACCGAGGATTTGGACGTGTGAACCTTCGCACCGCCCAATTCTTCCGCCGTCACCGTCTCATTGGTCACGGTTTTGACGACATCGGGACCTGTGACAAACATATAGGACCGATCCCGCACCATGAAGATAAAATCGGTCATTGCGGGGGAATACACATCGCCGCCGGCGCAAGGGCCAAGGATCACCGAGATTTGCGGAATGACACCAGAAGCGATCACGTTGCGTCTGAAGACTTCGCCGTAACCTCCTAGAGCTGCTACACCTTCTTGAATACGTGCACCGCCCGCATCGAACAGGCCAATGATCGGCGCGCGCATTTTGAGCGCCATGTCCTGGATCTTGTTGATCTTCTGCGCATGGGTCTCCGACAGCGAGCCCCCGAAGACAGTGAAGTCTTTCGCGAACACGAAAACCGTGCGGCCATTGACCGTGCCCCATCCCGTGACGACGCCGTCGCCGGGGATCTTCGTCTTCTCCATTCCGAAATCGGTGGAACGGTGCTGGACAAACATATCGAATTCTTCAAAGGAGCCATGATCCATCAACAGCTCGATCCGCTCCCGCGCCGTGAGCTTGCCGCGCGCATGCTGGGCGTCAATGCGGGCCTGTCCCCCACCAAGGCGGGCTTGGGCGCGCCGATCATCGAGCTTTTCGAGAATGTCTTTCATGGAATCTTCCTCCAATCCCCCCTCTAACACGGCAATGAAGCCGCCGTCAGTTCGACCATGGTGGGGGGTCTTTTTAAAGGCCTAAAAACTTGGCCGCCGCATTGAACTCTGTCAGCCGTCGGGCGCGACGGGCTAGAGCCTCTTCGTCCTGCCCCCAAATCGCCATTTGCACGTCTTCGTCGACATGGGCCGCCGTCCAAATCGTGTTGGCGTCGAAGGCCTTCTCGGCCAGCGCCAAGGCGAGCACTGCGGAACCGGTTAAAGTGGTGGCGACGTGCAACGCGGCCAGGCGCAAGGGATCGGTGATTTTGCGGACATGGTCTTGGATGTCGGTCAGCGTTTCTTGCGGCTGCGGGACATGCATGACCCCTGCGGCGAGGTTAAACCGCCAGCGATGGCGCTCTAACGCCCAATCGAGCACGGGATCCCAGAGTTCATTCTGCTTCTCGACCAGCCGCGTCGGCGCTGTGGCGCGGTAGCATACCAGATCCGAGCCCGCATATTTGGCAATATCATCGGCGGTTTCGATCAGGCGGGGTGCAACGCCTTCCATCGCGGTATTCAAAATGCGCGTCAGCGGCATTTCATTTGGATCGAGATGTTCCCCAACGCCGCGCCATTCGGCGGCCACTGCTTCCGCCAAAGCGGACGATGGCAGGCTGTGGGCTTGCTTATTCGGGGTGCGCGTGGGGCGCCCATCGATCAGAATACCGTAACCACCCTCGCTCTCAGCAATGGTGACGTCCTTCCAGAAGCGCTTCGGCAGTGATTTTTGCAAATCACGCCGCGCCATGGCGTGCGGATCAATCGGCGGGGGTGCATCGAAAATCGAACCGTCAGAGGGTGCCATGGGCCTATTCCTCGGGCGATTCAAGGATCGGGTCGTAGCGCTTGGCGTCCAACCCCAAAAGGTTCCAGCTCTGCTGCATATGTTGCGGCAGAGGTGCTGTCACATCGACCGGCTTTCCTGTTCGCGGATGCGGGATGACAATGCGGCGGGCTAACAGATGCAACCGGTTTTGAATACCGCCGGGTAATTCCCAATTCTCGATATCAAAATATTTCGGATCCCCCACAATCGGGTTGCCGATATGGGCGGCATGGGCGCGCAGCTGATGCGTGCGGCCCGTGACGGGCTTCATCGAGAGCCAGCTGAGTTTCTGCGCGGCTGTTTCCACCACCGCGTAATACGTCACCGCATGGGTTGCGCCTTCCGCGCCATGCTTGGCGATTTGCATCTTGGAATCGCCCTCCTCATCCTCGCCTTTGGCAAGGTAAGTGGAAACGCGGCCCTGTTTGACGCGCGGCACGCCGGCCACCAACGCCCAATAAATTTTCCGCGTGTCGCGCGAGCGGAAGCTTTTGGCCAAGGCTGAGGCCGCAAAGCGGGTTTTGGCGATCACGATACAGCCCGACGTGTCTTTATCGAGCCGATGCACGAGGCGCGGCTTTTGGCCTTGGGCGTCGCGCAGCGCTTCCAACATGCCATCCAAATGGCGAACCGTGCCAGAGCCACCCTGCACCGCCAGACCGAAGGGCTTGTTGAGCACCATCATATCGGCGTCTTCAAAGAGGATCATGGCGCGGATGGCGGCTGCATCGCCCGCTTCCGCCTGCGGCGAGCGGGCAACAAGGCCCGTGCCTTCCTCAATGCGCAAGGGCGGCACGCGGACGATTTGACCGGCTTCTAACCGGTCCTTTGTCTCAACGCGTTTGGAATTGACCCGTAGCTCGCCTTTACGCGCAATACGCTGGATATGGCTAAAAGACAGACCCGGAAAGCGGTGCTCCAAAAAGCGATCCACCCGCATGCCTGCTTCATCCTCGGTAACATTGAGGTTGAGCACGGCGGTGGGCAGCGGCGCGAGTTTGACGATTGGCTTGGGAGCCTGCTCGACCACACCGGATTCGGCGGCGCGCAGAGCCCGTTCTTTGGCTTGTTTATCGCGCCTCATGTGAACACCCTTACTGCATAAAGGCCAAAAGCGAGGCCGAGAATAGAAAGCACAACCGAACCCACGACATAGACCAACGCCGTTACCATCTCACCGCGCTCATAAAGCAGCATGGCATCGAGCGAAAAGGCGGAAAACGTGGTGTAACCGCCCAAAATGCCCGTAGTCACAAAAAGCCGCGCCTCCTGCGACCAGCTCTCGGTAGCCTTGAACGCAAAAAAACCAGCCGCCAATCCCATGAGGATGGAGCCCGTTATGTTGATGGCCATAATGCCAAACGGAAACCCCGTGCCTGCCAATCGGCCAATAGCCTGATTAACGAGATGACGGATAGCCGCGCCCAAGCCGCCGCCCAAGAAAACGATGAGGGTAGAGTTCATGGGTGGGGTTTAGCAGAGAAAGGCGGGGGTGAGAAGCGGGAGGGTGGAGGCGTTAGCGAGCTCTATCATACCCGTCATCGCGAGCGGACGCGAAGCGACCCAGTTGAGGGGGACGGAATTAGCACCTCCGGAACATCGCACGCTTTTAAACACCGTCAGCTGGATTGCTTCGCTATCGCTCGCAAGGACGGTCGGAGGTAAACTGTTCTCTACCCCACGCCTAGCAGCTTTATCTCTTCCAACTCCGCTGCCAAAGCCGCCTTCGCTACCAGCAAATCGTGACGCGCTTGCAGGTTCATCCAGAATTCGGGCGTTGTTGCAAAAACCTTTCCGAGACGTACCGCCGTATCGGCGGTGATGCCGATTTCTTCGCGGACGATGCGCTCGATGCGGGTGCGTGGCACATTGGCGGCTTTGGCGATTTTTCCGGCGGAGACACCGAGCGGCGCCATATATTCCTCGCGCAGCACTTCGCCCGGATGAAGGGGCGCTAGGTTGCGTCGGCCTTTTTCTTCAGTGGTAATCAACGATTTCAACATCGTAAACGCCATCCTCTTGCCACCGGAAACAGACGCGGAATTGCCGGTTGATCCTAATCGAATATTGCCCGGCCCGATCAGCACTTAAAGCGTGCAACTCGTTTCCCGGTGGGCTTTTAAGATCACTCAATTGTTTAGCAGCGTTGATCATTTCCAATTTGCGCCGCGCCACCTTCGCGAGCCCTATTGGAATTGATTTTGGAACAATGCCGTCCAACAGCAATCTTGCCCGATCATCGCGAAAACTCATAATCATCGAACGGCCCATTTTGTATCAATTTATGATACATATTTCAAGAGTAATTTTTCGATTTTTATGCAGGGATATGGGCGCGGTAAGCTGTTGTATAATACAGGCTGGACCTCAAACGTTTCTGGGATAATAGCCATCAAGAAAGTGCGTGGTTCGACACGCGCCTATGGCGCGGCTCACCAAGAGGTTGAATTACTCCCTCCGCTCCGCCCGCAACTTCGCCCAGTATTCGAGCCGCTTTTTGATATCGCGCTCAAATCCCCTCTCGACCGGCTCATAAAATTGCCGGCGACCAATCTTCTCGGGGAAATAGTTTTGGCCGGAAAACGCGTCGGGTTCGTCGTGGTCGTAGCGGTAGCCTTTGCCATAGCCTTCGGCACCCATAAGTTTGGTCGGGGCGTTGAGGATGGTTTTGGGCGGCATCAGCGAGCCGCCTTCTTTGGCCACTCTGAGGGCCGATTTCCAGGCGGTGTAGACGGCGTTCGATTTTGGCGCGGTAGCCAGATAGACGGCGGCTTGGGCCAAGGCCAATTCGCCTTCGGGTGTGCCTAAAAAATCATAGGCGTCTTTGGCGGCGTTTGCCACGACGAGTGCTTGTGGGTCGGCCATGCCAATGTCTTCGACAGCCATGCGCACGAGCCTTCGGCCTAAAAAGAGCGGGTTTTCGCCTGCGTCCAACATGCGCGCCAAATAATAGAGGGCGGCGTCGGGGTCGGAGCCGCGTATGCTTTTGTGAAGCGCGCTGATGAGGTTGTAATGGCCGTCTTCGCTTTTATCGTAAATTGGCGCGCGGCGTTGCACGACTTCGGCGAGCGTTGCGGTGTCGAATATTTCACCCGGCTTGGCGGAGCGCCAGATTTCCTCAGCCAAGGTTAGGGACGCGCGGCCATCGCCATCGGCCATGGCGAGCAAAGCTGCGCGGGCTTCGGGGTCCAGCGGCAAGGGCTTGCCCTCGACCTCTTCGGCGCGGGTCAGGAGACGCTCAATGGCGGCCTCGTCCAGTGCGCGGAAGGTGAGCACGCGGGCGCGGGATAAAAGCGCGGCGTTGAGTTCGAAGGACGGGTTTTCGGTGGTCGCGCCGATCAGGGTAATCGTGCCGTCTTCCATCACGGGCAGAAAGGCATCTTGCTGGCTGCGGTTGAAGCGGTGGATTTCGTCGACGAAGAGCAGCGTCCCCTGCCCGCTCATGCGGCGGCCGCGGGCGGCGTCAAAGACTTTTTTGAGATCGGCAACGCCTGAAAAAATCGCCGAGATGGGCTCGAAATGCAGCGTGGTTTCATGCGCGAGCAAGCGCGCTAAAGTGGTTTTACCGGTGCCTGGTGGACCCCAAAAAATCAGAGAGCCGAGCGAGCCTGACGCGATGAGGCGGGTGAGAATACCATCGGGACCTACAAGGTGGTCTTGGCCCGCAACTTCATCGAGCTTTGTGGGGCGCAACCGGTCGGCGAGCGGACGCGGGGCGTCCTTCTCCAACCCGGCCGCCACAAAGAGATTGCTCATTCCCCTACCCGCCAATTTTACTGGTTAGCGTTTCGCCATCGCGTTTGATGATGAGCGTCCAGTAATACTGCCTTGTCCGTTGTAGCGATAGGACGTCCTTGGCGGATTTAACCGCTGATCCGTCGATTGAGACGAGGATATCCCCTTTTTTGAGGCCAAGCTGATCGGCGGGTGAGTTCGGTTTGACGCTTGTCACCACCACGCCGTCGATGGCGGTATCAAGCCCAAGCTCTTCCGATAAGGCAGGCGATGCGTTGGCAAGGGTAATGCCCGACAAGGGCCAATTGCCGGATAGGGTTTGCGTGTCGCGCGGTCGCGTTTCAGGCGCTGCGGTGGCGCTGATAGGTAGCGTGAGTATTTTGCCTTTGCGGTTGACCCGCAACTCGACTTTCGAACCAAGCGGCTTGGTGGCAAAGCGGAAGCCCAAGCCATCGGCATCATCCACCGTTTGATCGTCCAAAGCGAGGATGACATCGCCCGGCTTGAGCCCTGCGGAAGCGGCAGGGCCATTCTCGATCACGGAAACCACCAGTGCGCCCGCAGGCCGATCAAGCCCTAGGCTTTCGGCGATATCGGAGGTGACCGCCTGAAGCCGCGCGCCAAACCAAGGACGGCGCACCGTTTTGCTGCCATCCCGCGCCGAGGCCACCACGACTTTGACCATGTTGACGGGGATGGCAAAGCCAATGCCATTGCTGCCGCCCGACTTCGAATAAATCGCCGTATTGATGCCGATCAGGCGGCCATTCACATCCACAAGCGCACCGCCCGAATTGCCCGGATTAATCGCGGCATCGGTTTGAATAAAAAGCTGATAATCGGAGCCCGAGATTTGCGTGCGCGAAAGCGCAGACACAATGCCCGAGGTTACCGTTTGCCCGACGCCAAAGGGATTGCCGATGGCCAGTACGAGATCGCCGACGTCAATCGCATCCGAATTGCCGAGCTCAATGGCCGGCAGGCCTTTGATGCCCTTTAAGCGCAAAATGGCAAGATCGCTGCGCGGATCGCGTAGCACGATATCGGCGTCGAATTCGCGCTTGTCGCCGAGCGCGACTTTAACCTCCGTCATGCCCTCGATGACATGTTGATTGGTGACGACCAACCCGTCCGAATCAATGATAACGCCCGAGCCTTGCGAGCGCTGGATCCGGTCGGGGGCTTGGCCGCCTTCAAGCCCGAAAAAATGCTGGAAGAACGGATCATCGAGCAGCGGGTTGCGCACGCCCTTTTGCACGCGTGCGGCGTAGACATTGACGACGGCGGGGGTAACCCGTTTGACGATGGGGGCGAACGAGGCTTTGGCCTCGGCAACGGATTTGGGTACTTGAGCGTGAGCAGGCGCTAGGGCGAGAAAAGCCAAGGCCACGCATAATCCGGCAAAACGACGCATCCGCTTCTCCCTTTTATCGGTCGACATATAGTCATCGACGGCGGACTGCAAAAGAGGCGTTAAAGCTTATGGGCGTCATTCACTTTGGTTTACAGTCCGTCATTGCGAGCGAACGCGAAGCAACCCAGCTAAGGGAAATTGCTGGGGTGTAACGGATTGGTTCTACCTCTTACGGCACCATCAGCTGGGTTGCTTCGCATTCGCTCGCAATGACGGTAAAAAAACGGGCGGCCTTTTGGGCCGCCCGTTTGAAATTCATAGTGCGTCTTTAATTACGCGACGTCGACGAGTTCCGTCTTCATCGTTGGGCCTGAATCGAGACCCTTGGCGTCGAAATCACGATCGACGAATTCGATGACGGCCATTGGCGCGTTATCGCCATAGCGGAAACCGGCCTTGAGAACGCGGGTATAGCCGCCATTGCTGGCCTTGTAGCGTGGTCCCAAAACGTCGAACAGTTTCTTGACGAGGACGGCGTCCTTGATGTGGGCAATCGCTTGACGGCGGGCGTGAAGATCGCCGCGCTTGCCGAGCGTTACGAGCTTTTCAACGACCGGGCGAAGATCCTTCGCCTTAGGCAGCGTCGTGACGATCTGCTCGTGCTTGATGAGGGCTTGGCACATATTGGCGAACATCGCCTTACGGTGCTCTGCTGAACGGCCGAAACGACGACCTCTAAATCCGTGATGCATGGCTATCTCTCCTTCTTGAGGGTGTTATCCGGCCGCCGTGCCACGGTACGGCCGGTCTTTCACTGGTGTGAAGCTTAGTAATGTTCTTCGAAACGCTTGGCCAATTCTTCGATATTCTCTGGCGGCCAACCGGTAACGTCCATACCGAGATGGAGGCCCATGGTGGCGAGCACTTCCTTGATCTCGTTAAGCGACTTGCGACCAAAATTCGGCGTGCGGAGCATTTCCGATTCCGACTTCTGGATGAGGTCGCCGATATAGACGATGTTGTCGTTCTTGAGGCAGTTGGCGGAACGAACCGAAAGCTCCAACTCGTCGACCTTCTTGAGTAGGGCTGGGTTGAAGGCCAATTCCGGCATCGAGGACTTTTCTTCCTCGCGGCGTGGTTCTTCGAAATTCACGAAGACTTCGAGCTGGTCTTGAATGATACGCGCGGCATAGGCCACGGAATCTTCCGGCGTTACACCACCATTGGTTTCGATCGTCATGATCAGCTTGTCGTAATCAAGGATCTGACCTTCGCGTGTGTTTTCAATGCGATAGGAAACCTTCTTCACAGGCGAGTAGATGCTGTCGATCGGGATCAGACCGATGGGTGCATCTTCGGCGCGGTTGCGATCGGCAGGCACATAGCCCTTGCCGGTCTTGACCACGAATTCCATGCGCAATTCTGCGCCATCATCGAGCGAGCAAATCATTAGATCCGGATTGAGGATCTGCACGTCGCCCGAAACAGCGATATCGCCAGCGCGCACAATGCCAGGGCCGGTCTTGCGGAGCGTCAGGCGCTTGGTGCCTTCGCCCTGCATCTTGATGCCGATGGCCTTTATGTTGAGGATGATGTCGGTGACGTCTTCACGCACACCTGGGATCGACGAGAATTCATGCAACACGCCATCGATCTGAACGGATACGATAGCGGCACCCTGCAGCGAGGAAAGCAGCACGCGACGCAGCGCGTTGCCGAGCGTCACACCAAAGCCACGCTCGAGCGGCTCAGCAACCAAGGTTGCGATGCGCTTGCCATCATCCGATGGGTTAACAACGAGCTTGTTCGGCTTAATCAGGTCTTGCCAGTTCTTCTGGATCATAAAGGTCGTCCTTCACTCTTTGGCAGCGAGCATATCGGTCCGTCGACCCTGGCCCGGTGCCTTTAATGAAACAGGTAGTCGCCGCCGTGCCCGTCGGTCACGACGACGTCAACTCAACTTTAAAAATTAGACACGACGACGCTTGCGCGGGCGGCAGCCATTGTGCGGGATTGGGGTCACGTCACGGATCGAGGTGACGGTAAAGCCGACCGACTGAAGCGCACGGAGTGCCGATTCACGGCCCGAACCTGGACCCGTGACTTCCACTTCAACCGTCCGCATGCCGTGTTCAGCAGCCTTGCGGCCCGCGTCTTCAGCAGCAACCTGTGCGGCGTAAGGGGTCGATTTACGTGAGCCCTTAAAGCCCATCGTGCCTGCAGACGACCAGGAAACCGTGTTGCCCTGTGCGTCGGTGATGGTGATCATCGTGTTGTTGAACGAGGCGTTCACATGGGCAACGCCCGATACGATGTTTTTGCGTTCGCGGCGGCGGACGCGGCCTGCTTCTTTAGCCATGGTCTTAATCCTTGCTAGCGCGCCCGTTGTGCCAGGCGCTGGGGATGGAGGTAATCAGCGGGACGTCATGCCCCGCCGAAGGGATTTATCTTTCAGGCTGCTGCCCTCAAGACGATCGCTTTCGACGAGCGAAAAAGATTACTTCTTCTTGCCTTGGATCGCCTTAGCCTTGCCCTTACGGGTGCGGGCGTTGGTGTGCGTACGCTGACCGCGAACAGGCAACTGACGACGGTGGCGAAGACCACGATAGCAACCAAGATCCATCAAACGCTTGATGTTCATTGCTACTTCACGGCGCAGATCGCCTTCGACCATATAGTCGCGGTCAATCATTTCGCGGATCTGGAGCACTTCGTTATCGGTCAATTGGTTGACGCGACGCTCGGCAGGGATCTTGAGAGCGGTGACGATCTCTTCCGCCTTCTTGGCGCCAATGCCGTGGATGTATTGAAGCGCGATGATCACGCGCTTGTTCGTAGGAATGTTGACGCCTGCTATACGGGCCATCGTCCATCTCCATGTCGGCTAATATTCCTGAGGAATAAGAGCGGGTTACAGATACCACGCGCCGGTGGAGGCCGGCCTTTGCGCGGGGTGATTTAAAACGAAAACAGCCACCCGACACCCCTTCGCAGGGTTGCCCGATGACCTATCGATTTAAGTCAGTGCGTGGGGAATAGAGGAAGGTGGCGAAATAGTCAATGCTTCAAAGCTCATGATTAAAGCGAGATAAGATTTGCGCTTTCTCCGCCTCGGCACCTTCAAGGCGTCCCGCTTTTTGAAGCCAAGCTGCAACATCGGCCCAATTCCAAAGGGGGCTTTCGGAGGTGAACCGTGCAATCGGCGATGGAAAAGCGACGCCCCTTTGACCGCTTGCGTAAAGCGAAATCGCGGCCCGCGTCATGCCTGAACGCGTGGCGATATCGGAAAGAGAGACCAATGGCTCCGGCTCAATTCTGATGACTCGAGCACCAGCCTTAGCAACCTGTTCGATAGCGGACAAAAGGGCATCCTCAAACGTTTCCGCCGGACGTGCAAAATCAAGGATGATGACGCCCCGTTGAAAAGAAATCGTCGCGTCATCGCAGCCTGCTTCATAAAAGCGGCTTTCAAACTCATCGGCTGTCGGGTCTAACCCGTTGGCGATGATCGAAAATTCATGAATCAGCATGGCCTTTACCCCCGTCATGTGGACAACGTGAGATTGCACGAAGGATTTGCCTTGCATGGGCTTCAGGGTCACGCGGCGTGCCGTTTACGCCGATTTGACACCCATCCCTATCGGCGTGGGCACAAAATAAACGGCCCCAATGCCCCATTTTACGCAAAGTCCAACCCTGCGCTTCGGCCTGCCGCACCGCATCTTCAACCGATTTATGAGAATGACGGGCACGGACCAAGCGCATGTTCTCCATAGATCAGATGTTAACATTTGTCAACACGCAAAACTATGGACGTACACACCCAGCCATGACCGATGGCTATTATAATTACGCTAAAACACCCGCAATTGCGGCGCTCACCTGATCCATTGGCTGCATGCCGTCGATCTTGGTGAGTTTGCCTGCCTTCTCGTAATAAGGCGCAACAATCGCTGTATCGCGGTTATAGGCCTCCAAACGAGTCTTGAAGACTTCCGGATCATCGTCCTTGCGGACAGGCTGTCCTGCCGCCTTTGCCTCTTCGGCGCGTTTGATGATGCGGTGAACGAGCGCGTTTTGGTCGACGACAAGCTCGATCACGGCGTCGAGCTTCATGCCCTCGGCCTTCAGCATGCTATCGAGTGCTTCGGCTTGAGCGACCGTGCGGGGAAAACCGTCGAGGATAAAGCCGTTCTTGGCGTCGGGTTCGGCTATACGGTCTTTAATGATACCGACAACGATCTCATCGGAAACGAGGCCGCCCGAATCCATAACGTCTTTGGCTTTGATACCGATGGGCGTTTTGGCGGCAACCGCCGCGCGGAGCATGTCGCCGGTTGAGAGCTGAGGAATGTGGTGACGATCGACCAGACGCTGTGCCTGTGTTCCTTTGCCCGCGCCTGGCGGACCCAGCAATATTAATCTCACCGTTTACCCCCCCGAAGACGGGCCTTCTTGACGAGGCCCTCATACTGATGCGCCAAAAGATGGCCGTGGACTTGCGCCACTGTATCCATCGTAACACTGACGACGATCAAAAGAGAAGTGCCGCCAAAATAAAATGGAAGCGCTGCTTGTGAGACGAGCAGTTCAGGCAACATGCAGATGATCACGAGATAGCCCGCGCCCAACACGGTGATGCGCGACAAAACCTTGTCGATAAACTCGGCCGTGCGCTCGCCGGGACGAATACCGGGAATAAAGCCGCCCTGTTTTTTGAGGTTATCGGCGGTTTCAACGGGATTGAACACAATCGCCGTGTAGAAAAAGGCGAAAAAGATGATCAAGCCGGCATAAAGCACCATGAACAGCGGACGTCCGTGACCAAGATAGGCGGCCATGGTCGACAACCAGCCTACATTGCCGCTTTGCGCCGCAAAGCTCGAAACGGTCGTTGGCAATAAAAGCAGCGAGGATGCGAAAATCGGCGGGATAACGCCGGAAGTATTGAGTTTCAGCGGCAAGAAGGAGGTCTGGCCTTCATACACACGATTGCCGACCTGACGCTTCGGATAATTGATCAAAAGGCGGCGTTGCGCGCGCTCCATGAACACGATGAACGCGATAACGGCCACAGCCATGACAAGGATAGCGAGAATCAGGAAGGTTGAAACCGCGCCCTGACGGCCCAATTCCAACATATTGGCGATGGCGTTTGGAAGGCCTGCAACGATACCAGAGAAAATGATCAGCGAGGTGCCATTGCCAATGCCGCGTTGCGTGATCTGCTCGCCAAGCCACATCAGGAACAGCGTACCGCCAACCAGCGTGATCGTGGTCGACAGGCGGAAGAACATGCCCGGCTCCATCACGACATTGGTTGAACCTTCAAGGCCAACCGCGATGCCATAGGCCTGAAAAGCGGCCAGAATAACGGTGAGATAGCGCGTATATTGATTGATGATTTTACGACCCGCCTCGCCTTCCTTCTTCAAGGTTTCGAGCTGCGGAACGGCCGAAGTCATCAGCTGAATGATGATCGAGGCGGAGATGTAAGGCATAATCGCGAGCGCGAAGATCGCGAGGCGGCCAACGGCGCCGCCGGAGAACATATTGAACAGGCCAAGCATGCCTTGTTGCTGCTGCTTGAAGAATTCGGCGAGCGCGGAAATATTAATGCCGGGCAGCGGAATATAGGTGCCCAGCCGATAGACCATCAGCGCTCCAAGCGTGAACCAAATCCGCTTTTTGAGCTCATCTGCCTTGGCAAGCGCCCCGAAATTCAAGTTTGCTGCAAGCTGCTCAGCTGCCGATGCCATGCCGCGCTCCAATTCATATGTAGTAGAAACAAAAATGCCGGGCGAACGGACCAAAATCCGCCGCCCGGCAACAACCTAGAGATGGCCTGCCCGAGGGCAAATATCAAGCGGTCGCTTCAACAGCCGCGTTGATAAGCGTCACAGAACCGCCAGCCTTCTCGATTGCCGCCTGAGCGGACTTCGTCACGCCGGCTACTTCGAAGGTGAGCTTGGTCTTGATTTCGCCGGAGCCCAAGATACGGACGCCATCGAGATGCTTTGAGCAAACGCCTGCATCCACCAAAGCCTCAACCGTCACAGCCTTCTTGGCATCGAGCTTCTTCGCGTCGATGGCGGTCTGGATGCGGCCGATATTGACCTCATTGAAATGCTTGGCGTGGATGTTCGTAAAGCCGCGCTTTGGAAGGCGACGATAGAGCGGCATCTGACCGCCTTCGAAGCCCTTGATCGCGACGCCCGTACGAGCGGTCTGACCCTTTACACCCCGGCCGGCTGTCTTGCCTTTACCGGAACCGATACCACGACCGACCCGCATGCGGGACTTCTTGGCACCTGAATTATCGCTAATACCATTGAGTTTCATGGTGCCCTCCTCACTTGCCGGCCGTGCTGTCATCGACAACACGAACGAGGTGACGGACCGCGAAGATCATACCACGCACCTCAGGGGTGTCGGGCAGAGTCGAGCGGCGGCGCATCTTGTTAAGACCAAGACCGATCAGCGTTGCACGCTGGGCCTCGATCCGGCGGATCGGGCTACCGATTTGTTCGACGGTAACCGTCGTGCCAGCTTTTTTTGCTGCAGCTTTTGCCATGGTTCAGATCCCCTTATGCGTCAGCGCTTGCCGCATCCGCGTCACCGCGGCGGGACTGAAGCTGGGAAACCTTAAGGCCACGACGAGCAGCGACCGAACGGGGGCTGTCTTCGTGCTTGAGCGCGTCAATCGTGGCGCGAACAAGGTTGTAAGGGTTCGATGAACCGAGCGACTTGGCCACAACGTCGTGCATACCAAGCGACTCGAACACGGCGCGCATCGGGCCGCCGGCGATGATACCGGTACCGGCTGGTGCTGCACGCAACACAACCTTGCCGGCGCCGTGGCGACCTGCAACGTCATGGTGAAGCGTACGGCCTTCGCGCAATGGAACGCGGATCAGCGCGCGCTTGGCGGCTTCCGTTGCCTTGCGGATGGCTTCTGGAACTTCGCGGGCCTTGCCGTGACCGAAGCCAACGCGACCCTTCTGATCACCAACGACGACGAGAGCTGCGAAGCCGAAGCGACGACCACCCTTCACCACTTTGGCGACGCGGTTAATGTGGACGAGCCGATCCACGAATTCCGAATCGCGCTCTTCGCGATCCTTACGCTCTCTTGGTTCTCTTGCCATGTAGGCCTCTTACTAAAAACGCGGGCCCGGAAGGGACCCGCTCGCTTCGAGAAAAAGAAAGGGACGGTATTCCCGCCCCTCTCCCATCAAAACTCTAAACCACCCTCGCGGGCAGCATCGGCCAACGCTTTGACGCGGCCATGATACATATACGAACCACGATCGAACACGATCGCTTTGACGCCAGCCTTGACGGCGCGTTCTGCAACGAGCTTGCCGACAGCAGTGGCTGCCGCAACATCGGCACCCGTCTTGAGCTTGCCCTTGAGGTCTTTGTCGACCGTCGAGGCGGCAGCTAGTGTAACGCCATTGGCGTCGTCGATCACTTGAGCGTAAATCTGCTTCGACGAGCGAAACACGGACAAACGCGGACGACCATTGGAGGCCGCCTTGAGCGAACGACGAACGCGTGAACGGCGCCGATCGGTGGCAACTGAGTTCTTCGCCATAATGGGGCCCCTTACTTCTTCTTGCCTTCCTTGCGGAAGATGAATTCACCAGCGTATTTGACGCCCTTGCCCTTATAGGGTTCAGGACCACGGAAGTCGCGGATCTCGGCAGCGGTCTGACCGACCTTCTGCTTATCGATACCCGTCACTACGATTTCGGTCGGCTTCGGCGTCGTAATCTGGATGCCCTGAGGAATCGGATAATCGACGTCATGGCTGAAGCCCAAGCTCAGCTTCAAAACCGGACCTGCAATCGCTGCTTTGTAACCAACGCCGTTGATTTCAAGCTTCTTCTCATAGCCGGCGGTGACGCCTTGAACGAGATTGGCGACTTGCGAGCGGGACATGCCCCACATCGCGCGAGCGCGCTTTGTTTCATCGCGTGGCATGACGCTGATGGCGCCATCCGCATGCGAAACCGAAACATTCTCAGGAACCTCGAACGATAACTCGCCCTTCGAACCCTTAACCTTGACCAACTGACCATCAACCGTGGCGGTAACACCACTCGGAACGGCAACTGGTTTTTTTCCAATACGAGACATTTTGATCTCCTACGTGTTTCGCTAAAGTGTCGACTTGATCAGAAGACCATGCAGAGCACTTCGCCGCCCACGTTCTTTTCGCGTGCCTCGTGATCCGCCATAACGCCCTGCGGCGTCGAGAGGATGGTGACGCCGAGACCATTCGACACGCGCGGCATAGCCGAAACGGACGAATAGACGCGACGGCCGGGTTTCGAGACGCGCTCGATTTTCCGGATAACAGGCTCGCCATCGAAATATTTGAGCTCAATCGAAAACTCCGTACGGCCATTGCCATACTCGGTCGTCGAATACCCACGAATGTAACCTTCTGACTGAAGCACATCGAGCACGTTCGCACGAAGCTTTGAGCCAGGGGTCATGACGGATGATTTGCGACGCATCTGCGCATTGCGGATGCGGGTCAACATATCGCCGACTGGATCGTTCACTGCCATTTGTCCGACCCTCCCTTACCAGCTCGACTTCGTCAGGCCTGGAATCAGGCCCTTCGAACCAAGTTCACGCAATGCGATACGTGACATTTTGAATTTGCGATAAACTGCGCGTGGACGACCCGAGATTTCGCAACGGTTACGAACCCGGTTCAACGCGGAATTGCGCGGCAATTCGGCAAGCTTAAGGCGTGCCTCGAACCGCTCTTCCATCGTCTTCGTCTCATCATCAGCAACCGCCTTCAAGCGCTTGCGACGACCCGCATATTGCAACGCCAGCTTCTGCTTGCGCTTATTGTTCTCAATTGCACTCTTCTTGGCCATATGCCTCTCCTGGTGCCCGCGTTTAAGAGCGAACTCTTACTGCCGGAACGGGAAATTGAACGCACGGAGCAACGCCCGCGCTTCGTCATCGGTCTTAGCTGATGTGCAGATAATGATATCCATACCCCACACAGCCTCGGCCTTGTCGTAATTGATCTCGGGAAATACGAGATGTTCCTTGATGCCCATGGCGTAGTTGCCACGACCGTCAAAGCTCTTCGGATTCAGACCACGGAAATCTCGAACGCGCGGCAGCGCGATCGTGACCAAGCGATCAAGAAACTCATACATGCGGTTCTTGCGGAGCGTAACCTTTGCGCCGATTGGCATGTTCTCACGCACTTTGAACTGCGCGATAGCCTTACGGGCCTTGGTCACAACCGGCTTCTGACCTGCGATAAGCGCAAGATCACCAGCAGCCACCTGAACCTTCTTCGTGTCGGATGTGGCTTCGCCAACACCCATATTGATCACGATCTTCTCAATGACCGGCACTTCCATGACGTTCTTGTAGCCGAACTCTTCCATGAGCTTGGCAATGACCACGTCCTTGTAGGCCGTCTTTAAACGCGGCGACGCCGCTGCAATATTCTCAGCCATCGATCAGGCCTCCCGAACGCTTGGCGAAACGAACCTTGCGGCCGTCTTCCAAAACCTTGAAACCAACGCGCGTTGGCTTGCCATCCGACGGATCGGCAATCGCAATGTTGGAAAGATGGATCGGCAACTCTTTCGAGATAATGCCACCCTCTTGGTTCATCGACTGCTTCTGATGCTTGCGAACGATATTGACGCCGCGAACAAGCGCGCGCCCTTCCTTCGGGTTCACAGAAACAACTTCACCTGACTTGCCGGTATCACGGCCCGTCAGAACGACGACCTTGTCGCCCTTCTTAATCTTCGCAGCCATCACAGCACCTCCGGCGCGAGCGAAATGATTTTCATGTGGTTCTTCGCGCGCAGCTCGCGTGGCACTGGTCCGAAGATACGGGTGCCAACTGGCTCTTTCTGATTGTTGATCAGAACAGCAGCATTCGAGTCAAAGCGAATGACGGAGCCATCCGGACGAATAACGTCCTTGGCGGTGCGAACGACGACCGCCTTCATGACGTCGCCCTTCTTCACGCGACCGCGTGGAATAGCTTCCTTGATCGACACAACGATCACATCACCAATGCCGGCGTAACGGCGCTTCGAGCCGCCCAGCACCTTGATGCACATTACACGACGAGCGCCGGAATTGTCGGCTACGTCCAGATTAGTTTGTACCTGGATCATGTCTTGATCCTTTCTCTGTCTCAGACTGGTTTCCAGTAATCCCCAGGTCGGGAGAACCGGACTTCGACTGACGAGGGTCTATGCCCCCCTCATTTTCAAACGCCTATGAATCAGGAAGACGATGCTTCGTCAACCAAAACCCACGTCTTAAGGCGAGAAATCGGCTTCGATTCCTCAATACGCACTGCATCACCAACCTTAGCCTGGTTGTTTTCGTCATGTGCGTGATAGTTTTTGGTCTTACGGACCGTCTTTTTTAGCAATGGATGGGTAAAGCGACGCTCTACCTTCACCACAATCGTCTTGTCCTGCTTATCGCTGACAACGACGCCTTGAAGAATGCGCTTTGGCATCGGTTTCTCCTTAAGCCTTGTCAGCGGTCGACCGCTTGGCCGTTGCAGTCGTCTGAATACGGGCAATGTCGCGGCGAACAACACGTACGCGCGCGGAATTCTCAAGCTGGCCTGTAGCACGCTGGAAGCGCAGATTAAACTGCTCTTTCTTCAGCTTCACGAGCTCTTCTTGCAGTTGATCAAGCGACATAGCGCGAAGATCAGAGATACGCTGGGACGATTTCATATGCTCGCCTCCTTATTCTGCAATGCGTTGAACGAAGCGAGTCTTGATCGGAAGCTTCGCTGCCGCAAGGGTCAGGGCTTCACGAGCAATCTCAGCGGAAACGCCATCAATCTCGAACATGATGCGGCCAGGCTTAACGCGGGCGACCCAATATTCCGGTGCGCCCTTACCTTTACCCATGCGGACTTCGGCAGGCTTCGACGACACTGGAACGTCTGGGAACACGCGGATCCAAACGCGACCGGCACGCTTCATGTGACGGGTCAGTGCACGACGAGCGGCTTCGATCTGGCGAGCGGTGATACGCTCTGGCGCCATAGCTTTAAGGCCAAACTCGCCGTAATCCAATGAAGTCGCACCTTTCGCAGCGCCGTGGATACGGCCCTTGAACTGTTTGCGGAATTTAGTCTTTTTTGGCTGCAACATGATCGTGTCTCTTTAACCTTCGCGACGCGAACCAGAACGGCCGCCTTCATCCGCCAAGCGCTTATCTTGCGCCATTGGATCGTGTTCGAGAATTTCACCCTTGAAGATCCAGACCTTAATGCCACAAGTGCCATAGGTCGTGAATGCAGTGGCGACGCCGTAATCAATATCAGCACGCAGCGTATGCAATGGCACGCGACCTTCGCGATACCACTCGATACGAGCGATTTCCGCGCCGCCGAGACGGCCCGAGCAGTTGATACGGATGCCTTCAGCGCCAAGACGCATGGCCGACTGAACCGAACGCTTCATTGCACGGCGGAAAGCCACGCGACGTTCAAGCTGCTGGGCAATCGCATCCGCCACCAAAGTGGAGTCGATTTCAGGCTTGCGCACTTCAACAATGTTCAAAACAACTTCCGACTTTGTCATCTTGCCGACAGAAGCGCGGAGCTTTTCGATGTCAGCGCCCTTCTTGCCAATGACAACGCCTGGACGTGCCGAATAAATCGTGACGCGGCACTTCTTGTGAGGGCGCTCGATGATGATACGCGAAACACCCGCTTGCTTCAAAAGCTTCATCAACATCGCACGGATCTTGATATCTTCGTGAAGAAGATTAGCAAAATCAGCCTTACCGGCTACCCAGCGGCTTTCCCAGGTACGATTGATACCAAGGCGTAGACCGATCGGATTGACTTTCTGTCCCATCGTATTCTCCTCAAGCCTCGGCGGTGGCGGGAACTTCCCGCACAATGATGGTCAGGTTAGCGAATGGCTTCTCGACACGACCTGCACGGCCACGAGCGCGGGCATGGAAACGCTTCATAACAAGCGCCTTGCCGACGAAAGCCTGCGACACGACGAGATCGTCGACATCGAGATCATGGTTGTTTTCAGCATTCGCAATTGCGCTTTGCAGGCATTTACGAACATCCAACGCAATACGCTTGCGGGAAAACTCGAGATCGGCGAGTGCGCGCGAAACCTTCTTGCCCCGAATTAACTGGGCAACGAGGTTGAGCTTCTGAGGGGAAACGCGCAGCATGCGCGAAACCGCCTTCGCCTCTGTGTCCGCAAGTGCGCGGGGGGTGGCAGCCTTACCCATCGGTTACTTCCTCTTCGCCTTCTTGTCAGCCGTGTGACCGTAATAGGTACGGGTCGGCGCGAATTCACCGAACTTATGGCCAACCATTTCTTCCGAAACCGCAACGGGAATGTGCTTTTGCCCGTTGTAGACGCCAAACGTCAAGCCGACAAAATTCGGCAGGATCGTTGAGCGGCGGCTCCAGATCTTGATTACTTCAGAGCGCGTAGCAGCGCGGGCCGCATCCGCCTTCTTGAGAAGGTAGCCGTCAACAAACGGGCCTTTCCAGATTGAACGAGTCATGACGGAGTTCCCTTACTTCTTGCGCTTGTGGCGGCTCGATACGATGAACGTATCGGTACGCTTGTTCGAACGCGTCTTCTTGCCCTTCGTAGGCTTACCCCACGGAGTAACCGGATGACGACCACCCGACGTACGGCCTTCGCCGCCGCCGTGTGGATGGTCGACCGGGTTCATCGTAACACCGCGGTTATGCGGGCGACGACCGAGCCAACGTTGGCGACCGGCCTTACCGATCGTCGCGTTCATGTGGTCAGGGTTCGAAACCGCACCAACGGTTGCAAAGCACTGGCCGTGAACGAGACGTTGTTCACCCGACTTGAGACGCAGAATGACGTAACCTTGGTCGCGACCAACGATCTGGGCATAGTTGCCTGCCGAGCGAGCGAGCGTGCCGCCAGCGCCGATCTTGGTCTCGATATTGTGGATCAAGGTGCCGACCGGAATATTGCCGATCAACATCGCATTGCCTGGCTTGATATCGACCTGATCGCCAGCCACCACCTGATCGCCCGGCGCCAAGCGCTGCGGAGCGAGGATGTAGGACTGCGTTCCATCCGGGAACTTGATCAGTGCAATATAGCCTGTGCGGTTAGGATCATACTCGATCCGTTCCACAACAGCCGCAATCCCCTGATGCGTACGACGCTTGAAGTCGACGATACGGTAGGATTGCTTGTGACCACCACCCCGGAAACGAACCGTGATACGGCCATAATTGTTACGACCACCCTTGGACGACTTGCCTTCGGTCAACGCCTTAACAGGCTTGCCCTTATAGAGGTCGCTGCGGTCGACGATAACGAGCTGACGAAGGCTCGGTGTCGTTGGCTTGAAGTGCTTAAGCGCCATGACTGTCGATCCCCCTTATAGGCCCGTGGTGAAGTCGATGGAGGAACCCTCGGCGAGGGTAACAACCGCCTTCTTCGTATCCGATTGCTGGCCGAGCTTGCCCTTGAAGGTCTTGAACTTGCCCAAGCGAATGAGCGTGTTCACGCTCTTCACCTTGACGTTAAAGAGCTTCTCAACAGCGGCCTTGATCTGAGGCTTCGTCGCCGTGCGCGCAACCTTGAAAACGACCTTGTTCTGCTCCGATGCCATTGTCGCCTTCTCAGTAATAACCGGGCTGACAATCACATCATAATGACGCGGATCCATGCTCATTTGAACCGAGCCTCCAAAGCTTCCAACGCTGCCTTCGTGAGCACAAGCGTGTCACGACGCAGGATGTCATACACATTGATGCCTTGGATTGGCAGCACGTCGATGTGGGGAAGATTGCGCGCAGCGAGCGCGAAATTCGTATCCACCTCGGCGCCGTCAATCACGAGCACGTTAGGAATGCCAAGCTTGCCGAGACGCTCGGAGAGATCCTTCGTCTTCGGTGCAGCAAGTGCTGCATTCTCGAACACACGAACCGCACCATCACGGAACTTAGCCGATAAAGCATGGCGCAAAGCCAATGCACGAACCTTCTTTGGAAGGTCATGGGCATGCGAGCGAACAACGGGACCCATTGCGCGACCACCACCACGGAACTGCGGCACGCGTGCCGAGCCGTGACGAGCGCCACCGGTGCCCTTTTGCTTGTACATTTTCTTGCCCGTGCGCCAGATTTCTGCGCGGCCCTTCACCTTGTGGGTGCCGGCCTGACGCTTGGCGAGCTGCCAAAGAACCATACGCTGGATCAAATCCGTGCGTGGCTCGAGGCCAAAAATGTCGGCGGAGAGTTCAACAGAACCCACGACGCCGCCGTCCATCGAATTGATGTCAAGCTTCATCACGCGCCCTCCTGGCTTTCAGCGGCTGCAGGAGCAGCTGCATCACGGAGCTTAAACGCGCCAGGTTGCGGCGCATCCTTCGGAACCGGATGTTTGATCGCATCGCGAACATAAATATAGCCGCCCTTAACACCTGGGACAGCGCCCTCAACCAAGATCAAACCACGCTCGAGATCGGTCTGGACAACGCGGAGATTTTGCGTCGTGACCCGATCAACGCCCATGTGACCAGGCATCTTCTTGTTCTTGAAGGTCTTGCCTGGATCCTGACGTCCGCCGGTCGAACCGATCGAACGATGGGAAACCGACACGCCGTGGGTAGCGCGAAGACCGCCGAAGTTCCAGCGCTTCATACCGCCGGCAAAACCCTTACCCGTTGTCGTGCCCGAGACATCAACGAGCTGACCAACAACAAAGTGATCGACCGTGATTTCGGCACCAACCGGGATCAGCGCATTGTCGTCGACGCGGAACTCAACGAGTTTCTGCTTCGGCTCGACGTGAGCGACCGCAAAATGGCCACGCTGAGCGCGCGACACATTCTTGACCTTGGCATGACCAACGCCGACTTGCAGCGCGGTGTAACCGTTCTTTTCCTTGGTCCGATGGGCCACCACTTCGCAATGGTCAACCTTTAGAACCGTTACCGGCACGTGAAGACCAGCATCTGTGAAGATGCGTGTCATTCCGAGCTTTTGGGCAATAACGCCTGATCTCATAATAGCACCCCGTATCCCGCGCTTGAGCTTAGAGCTTGATCTCGACGTCGACACCAGCCGCGAGGTCGAGCTTCATCAAAGCATCGACCGTTTGCGGCGTAGGATCGACAATGTCGAGAACGCGCTTGTGTGTGCGGATTTCAAACTGCTCGCGCGACTTCTTGTCGACGTGCGGCGAGCGGTTAACCGTGAAACGTTCGATATGCGTAGGAAGCGGGATTGGACCACGCACCTGCGCACCTGTACGCTTTGCCGTTGATACGATCTCACGGGTCGACGCATCGAGAATCCGATGGTCGAAAGCCTTGAGGCGAATACGGATATTTTGACCGTTCATCGAAATAACCCTTGAGGTCTGAGAACCCCGTGAAGACGGACACCAGAATGGGCGTCCGTCAGATCTTCAAACCAATCAAGCAATAATGCTTGCAACGACACCTGCACCAACGGTGCGGCCACCTTCGCGGATAGCGAAGCGGAGCTTTTCTTCCATTGCGATTGGAGCGATCA
>Ga0214201_1000092_pt1 | contig 38391 bp, 39 predicted proteins | sample TroBogEpilimnion_32_FD_153039 | JGI IMG/M metagenome (GOLD analysis project Ga0214201, IMG submission 153039) | Freshwater microbial communities from Trout Bog Lake, WI - 29MAY2009 epilimnion | ecosystem: Environmental > Aquatic > Freshwater > Lake > Epilimnion/Euphotic zone | place: Trout Bog...
AGAGTGACGTTGTCAGCAACGTCGTAACAATGGCTTTATAATCATGCCGTCATCAATCGGGCTGAAGCGAATTTACAGCAATTTTCGGACTTGACCCAGGCCATCCGCTCTGCAAAAAAGACAGAAGCGCTAAACCAAGCGATTAAAAAACGTGATGCTCTCATTCTTGAAAAAAACACGTTTATCGAACAAAAATCAGTATTAACGGCCGAATTGCACCACCGCGTTCGCAATAATTTGCAAATCATCCATGGAATGCTTGTGAGCCGAATGGAAGAATTGGGGTCCGATGAGGATTCTTCCCATATTACACTTCGCAAAATCGCCAGCCGTGTAATGGCAATGGCCCATGTCTATGATCAGCTTCTCGTTTCCGGACAAGAGAAAGGGATCTCGATTGCCGCCTATTTGAGCGCTTTGATCGGCGAAATTACGCAGATCTACGGATCAATACGGCCCCAAATTTCCCTTGAACACATGATTGATGACATCGACATGAATTTGGATCGTGCCTCGGTTTTGGGGCTAATTGTCACGGAATTACTGACCAATGCCTATATGCACGCCTTTCCGAAGGGCGTCGGCACCATTCAGATTAGTCTGGGTCAGATACCCGATCAGAAATCCGCGCGGCTTGTCGTAGCCGATGATGGGATTGGTTTTAAAAAAGCCCAAGAAATCAAGCGAAACGGCATCAAATTAATTCGAATGCTGGTCGAACAACTCGACGGCACAATCGAGATTTCAAGCCAGATCGGGGCACGTTTTATGGTTGAGTTCCCGAATTAGACACATAATAGGCTCAGATTGGCTGCCGGCCCCAGACACGATGTTTATGGTCTGGTCACGCTCCGTTCCAGAAGTGTCAATCGGTCATAACGTAAGAATATCGGACATAAACAGGGCGGTTAGGCCAATCGATGGCTCCTCCCTAACGGTTGAAAACAAAGGATTTTAACCGTAATGGCCGAAGGCGGGGCGAATATCCTTGCCATTAAGGCATTTATGCCGCATAAGAGTAAGGTCGATGGACGGCTAGACGACATGAACTCGCGCAGAATTTTCTACCCGGGTCGACATTTCTCTTTCCTGAAAACGCAAATTCGACGGCCTAGCCCGCGGGGCTTAGGTTGCACCACCATGAACTCGGAAGAGAATATAAGATGGCTACTGGAACTGTAAAATGGTTCAACTCCACCAAGGGTTTTGGCTTCATTCAGCCGGATAACGGCGGAGCCGATGCATTCGTGCACATCAGCGCTGTAGAGCGTGCAGGCATGCGCGACCTTCGCGAAGGTCAGAAGATCACGTACGAACTCGTTGCTGATCGCAAGAGCGGCAAGATGTCGGCTGATAATCTCAAGGCAGTTGACTAATTTTTTGGCCCTACCTGCTGCCGCAAGGCGCTGAAGGGCTCAAAAAGGCATCGTCCGGAGACTTCCGACCATGGATGTACCGGCGAGGCGTCATCAGACGGTGCCAGATAAAATATCGAGCGGCTTTTAGCCCCTCACACGGAACCCGCCCTTGCAAAAGGCGCGGGTTTTTTGTTGCCCGTCAGACGAGGCTGAGCAAAGCCAATCCACCAAAAGACGCCATAATACCGATCCATTGGATGGGTCGCATCGCCTCTTTCAAAAACTTCCAGGCGAGCAAAACGGTTACAATGCCAAACATCGACGCGGTGACAGGTGCGTATTCAGCGTGCGGAAATCCGCCGGCGTGAGCCACCGCCATTAAGGCCACAGTGTCCAATGTACCAAGCAGCAAAGCCGTTCGCGCCATCGCAAAAATGGGGGTGATGGAGACGCCACGCATCAGAACGGCGATTAAAACCGCGGTTACCGCCATAAGCCGGGCCATCCAGATCACCGGCGTTTCCGGCGCGGTTTCCGCCGCCCATTGCGAGAAGCCGAAGGTGAAGGCAAATCCAATCGCGGCGAGCAATGACCATAAAACCGCGAGCATCCGACGCCCTGCGCCCTCCTCGGCTTCGCCTCGCGTGACCATTGAAATACCGATAACAACGGCCAAAACGCCGAGCCAGACAAGGGCCCCTGCCTCGCCACCGCGCATCATATGAAACGCCACGGATAGCAAGGGATAGGCGCCACAAATCGGCGCGACCAAGCGGACAGGTCCAATCGCAAAGGCGCAATAAAGCCCGTAAGCGCCAATGGCGTAAAAAAGCCCTGAAACCAATGAAAACCCCAAGGTTATAGGGGTAAAATGATCCCATCCGTCGGAAATAAGCGCAAAAGGGGCCATCAGGACGGCCCCAACAATAAATACCAGAACCAAAAGCGCTAACGCATCCGCCCGGCTCGCTAAAATGCGGACGCAATAATCATGAAGCCCCCAAAGCAGGGCAGCGAGGAGGCCTAATCCAACGGCAATCATGCTCTTTCAATCCCGAACGACACCTTTACGCGTGTTCATGACACGATCATCGCACTTATGGTAGCTAATCCGCATCGTGTTGGCAGCGGCCACAATTTCCGCCCAATTCGGCTGGATATCGACACTGTGTGATAATGGATGGGGATCCCGAATGAACGACCACGATGCCGAACATGAGCGCCACCGAATGCGCGTCAACCTCATCGCGGCGGCTTTTATCGCCGCAATGCTCGCATGCGCATGGTATGTCGTTGATGGGTTTACCAAAAACGAGGCCCTACAAAAATGTATCTCGCTCGGGCGGCACGATTGCGCGCCGCTCGACCTATCTTCAACAGGGCAGGCGCCCAAAGCCAAATAGTTAGGCGGCAACCACGGTGTAGCCCGCCGCTGCCATGACCCGCAGCAATTCCTTATGACCAATCTTAGCCATTTCGAGTGGCGGAGCCTTTACCGGATCCTGCTCGGCTTCGACGACGAACCAGCCCTCATAGCCATAGCCGGCAAGCTTTTTAACAATCGCTTCAAAATCCAGCGACCCGTCGCCCGGCACTGTGAAAGCGCCCTTGATAACGGCATCAAGGAAGCTTTCCTTCGTCCGGTCGAGACCCTTGATCACATCCATCCGCACATCCTTGGTATGGACATGCGAAATACGCTTGTGGTGCTTATCGATCACGCGGAGTACATCGCCGCCGGCAAACGCCATATGGCCTGCATCATAAAGCAAGGGAATACCGGCGCCTGAGTATTTCATGAACAGATCAAGCTCTTCTTCCGTCTCGATCGCGGCTGCCATATGGTGGTGATAGGAGAGCGGCATGCCTTGATCGGCGCACCATTCGCCAAATTCGGTCATTTTGCGGGCATAAACCTTGATCTCGTCTTCCGAGAGCTTCGGCTTGGTCGCTAAAGGCTTTGAGCGATCCCCCTGCACGGTGCGGGCGGTTTCGCCATAAACGATGCAAGGCGCATTCATCGCCTTAAACAAGGCCATTTGCGCCGCAATGCGCTCTTTTTCGACCTCGATATCGCCGTCGAGCAGGAGGCCCGAGAACCAGCCGCCGCAAACGCTAATGCCATATTGCTTCAAAATCGGACCCAAAACCGCCGGATCAAGTGGAAAACGCCTTCCCGTCTCCATGCCGGTAAAGCCCGCTACCGATGCCTGCCGCAGGCATTCTTCCAGCGAGACATCATCGCTCAGTTCAGCGAGGTCATCATTCCACCAGGCGATTGGGGCAATACCGAGTTTGGCTTTCATCGAACGGGTTCCTATTCGGGCATCAGGTTTGAAAAAGAGGACAAATGCCTTTCTACACGTCCTATCTTGCTCCGCAACAAAAATTCCCATTTGACCAAGCGTGGAAATTATTGTTACGGGTTTAAAACATTGCAATCTCATAAAGGCAAAGTCATGTCGTCCCGCAAAACACTCGACCTCATTTCCATTGGCCGCTCATCGGTGGATCTTTATGGCGAGCAAGTTGGCGGGCGGCTTGAGGATATGGCAACGTTTTCGAAAGCCGTGGGCGGCTCGCCCACCAATATCGCCATCGGCACGGCGCGTTTGGGGCTCAAAAGCGGCCTCATCACCCGTGTCGGCGACGAGCATATGGGCCGTTTCATACGCGAGCAGCTCGAGCGCGAAGGCGTCGATACGCAAGGCGTGCATACGGACAAAGACCGGCTGACCGCACTGGTTATTTTGGGCATTCGCGACGACAAGCAATTTCCACTGATTTTCTACCGTGACAATTGCGCCGACAACGCGCTCGATGAAAGCGATATTGACGAGGCCTTTATCGCCTCCTCCCGCTCGGTGGTTGTCACCGGGACGCATTTCGCCAAAGCCAATACGGCGGCCGCCCAAAAGCTTGCGATGTACTACGCCAAGAAACATGGCGGCAAAATTGCCATAGATATCGATTACCGCCCGAACCTCTGGGGCCTCGCAGGCCATGGCGCGGGCGAAGAGCGCTACATCAAATCGGGCGATGTGACCGCCCATCTCCAACCGATCCTCGCCGATTGCGACCTCATCGTCGGCACCGAAGAAGAAATCATGATCGCAGGTGGCGAGGATACGCCGCTTGCCGCCCTTAAGGCCGTACGTCGTCACTCGACCGGCACGATTGTGATGAAGCGCGGCCCGATGGGGTGTGTCGTGTTTCCGGGTGCCATTCCCGACGATATCGAAGACGGCATCAAAGGCCCTGGCTTTCCCGTTGAAGTCTATAATGTGCTCGGCGCGGGCGATGCGTTCATGTCGGGCTATTTGCGCGGCTGGCTGCGCGATGAACCGGTTGAAACCTGCTGCGCGTTTGCCAATGCCGGCGGTGCCTTTGCCGTCTCGCGCCTGCTCTGCTCGGTCGAATATCCGACCTTCACGGAAATGCAGCATTTCATCACGAAGGGCGCTGCCTCGCGCGCGGTTCGTCATGATGCAGCGCTCAATCACCTTCATTGGTCCACCACACGCGATGCGATGACGTCTTATCCCAAGGCCGATCACGTCTATGCCCTCGCCATCGACCATCGCTCGCAATTGGAAGAGATCGCCGACAAAGCGGGCGTCTCGCATGAACGCATCAAGACCTTCAAACGCTTGGCTGTTGATGCGGCAAGCCGTATCGCCAAAGGCCGCGATGGTTTCGGCATGTTGCTCGATGGTACCTATGGCCGCGAGGCTTTGTTTCGCGCGGAAGATCATAAATTCTGGATCGGTCGCCCGGTTGAATGGCCCGGCTCCCGTCCGCTTGATTTCGAAGGTGGCGGTTCGCTTGCGGCCAAGCTGATCGAATGGCCAGTCAACCACATCATCAAATGCCTGTGCTTCTATCATCCAGATGACACGGCGGAGATGAAAGCGGCGCAAGAGCGCGAATTGCTAAGGCTCTATGACGCCGCTCGCTCCTTAGGCCGCGAGCTGCTTGTTGAAATCATTTGCGGCAAACATGGCCCCTTGAACGATGATACATCGGCTCGTGTCATGACGCGTCTTTACGATCTCGGCATCAAGCCCGATTGGTGGAAACTCGAGCCACAAAAAAGCGCGAAAGCCTGGGAGACCATCGCAGCCGTCATTGATGCGCATGATCCTTCCTGCCGTGGTATTGTCATGCTCGGGCTCGATGCACCTGCCGACGAATTAAAAGCAGCGTTCCGCATCGGTCGCCATGCCAAGCATGTGAAAGGCTTTGCCGTTGGACGTACCATTTTCGCCGATCCGGCGCGCGAATGGATGGCAGGAAAAATCGATGATGCAACGGCAGTAACCCAAATGGCGGATCGTTTCGCGCAATTGATCGCCGCGTGGGAAAGTGCGTAACACCGATGCTCAATAAACCCACGAAACCCTCTGCCACAATGAAAGCAACCGAGCAGGTTCCGCGTCGGTATGAGGAAATCGTGAATACGATTACCGCGGAATACGACAATCTGTCCGATGGGTTCAAACAGATCGCCCGTTTCTTTACCCAAAACCCCAACATTATCGCGCTTGAATCCATCAATGCGATTGCCCGCCAATGCGATGTGCATCCCTCAAGCCTTGTCCGCTTTGCGCAGCATTTTGGATTTTCAGGTTTCAAGCCCTTGCAGGCTGTCTTTCAGACGCGCCTTGCCACCGCTGCGCCTGGCTTTCGCGAACGCGTTAGCGCACTTGAAGATGAATTAACCAAAAACAGCGATCACGGTAATTTAGGCTATCTCAAAAATCTTGTCGTGCGCGATATCGCCGCTTTGCAGCAATTGCTCGAAGGCATCTCCGAGGCAACGCTCGCTTCCGCCGCGCAGTATCTCGCCAAAGCAGACACCATCTATATCGCAGGCCAGATGCGCTCGGAGCCGATTGCGCTTTTGTTGCGCTATTTAATGACCATGCTGCAACGCCGTGTTGTCTTGCTTGATTCATCGGGTGGATTAGCCGCCGAAGTCGCTCAAACGATGACAAAGAACGACGTGCTGGTGGCCATCTCCTTCCGTCATTACGCCAAAGAAGTAGTCGCCATTGCCGAGGCTATAGCGGATCGTAACTTTCCGATCCTTGCAATTACCGATAGCCAGCTTTCACCCATCGCCAAAGGCGCTAGCGTTTTATTTACAGTACCCGAAGAGGAATATTCCTTTTCGCGCTCGCTTGCGGCGCCCGCCTGTCTTGTGCAGGTGCTGGCCGTTGCAACAGCGGCCGTTCTGCACCCGTCAAAACGGTCGTCGCCCCGTATTCCAACCGTTACCGAGATGGCGCTTTCCCGCGCCAAGAGCAAGAGTAAGAAATAAATTCAATCGTGATTACGGCTTTATGCCATTGCGTTTGGAAAAAGCCGTTTGATGAATAAGCCTATAGCAAAACCAAACTGAGGGGGTCTTTCATGTCCACAATTCGTATGACGATGGCGCAAGCCCTTGTTCGCTATCTATGCAACCAGTTCACGATGGTGGACGGAAAGAAAGTCCCGCTGTTTCCGGGCGTGTTTGCCATTTTCGGTCATGGTAATGTGACCTGTCTTTCGGAAGCGCTTGAAGCCGTCAAGGACACGCTCCCGACATGGCGCGGTCAAAACGAACAATCGATGGCCTTGGCGGCTATTGGCTTTGCCAAAGCAACACGCCGCCGCCAGATCATGGTGGCCACCTCCTCCATCGGACCTGGCGCGCTCAACATGATCACAGCCGCCGGTGCGGCGCATTCCAACCGTTTGCCGATCCTTTTGTTGGCCGGTGATACCTTCGTCAATCGCCGCCCTGATCCGGTGATGCAACAGGTCGAGCATTACAACAATCCAACCATCAATGTGAATGATGCGTTTAAAGCCGTCACGCGCTATTGGGATCGCATCGTTCATCCGGAACAAATCATTTCCTCTCTGCCCCAAGCCGTTGCAACCATGCTGGATCCTGCCGATTGCGGTCCTGCTTTCATTGCCTTGCCACAAGATGTGCAGGAATTGGCTTGCGATTATCCGGAAGTGTTTTTCGCCGAGACCATTCACGCCATTCCGCGTCCACGCCCTGATCAAGACCGTTTAGCGGAAGCGATTAAGCTCATTAAAAATGCCAAGCGCCCGCTTGTAATTTCGGGCGGTGGCGTTCGCTATTCGGGTGCCGAGGAAGTATTGGGCGCATTAGCGATCAAGCATGGTCTCCCTGTCGCTGAAACCATCGCCGGTAAAGGCGGGTTGATCCATAACCATCCGGCCCATATCGGGCCTTTGGGGATTGTCGGATCCACTTCGGCCAACGCGCTTGCTGCAGAGGCGGATGTGATCATTGCCATTGGCACACGCTTGATGGATTTCACAACCGGTTCGTGGACTTGCTTCAAGCCGGATGCCAAATTCATTTCCATCAATGCCGCCCGTTGGGACGCCACCAAGCACCGCGCTCTTGCCGTTGTGGGCGACGCGAAGGCAACACTCGAAGAACTCGCCCCAGCGCTTGAAGGCTGGAAAGTGCCGGATTCTTGGACGGCAAAAGGCAAGTCCGAATTTGCCGCCTGGGACAAGATGCTCGATGGCTTCCGCAAGCCGACCAATGAACCGGTTCCAACCTATGCGCAGGTTGTTGGCGTCATCAACGATAAAGCAGGTGATCGCGATCTGCTCATCACGGCAGCGGGTGGCTTACCCGGCGAAGTGATGAAGAATTGGCGGGTAAAAACACCTCATACGTTTGATTTGGAATTTGGCTTTTCCTGCATGGGGTATGAGATCTCCGCCGGTTGGGGTGCGGCCATGGCCGATCCAACACGCACACCCATCGTGATGATCGGCGATGGTACCTATATGATGATGAATTCGGACATCTATTCAACCGTGCTTTCTGGTCACAAGATGATCTTGATCGTCTGCGATAATGGCGGCTATGCGGTTATTAACCGTTTGCAACAAGCCAAGGGTACACCGGGCTTTAACAACCTCATTAAAGACAGCAAGGTGAAAGAACCCTTCTCGGTCAATTTCGCGCAACATGCGGCATCAATGGGCGCCCTCACGCGTCATGTTGATAGCTTGGCGGATCTTGCTTCCGCCATGGATTGGGCAAAGACCACCGACCGTACCACCGTCATCAGCATTGTGTCGGATGCCTTCACCTGGACGCCGGGCGATGCATGGTGGGATGTGGGTGTTCCTTCGGTATCATCGCGCAAAAGCGTCAATGAACAACACGCAGCCCAAATCGAGGGTCGCAAGAAACAACGTGTCGGCGTTTGATCCGGCTTTAAAGAAGAGGATACTTCAATGGGACAGTTTACCGGTAAAATCGCCGTTATCACCGGCAGCACACAAGGTCTTGGCGCAGCCGTTGCTCGCCTTCTTGCCGAGCGTGGCGCGGAAGGCATTGTGATCTGCGGTCGCAATAAAACCCGCGGCGAAGCAAAGGCCAAAGAAATCGCCGCTGCCTATGGCACGAAGACAATTTTCGTTCAGGGCGAACAATCGAAGGTGGAAGATTGCCGTGCTATTATCGCGGCCGCGGACAAGGCCTTTGGTCGCATCGACGTTCTTGTTAACTGCGCTGCTGATACGCGTCGTGGTACGATCTTAAGCACGACGCCCGAGCTTTACGATGATCTCTTTAACACGAACGTGCGTGGACCCTTCTTCCTCATCCAAGATGCGTTGAAGGTTATGATCCGCGAAAAGATCGAAGGCACGATTGTCAATATCGGATCGATGTCGGCAAAAGCCGGACAGCCTTTCTTGACGGCCTATTGCGCAACCAAAGGCGCGCTTTCGACCATCACCGAAAACGTCGCATTCTCCGTGTTGCGCAACCGCATTCGTGTCAACGCGCTGAATATCGGATGGATGGCGAGCGATGGCGAAAACGCTATTCAACAGGTTGATGGCAATCCGCCCGATTGGTTAGAAAAGGCCGCACCGCAGCAACCATTCGGTCGTCTGATTGACCCGAATGAAGTGGCCCGTGCAGTCGCCTTCTTGGCGTCCGATGAATCAGGTCTGATGACGGGCTCGGTTATTCAATATGACCAATCGGTCTGGGGCGCTTATGAAGGTTCACCGCATCCATCCGCTGCGATGAAGATTTAATCCTAACCTAGATAAGTGGTGAGACCATAAAATGAGCGACATCGGAATCGGCATTATCGGCACGGGCTTTATGGGCCAATCACACGCGCTAGCCTATCGCGCTGCGGGTGGCATTTTTCCATTGCAACGCAAGCCGGTTCTCGAAATGGTCGCCGACAACAATGAGGCAGCAGGTGCTGCCGCTTTTCGGCAATATGGATTTCGCAGGGTAACCAACAATTGGCGTGATCTCGTCAATGATCCTGCGGTCCATATTGTCTCGATTACAACGCCCAATACGCTGCACAAAGAAATGGCGCTTGCCGCCATTGCCGCCGGCAAACACGTGCATTGCGAAAAGCCGATTGCGCCTAATGCGGCGGACGCCAAAGAAATGTTAGAGGCGGCAGAAAAGGCGGGCGTTAAAACGCAAGTCGGCTTCAACTATATCAAGAACCCTGTTCTCAAACTCGCCCGCGACATGATCGCCTCTGGCGAGCTTGGCGATATTATCGGCTTTCGTGGCATTCACGCCGAAGACTATATGACCGATCCCGATGGTGTCTGGTCGTGGCGTTTAGACCCGAAGGGCGGCGGTGGTGTGATTGCCGATCTGGGCAGCCATATCATCGGCATGGCACGCTTTCTCTTGGGGCCTATCACCGAACTGTTCGCCGATCTGGAGACGGTTGTGCCAACGCGCCCTATTGCGCCCGGTTCCAGCGAACGCCGCGCGGTTGAGGTCGATGACATCGCCCGCCTCACGGTTAAATTTGCACGCGGCTGCCGTGGGTCGATTGAGGCCAATTGGTGCGCCACCGGTCGCAAAATGCAGCTTGGTTTTGAAGTGGCCGGCACCAAGGGTTCGCTCTCCTTCACCCAAGAGCGCTTCAATGAGTTGCGCTACTACAAAGTCGGCGGCGATCCGCGCCATCAGGGCTTTACCACCATTGAGGCGGGACCAGCACATGCGCCATACGGACGCTTCTGTGTGGCGCCCGGCCATCAGATTGGATTTAACGATCTGAAAGCCATCGAAGTGGCCGAGTTTTTGGCGGCCATTGAGAGCGGGGATAACGCCAATCCGGATTTCCGCGAGGCATGGGAAATCCAAAAGATCGTCGATACGGCGATTAAAGCGTCGGTTAGCCGAAACTGGGCGTCGATTAGCTGAAATCGCTCTTCGTTAAACTCGCATAGAGGTAGGGTGAGCAGTCCGCTCGCACGACCCGAAGGATCCATCATGACGGCCACAATAATCGACGGTAAAGCCTTTGCCGCCAAAGTACGCCAACAAGTTGCGGAACATGTCGGCAAAATCCGAGCTGAACGTCATGAAGCCCCCGGCCTTGCCGTTGTTTTGGTCGGTGAAGATCCGGCCAGCCAAGTCTATGTCCGTAACAAAGGCACACAAACGGTTGAAGTCGGCATGGAGTCGTTCGAGTATAAGCTCGATGTCAACACGTCGCAGCATGATCTCATCGCGTTGATCGAAAGACTGAATGCTGACCCAAAGGTACACGGAATCTTGGTGCAGCTTCCATTGCCGCCGCATCTTAATTCGGATCTGGTGATCAACACGATCGATCCGGCCAAAGATGTCGACGGGTTTCATATTTCCAATGTGGGACTCTTGGGCACAGGCCAAAAAAGCATGGTGCCTTGCACACCCCTTGGTTGCTTGATGATGCTGCGCGACCACCATGGCTCGTTAGCCGGCATGAATGCTGTCGTTGTTGGCCGTTCCAACATTGTCGGCAAGCCGATGGCGCAATTGCTGCTCGGTGATAGCTGCACCGTCACCATCGCACATAGCCGAACAAAGGATTTGGCCACTGTGTGCCGCAACGCTGATATTTTGGTGGCCGCCGTAGGCCGTCCTGAAATGATCCTGGGCGATTGGGTCAGACCGGGCGCAACCGTCATCGATGTCGGCATTAACCGGATCGAACGCGACGGCAAAACCAAACTGGTGGGCGATGTGCATTATGAAAGCGCGGCCAAAGTGGCAGGTGCCATCACCCCTGTCCCGGGAGGCGTCGGTCCGATGACGATTGCCTGCCTCTTGGCCAATACGCTGACGGCCTATTGCCGCGCCAAGGGCTTGCCTGAACCGGTAGGCCTGACCGCTTAATCCTTCCAAATCATCCGCAATAAAAAAGGCACCGGAAACGGTGCCTTTTTCTTCATCATTCAAAAGCTGAGAGCAAATTAGCCACCAATATTCAGCTTCTTGTCCTTGCACAAATCCATCGGCGTTGCATCAACCGTCGAGCCATCGCCGAACACGGCGGAGATAGTCACGTTGCACGCCTTGCCCAGCGTTACGCTGGCTGATTTTTTCGCTGGGATTGGCTTTTTGAGCAAATTCACCACCCGGGTCGTCGGCGCTGGCTGGGCAGGTGCGGTCCAAGACGAGACCATGTTCACCGGTGCCATCCACCAATCATTGCTCTTAGGCGCGGAAGCGACGGGAGCCGCTGGCACAACTTCGGTCAGATTGAATTCGGTTAACGCGGCGGCCGAGCTGTTCGATACCGTAATCACAAAATCAGCAGGCTTTTTGGCTTCTTTGGCCAAAGCAGGCAAAGCAACCAATCCGGCGGCTGCGATCATCACCATTAATTTCTTCATGTGTTGGGTCCTTTATAAAAACGCTCCCAGAACCAAACTCACGCAGTTGTGGGGCAAAACGATCACTTAATTCAGGCAATGATCGTTCTTAATAGGATTCGTCTATAGCCAAAGTGTGACAGCCGAAACAAAATATTTTCCATCTCGAACTTTATCGCGCAGTATTAAGGCCCGTTTCGGCTCGGAACTTAGCAAGCATGAACCCTAAACCCTATGAAGTCATCGTCTGCGGCAGCCTCCACCTCGATATTATGGTGAAAGCGCAGCATTTACCGCAATCGGATGAAACCGCCATCGGCTCCGAATGGGCCTATAAATGCGGTGGAAAGGGTCGCAATCAAGCCGAAATGGCAGCCCGAATGGGCGCCAGAACCGCCATGATCGGCCGCATCGGAACCGATGATTTTGGCACAAGGCTGATCGAATCACTCGACCGGGCGGGTGTTGAGCGCAGCCAGGTGTCGATGGATCCCGTGGCCGGGTCGGGCATGAGCGTGGCGATTTTGGAGCCATCGGGCAATTACGGCGCGGTGATCGTGTCGGGCTCCAATCTAAAACTGGATCCATCAAAAGCCTGCCAGTCATGGGAGGCGCTCGGGGGTGCCGCCTTGTTGATCTTACAAAACGAAGTTCCAGAACCCATCAACCTTGCGCTGGCGCGTTGGGCCCGGAAGCATGGCGCGACCGTCCTCCTCAACGCGGCCCCTGCCCGTCCAATGGCCGATGAATTCTTGGACCAGATCGATATTCTCGTGGTGAACCGTGTTGAAGCCGCAATGCTGGCGGGCATACCCGTCGACACGCTCGCCGATGCCGCCAAAGCCGCATCCAAGCTCAAAGGCGAAACGCGGGACGTCATTGTTACCTTGGGCGGGGACGGCCTGCTTCTCAGATTGCGAAACGGAGCTGAAATCGCTGTTTTAGCGGAGAAGGTAAAAGTCGTTTCAACCCATGGCGCGGGGGATAGTTTTATCGGCGCGCTCGCCGCCAAGCTTTCAGCGGGAGCCACTTTGGAAGCAGCCACCCGCCACGCCAGTCGGCTTGCCGGCTTTTTCGTTTCGCTCACAGAGGCTGAAAAAGAAACGGTCGATCTGTCCTCCCGCTAAGCATTACCCCTCGCTTAGGGAAACAAATTCAAATCACCGCCCCTTGGCCCATTGACACTGTCTCTTGCTCGGATAGCTTACCTTGCCAGCGTAAAATCAAACGCGGATAAAAAAGGGAGAGAGTCCAATGAAGGTTGAAGAATACAACCAGCTTTTAGGCATGCAAACCGACCGCCGTAGCCTCTTGAAGGGCGCAGCAGGCGTTGCAGCGCTTAGCGCAACAGGCGGTATGGGTTCAGCCGCCGTATCAGGATCGGCGCTTGCTGCAGATAGCCTTCGCGCATCCATTCTGAAAATTCCAGGGGTCGGCAAGGGTTCACCCGGCGATGCTGAATGGCAGAAGGTTGGCGAAATGTGTTTGGAAGCCACCAAGGCCAATGTGAAGCCTGGTGAATTCAAGGGCGTCGAGCTCAACTTCATGGGCCTGAACAACCAGAACCTGCACAACATGCTGTTCCGCGGCTTCTTGAAGCCTTGGGAAGCCTATACAGGCGCTAAGATCAACTGGATCGATCTGGCACAGGCCGATTACAACGCACGCCTCCAGCAATCGATTGCTACCAAGACCGTCGATTTCGACATTCTTGAAATGGGCGCACCATTCGAAGGCGATGTTTGCGGCAAGGGCCTTGCCTCGGTCATGCCAGATTGGGTCAAGAAGCAGATCGATATTGATGACTATTCGGATTACCTCAAGCCTCCAGTCGGCACATGGGATGGCAAAACCTACCGCGTCACGATTGACGGCGACTGCCACAACTTCAACTACCGCACCGATTATTTCTCTGATGCCGAATTGGCCAAAGCGTGGAAGGCCGAAGGCCATCAGGGCGAATGGGCTGTGCCAAAGACCTGGCAGAAGGTGAATGAAGTCACGAAGTTCTTGAAGGGCAAGAAGATCAAGGGCCAAGACGCCATTGGTTATCTTGATCCGGCCAAGGGTTGGGGCGGCTTCGGCTTCTACTTCCTCGAAGACCGTGCAACGGCCTATGTGAAGCACCCAGACAATAAGGCTTGGTTGTTCGATCCAGAAAACATGAAGCCACTCGTCAACAATCCGGGTTGGGTTCGCGCCATTCAGGACGTGATCGATTGCTTGCCATCCGAGCCTGCCGATCAGCTCAACGCCGATCCAGGCACGACCGCGTTCCAGCAATTCCTTGCTGGTACAGGTTCGATGCTTTCTTGGTGGGGTGATATCGGACAGATGGCTAATACCAGCGACACGTCTGTAATTGGTGATTCCATTGGGTTCGACATCCTTCCTGGTTCAGATGAAGTCTATAATTATAAGACGTCGAAGTGGGAAAAGCTCGCAAGCGGTCCAAACGTATCACCAAACTGCGCCTATCTCGGTTGGGGCGTTTACGTGATGGCGCGTGTTGATGCCGATCCGAAGAAGCAGAAGGCTGCATGGTCTGCTGCTGCTCACCTCGGCGGCAAGGATCTGTCGCTGTGGATGGTGATGTATCCATCGGGCATGCAGGTTCACCGCAACAGCCATTCGGATATCGCTGAATGGGTCGGTGCCGGCTACAACAAGGACTATATCACGTCGTATCTCAAGTCGCAGTTCGGCTCCTACAACCATCCGAACCGTGCGATTGAGCCACGTATCCCTGGTATCTTCCAATATTACAGCGTCGCCGAAGACGAGCTCGCAAAGGTGTTTGCAGGCAAGATGACGGCACAGCAGGGTGCGGATTCGATTGCAGCCGCTTGGGACAAGCTGACCGATCAAATCGGCCGTGAAAACCAATTGAAGCTCTATCGGGCCTCACTTGGCATGTAATCAGGCCATGCTGCTTGATTGAAAGCCTATAAACGACTGGCGGCGTTATTCTTCGCCGCCAGTCGATTCTTTTTAAAGCTTCGCCTTACTTTTCGACGCCATCACTTAAAAGCGGATTTCATGTCACACACAGTTGCTATGGGCCAAGCAGGCTTGATCCCGGAAAGTCGTAAATCCGCCGGACGGTTGCTGATCGTGCTGACCAGCCTCCTGCTTGCGGCAACCGTGATTTTTCAAATTCTCGACGCGAGCGGTGTTTTCACTTTTGGCCTGCCCGATTGGCGCCCTTCGCTTTATGCCTATATTGTCTGGGCGATATCGATTGGCATCAGCCAAGTGATGATGCGCGGCGAAGCGGGCCACAAAGCGCTGTTTTTATTGCCTGCGCTGCTTTTTACTGTCGCAATGGTTATTTTTCCAACCGTGTTTGGGTTTTATATCGCGTTCAGCGAATGGAATTTAAGCTCTTTTGACGGTCAAAAATTCAACGGCCTCGATAATCTAAGAACGCTTTATAATGATTCCTATTTTTGGAACGCGCTGCGCAACATGACCTTCTATGTCGCAAGCGTGTTGCTGCAATACGCGCTGGCCTTTGGCTTGGCGCTGTTGCTGAATGCCGATATCCGCGCGCGCAAATTTTTCCGCGTCGCGTTTCTTCTGCCCTTTATGCTCAGCCCTGTTGCCGTCAGTTGGATGATCGGCAAATCGCTGATGGAGTTTCGCTTCGGCCCGATTGCTGCCTTCGCGCGGCATCTTGGTTGGGATAATCCCGCCTTCTTCACGACACCTTGGATTGCCCGATTTAGCATTTTAGCGCTCGATGCTTGGGTCTGGCTTCCCTTCATGATCATTTTGATTTTGGCCGGTCTACAAGCCATGCCAAAAGACATTCAAGAAGCGGCAAAGGTTGATGGTGCTGCGGGGTGGACCTCCTTCTGGCACATCACATTCCCGCTGATGTTGCCCGTCAGCGTAACGACCATTGTGCTGCGTATCATTTTCCAATTGAAACTGGCCGATATCGTCATCAACACAACATCCGGTGGTCCCGGTGGGGCAACCGATACGGTATCGAGTTTTATTTTCCGCGAATACCGTGACAGGTCCAATGTTGGCTATGGCACCATGGCTGCCGAAGTGTATCTGATCATCATCATCATCTTCATCACGATCCTGCTTAATCTGGTTGGCCGCTTTATGCGCCGGGAGGCTGCACAATGACCACTGCAAGCGAAGCCTATGCTGCTCGGCGCCGCGCATCCCAGCCTTGGAATTGGAACCGAGCTACGGCGAAAGTTCTGATTTACGCCGCGCTTTTGACATGGGCCTTTATTTGCCTGTTCCCAATTTATTGGACGATTTCAACATCGTTTAAAACGGCGGTAAACGTCACCCAAGGCGACATCATCCCCTTTATCGGCCGCTTTCAGGGCGATTGGAAAGGCTGGCGTTCACTTGGTCTTTCGCCGGACACCATTTTTCAAGTCTCAACGGTGCGCGATGAATTTCTTCTACGCTTCGGCAACAGCGTCATGGCATCGGTAGGGGCTTCATTGTTAGCCGTTATCATCGGCGCACCCGCGGCCTATGGCTTGGCCCGTTTCAATTATAAATTCGGCCCTTGGCGTAATAAAGACATTTCCTTTTTCTTTCTTTCGCAATTGCTGCTTCCGCCCGTTGTTCTCGCAATGCCGTTTCTCGTTTTGTACAAGGAACTCGCTTTGCTGGATAACCTCATCGGATTGATCCTCGTTTACACCTTGATGGTTTTACCGATTGTCATTTGGATCACGCGCGATCAGTTCGAAACGATTCCGATTGAATTGGAACAAGCAGCCCTTGTGGATGGCTGCACGATTTGGGGAGCCTTTATCCGGATTGTTCTGCCGCTCGCCCTTCCGGGTTTGGTGGCAGCTTTCATTCTCTCCGTTGTGTTGTGCTGGAATGAATATTTCTTTGCTGCTTTGCTCACCAGCACCAATGCGAAAACCGTACCTGTCATGGTCGCCAGCCAAACCGGTTCGCAAGGCATTAGCTGGTGGACAATGGCCGCCTTGTCGACAGGCGCGATTGCGCCGCTGATTGTGATTGGCGTTTTCCTTGAGCGTTATATTGTAAAGGGCTTAACGGCGGGCGCGGTTAAATAAAATCGAGGCGGACAGCTTCGGCTTGAGTATGGAGTGATAACGAAATGAGTGCAAAATTTACGAAAGTGTTTGGCAACACAAAGCCTGTGATTGCCATGGTTCATTTTGGCGCCCTGCCGGGCTCGCCGCTCTTTGATGCTGAAGCCGGATTGAACGGATTGTTAGACGGCGTCAGAAAAGATATCAAAGCCTTACAAGCCGCAGGCTTTGACGCCATCATGTTTGGCAATGAAAATGACCGCCCATACGAGTTCAATGTCGATACCGCATCAACCGCAACCATGGCTTATATTATTGGTCAGGTGCGCTCCGAAATTAAACTTCCCTTCGGCGTCAATGTCTTATGGGATCCGATGAGCAGCATCGCCTTGGCGGCTGCGACAGGTGCATCCTTCGTGCGTGAAATTTTTACCGGCACGTATGCCTCCGATATGGGGCCTTGGACGCCCAATGCCGGCGCGGCGATGCGGTATCGGGATCGCCTTGGTCGAAATGATATGCCGCTTCTGTATAATATTTCCGCCGAATTTGCCCATTCGCTCGATCAGCGCGCTCTTGCCGACCGCGCGCGTAGTGCCGTCTTCTCAAGTATTCCTGATGCCATATTGGTGTCGGGCTCCATTACGGGTGAAGCGGCCAAGATGACCGATCTCGAATCGGTCAAAAAGGCACTTCCGACAACGCCGGTTCTTGCGAATACAGGTGTGAAACATTCCACCATTGCCGATGTGCTTCGCGTTGCCGATGGCTGCATTGTTGGTTCATCGCTTAAAGTCGATGGCCATACATGGAATGCCGTGGATCCTGATCGCGCGATGGAATTTATGCAATTGGCCCGCGCGGCTCGAAAAGGCTAAGCGAATGGCTCCGTCAACCCAATCGCGCCTCGAAAGCCTCGCTCACTCCTTGCAGGATCTGATGCTAATCCCGGGCCTGAGTGGACATGAAGGTCGCGTTCGTCGCGCGATTGCAAAAGAGCTCGATCAGCTTGGCCTTCCGCATACCACGGATCGTCTTGGCAATCTCATTGCCACACTATCCGGCACGAAGGGTGCGCCGAGCGTCATGCTTTATGCGCATATCGATCAGCTAGGATTGATCGTTCGAAAAATTGAAGCGAACGGCCTCATTCGTGTTGAACGGTTAGGCGGCGTGCCGGAGCGTGCACTGGCCTCGCAAGAAGTACTTCTGTGTGTTGGTGCTGGCAAAGATGTGCCGGGTATTATCGCCAACAAAAGCCATCATGCGACGGGGCCGGAAGAAAAATACAAAGTCGTTCCCTATCAAGAAATCTATATCGATGCGGGCTTTCGCTCAGCCAGCGAGGCGAGCGAGGCTGGCATTGATATTGGAACACCGGTCGTTTATCGCCCGAATGTTATGAGGCTCGCAAATGATCGTATCGCAGGAACATCGGTCGATGACCGCGCCGGATGCGCCGTTGTTCTGGATGTCGCCAAACATTTAATCGCTTCAAAACACCATCCGACAGTGCATCTGGTTTTCTCGGTGCAGGAAGAATTCAATCTGCGCGGTGCGGTTACCGCCGCCCAAGCACTGCAACCCGATATCGCCATACAACTTGATTTGATCTTGGCGTCCGACACGCCCGATATGGCAAGCCGAGGCGATGTTCGCTTAGGGGGTGGCCCTGCCATGGGCATGTATAGTTTTCACGGGCGCGGCACGCTGAATGGCGCTATTCCGCATCCCGCCATTGTCTCGCTTTTCAAAGAGACATCGAAGGCCACGGGCATTCCGTTGCAACGCAGCGCGCATATCGGCGCGCTAACGGAATCATCTTATGTGCAATTGGTAGGCTCGGGTGTCGCCGTGATCGATATGGGATTCCCATGTCGCTACACGCATTCATCGCTTGAAATGTGCGATCTTAACGATCTTGTTGCCCTATCCGATTTGCTCACCGCTGCGATTGGAAAGATTGATCATACTTTCAGTCTCGACCGCGAACCGCACGAGCCGTAAACGGCTCAGATCAAAGAGCCGTTGACGATCGCCTGCCCATTGGCATCAAACAGATGGCAAGTATTGGCGGGCAGCGAAAGCGAAACGGTTTCGCCATTCTTTTGCGAGGCCAAACCATCGGTCTTCACCACGCATTGCGGGATAGCCGAGGTTTCAACATAGAGCATGGTTTCGCCACCCAAATGCTCCGACAAAACCACTTTGCCCGGAACACTGTTCGGCGCACCCGCTTGGCCGACGCCGATATGCTCAGGCCGTATGCCAACCGTCACTGGTCCATTGGCAATTGCCTTGCCATGCGTATCGACGGAAATGTGAGCGCCGCCTTTTAGAACAACCTTTGCCGCACCATTCTCGACGCCCGTCACTTCACCTGGCATGAGGTTCATCTTCGGGCTACCGATGAAGGTTGCGACGAACAGATTGTTGGGGCGATGATACAAATCAAGCGGACTGCCGATCTGCTCGATACGACCCGCGTTTAACACCACAATCTTGTCGGCCATCGTCATGGCTTCCACCTGATCATGGGTTACATAAACCATGGTGGCTTTAAGATCATTATGCAGCTTGGCAATTTCGATGCGCATCTGAACGCGCAAAGCGGCATCTAAATTCGATAAAGGCTCGTCGAACAAAAACACTTCTGGTTCGCGTACAATCGCACGACCAATCGCCACGCGCTGCCGCTGTCCGCCCGATAATTGTGCGGGCTTACGATCGAGATAATCGGTCAATTGCAACAGATTTGCAGCCTTCGCCGTACGCGCGGCAATTTCATCGCGCGAGGTCTTGGCCATTTTGAGGCCAAAGGCAATGTTCTGGCGCACGGTCATATGCGGATAGAGCGCGTAAGATTGAAACACCATCGAGATGCCGCGCTTGGCGGGAGGCAAAAACGTCACATCCTTGCCGCCAATCTCGATCAAGCCATCGCTCATTTCCTCAAGGCCAGCAATCATGCGCAACAGCGTGGATTTACCGCAGCCGGAGGGGCCGACAAACACGCAAAACTCACCATCCTTAATATCGAGATCAACGCCACGAATGACTTCTACGCTGCCAAACGATTTTCTGACGCCGCGCAATGCAAGACCGGCCATTCATTCCCCCCGATATGTTGTATGCCTTTGAAGGCCGAACTTTAATTTGCGATGTTTTAGGTGCCACTGCAAGCGGTTAGATGCGGTTGAGCAAGGCTTCCACCTCGTCAAGGCTTGGCATAGCGGGGGCGGTTCCCGCGCGCGTCACCGAAATGCCCGCTACCGCACAGCCAAACCGCGCCGCAGCCAAGGGCTCCATGCCCTTTGCCAGCGCCGCCGCAAAGCCGCCATTAAAGGCATCCCCCGCGCCCGCGGTTTCGACCACCGTTCCGGCATTAAAGGCAGGCACGAGGATGGATTGCGTTTTATCGTGAAACAAAGCGCCTTTTTCACCCAGCGTGATTAACGCGGTACCAACCCCTTTGGCCAGCAACGCATCGCCTGCTTTTCGTGCATCATCGACGCTCACTACCGGAAAACCAACCATAGACGACGCCTCGCTTTCATTCGGCGTGATGTAATCCACCAAAGGATAGATCGCCGCATCAAAAGGAGCCGCTGGTGCCGGATTAAAAATTGTCGTCACACCCGCTGCTTTCGCAATCTGCAACGCGCGCAAAGCGGCATCCGCAGGCTGCTCCAATTGCGTTACAAAAACGCGCGCTGTGCTGATCGAATCGGAAGCCGCCTCGACATCGGCTACTGAGATCAATCCCGCGGCCCCCGGCACAACGATAATCGCATTCTCGCCATTGGTATCGTTGACGTAAATAAACGCCGCTCCGGTAGGCGCATCGCCAGACCGCGCAACGCGGGTGGTAATGCCTTCCTTCTGCCAAGTCGCCATCGCGATATCACCAAAGGAATCTTGGCCCAGCCGCGAGATAAAGGTGACCGCCGCCCCGGCCCTTGCGGCCGCCACCGCCTGATTGGATCCTTTGCCGCCTGGGCCCATGGCAAAGCCAGACCCCATAATGGTTTCACCCACCGCAGGCATCCTGCCGGATCGAAACGCCAAATCGGCCACAAAAATTCCAAGGATAGCCACGCCACCGCTCTTGGACATTCGATATTCCCCCGCTTTTCAATTTTTTTAGATCGTAGAAGCTCAAAACTCAGACGTCAAACCCGCGTCCTTTCAAAGGGTCATTGCAACTTGCCGACATATCTGTGATTTTGCTCCCATCAACATTTGAACGGAGCCACCCGATGCTGAAAGGCCTCGACCCGATCTTAACCGCCGAACTGCTCTTTGTGCTCAAAGCTATGGGCCATGGCGATGATATCGTTTTGTGCGATCGCAATCACCCCGCATCAACATTGGCAGCCAAAACCACGCATGGCAAACTCGTATCGCTCTTCGGTGCCGATCTCGCGCGCGCCTCCGAAGCCGTTCTCTCGGTTTTTCCGCTGGATACCTTTGTCGATGAACCCGTAATGCGCATGAAAGTGGTAGGCGACCCCGATAAGCTCGTGCCCATTCATCACACGATGCAGGCTATCGTCGATAAAGCCGAAAACCGCCCGATTAAAATCGGCGCCTATGAGCGTTTCGACTTTTACGAGGCAGCCGCCAAGAGTTTCGCCATTGTACAAACATCCGATCCCGGCCCCTATGGCTGCTTTATTTTCAGAAAAGGCGTGATCTAACGTGACTTCACACCAAGGCTACGCCGCACGGCTCAACTCTTTTAAAATTGACACCAATCACTATTGGCGCGGCCTCAACCGCAAGCCCAATACGCTTGATCTTGTAAAGCGGGCCGCGAGCGTCAAAGGCCTCAATGCTGTTGATCTCAATTTTCCGGACCATCTTGAAGGCTTCACGGAGTCCGAGCTTATCGATGGATTGGCGCAATCCGGGGTTCGCTTAAATGGCTATGCGATGCGCTATTACACCGATCCCGGTTTTAAACTCGGCGCGTTCACCAACCCCGATGCGCAGGTGAGACGCAACGCGATTGACATCACAAAGCGCGGATTGGATTCACTTGCCAAATCGGGCGGAAATCTGATGACGCTGTGGATGGGGCAAGATGGTTTCGACTACTCCTTCCAAATCGATTATGCACGCGCATGGGATGACACCATCGCCGCGATGGATGAAGTAGCGCGCCACAATCCCGCGATTGATATCTCGATCGAATATAAGCCCAACGAGCCGCGCTCGTTTAGTCTGATGCCGGATGTCGCCACAACCCTCTTGGCGCTTAAAGAAATCAACCGCCCCAACACTGGCGTGACGCTCGATTTTGCCCATGTGCTCTACGCCGATGAAATGCCAGCCCATGCCGCAGCTTTAGTGGCGCGCCATTCCAGACTATTAGGCATTCATTTAAACGATGGCTATGGCAAGCGCGATGATGGACTCATTGCCGGTTCTGTCCACCCAATCCAAACGATTGAGCTGCTCTATGTGCTTGATCAATGCGGCTATAACGGTGTGATTTATTTCGATACGTTCCCCGATACTGCGGGCCTTGATCCGGTTGCTGAATGCACAACCAATATCGCCGCCGTTGAAGCGATGCAGGCGGTTGTCGCAAGGCTTAAAGGCCATGCAGGCTTGGCGGCAGCCATCGCGCAACAAGACTCGCCCAAAAGCCAAGCCATCGTACAGGCTGCTTTGTTTAACCGTCCTCTTCCGGCATAGGAAATTAACATGTCCGCATCCTTGGCAACGCTTGGCGCATCGGCGTTGGATGAATTGCATCAGGTCTTTCGTGTTCTGCCGGATGATGCCGCAGACGCTCTGATCGATGCGATTATCAAAGCGAAAAAAATTGCCGTTTACGGCTGCGGAAGGGAAGGCTTGGCGATCAAAGGGTTTGCCATGCGCTTGTTTCACTTAGGACTCGATGTCCATGTATTAGGCGACATGACCGTGCCTCATCTTGGCCAAGGCGATCTCTTTATTGTCACCGCAGGCACAGGGCATCTCAATTCCGGTGAAGCCTTTATGCGCGTAGCAGCACACGATGGTGCCAAGACCGCTGTAATCACCGCGCAGCCCAATGGTAGCACCCCGTTAATGGCGGATCTCGTGACCATTATTCCTGCGCAAACCATGGCCAATGATCAAACAACAAGCGCTTCCGTTTTACCGATGGGCTCGCTGTTTGAAATTGCCCAAACGATTTTCTTCGAGCTTGTAATTTTGAACCTCCGAGACAGGCTGGGCGAAACAGCCGATACGATGCGTGCCCGTCATACCAATCTTGAATAAGAACAAAATGAAAAAAATTGAACTCGTTATTTTCGATTGCGACGGCGTGTTGATTGACAGTGAGATGGTATCGGGAACCGTCTTTATCAGTGAGCTAAAGCGCTATGATATCCACCTTCCAGAACGCGTCTTTTTTGAGCGCATGATTGGCCGTAGTTTTGATCAGGCCATAGCAACCATCCGCGAGGAGACGGGCAAGGCACCGCCGCCGGAATTTAAAGAAGAACTGCGAGCGGCCTTACTGGCGCGCTTTGAACAGGAGCTCAAACCGATCAAAGGCATCACAACGCTGCTTTCCGGCCTCAAAACAAAACGATGCGTTGCAACAAGCAGCGATCCTGTTCGTGCCGCGCGCTCGCTGGCCATTACCAAACTCTCCGATTATTTCGGCCCGAACGTGTTCAGCGCCACAATGGTGAAAAAGGGCAAGCCTGCGCCGGATCTTTTTCTGCACGCCGCCCATGCGCTCAATACCGACCCTCAGCATTGCGTCGTCATTGAAGACAGCGCCTATGGCTTGATGGCCGCTAAATCGGCCGGCATGACGGCCTGGCACTTTTCCGGCGGCAGCCATTTTCAAGCAGGCTATAGTGTTTCAGATACGGTCGAACGCGATGCCTCTTACGCCGATATGGCAGAAATTTTGGGCGCGGCAACTGCCTTGCATCTGGTTTAAAGCAAATCCTCTCTGGCACCCTTGGCAGACGGACCGCCAAAGGTATAGGAAACCGCACAAACGATTTCCTCGCGCGTATCCTTATTGATTTCGGAGTTCACCATGTCAGCTTCCTCATCCTCGCTTCTATCGAACCTCCTGAAGGACAAGAGCCTGTTTCGGCAAGAGAGCTACATCAATGGAAGCTGGGTCGGCTCGGACACGCGCATTGAGGTTACCAATCCGGCATCGGGCAACGTGATTGGCAGCATCCCGTCGCTCGGGCAAAAGGAAACGGCAGCCGCGATTGCAGGTGCCGAAAAGGCGCAAAAAGCATGGGCCGCAACGCCTGCCAAGCAACGCGGCCAAATTCTGCGCCGCTGGTTCGAATTGATGATGGAGCATCAAGACGATCTTGGCCGCATCATGACCGCAGAACAGGGTAAGCCGCTGGCCGAGGCCAAAGGCGAAGTGGCCTATGGCGCAAGCTTCGTCGAATTTTTCGCCGAAGAAGCGCGTCGAATCTATGGTGAAACGGTACCTTCCCCATGGCCGAATGGCCGTATCGTGGTGATCCGCCAGCCTGTCGGCGTGGTTGCCGCCATCACGCCGTGGAATTTCCCAAATGCGATGATCACGCGCAAAGCAGCGCCCGCTTTGGCGGCGGGCTGCGCCTTTGTCGTTAAGCCATCGGAAGAAACCCCCTTCTCGGCCTTAGCACTCGCCGAATTGGCCGAGCGCGCGGGTATTCCGGCGGGCGTGTTTTCCGTTGTCACAGGTCAGGCCCGCGAGATTGGGGCGGAAATGACATCAAGCCCCAAAGTGCGGGCGCTCTCTTTCACGGGCTCCACCGCGGTCGGTAAATTGCTAATGGCGCAATGCGCTACAACGGTCAAAAAAGTAGGGCTTGAGCTCGGCGGCAACGCGCCCTTTATCGTGTTTGACGATGCCGATTTGGATGCCGCCGTGCAAGGGGCAATGGCGTCAAAATACCGCAATGCGGGACAAACCTGCGTCTGCGCCAATCGCTTGCTGGTGCAAGACGGCGTCTATGATGCGTTCGCCAACAAGCTCGCCGAAGCGGTTAAAAAACTCAGCGTCGGTGACGGCTTTGGCGAAGGCGTAACCACAGGACCGCTCATCAATGCCAAGGCCATCAAAAAGGTCGAAGAACACGTCGCCGACGCGATCGCCAAAGGCGGCAAAGTATTGGTGGGCGGCAAACGCCACGCACTTGGCGGCAGCTTTTATGAACCAACCATTATTCGCGATGTAACCTCCGACATGCAGGTGGCCCGCGAAGAAACCTTTGGACCTGTTGCCCCGATCTTCCGCTTCAAAACGGAAGAGGAAGCCATCGCGATGGCCAATGATACGGAGTTCGGCTTGGCGTGTTATTTTTACACGCGCGACATTGGCCGCGTCTGGCGCGTGGGTGAGGCATTGGAATATGGCATGGTCGGCATCAATGAAGGCATCATCTCAACCGCCGAAGCCCCGTTCGGCGGCGTCAAAGAATCGGGCGTTGGTCGCGAAGGATCGATGCACGGCATCGATGAATATGTCGAAATTAAATATATGCTGATGGGTGGTTTGGGTAAGTAAGCCTACAGCCAGAATACGCCATGGGCGTCGGACAATTGGCTTTTGAGGCGTGTCCTGATATTATTTGCCTCAAGCCATGCATCCGCATGGCTCGGGGCTTAGAACACCCCTTTACGAGCGGCAGCGCATCTGCCGTTACCAAACTGCCCTGACGTGCTTCACGTCGGGGTGGCGGCGTTATGTCCAGGTCGCAAGGCTAAAAGCGTCGCGGCCATCTCGTAATGGTTGTTCTAACACCCCGACTCCAGCGTGCCTCACGCTGGGGTCGTTTTCTCGTTTGGAAACATAGGGGACGGACACATGACACTGATCAATTTCGATAAGCCGATGACATTTCTCAACACGCTTGAGCCCTTCAGTCTGGCCCTGCACAGCGCGATGGTGGCGTTGCGCAATGAAGCCAATTTTCACGATAGTGGCGATGAGCGTATCCTCGAAGCGGCAGAGCTTTTTGCTTCAATCTTGGAGGATGCTCATGCTGAAACAAAAATTTTAGCCAATCGGCTTGAAAGGCAAATCGAACGCGAAGCGACCTCGCCCTAAAGCTTTATGGTGCAGTCATTTGATGGATTCGGCTTGACAAAACGTCCGCTTATACCGTACGCTTAAGAGAATGAATATTCGATCCGTCAAACACCGCGGCTCGCGTCGTTTTCTTGAAGATGACGATCCGCGGGAAATTCGTAGCGACCTTGTTAATCGGACACGAAATATTCTGACCGCTCTGTTAACAGCTTCCGACATGGCAGGCATTCAAGGCCCTCCTGGCTAGCGAATTCACGAACTGACGGGTGACCGCGCAGGCACATGGAGTATTTCAGTTTCTGGCAACTGGCGAATAACGTTTACATTTGTCGGAGATGAAATCGCCGATTTAAATCTAGAGGATTACCACTGTTGAGCACCGCACCTATGAAGATCGGGATGCGACCAAGCCACCCCGGCGCTTTTATTCGTACAGAGATTCTGGAGGAGCTGCATCTGTCCATCAGCAAAGCAGCCGAAGTGTTGGGTGTACGTCGCGCGACTTTATCTGATCTTGTGAATGAGAAAGCCGCACTTTCTCCCGAAATGGCTTTGCGGATCGAGAAAGCGTTCGGCGTGAATATGGATACGCTACTCAAGATGCAAGCTTGGTATGATACCTACGCAATGCGCAAACAGGCCGACACCATCAAAGTACAACGTTACGCGCCTACCAGCTGAACAAGATTTGCGCGACGTTAAGCGAACGGCTTCGGTTCGCACTGATCGAGAATGACTCCAATTGCCGACAGCCCCAATAATAGGGCCTGAAATCGGCACTCGCTTATAAAAAATAAAGCTTACTTTATTTCTCTACAAACGCGCGCTCGACAACATAAGTGCCGGGCTCGCCGCTATTGCCTTCGTTAAAGCCACGCGCTTTTAAGATCGTGGCGATATCCGTGTTTAAGCCCTGATTGCCGCACACCATCACGCGGTCATCTTCAGGATTAAGCGGTGGCAGGCCGATGTCATCGGTGAGCGCATTCTGCTCAATCAAATCGGTAATGCGGCCACGGTTACGGAACGGCTCGCGCGTTACGGTTGGATAATAAACGAGCTTATCGCGCACAAAATCGCCGAGGAACTCATCCTCCGGCAATTCCTTTTCAATCATGTCGGCATAGGCCAATTCCGCCACTTCGCGGGTACCGTGCACGAGCACAACTTTCTCGAAATGCTCGTAGGTTTCTGGATCGCGGATCAGGCTCAAAAACGGCGCAAGGCCCGTTCCGGTGCCCAAGAGATAGAGATGTTTGCCGGGCAATAAATTATCGAGCAGCAAGGTGCCTGTTGCCTTTTGGCCGACAATCACTTTGTCACCGGGCACGATGTTTAAGAGCCGTGAGGTCAATGGGCCGTCGGGCACTTTGATCGAGAAAAATTCAAGCTCTTCGGCGTAATTGGGGCTGGCGATCGAATAGGCGCGCAAGAGCGGCTTGCCATCAACCGGTAGGCCGATCATCGAGAATTGGCCATTGCGATATCGGAACGAACGGCTGCGCGTCGTCGTAAAGCTGAACAGCGTTTCCGTCCAATGATGAACGCTCGTTACCGTTTCTTCCACAAATGCGCTCATCGCCCGCGATCCATTGTCTCAACTGCGTAGATTTAACCCATAGCGCTATAATAAACTTATTTCAATGTATTTTTATATATTTTACATTTTATAATGTATTATAGGGCCGTCGAAAGATCTTTGCCGTTCTGCACGGCTTTATCCCTTGATCTCGGTCAAAGTTTTTTAAAACGGGCTAGTTTTGCGCCAAAACAGGGCAAATTATCGGGCCGCCTTGGGCCCTTTCCATGCGATGGCCCAAATCGAGCGCGCGGGCTTCGGCAAAACCCGGCACGACGAATTGCACCGCAATCGGCAAACCCATTGCTGACAGGCCTACGGGAAGCGAGAGGGCCGCCAAATCGAAGTAATTCGCAAACCGGGTAAAGACCGCCGGGCTATCATGCTCCGGATGCTCGCCGAGGACGGGGGCTGGCATGGCGGTTGATGGCATCACAATCGTATCGACGGCTTCAAACACAGCGGCGATGACGGATTTCTCCCGCTCGCGGCGCTCCAAATTCTTGGTGTAATCGACCGCCGTCACGGGCTTGCCGCTCAACATGCGGCGCCGAACCGGATCACCCAGCCGATTGGGTTCTTCCTCGGCCAGTGGTCCGTAATGGCGGTAGGAATCAACCGCCAAAAACATCCCGCAAGGTGCCGCATAATCGGCAAGGCTCGTTGGAAACCGTACTGGCACGAGCGTCGCGCCTGCGGCCTTCATTCTTTCCTGCGCCGCTTGATAGACCTTCGCCGTGTCAGGGTGCAGGGCAACCCCTAAATCAACCGGAACGCCGATCCGCTTGCCGCGGAACGCATCCTTGCCCTCAACTTTGGCGGGAGCGCTGGCGCCGACGCTTTGCCCCGTCAACACATCAAACAAAATCGCGGCATCCTCAACGCATCGCGTCATCGGGCCGATTGTGTCCAGAATATCGGAAAGCGGCAGAACACCCGTCTTAGGGATCAAGCCCGCCGTCGTCTTCAACCCCACCATGCCTGCGAACGACGAAGGTAGACGGATCGACCCGCCCGTATCGGACCCCAAGGCCCCCGGCACGAGTCCGGCCGCCACCGCCACTCCCGAACCGCTTGAGGAGCCACCTGGCACCCGCGCCTGGTGCATGTCCCACGGATTATGCGGCGCACCAAGCGTCTCGTTCGAGCCCCATCCGCCAAACGCATATTCCACCGTCGCGACTTTGCCCATGATGACGGCGCCGGCATTGCGGAGCCGCGTTACCACCTCAGCATCGGCTTGCGCCACCGCCGCATCCTTCCGCGTCAGCGAGCCTCCGCCCGTCCGCAAGCCTGCGACATCGATGATATCCTTGATCGCCAAAGGCACGCCGAACAGCGGCCCCTTCGGCACGCCCATCGCGGCCAACTGGTCGAGATGGCGGGCATCCGCCATCGCACGCTCGCCATCGACCACCACAAAGGCCTTGAGCTTGCCATTGAAGGCATGGATCCGCTGCAGCGCCGCTGCGACCGATTGTTCTGCCGTTAAGTCTCCGGCGTGGGTGGCGGCGCGAATCTCGCCAATCGTCTTTGGGATACTCGTCATTAAACTTCCCTACTGGGCCAAAAACCCGCCATCAATCGCCAGCGTATGCCCCGTCACCATCGAAGCTGCGGGGCTTGCGAGATAGACAATACCGCCCACCACTTCGTCAATCTCCGCAATCCTACCAAGGGGCGTCATTGCGTTCATGCGGGCAAGCAATTCAGGATTATCGGTTAGCGGCTTAATGAAATCCGTCCGCACCCAAGTCGGCGCTACCGCGTTCACACGAACGCCGAAAGGGGCCCATTCTACGGCCAGCGCACGGGTGAGATTAACCACCGCGCCTTTGGTCGCCTGATAGGAAATATTCGGATAAAGCCCGCCACCCGAAAGCCCCATAATGGAGGCGAGATTGACGATGGCCCCGCGTCTATTCGCGATCATATGACGCGCGGCACTTCGAGCGCATAAAAACACACCGGTTAAATTCACCTTCAACACCGCATCCCAATCCGCCACCGACAAATCAACCGAAGGTTTGCGAATCGCTAACCCCGCATTGTTGACCAGCACGTCGAGGCTGCCTTCTGCCGCGATGGTTGCCATCGCCGCATCAATCGACGCCTCGTCACCAACATCGACGTGATGAGCTTTGGCCTTGTGCCCCTCGGCCTTCAGCATCGCCACCGCGTCTTCAGCCGCTGCAAGATCGCGGTCGAGCACATGGACGGCGGCGCCCGAACGGGCGAGGCCTAACGCCACGCCGCGTCCGATGCCTTTGCCGCCGCCGGTGACAACAGCCACCTGACCTTTAAGCGAAAAGGCGTTTGTCGGATCAAAACCCGTCATGCGATCCGTCACGCGGTTGGGGTTGGCGCGGCAGGGTTTAACAAGCCCGCTGCTTTCAAATCCGACCAAAGACCGACGGGTATTTTGGCGCCCGCATCTGCGACATTGGAAAGCACTTCCTCAGGCTTCACGCCGCCGAGTACGACCGAGACAATGGCCGGATGCGACATCGAGAATCGCAACGCTGCCTGACGGATCGAGACGCCATGCGACTGGCACACGGCTTCGATTTTGCGCACACGGTCCATGATTTCCGGCGAGGCATTGCCGTAATCGAATTTGGCATTCGGGATCGCGCCCGTTGCCAGAATGCCGGAATTGAAGACACCTGCGAGCATGATGCCCATTTTCTTTTCCATCGCCAAAGGCAGGAATTCATCAAGCGCGTTTTGCACGAGCAGCGAATAACGGCCTGCCAGCATGGTGACATCAAAATCGCCCGCGCGGATGAAGTTGGTAGCGGTCGAGGATTCATTGATGCCCACGCCGATCGCACCAATTACTTTTTGGCTGCGCAATTCGTCCAGCGCTTTATAGGCGCCGTCCATCGCTTCCTTGAAGCGGATAGGAGCGTCGGTTTCGCCATGCGTCCAGATATCGCAATCATGGATCAAGACGATATCAAGATGGTCGAGGCCCATGCGGAGAAGCGACTGTTCGATGGAACGCATCGTGCCATCGCGCGAATAATCAAAGCGTGCGGCGTGCGGAAAGCCGCCGGCAAAACCCGGCGAGATGACATCATCACGCGCCGCGGCGGGCTTGGCCCAAGGGTCCATCACGCGGCCGATTTTGGTGGAGACAATCACCTTGCTGCGATCGGCGTGACGCAAGCCGGAGCCTACCCGCGCCTCGGCCAAACCATTGCCGTAATGGGGCGAAGTATCAAACACCGTCACGCCTGCTTTGTAAGCAGCTTCCACCGTCTTGATTGAGGTTTGCTCGTCGAGCTTGGTGAACAAATCACCCAAAGGCGCGGTGCCAAAGCCCACGACCGAGAACGGCAAAACCGTTCCATTGCGCGCTGTAAAGGTCCGAATATCCATCACTAACTCTCCTTCAGGTACTTTTTAATCGAGGTGGAAAACTTCGCCAATCGGCTTGGCAATCGGGGCGCCTGTTGCATCGGTCGCCATGAGGTCTTTCATATAATCCCACCAACGCCGCATCACGGGGTCTTGCGGTAGGCTATCCATGGTGTGGTTTTCGGGCCGCTCCAGATAGGCAAACAGCACATTCGTTTCCTCATCGAAAAAGATCGAATAGTTACGAACACCCGCGTGATGCAACAGAGCCGAAAGCTCAGGCCAAATAGCGTCATGCCGCTTTTTATATTCCTCCCGCTGGCCGGGATTGAGAAACATTTTGAAGGCATAGCGTTGCATCATCGCCTCCCGCTCTGCCCGCGAATAAGGATCGGCGCGGCAATCGAAATAATCAGCAACAGGCCCAACAATACATTGATCACAATGCCCGGCACATTCATCAAAGCCAGGCCAAAGGTTGCAAGACCCAGCACAAACACGGCAAGCACCACGCCGCCAATCGTGCCAACGCCGCCGGATATGGCGACACCACCCAAGATCACCATCGTGATAATATCGAGTTCCCAGCCGAGCGCGATATTGGGCCGCATCACCCCAATCCGTGCCGTCAAAAGCACCGCACCGAGCCCTGCTAAGAGACCCGACAACGTAAACAAAATCAGCCTGATCCGATCAACCCGAATACCCGAAAACCGCGCAGCAACCGGATTGGCACCAATGGCAAAAAGTTGACGGCCGGCCGATGTCTTATGCAAGAAAATGGCAAAGCAAAAAGCCAAAACAAGAAACAGAAAAAACGACAAAGGCGTCGGCGGCCAATTGAACAAATAGCTTTGTCCAAGATCGAGATAGGTTTGCGGATAGGTGGTAAGCGCCTGATCGCCCAAACTCACTTGGGCAATGCCGCGATAGAGCGACATGGTTCCAATCGTAATGACAATCGAGGGAACGCCCGAGCGGGTGACCAAGAAACCGTTAAACGCTCCGCAGACCAATCCAACCGCAAGGCCAGTCGCAATCAGCGCCACAGGGCCATAACCGGCCGCGCCCATATACCCAATCGCAAGCGAGGAGAGCGCGACAATAGCCGCAACCGAAAGATCAATTTCACGAACCAGAATCAGCAGCGCCATAATCAGCGCCATGATGGCTTTTTCAGAAAAATTATACGTCGCGTCGGCCAAATTAAACGGATCAAGAAAATAGGGTGATTTAAGCGTGTTGCCGATAATGACAGCGGCCAGCATCATCACCAGAATGCTTTCCCAGCGAAGCAGAAAAGCCGATAGTTTGCGGGGCGCACGATCCGCTACCGTATAGCGTGAAGGCGAAGGGGTGGCCGAATGTTCGCTCATATCCGCCGCCTCACCGCTTGGCATGCGCAGCAGCACGCCGCGCTTCAGGTAGAATGAGTTTTAACGCACGACCTTCGGCCCGCGCATTGATAATCACAGCCGCCAAAATCACAGCGCCTGATATCGCCATCTGCCAAAACGGCGAGACTTGCATCACGGGCAGTGCATTCACGATTACACCGATAAACAAAGCACCCAAAAGTGTGCCTGCAACCGTGCCAACTCCGCCACCGATTGAAACGCCACCAATCACACACGCCGCAATCACCGTGAGTTCATACCCCGATGCAATCTCCACATAGGCGACACCATAACGTGCAACCCATAAATAGCCACTCATCCCCGCAACCGCGCCCGATATGCCGTAAGCCAACATTTGTTGATAGGGCAGGCTAATGCCGCAATACCGCGCGGCAACAGGGTTGCCACCAACGGCGTAAAGCCCACGCCCTGAGCGCGTTTGACCCAGAAAAAACCACGCCAATACCGCGACAATTGCGGCAATCCAGAACACGCTCGATAATCCGAAAAGTTCGAGTTTTGGAAAACCCGCAAAGCTCGCACTCATATCGGATGTGTTAACCTGTGAGCCACCATCGACCACCACAATCGTTCCACGAAAGATCGCCAAAGTACCAAGGGTTACAACGATCGGTGGGATGCGAAGAAAGGCAATCAGGGAACCATTGATCAGCCCTAGTCCACCACCAATGAGCAAAGCCATGGCGACATAGATCAATGCGGGCAAATCCGGAAACACCATGTTGAACATGCCCGTCAACATGCCCGTGAGCGCCAGATTGGCCGCAACGGATAAATCAATTCCGCGCGTTAAAATAACCATCATTTGCGCAAGCGCCATCATAAACAAAAACGCCGTATCATTGAGCACACCCACGCCATTCGAAAGCGTACCAAAGGGCGGCGCGTAGAGGCTGATGCCCGTCACCATCAATGCAATGATGAGCGCTAAAATAGCCTCGCGGTAACGCAATAGAATGCTCATGCGGCTTGCTCCTGCACCGGGCCACCGGTTGCAGCCGCCACAATGGCTTCGGCACTCCACGCGGCTGCGCCTGTTCCTTTGCCACGCTCAAATTGAGCGGCAATGCGGCCTTCATGCATCACAATCACCCGATCCGACAGGCCCATGATTTCAGGCAATTCAGAGCTCACCAAAATAACGGCCAATCCTTCTTCCGCGAGCTCCCCAATAAAATCATGCACTGCCGCTTTTGAGCCGACATCAATGCCTTTCGTCGGCTCATCCAGAATGATGATTTTAGGCTTCGTCGCGAGCCATTTTGCAATGACCACTTTTTGCTGATTGCCACCCGAAAGCTCACCGAGCGCCTGCTCCCAATGCGCCGCTTTCACCGAGAGCCTGCCGCCCAAGGTGCGGGTCGCCGCGCGCTCGGATGAAGTCGATAACAGAAAATTCCGCACATGGCCGGCAAGCGAGGCCATCGTAATATTTTCGCGAATACCCAAGGGAAGAAAAGCGCCTTGGTCTTGGCGGTCCTCCGGCACATAAGAAATACCGGCATGGATCGCATCAATCGGTTCGCGGATAGAAAGCGTCATACCATCCATCTTGACGCTACCGCGCGTCGGCTGGCTCATGCCAAACACACATTGCATCGCCTCGGAGCGCCCAGCACCCACAAGGCCGTAAAGACCCAAGATTTCACCCTTGCGCAGCGAGAAGGAAATATCGGCAAATTCAGTCGCGTTGGTTAGTCCCTGCACTTCCAAAATCGTCTTGCCTATGGGGATATCGCGCTTTGGAAACACCTGATCAATCGGGCGGCCTACCATCAAGCGGACCAGATCCGGCTCGGTGACTTCGCTCGTTAAACCTTCTCCTACTTTCTCGCCATCACGCAAGCAAACCCACCGATCCGATAGGCGAAAAATTTCATCAAATTTATGCGAGATAAAAATAATCGAACGGCCTTCGGCTTTAAGCTGGGCCACGATACGGAAAAGCTCATCAATCTCGTGGCGTGATAAAGCGGCTGTCGGCTCATCCATAATAATCACAGATGCATCATGGCTGAGCGCGCGCGTGATTTCGACCATATGCTTCTGCGCGACTGATAAAGTCTTCAGCGGTGCATCGGCATCAAAATCAGCCTCAATGCGCGCAAGCAAATCACGGGCGCGTGCTTTGGTATCGCGCCAATCGATAAAACGTCCGCCGGGCATATGGCCCATAAAGATATTTTCGGCCACGCTTAATTCATCAAACATCACCGTTTCTTGGTGAATGGCCGCAATACCGGCAGCCCATGAATCGCGCGGTGAGGCAAAATGTTGGACCTTACCGTCAGCAACAATCTCACCTTCATCGGGCACATAAATACCCGTTAAAATTTTGACGATGGTGGATTTTCCCGCACCATTTTCGCCGATCAAAGCCGTCACTTGCCCCGGATAAAGCGCAAATGAAACATCATGCAAGGCCCGCACGCCGGGAAAGCTTTTGGAGACGTGAGAAAGGGAGAGAACGGGTTGAGATGTGGTCACGGCAGCCAATTCATCAAGGATTTAGCAATGAGACATTCGGCGGGAACAGGGCCCCGCCGAATGGTTACGTCACATCATACGAAACGAAAGATCAGAAGATCTTTGCGAATTCTTCGACGTTCGACTTGTTGAATTCGAAAGGTTCGCCCATGGCGGCTTCACCATCGTCACCGATTGTGGTTTCACCCTTCTTGCCCATCTTGACCGTCTTGCCGGGGCTCGCATCGGCACCATTCAAGATGTTGATCATGATCTCGGTGGACGAATAGCCATATTCAACGGGGTTCCAGATCGCGAAGCTATCGCATGCACCCTTCAACACCGCATCCTTCATTTCGGATGGCAGGCCAAGACCGGTGATGAACACTTTGCCGATCAAGCCACCATCGATAATGGCCTTAGCTCCTGAGCGAATGCCGATCGTGGTTGGCGAAATAACACCCTTCAAATTCGGATGTGCCTTCACGAGAGCTTGCATTTCGCGATAGGATTTATCGTCTTGGTCATCGCCATAAACGGTCGCGACCAATGGCATCTTCGCATATTCTGGCTTTTTCCACTCTTCCTTCATCGCTGCGATCCAGGAGTTCTGGTTCGTCATCGTGGAAGCGGCCGAGAGAATAGCCACTTCGCCTTCGCCCTTCAGCGTCTTGGCAATCATCTGCACTTGCTTGGCGCCAATCAATGGCGTCGAGGAAGCGTTGAGATGCATGATGCGGCCATCTTTCGCAATCGCCGAGTCAAACGAGATCACCTTGATGCCGCGCGAAGCAGCTTTCTTACCAACAGGCACAAGCGCGTTCGCGTCATTGGCCGAAACGATAATGCCATCGACCTTTTGAGCGATCAGCGAATCAATAATTGCAATCTGGTCTTCAGCGGTTGCTTTCGTTGGTGCCGTATAGATGATTTCAAAACCACCGACTTCTGCTGCCGCTTGTTTTGCACCATTGGCACAGGCATCAAAATAGGAGTTGCCGAGATTTTTTACGACCATCGCAATGCGCTTGTTATCAGCGCGGGCACGGGTGATGAACGGCATTGGCAAAGCGGCACCGGCCGCGCCGATTGCAGCAAGCTTTAAAAGGTCACGACGACTTGTACGGGTAATATCGCTCATGGGTTTCCTCCAGTTGTATGACCGGCCCATTCTGCGGAGCCGACGTCAAAAGTGAGGCTACCCTTCCCCTTCCCTGATGGTCAATCGGTATCTTTGGTCAAATATTAGTCATCGTCGCCAAACTGGCCATTTGCTGCACCGCGATGACACGCACCGCAATTTCCGGCACTCTTTACCTTTGGTGCATCAAATGCTTTTCGCTCTATCATTCGATGATGGATATGTATCCAAAATGGCATTTCGACTATCCGAAGTGGCGTATTATTCACCGCAACGTCACGCATAATTCGCGGGTTTCCTGACGCAGAGTCAGCCGCGCGTGAATCAAGATAGGCCTTGATCGGCTGCAGCGCTTTCGGGGAAAGCGTGGCATTTTCGCCAAAATGCTTGTCCAAACTGCCCAAAATCCGCTCCCAAAAGCGTTTCGGCAAATATTGGGCGGGGTAGGGAATATGACACGCCCCACATTCCTTGGCATAAGCCTGCTCAACCTGCGGCAAAGCCGAATTTCCAGGTTCAGTTAGTGCCAAACTGACCCCTAAAAGGACCAAAGAAAAAGTTCCGATTACAATGAATTTCTTCATGATAAACTCTTTTAAATCAGATACTTAAAGGCTTGCCATGAAGGTGATAAAATCACCTTTTTCTTGCGCCGTACACGCCCGACCAACCACGCTCTGGCAATTACGGGTAAACCATTTTTCAACCTTCTCCGCATCGGTAAAACGATCAGGGGTCTTAGAAACCGCCATAGGAGCCACATCCTTCCCCGCCCTCGTCTGCCCAGCCTTCGTCGGATCCGCGGTATGACACGTCGTACACGAAGGCGTGTCCGGAGAAGCGTCATGTTTGGCTAGAAAAAACGCTTTGCCACGATCCGCGGAAAACCCTGAAAACGCTGCATTTTCTGCCTTTGCGGCGGCCATGTAACCATCAATAATCGGCTTCTGTGCTGCACCCGCATAGGCCATGACCGGCATTAGTAAAACGAGGGATAAGGCTAAAAAATGACGCGGTTTCATAGACGGGCTCCTTCTGGAATTTCAATATTTTGCGGGGCAAATAACCCCGTTTTCGCGTCGCTATGGCAGGCATTGCAGGCGCCTTTAAAGCCTACCGCTTTAGAGGCAAAAACCTGATCCGGAATTTCACGATGCATCCGCGTCCAGAACCTGGTTGCCGTAAACCGCAGAGGTTCCTTGGGATTTGCCGTCGCTAAAACATGGGCGATGCGCGTATCCCAATGTTCCGAAGAATTTTCCTTGAGATAGGCCGCCAATTGGGCACGCGTTGCATCTGGAAGACTGGCATCTTCGCCAAAATGTTGATCCAGATGGCTTAAAACCCCATCCCATAAAGCCGCCGTCCCCATGCTCGGATGATAGGCAAAATGGCAAGCACCGCATTCTTTGGCATAAACAGGGTCGATAGCCGCCGTCGGAACGCCAAGACCGGGGCGACTAGCAAAGCTCGCGACGCCCGTCGTTCCAGCCATTCCCAAGGCAATAAAGGCAATCAGCGCAACAATCGGTCGAGCTGGCGCAAAGCGCGGTGCCGGAACATTCGATCCGGCCGGCTTATTACCGCTTATCATCGCCGATATAAGCTTCTCTTTGCCAAAAACAGTCTCATAAGCAACGCCGGCCAGATGCAGGCCGATTAAACCTACCAATCCAAAAGCAAAAATTTGATGGATTTCCTGCACAAAGCGGCCCGTGGCGAAACTTGTGATGAAGGCCAACGGCCCCTGTTTGAAAACGCCCCCCAATACGACCGTACCGGTGCAAACAATAAAAATTAGAGATGCAAGAAGGGCAAAAATCATCCACGCGCCCAGCGGATTATGGCCAATATATCGCGTGTGCCGTCCAGCCCGCATTTCTTGAATTCGCTCCCTGACTTTAACCGGCGAAAACAGAAAAGTCCGAAAACGCGCATAGGTTGAGCCCGAAAAGCCCCATATTAAACGAAACAAGACCAAAAGACTGATTGATATGCCTGCAATTAGGTGAAACTGGAGGGAATCTGGTGAGCCAAAAAATCCGGTCATGGCAGCGACAAATACCGCCACCAAGAGAGCCCAATGAAAGATACGAACGCCAATATCCCAAACGGGAACCGTAGCCGGCGTCATTTGTGAAGAGTTTGATTCCATAATTGATTTCCAACGAAGGTTGCGTCCGTAAAGTGCTGTAAATTCTGAGGTGGGCAGCCACCCCTTCGGCTCGGTAAAAGACGGTTCTGAGACGTTTTTCACCGAAGGAGCGA
>Ga0214201_1000093_pt1 | contig 38391 bp, 32 predicted proteins | sample TroBogEpilimnion_32_FD_153039 | JGI IMG/M metagenome (GOLD analysis project Ga0214201, IMG submission 153039) | Freshwater microbial communities from Trout Bog Lake, WI - 29MAY2009 epilimnion | ecosystem: Environmental > Aquatic > Freshwater > Lake > Epilimnion/Euphotic zone | place: Trout Bog...
CCCCAGCCGTGTCGACCCCTTGCACGACCGCAGCCAAACGATGTGGTGGCCCGATGACCTCACACAGCTGCAGTTGCTGGCACGGCAAATCGCCCGCGCCTTCCGGCCGCTGCGCACCCGACGGTTCGTACCACACCCGCACGCCGACCGCTTAGACGTGCGCGGCACCTTGCGGCGCAGCACCGCTGACGGCGGCGCGCTGCTGCAGCCGGTGTGGCGTACGCACCGACGCGTCACGCCGTCGCTTTGGTTATTTGTCGACGTCAGTCGGTCGATGGAAGCGCACGCCGCACTGTACCTGCGCGTGGCACGCGCCTTCGTCCGCGAAGCCGATGCGCGCGTCTTCGTCTTCCACACGCAAATCACCGAAGTCACGGCGCTGCTGCGACGGGACAGCGGCCGGATCCAGGAGAAGATCAACGCCGTCACGGCGGGGTTCGGTGGCGGTACCCGCATTGCGGACTGCCTGAACACGTTTGCGCACGGTGAGGGTCGCAGCGCGCTGGGCCGCGGCGCTCGCCTCTGGATACTCTCGGACGGCTATGACACGGGCGAGCCGTCCGATCTGACGGCGGCGCTCCAAGGGCTGCGCCGCGCCGGCAGTCAGGTCGTCTGGTTTCATCCCACGCGGACCACAGCGCTGTCGACGGCACTGTCCGGCGCGCGGCGCTTGATCGATGTCATGCTGCCCTTGGCGTCGTTACAGGACTTGCAAGCTGCGGCCCCGCGCTTGCGTTGACCGATTCGAGGAACACGGTATGTCGACGATCGACTGGTTAACCCACGCTGAGCGTCTGCGGACGCGGCGCGAACCGTTTGCGCTCGTGACCGTGTTACGGGTGATCCCCCCGACCGCGTCCCGCCCGGGGGACAAAGCGGTGGTGACGAGCGACGGGCAAATCCACGGCTGGATCGGCGGTGGCTGCGCGCAACCGGCGGTGATCAAGACGGTTCGTCAGGCGCTGCGAGACGGTCGCCCCCGGCAGATTCGTATTCTGCCGCGCGCGGATGAGCCGACCGGTGCGGCGTCCGATGTCACGGAATTCGGCATGTCCTGTCATTCGGGAGGGACGTTGGAACTGTTCATCGAACCGGTGTTGCCGAGCGCACGTTTGCTCGTGATCGGCGATTCGCCGGTCGCGCGGGCGCTCGCGGGACTCGCCCCCCAAGTGGGCTTTGACGTGACCCTACTGGCGTTCGGCGCGAGTGCCGACGACTTCCCGGGCGTTGCCCGCGTCTGGTCCGATGATGCGCCCGAGCGGGTGCGCGAGGCGTGGGGTTGCGGTGGATTCGTGGTCGTCGCGACGCAAGGACGGCGCGACCTACCGGGACTCTTGGCGGCCTTGCGGGTGGAGGCGGAGCACCTGTGGTTTGTCGCGAGCGCCCGTAAAGGGGCTGCCCTGAAAGCGGAACTGCTCGAGCGCGGCTGCGATGCCGCGGCCGTGGCACGCATTGAGGCCCCGGCAGGCGAACGCATCGGCGCGCAGACGCCCGAGGAAGTGGCGTTGGCCGTGCTGGCGTCGGTCGTCGCCGCGCGCCGTCGCGGACAGGCGCACGCCGACGCGCGCCGCGCATCGGCCCTGATCGGCGAGGAACGTTGAAATGGGATGCATCCTCAAAGGCGGCGGCGGTCTGCACGCCCGCTTGGTGGTGGGTTCCGTCTTGTTGGCTGCCGGCCGTGGTGAGCGCATGGGCGGGCGGCCCAAAGCCACCCTCGAGTTGGGTGGCGTTCCCCTCATCCGCCGCCAATTGATCGCGTTATCCGGCGCCGGCGTCGATGAGGTGGTGGTGGTGCTGGGTCACTATTACGATCAGATCGAGCCGTTGGTGCGCGACTTTCCGGTGACGGTCGTCCGCAACGAACAGCCGGACGCCGGGCAGGTCTCGTCGCTGCGCTTAGGCTTAGCGGCGTTGGGCGCGCGGTTGGATGCCGTCGTCGTCGCCCTCGCCGATCAACCGCTCATTGGCACTGCCGATGTGTCGGATTTGATCGGTGCGTACAAAAAACGGCCGGCCGGGACGGACGTTGTCCAACCGTCGGTCGCCGGCCAGCCGGGCAACCCTGTGATGTTCTCCGCCGAGGTCCGGGATCAGATCCTCGCCGGCGAGGCGAATATCGGATGTCGGCATTGGCAAGCCGATCATCCGCAACGCGTGCATCGTTGGGAGACGCCGAACGCGCGTTACCGGACGGACGTGGATACGCCGGAGGACCTCGCGGCGTTCGAGCAACGCACGGGCCATCGTCTCTCGTGGCCTGCTCACGTGACCGCGGATCGCGCATGACGACGGTCGTTTCTCCCGTTTTCCACGACCGATGGCAGACACCGCTCGGCGTGCACGTCTGGGCGCAGGCGGCCGACCATCAGGACACGCTGATCCGGGTGTTGAAGATGCTGCGCTTCCAGGACGCGACGGCGAGTGCCGACGCCGCGTTCTATGCCAGCGCCGACGATCTGCTGCAACGCATCCGTATCCCGGAATGGGCGGCGCTGGTGAACTTCCTGGTCGACGGCGTGTCGCGCACCGTCGCACACGCCAATCGAGCCCAATGGGGTGAGCAGCATCCGGCCTTCCAAGTCGCCGTGCGCGGCCTGTGGTGTCAGATGTCGAACCATGCCGCCCACCACGACGTGCACACGCACGGCAACTGTTCGTGGTCGGGCGTGTACTGCCTACAGGTCGACCCGCCCGCGGTGCGCGAGACGCATCCGGTCTTCGGCCCGCGTAACGGCGTCACGCGATTTTACGGGCCGTACGCGGGGCTGCTCGGCGGCGCCTACAACGATTTTGGTAACGCCTATCTGCAGGATCATGCCTGGGACGTCGCGCCGCTCCCGGGGCAACTGATCGTGTTCCCGTCGTGGCTGGCGCACCAAGCGATGCCTTACCAGGGCACGCTCGACCGCATCATTCTGTCGTTCAATGTCAGCGTGCACGCGCCGACCGGGGACGATCAAACGCATCGCTATGCTAGCGCGTAACGCCGCCGTCGGTTGGGTAAATCGAACGGTCGCCTTCTTACGGCCACCGCCCATTTTGGAGAGCATCACGGTGAATCACGAGTTTGTAGTGCACGGGATGACGTGCCAAAAGTGCGTCGTCGCCATTACCGAGGCGGTGCTGAAAGCCGACCCCGCGGCGAGCGTCTCGATCGATTTGAGTCGGCAACTCGTGCGCATCGAGTCCGACCTCGCCGCCGGGATCCTGAGCGAAGTGATCCTCGACGAAGGCTTCGTCGTTCGGTAATCGAATGCCGGGCCGTACGAACGGCCCGGTGTCGCACGGCGTCTGCGCTTAGGCCACGTAGACGAAACGAACGGCGAAGAGCACGGCCAGCACGTAGATCACCCAATCTTCACGCCGCGCCCGGCCGGTGACGAGACTCAAGATCGCATAGCTCGTGATGCCGAACGCCAGGCCGTTGGCGATCGAATAGGTCAACGGGATCGTCACGAGCGTCAAAAACGCCGAAATGGACTCCACCGGGTCGGCCCAATCGATTTCCCGCACCGACCCGATCATCAAGGCGCCGACCAAGATCAGCGCTGGCGCCGTCGCCGCCGCCGGTATCGATTGAACCAGCGGCGCAAAGAGCAGCGTGGCGAGGAAGAGCAATCCCACCACGACGCTCGTGAGTCCCGTCCGCCCGGCCGCCGCCACGCCGGCGGCGCTCTCGACGTAACTCGTCACCGGACTCGTGCCGGCCACGGCGCCGACCATCATGGCGGCAGAGTCCACGAGCAGGATGCGATTGAGGCGCGGAATGGAGCCATCGGGCGCCGTGAGCCCGGCGCGTTTCGTCACCGCGACCAACGTGCCAACGTTGTCGAACACGTCGACGAAGAGAAACACAAACACGATCTCGATCAGTGACAGTCCCACGCCACCCTTCAGGTTCAAGGCGGCCGGGATATCCAGCTTCAAGGCCGTGGATCCCCACGAACTCAACGCGAAGCCGCCCGGTGCCACGTGCACCATGCCGAGCAGTCCGGCCACGGACGCCAACGCCGATGCGCGGTTGCCGACTCCGGCACCCGTCGCTCTCACACGCGTTGAAATTGGTCGGGACGGAGAGATTTGAACTCTCGACCCCTTGCACCCCATGCAAGTGCGCTACCAGGCTGCGCTACGCCCCGACCGGAGGCACGCTGCGGGAACCGCAACGTAGAGACGAAATTGTAATCGATGATGGCCGTCACGACCACCGCTAAACGTTGCTAGCGACGCAACGACTTCAGCAGTTCCTCGAGCTCCAAGCGCACTTGGCGCACGATCTGCTGACTCTGCGAAACATCATCGCGCGCCTCATCGCCCGCGAGGCGCTGACGCGCACCGCCGATCGTGAAGCCCTGATCGTAGAGCAAGCTGCGAATCTGGCGGATGACCAACACGTCCTGACGTTGGTAGTAGCGACGATTGCCCCGCCGCTTGACTGGCTTGAGCTGGGGAAATTCCTGTTCCCAATAACGCAGTACGTGCGGCTTCACCAGGCACAGGTCGCTGACTTCACCGATGGTGAAATAGCGCTTGCCGGGTATCGTCGGCAGTTCCGCGTTATTACTTGGTTCCAGCATACGCTTCCACTCGTGCCTTCAGCTTCTGACCCGGGCGGAACGTGACGACACGACGCGCGCTGATGGGAATCTCTTCGCCCGTCTTCGGATTGCGACCCGGACGCTGGTTCTTGTCGCGCAGGTCAAAGTTACCGAAGCCGGACAACTTCACTTGCTCACCACTCGACAGCGCCAAGCGGACTTCCTCAAAGAAAAGGTCCACGAGCTCGCGCGCCTCACGCTTGTTGAGGCCCAGCTGATCAAACAGCGCCTCAGCCATTTCTGCTTTGGTCAGTGCCATCGTTGATTCCCGTTCCGAAGACGCTTCAGTCTCGGAAAGTGGCCTTCAAATCCCTTTCGAGACGCTCGCGAATGCCGTTCATCACGGCGTCCACGTCTGCGTCGGTAAGGGTCTTGTTTTTGTCTTGTAAAATCAAGCCCAAAGCCACGCTTTTTCGTCCATTTTCGACGCCTTTCCCTCGATAGACGTCAAAAACCCGGAATTCGCGCAGCCATTGCGTAAGTCCAACAGTAACAGATTCGCGCAACTGGTTGAAAGTCAGCGCTTCATCCACCACGACCGCGAGGTCGCGACGCACCGCCGGGAAGCGCGAGAGCTCGTGCGCCTTGGGCAGGGCCGCGGCCGCGAGCGCGTCCCCATCGAGTTCGAACAGGAACGGCGACGCGGGCAAATCCAACGCACGGGTCAGCTCCGGGTGCAACTCACCCAAATACCCGACCACTCGGCCGGCGCGCAGTACGCGCGCCGAGCGCCCTGGGTGCAAACAAGGCAAGCCGCCCGCTTCAAACGACCAATCGGTGCCGCCGTTGAGCGCAATCAGCGCTTCGACGTCGGCTTTCACGTCGTAAAAGTCCGCCGCCCGTGCGGTGACACCCCATTGCTCGGGATCGACGCTACCGGCGACCACGCCCGCAATGACGTTAATCTCTTTTAATTCATTGTCTTGCACGACAAACTTCGCGCCATGCTCGAAGAGCCGAACGCGGTCTTGCTGGCGTCGCACATTCTCCGAGAGCGCCTTAATCAGACCCGGCCAGAGCGAGACACGCATCTCCGCGAGATCCGCGGAGATCGGGTTGGCGAGCGCGAGCGCCGCCGCATCCGGATGCAAGCGCCGCTGCAGCGCTGGATCGACAAAGGTGTAATTGATCGCCTCGAAGTAACCGAGGTCGACGAGTGCCTGAGCGAAACGCAGGATCGGAATCCGCGTCTCCGTGACCGACGCCGGTCGTTGCGGCATCGGCGCATCGATCGCCGGGATCGCGTTGTAGCCGTAGACGCGCGCGACCTCTTCGACGAGATCGGCTTCTTGCGCGATGTCGAACCGCCAGCTGGGCGGTGTGACGACATGGCCCTCCGCCACCGTCTCGACCGTCATCCCCAACCCCTGCAGGATCGATGCGACGCGCTCGGCCGCAATCGGGACACCGATCAAACGTTCGATTTGGCGCGCGCGCAGCGGTATCGGCGCGCGCACCGGCAGCGCCGCTGCGGTCTCCTGTACCACGAGCGGACCCGGCGTGCCGCCGGCCATCTCTACCAAGAGTTGGGTCGCTCGCTCCATCGCGCGCACGATCCCCTCCGGATCCACGCCGCGCTCAAAGCGCTGCGAAGCGTCGGTGATCACGCCAAAGCGCCGCCCACGTCCGGCGACCGCATTCGGATGAAACCACGCCGCTTCCAAGAAGACGTCCGTCGTGTCGTCGGCAATGCCGCTTTTCTTGCCGCCCATCACGCCGGCCAGACCGACCGGCGCCACGTCGTCCGCAATCACGAGCATGTCGGTGGCGAGCGGGATCGTGGTGCCCTCGAGCAGCTCCAAGACCTCCCCCTCCCGGGCCCAGCGCACGTGCAAACAGCCCTCCAGGCGGCGCAGGTCATAGGCGTGCATGGGCTGCCCGAGCTCCAGCATGACGTAGTTCGTCACGTCGACGAGTGGGCCTAAGCTGCGTTGGCCGGCGCGGCGCAAACGCTCTTGCATCCACCACGGCGTCTGCGCCGCGGGGTTGAGTCCTTGAATGACCCGCCCGGCAAAGCGCGCGCACCCATCGGTGGCGGCGATCTGAACGGGAAATGCGGCCGCAGAGCCGGCGGGGACCGGATCGATCGTGGGCAGGCACACATCGCCGCCCGTCAGCACCGCAGCCTCACGGGCGATGCCGAGGACGGACAGCGCGTCGCCGCGATTGGGGGTGAAATTGATCTCGAGCACCGTGTCGTCGAGCGACAGCGCCGTGCGCACGTCGCTGCCGATCACGCACGACTCCGGCAACTCCAGAAGCCCCGAGTGTCCCTCACCCAAGCCGAGTTCGCGCGCGGAACACAGCATTCCGAACGACTCCACGCCACGCAGCTTGGCTTTCTTGATCGCGATGTCGTTGGGCAACTGAGCGCCAACCCGCGCGAACGGCACCTTGATGCCGGCGCGTGCGTTCGGAGCACCGCAGACGATCTGCAGACGCTCGCCGTCCACGCCTTCGACATCGCACACCCGTAGCTTGTCCGCTTCAGGGTGCTTCTCGGCGCTGTGGATATAACCGACGACGACGTTCGTAAACGGCGGTGCGGCGACCGAGCGCCCTTCGACCTCAAAGCCGGCCATGGTCAGGCCGTGCGCGAGCGCGTTCACGTCAGCCGGGAGACGCACCCATTCCGAGAGCCAGTCGAGACTCAGCTTCATTCCGGATCCCTCACCCTGTTAAGCGCGACCGAACTGTCCCAGGAACCGGAGGTCGTTCTCGAAGTAGAGCCGCAGGTCGTTGACGTCGTAGCGCAGCATCGAGAAGCGCTCGATACCCATTCCAAAGGCGTAGCCGGAGATCTTCTCCGGATCGATGCCGCAGTTCCGTAAGACGTTCGGGTGCACCACACCGCACCCGAGGACTTCGAGCCATCCGGTCTGCTTACAGACACGGCAGCCTCGGCCTTCGCAGAACGCGCACTGACAATCGACTTCGGCCGACGGTTCGGTGAACGGGAAGTACGAGGGCCGCAAGCGGATCTCGAGGTCTTTTTCAAAGAATTCGGAGACAAAGCCCTGCAGGATGGCTTTTAAATTCGCGAAGCTGACGTTCTCGTCGAGCACCAGGCCTTCGACCTGATGGAACATCGGCGTGTGCGTTTGATCGGAATCGCAGCGATAGACGCGCCCGGGGCTGATGATGCGCAGCGGGGGCGGATTCGCCAACATCGCGCGCACCTGCACCGGCGAGGTGTGCGTGCGCAACAGGCGTCCATCGCCAAAATAAAAGGTGTCGTGCATCGCGCGCGCCGGATGGTTGGCGGGGATGTTCAACGCTTCGAAATTATGGAAGTCGTCTTCGACTTCGGGGCCTTCCGCGACGACAAAGCCCGCGCGGCGGAAAATCTCTTCGATCCGCTGGCGCGTGCGGGTCACGGGATGCAACGCCCCGGGACGACGGCCACGACCGGGCAAAGTCACATCGATGGTGCCAGCGGCCAGTTCCGCCGCCACGGCCGCCGACTCGAGCGCCGCGTGGCGCGTGTCGATGGCATCGTTGAGCTGTTGCTTGGCGAGGTTGATGAGCGCACCGGCTTCGCGGCGCGCGTCGGGGGCCATTGACCCGAGCGCTTTGAGCTGCTCGGTGACCACCCCTTTCTTTCCCAACAACCGCACACGGATCTGATCAAGAGCGATCAGATCCGCGGCGGATTGGATCTCGGCTAGACCCGAGGTGACGAGACTACCGAGATCCACGGCGTTACGCCGCTGCGGCGGAGGCCGCCTTGACCTGCTCGACGATCGCGCCGAACGCGGCCGGTTCGTGCATGGCGATGTCTGCGAGCGCCTTACGGTCGATCGCAATACCCGCCATCTTGAGGCCATTGATGAGACGGCTGTAGCTCAGGCCGTGAGCGCGGGCAGCCGCGTTCAGACGCTGAATCCACAGAGCGCGGAAATCGCGCTTCTTACGCTTACGACCGACGTACGCGTACTGACCGGCCTTGATGACGGCCTGCTTGGCAACGCGGAACACCTTGCGGCGCGCGTTGTAGTAGCCCTTGGCCTTATTGAGAATCTTCTTATGACGGCGTCCGGCGATGACGCCACGTTTCACTCGTGCCATGGTTTATCTCCTGACGTTTTAGTGGTTCGGAAGCAGCTGCGTCACGCGACCGAGATCGGTCTCGTGCACCATCTTCCCGGAGCGAAGCTGGCGCTTACGCTTCGAGGGCTTCTTCGTCAGGATGTGACGCTTGTGGCTCTGGCCGCGCTTGAAGCCGTTCGCAGTCTTGCGAAAACGCTTCGCCGCAGCCCGGTTGGTCTTCAACTTGGGCATCGTGCAATCTCCATCACCGGTCGGTCCCCCGCCGGCACTTTTTGTTACCCCTTCACAGCCCGTTTAGGGCGCTGGGGGCGTTCCGGCACGCAGGTTCGCACCCGTCGCACCGGTCACTTGTGTCGCGGATGTCGCCATCCGCGTCTACAAACCGTAAACCTTACTTCTTCTTGGGCCCGAACATCATGACCATTTGGCGACCCTCCATCAGGGGGTTCTGCTCAATGGCCGCGTGCGCGGCGAGGTCTTGGCACAGGCGATCCAACAAGCGGCGACCCACTTCTTGGTGCGCCAACTCACGACCGCGGTACCGCAGCGTGACCTTGGCCTTATCGCCTTCCGTCAGGAAGCGGATGATGTTACGCAGTTTGATCTGGTAATCGTTTTCATCCGTTCCAGGTCGGAACTTGATTTCCTTGACCTGAATCTGCTTCTGCTTGCGCTTCGCGGCGTGGGCTTTCTTGTTCTGTTCGAACAAGAACTTGCCGAAGTCCATGACTCGGCACACCGGAGGCTCCGCCATCGGCGAAATCTCAACGAGGTCCAACGATTGCGAGGCTGCGAACTGCAGGGCTTCCGCCCGATTCAACACGCCGACCTGCGAACCATCGTCGCCGATAACCCGGACCAACGGCGCGAGAATTTCGTCGTTGCGCCGTATGCGCTTCGTAGTAGAGATAAATCAACCCTCCAAAGAATGACGGCCGCGGCCCGCGATATCGGACTGGATCAGCTCCAGCGCTTGTTCAAGCGTCATGGAACCGAGATCCTTGCCCGAGCGCGTGCGCACGGCCAACGTGCGGGACTCGGCTTCCCGGTCCCCTGCCACCAAGAGGAACGGAACCCGCCTCAAAGTGTGCTCGCGAATCTTAAAGCCGATCTTTTCGTTGCGCAAGTCGCTGTCGACCCGAACCCCCTGATTTTTCAAGAAATCAGCACATTCGGACACGAAACCGGCCTGACGGTCGGTGATGTTGAGCAAGACCGCTTGCGTCGGCGCAAGCCAGGTCGGGAATTTGCCGGCGTGGTGCTCGATCAGAATCGCGAGAAAACGCTCGAAGGATCCGAGGATCGCGCGGTGCAACATCACGGGGCGCTGGCGACTGTTGTCCTCTGCCACGTACTCCGCATCCAGCCGCTCCGGCAGCACGAAGTCCACCTGGAGCGTGCCGCACTGCCAGTCGCGACCGATCGCGTCCCGGAGCACGAATTCGAGCTTCGGACCGTAAAACGCGCCCTCGCCCGGGTTAAGCGTGTACTGCAAGCCCGCGGCTTCGACCGCGGCCTTGAGCGCGCCCTCTGCCTTGTCCCAGGTTTCGTCCGATCCGGCGCGTTTTTCCGGACGATCGGAGAACTTCACGGCCACATCGGTAAACCCAAAGTCAGCGTAGACCGACTGCAGCAAGCCGCAGAACGCCACGGTTTCCGCGTTGATCTGGTCTTCGGTGCAGAAGATGTGGGCGTCGTCTTGCGTGAACGCGCGTACGCGCATCAGGCCGTGCAACGCGCCAGACGGCTCGTTGCGGTGGCACGAGCCGAACTCCGCGATGCGCAGCGGGAGATCGCGGTAACTCTTCATGCCCTGCTTGTAGATGAGGACGTGACCGGGGCAGTTCATCGGCTTCACGGCGAGCATGCGATGCTCGGACTCGGCGATGAACATGTTCTCGCGGTAATTGTCCCAGTGGCCGGTCTTTTCCCAGAGCGTGCGATCCAGCAGCTGGGGGCTCTTCACCTCCACATAACCGGCCTGGTCGAGCCGCTTGCGCATGTAGGTTTCGACGTCGCGCCACAGGGTCCAACCCGGCGGGTGCCAGAACACACTGCCGACCGCCTCTTCTTGCTGGTGGAACAGGCCCAGTTCGCGGCCAATCCGGCGGTGATCGCGCTTCTCGGCTTCTTCAAGACGCGTCAGGTACTCCTTCAACTCCTGATCGTTGCGCCAGGCCGTGCCATAGACACGCTGCAGCATCTCGTTCTCGGAGTTGCCGCGCCAATAGGCGCCGGCGACCTTCATCAACTTGAACGCTTTGAGCTTGCCCGTCGACGGCACGTGCGGGCCGCGGCACAGGTCAAACCAGTCGCCCTGCCCGTACAGACTGATGTCCTGGTCCGCCGGAATGCTGGCGATGATCTCGGCCTTGTAGTGCTCGCCCATCCCCTTGAACAAGGTGACCGCCTCGTCGCGAGGCATGACGCGCCGCTCAACCTTGTGATCGGCCTTGGCGAGCTCTTTCATCTTGGCTTCGAACTTTTCCAGATCCTCGGGCGTGAACGGACGTTCGAAGGCAAAGTCGTAATAGAAGCCGTTATCGACCACCGGGCCGATCGTGACTTGGGCACTCGGGTAGATCGCCTGCACCGCTTGCGCGAGCAAATGAGCCGTCGAGTGGCGAATGACCTCTAAGGCGGCCGGGTCTTTATCGGTCACGATCGCGAGCGTGACGTCCCGATCCAATCGATACGAGGTATCGACCAACACCCCGTCCACGCGGCCGGCGATAGCGGCCTTGGCAAGACCGGCGCCGATGCTGGCTGCCACGTCGGCCACCGTTACGGCGGCGTCGAACGAACGTTGGCTGCCATCCGGCAGAGTAATCACGGGCATGGGTGCGGCCTCAACGAATAAAAACGCCCCAGTTTACCAAACTTATGGGATTCGCCGCCCGCGACCGCGATCACGTTCTCGCCGCCAACGGCGTCAGGGCGCAACCGAACGCGGCGACGGCGGGAGGTAGTACAAATCGATCGTCTGGCCGATCCGCTCGCGCACGGGATAAGCGTTCAACCAGGCGTAATGGCCCGGCGTATAAGCCCGAGCGAGCGCTGTGATCGCAATCCAGCCACTCACCCGCTCCTCGGAGTTCGTGAGCAGCCGGTACGGCGGCAAGTGCTCTCGCGTGAGGTCGGCCGTGCCGAGGTAACCGAGTGAAATCGACGGCACGTGCAACGCGGCCAGCCGCGCGGTCAGCCGCTTAAAGTCCTGCCCCCAATCGAGATCCGAATCGACGAGCACCTGTTCCGGGTGCGGCGCAAAGGGGTTGAAATACGCGAGGTAATCCGGCCACGTCCGCACGAGCGTGATCCCTTCACCCACCACCCCGGACACCAGAATCACCGCCGCAAGTACACCCCACACGCCACGCGCATGGACGCGCCGCCACAACGCCATCGCGGTCACCGCGGCGCCGACCGCCAAGAGCGGGTAGGTAATCAGTACGTGCCGGACGCCGATGTTGATGTGGCTGTAGCCGGACGCAAACCAGAGGATCCCGGCGCTCATAAGCGGTACGGTGAGCAACGTCGCGCGACGTTGCCGATACGCCTCACGCACGAGCCAGCCCAGCCCAAAGACACCGCCGAACAGCAACGGCCATTGCGTTTTGACCGACAACGCGAGCAGGTAAAACCACGGCCAGCCGCCCTGATGAAGGTCACCTAAGAGATACGACAGATGGCCGTTGTCGTTGTGGACAGTGATCGCCTGAAACGCGCCGAGATACCACTGAAAGGCCAGGGGCACGGGGACGTGCTCAAAGAAGTCATAGGCCGGCCAACGCAGCACGCCGCTCTTGTAGCCAAAGAGATAACCGATGGCCTGATTGAAATGGTGGATGTGATCGGTCAGATAGATCCAGCGCCCGCCGTAGGCGACGGTCAAAACACCGGCCATCACGAGCAGCGCACTCACGGAGCCGAGCCACCACGCCCGCGCCCCCACCGGTGCGCCGAGCGCCGGTTCCCGACGACGGTCCCACAGCGTCAACGCCAGCACGATCAAGCCCCCAATGCCGCCGTAGGGGATTGCGGACATTTTGACGCCGAGCGTCAGCCCGCCGGCCACCCCGAGGATCAACGCGTCCCGGTAGCGCCCGCGCTCCAGCCACACCCGAAAGGCGTACACCGCCCACAGGCAACTAGCCGCCGCGGCGATATCGATCGTCGCGAGCCCCGCGTGACCCAGGACGGTTGGGGTCGTGGCAACGATCGCAACGGCCACGAGCGATCCGGCAGGCCCGGTGACCGTTCGCGCCCACCCGTACGTCGCGGCCAATAACAGCAGCAGAAACGGCAAGGTACCGGCCCGCGCGAGCGCCAAAAAGCGATCGTAGTGACCCTCCCCGTAGAGGATCGCAATCCCCTCCGGCTTGCCGTCCGGCGGCGGCAGCCCTTGCGAGCGTGCGCCGGCGAGGTACGGCCCCAAGGCCATCAGGGCGCGCGCGATCGGGGGATGCTGGATGTCGTAGTCGTAATGACCGGTGTCGACCAACTGCAGGCCGGCCGCGAGGTGCTCCGGCTCATCCCAGGTGTGGCTGAAGGTCGACCACGTCGAGGCCACGAGCAGGCACGTCGCCATCGACAACCCGGCCAGCACGGCAAAGACGGCGAAGCGGCGGCGCAGAAATGAGGACATGAACCTCCCGACGGTTCGCCGCATCATAACGACGCGAAGATGAAGCGGGCCTTAAGTTTCTTTATGCTGCCGCCGATGGAAGCCTTTCTCGTCTCGGCTGGCATCGTCGCGTTGGCCGAAATCGGCGACAAGACTCAACTCCTCGCCTTCGTACTCGCCGCGCGCTATCGGCGACCGCTGCCGATCATCGTCGGCATCCTCGCCGCAACGCTCGTAAACCACGCCCTCGCCGGCCTCGTTGGCCGACTGGTGGTGCACGCGGTCGGACCCGTCGCACTGCGTTACGGGCTCGCCGTGTCCTTTCTCGCAATGGCCGTCTGGATCCTCGTGCCGGATCGACTCGACACCGACGAGCCCTTACCCACAAGCCGTTTTGGCCTCGTGGGCACCACGGTCGTCGCCTTCTTTCTGGCGGAAATGGGCGACAAGACGCAGATCGCCACGGTCGCCCTCGCCGCGCGCTACGCGTCCGTGGTGTGGGTAGTCGCCGGCACGACCGTCGGCATGCTGATCGCCAACGTGCCGGCCGTGCTGATCGGTGATCGTCTGGCCGGCCGCCTGCCGACCCGATGGATACACGGGATCGCCGCCGCCGTCTTTGCCGTACTCGGCGTCCTCGTCTGGCTGCGGCCGCCGATCGAACTCTGGCCGTAAGCGCCGCCTCCCACGAGAAGGCGGCGCGCCGAGACGGCTACACGTTTATTTCGCTGCGGGCGTCTCGTAGGTCACGTAGTACTTTCGATAGCCCTTCGTCGACCAATGTCCCTTCCAGCCTTTGGGGATCGCGACGCCCTCGCCGGCTTTGGCGGCGACGACCGACCCGTCGGCGGAGGTCAGCGTGATGGCGCCCTCGAGTATAAAAAAGAACTCGTCGTCCTCGTACGCGGCGATATCGGACTCGGAGGGACCGGCCTCGTACAGGCCCACCTCGAATCGGTGATCTTTGGACTTCATCATGATCACATCGGTGGCCGGACCGTCGGGACCGTCGACGGATTTCACGGCGTACTTGCCCGTGAACACAGGACCGGCCGCATCGGCCGCCGTGACCTTCACCGGCTTTTTGACCGCCATCACCGGCGCCGGCGCATCGGCCCACGCACTGACGCACAGCATTGACGCGACAACCCAGATTGACGAACGAACTCGCATAACGGCCTCTCCCCCGTAAAGACACAAACGGCGAGCGTGGCTACGCCGAACCAAGGTTGATCGTATCCGGTTCGCGCGCGCAGCGCCCACTTCGGGCACAGGCACCCAGGCGCGGACCTTTCGCGTGCGACAGTCCCGCAACGAACTGTTTCGCGTCTCGGGGTTGCGGCCCCGTACTCAGTCCAGTATTCTTCCGCGCCTCCCATAGGGGCGCGTAGCTCAGCGGTAGAGCACTTCCTTGACATGGAAGGGGTCACAGGTTCGATCCCTGTCGCGCCCACCAAAAATAACTATAATATCCGCGGTGTTACCGAAACCGCCCTAGCCAAACCCAATCTCCGTACGGAATTTTTACGGAAATTTAGCGGTCAAATTGGCGTGACTAGGCGCTCACTAGTCGTTAAGTCTGCATTTGGGATGCGTCCAATCCATCGCTGGCTACCAAACCGAATCCCAACCCTCGTGGTCAATAGGCGCTTCGACCGGCCTCACCCGTTACCCGTCACCGGATCGGCGTCCCAGGCCCTAGATGCGCGACTAGCCGCAAAGGTCAGGGCCGCATATGCCACTTATGAACCTCCGCCTTACCGACCTCTTGCACAGCCGAGCGTTCGGCTCGTGGATGGCTTACAGAACTCGTTACCTGAGGAAACTGCTCCGCGTCGCGACCGGCGAGGACGGTTCCTGAAGCGCCTAGACAGTCTAGAGACCGCCAGTTTTCCGATGAGTGATGATCAGATTCGCGCCGCAGCACGGCGAATCCTCAGCCATTGCCCTACTGGCACAAAGAAGCCTCTAGCCCTCGCCTGCGGCTTCAAGGGTGAATGGGCGCTTCTGTAATGCCCACAGCTATGACGCGCGATCAGTCTACGTCATGTCGAATGACGCCGGCGGTAATGAAATCTACGTGTACGCACGGACGGATTACGGCGCCCTCATCCCGCGTGGACGCGTGTCAACGGGCGGCCGGGGTAGCGGCGGCAAACTGGATCCGCTGATCTCTCAGGGATCGCTGAAGGTGACCGCGGATGGCCAGCGACTGCTGGCGGTGAACGCCGGGAGCGGCACGCTGTCGGTCTTCGAGATCGACGGCGCCGATCTTCGCTTGACGGATCAGGTCCCCACCGGCGGTGCGGAGCCCGTGGCGGTCGCGCAGCATGGCAACCTCGTGTACGTGCTGAACAACGCCGGAACCAGCAATGTCGTCGGCTTCAAGCTGGCGGGCGGTCACCTGAAGCGGATCGCCCATTCGCTGCAGTACCTCAGTGGCAACAACGTCACGGCGACGTCGATCCAGTTCTCGGTGGACGGACAGTCGCTGCTGGTCGTCGAGCACGGGCCGAACAAGATCGACGGATTCGGCGTGAATGCGGACGGCACCCTGACCACGCGGACCGCGAATGCGGCGTCGCCGGGTGTCTTCGCGCTCTCGGTTGCGCGCAACGGCACCGTCGTCTCCTCCGAGACGGGCCCCGGAACGGCCAACGGATCCACCGTGTCCTCCTTTCGAGTCGCGGTCGGTGGCGTCCTCGCGCCGGTCAGTGTCGCGGTACCCGCGCTCGCCGATGCGAACTGCTGGAATGCGATCACGCCGGACGGTCGATTCGTCTACACCTCAAACGCCGCATCGGGGTCCCTCTCCGGGTACGCCATCGGCGCCGACGGGTCGCTCACGCCGTTGCCGGGGACCGTCGTCGGGTTCAACCCTACCGGTTCCACGAACCTCGACATCACGATCAGCTCGGACGGCAAATTCGTCTACACGCTCAATTCGGCCACCGGATCGATCGGCGAGTTTGCGATCAATCCGTCGACCGGGGCGCTGACCGCGCTGGGCGTAACCGCGGGGCTGCCCGCGGCCGCCGGGCTGAATGGAATCGCCGCGAACTGAGGTCAAGGCGAGCGCTAGAGCAGAGCGCCATCGGATGCTCCGGCAGTCCCCAAATTCCGAACCGGTCGCGGCCGATCGCGTGGACCCTGCTGCCGGGCAGCTGGCCTGCCATCCGGATCATCGCGTTCCGATGCCATTGCCGGAACGGCCGTGGCTCACCGGCAGATGCTGGCACACGACGAACAAGCCCAGAGGTCATTCAGCCGGTGTAGGACGAGCGCCCGCGCTACTTACGCCAAACTATCAATTATTGGTCGTTTCCCTCAAAACCCCTACACAGCGACATCCACCGTGCCATCGAGCTACGTCATTGGTGAGCACTTCGAGTTGTTCATCAAAGAACAAATCCAAACCGGCCGCTACGCGACGGCGAGCGAAGTCATCCGCGACGGCTTGCGGACGCTCGAAGAGCGCGAGACAGTCCGCGCCCTGAAACTAGAGGCGCTGCGGACCGAGATTCAGCGCGGTTCGAGCAGCGGCCCCGGGATTCCTGCCAGCGAGGCCATTGAGGCGCTTCGGGCGCAGGTCAAACGCGTCATTGACGAGGGTACCGATGGCTCGCATGCGGTATGAACGTCGTCTTTTCGCCCGTCGCCTTAGCGGACCTGCTCGAAATCGACGCCTACATTGCTCGCGACAACCCAACCCGTGCATTGCGTTTTGTCGATGAATTAGAGACGAATTGCCAGCAACTGGGGCAAGCACCGGGCATCGGTGTGCAGCGGCCGGATTTGACCGAGGGGATCCGCGTGCGCGTACAGGGTCATTACCTTATTTTCTATCGCCAAGATCTCCACTGCGTACGTATCGAGCGGGTGCTGTGCAGTGCCCGGGACCTCACTCCAGACGATTTGAAACGCCGAGACGCCCGGTAGACGCCGCGCCCCTCGATATCGGGCCGCGCCCGCCGCGTTGCTGGCACCGCGCGACTGACGCGATGCCGTCGCGGATGCGCGAGCAAGCCTGCTCAGCCGCGCGGTGGTGTTGAAGGCTCAACCTTCGGAACCGTCTCCGGAGCCTTCTCTCGCTCCCTCTCCCCCTCCCGCCGTTCGGTGCGCTCAGGGGGCTTAGACGGTACGGACGGTGGGCCTGAGTGTGGAGGTGCCGCGTGCGCCGAATCACGCGCGGGTGACGGGGTGGCGGGCTGCGCTGGAGCGGGCCTCGGCACCGCCGCCGGCGGCCGCCCTGTCTCGTTCGAAGTGCGAGGCGGACCGTCCGGACGAAGTGGGTCCTCGCGTCGCGGGACACTCTCTGGCGGCGGGCGCGAGTCGTGCGACCGTTCGTCACGCAACATGTCGAGGAGCCTTTCGGGTGTGCTGCGGTCTTCCTCGCGCCGCTCGTCCTCCACGCCGGGCCTTCGCTCCTCGGGGCGAAAGTCATCGTGACGGCGTTCTTGCGGCGAGTATCGATCACGGTTGTCCTCCGGTCGGTACTCACGACGGCGATCCAAAACGCCGCGTGCCGACGGATCTTGTGGACGGTACCGATAGTGCTCCGACCTCAAGTCGTCGCGTTCGCCTCGGGACGGGTAGCGATCGCCCTGATAACGACGCTGGTAATCGGGCAGTGGCGCAAGGGGCGGTACATCGCGTCGATCGAAACGGTCCCACCCACGATGGGCATCGGCCCAGTCACGCCCCCAATACTCGTGCCAACGCGGCGCCCGATCACGGTCCCAAGCGTGAAAATACGGTGGCGGATCGGCGTAATAACGCACGGGAATACGCAAGATGAAGAGCGGCACATCAAAGGCATCGACGACCTCCCAAGGACCGTCGTACCAATCGCTCGCGAACCAGCGGTCGTGGTGATAAACCCAATAGAGCCCGTCGTAGAAGAAGTAATTGCGACCGAGGTCCGGTGCGTAATAGACGGGGTAACCCGGGATCGGTACCAGTTGCGGATAGGCGCCAATCGACAGGTGGATGCCTTCACCACGGGCTTCGACATCAACGACCGCTTGCGCGGACGCCACCCCGTTTCCGAACACAAAGAGTATGGCGACCGATGCCAGCCAACGGTTCAAGTGACGCATGTGGAATACTCCCGATCCATCGTTGAGTCAAAGACCCCACCGCCGCGATAGTCCACGGCGCGCACCCGATCCATCGGGGCGAGTGGAGTGTCAAACGAGGAACCGCTCTCCTGCCATACGCACTTGCAACATGTCTCTAGCGGTAACACTGCAATCGGTCTCGCGTACGACCCCTCACCAACGATCTAAAGGCTCGCGTGCCTCGAGCCGACGCGCAGATTGAAACTCAGTTCGCTGATCGGTCCTTCTTCCGACCATAGGCCGAAAAAGCGGGACTAAAACCCCCAGGCCTGTCTGGCAATGACCTAAAGTCGCTGCGGCTCGATTGGCCGACACAGCGGGGATTCGTTCGAAATCGGCAGGATCAATGGCTCAGCGGAGTCCAGGGCTGCCACCGAACAACCTCGCAGCTCAACCATTCGAGGTCGTCAAACGATCGGCGACGGTACGGCGCCCCCACGGAGGCTGAGCGAGCGCAGCGACACGCCGCAGTGCGGGCATTGGAATGCTGCGGGTCCCAGCGGCGTGACCACTCCCCGCCTCTATGCTCCGAGTCGCAACTGGGCTAGTGTCACGACCGTCTGACACTGCGTCGCCGGATGACCCATGACCCTATCGCTACGATTGGCTCGCCCGTTCGGGATCCTTCTCTGCCTTCTGGGACTCGCCCCGGCTGCGATCAGTGCACGCCCTATCGGTGAGATCTACGACAGCTACTGGCAGGACGTGCAGCGACTGAACCCCTCGCAGGCCATCCAACTGGGCAACCGAGCCGCCTTGAGTCAGTTCGATGATTCCCTCGATGAGCGTTGGCGCCGGGACATCGTGTCGACCTTGGGGCGCTACCGCACCGAACTCACGGCCGTCGATCCGTCGACCCTCTCGGCGGAAGACCGGCGCAGCGTCCAGATCCTCCGTCAAACCGTCGAAGAGCAACTCCGGTATTACGACGGTCCGCTGTTTGTAATGGCGCGCCGGCTGCCGACGGAACACTTTCAGGGTCCGCATCTCGTCTACGCACAGGATGCGGCCGGATCCGGCGCCGTGCCGTTCCATACGGTCGAAGACTACGATAGGGCGCTCCAGCGCGCGCAGGCGTTCGCACGCTGGTCGGACGAGGCGATCGTACGCCTTCGTGAGGGCGTGCGCTCCCACGTCGTACTGCCGCGCATGGTGGTCGAGCGGATGCTGCCGCAGCTGGCGGTGCACCTCGGCAAGCGACCCGAGGACACGGAATTTTGGCAACCGATCAAGTCGATGCCGGCCGACGTGAGCCCGGCAGACCGCGCGCGCCTTGAGCGCGCGTACCGCACCTCGATCGCAACCGTCGTGCAACCGGCCTACCAACGCCTGCACGACTATCTGGCACACGAGTACCTCCCCCATGCACGCGACTCGGTCGGATTGGGCGCGTTGCCGGGCGGACCGGCGCTCTACCAGCGGATGGTCCGGTTTCACACCACGACGGATTTAACGCCGGCGCAAATCCACGCCCTCGGCAAATCGGAAGTGGAGCGAATTTTGCGCGAATTCGACACGGTCCAGCGCACCGTTGGCTTCGTCGGCACGCGTGCCGAATTTCTCGCCCATGTGCGAGCCGACCCGACGCTGCGCTTCGCATCGCCGGATCAGGTGGTACCGGCCTACCAAGCGGCCACGGCACGGATCGTCGGGCACCTCCCCGAGCTCTTCGGCTACATCCCGACCACCCCGTACGAGATCCGGCCCTTGCCGCCCGAATCCTCCCAGACCTTCCAAGGCAACGGCGACTACGCCGCGCCGGCCGCCGACGGTTCACGCCCCGGGATCCTTTGGATGAACATCTATGCGAGCGGCGTCCAAGATCGGTTTAACGTGATGACCATCGCGTTGCACGAGGGACTGCCGGGCCACCACTTTCAAGCCTCGGTGGCACTCAATCAGACGGCTTTGCCGGCCTTCAGACGCTCCGGAAACTACACGGCCTACATCGAAGGTTGGGGGCTGTACGCGGAGTCGCTCGGCACAGAAATGGGGCTGTTCGACGACCCCTGGCAGTACTACGGGCACCTCAACTACGCGATTTTGCGCGCGAACCGCCTCGTCATCGATACCGGACTGCATGCCTACGGGTGGTCCGTCGAGGACGGCGTCCGCTGGATGACCGAGCACTCCTCAATGACGCCGGACCAAGCGCGCGCCGAGGTCGAGCGGTACGTGGCGTATCCCGGGCAAGCCTTGGCGTACAAGGTCGGGGAACTCAAAATTCGCGCGCTGCGCGACGCCGCCCAACACGCCCTCGGTTCCGATTTTGACGTGCGGGCGTTCCACAACCGCGTTCTGCGCGGCGGACCGGTGCCATTAACCGACCTAGAGGCCGACATCGACCACTGGATCGCCGAGGTCTCGGCCGGCCGATCGGCCCACTAACGCACGAGGACGGTCGGTCGACGTCTCACGGCCCGCCGGTGGCACCGCTTAGGTTCCCGTCGGCTGGCGTGCTGGGTCACAATAGGCCATGAAGACTCCGAAGGAACTGCAACCCCTCATCGAGGAAGGCATCGTCGACGAGGTGCTCCGCCAGCTCAAGAGCGGCAAGGAGGCCGCGGTCTACGTCGTCGCCTGTGGCGACGAGGTCCGCTGCGCAAAAGTGTACAAATCCGCTGAAAAGCGCGGCTTTCACAAACTCGCCCAATACCAAGAGGGACGCAAATCCCGCGGTAGCCGTGATGCCCGCGCCAAGCAACGGCGTGGCCGACACGGTCGGGAGGTCGAAGAAGCCGAGTGGAAGAACGCCGAGGTCGACGCGCTCTATCGCCTTGCGAACGCGGGCGTTCGGGTACCGACGCCCTACGGTGTGCATGACGGTGTGCTGTTGATGGAACTCGTTCGAGATGCCGATGGGCGCCCCGCGCCGCGCATCAACGAAGTCGAGATGAGTCCGGAGCAGGCGCTGGACTGGCATGGGTTCATGACTCGGCAAATCGTCCTCATGCTCTGCGCCGGCATCATTCACGGCGACTTATCGGAATACAATGTCCTCGTGGATGCCAACGGCCCGGTGATCATCGACCTGCCGCAAGCCGTCAACGCGGCCGGCAACAACAACGCCTATGCGATGTTTGAACGCGACGTGAACAATATGCGCGAGACGTTTGCGCGCTACGCCCCACAACTCGCCGAGACCCAGTACGCCAGAGAAATCTGGGCACTGTACGAGGCGAACACCCTGACACCGGACCGCCCGCTCACGGGACACTTCGACATTGAGGAGGCTCCGGCGGACGTCGCCGCGGTACTCGCCACGATTGAAGACGAGCGCTGGGCGGCGGAAGCACGGGCGTTGGCGCGGCTACAGAACGAGCCATGAGAGCGTCGACGCAAAGCGCTGCCTTGAGCGGCACGATCGGGATCCGCCCTAGTCTCGCCGTTAGGGTGCTCGAACCTATCCTGACCGATCCGAGACGCGCCGGATCGTGCCGCGTGCCATGACGCGCCGCCTGCCTCCCCTGAACGCCGTGCGCGCCTTTGAGGCCGCTGCCCGCCTCGGCAGCATGTCGCTCGCCGCCGCAGAACTCTGCGTGACGGCAGGCGCCATCTCCCAACAAATTGCCAAGCTGGAAGATTATTACGGTCGGCAGCTGTTCATCCGCCGTCACCATCAGTTGCTACTGACCGACACCGGTCAAACGGTGTACTCGGCCTGCGTCGAATTGATGAATGAGTTGGCCGCCCTGACCGAACAGATCGTGGGCGGCACGGGTCCCGCCCATCTCGTGATCAGTGTGCTACCGTCTGTGGGTACGCGTTGGCTCAGCCACCAACTGCCGGATTTTCTCCGCCAAGCGCCCCATGTACGCATTGACCTGCGGCTCGAGGAGGACCCCGTCGACTTCCTGCGCAATCGGATCGACGTGCGCCTCTCGTATGGCGAGCACCTGTATCCCGAATTGACGACCACGCCGTTCGCCCAGGACCGGGTGACGCCGATGTGCGCCCCGACCTGGATGCACAGCGGACGCGTCCGCACCGGCGAGCCCCTGTCGCTACCGGACGAGGACCTGATCCACGTGCAATGGCGGACCGGATTCTCGGCCTATCCCACGTGGGAGTCGTGGTTCAGCGCCGCAGGAGAGCCGCGCACGGTGCAGGCCGATCGGGGTCATCGCTGCGACAGCGCCAGTGTCGCGATCGAACTCGCGGCCGCCGGCGCCGGGATCGTACTCGGCCAATTTTTGCTCGCGGATGAAGCGCTTAAATCGGGCAGGCTCGTCACCCCCTTCGACGTCGCCCCCCGACTCTCCTTCCAGTACTGCGCCGTCCAAACCCCGGCCGGCGTACGTAATCCGGCGGCCCGTCTCTTCGTCGACTGGCTGTTGGCGCGCACCGAGCAATTTTAGTTTTTCTGTAGGCCCACGCGCCTTTACTGACTGTCGATCCGAACGCCCGGTGCTAGTCTCGACGGGAGCCATCGGGGGGACTTCATGCACGAGATACTCGACCTGACGCGTTATCCGATCGACCAACCGGCATTAACCGAGGCCTTGGTCGAGCACTGCCGCCGAGAACTGGCCCGAGATGGGATGTTTAATCTGCCGGGCTTTGTGCGCCCGGCCGCCGTGCAGGCGATGGTGGATCATGTCGCCCCGTTGGCGGCCACAGACTCCTACACGCATCAACGCGAGCACAACGTCTATTTTCTGCGCTCGGTGCCCGAGTTAGCGCCCGATCACCCCGCCCTGACGCGTTTTCAAACCATCAATCACACGGTCTGCGGCGATCAACTCCGCGACAATCTCGTGACGCGTATTTACGAGTGGGAACCGTTGCAGCGCTTCATCGCGGCGGTCATTGGTATCGACCACCTCTATCCCATGGACGATGCCATCGCCCGCCTCAACGTCATGGAATATCGTCCCGGCGAGGCCCTCAATTGGCATTTTGACCGCTCGCGCTACACCACGACGCTGCTCCTGCGCGCGGCAGAACACGGCGGCGAATTCGAGTACCGGACGGACTTGCGCTCCGACACCGACCCCAATTACGAGGGGGTGGGTCGCTTTCTGACCGGCGCGGATCCCGAGTGCCACATCAATCCACTGGAAGCGGGCACCCTGAATGTCTTCGCCGGAAAGAACACTCTGCACCGGGTGTCCACCGTGCAGGGCTCGCAATCCCGACTCGTCGGGGTCTTTTCGTATTACGATCGACCGAATGTCACGTTCAGCGACGAAGAACGCATCGGATTTTACGGACGATCGACGCCCCGGCACTGACGGGGCGCGGCGAACCGAGCCGAGACTCGGCCATGATTCAGCACAGGGGAAATTGAGATGAGCCAGAATAAGACGTTAGCCACAGCCATCGCGTTGGCCTTGGCCGCACCCGCCATCACGACCGTTGCCCACGCCGCTGACGAGAGCGCGACGAGCATCGGCGAAATCATCGTCACCGCGCAGCGTCGCTCGGAAAACCTCCAGTCCGTCCCCATCTCGATACAGGCACTGACCGGCGATGCGCTGGCGCAGTTGAATGCCACGACCTTTGATGACTACATCAAGTTTCTGCCGAACGTGACCACGGCGTCCTACGGGCCCGGTCAGGGCGAGATCTACATGCGCGGCCTGAGTCTCGGTACGCAGGGCCCGCAGGGCAACGGCGTCACCGGCAACTTCCCGAACGTCGCCGTGTATGTCGACGAGCAGTCCTCGATGCTGCCGAGCCACAACCTTGACGTGTACGCCGTCGACCTCGAACGGATCGAGGTCCTTGAAGGGCCGCAGGGCACCCTCTTCGGCGGCGGCGCACAGGCGGGCGTGGTGCGTTACATCACGCAGAAGCCCAAATTGGGTGTAACCGAAGGGGCGATGAACGCCTCATACGGCACAACCGCGCACGGCGACCCGAACACCGCCATCGACGGCATGCTGAACCTGCCGCTGATCCCGGACACGCTCGCCGTTCGAGCCGTCTTGTACAACGACACCCGCGGCGGTTACATCAATAACGTGCCGAGCACCTTCACCCGCAGCAATTCCGATGTGGGCATCAGCTATGCCGGCGGCTCGGTGCCGGCGAACAGCCCGGTCATCAATAACTATGCGTTGGCGCGTAACGCGATCAACCCCGTCACCTATCAGGGCGGACGCTTGCAAGCGCTCTGGAAGGTCAATGCCGATTGGGATGTGTTGCTCTCGCAGAGCTACCAAACGACCGACGCGCAGGGCGTGTTCTACCAAATGCCCACGGGCTCGGACGGTCAAAAACTGCCGGATCTGTCGGTGACCTTGTTCAATCCCTCGGACGCCCGGGATCGGTTCTCCGACACGTCCTTGACCGTCACCGGCAAGGTCGGTGACTTGAAGCTCGTGTATGCCGCGGGCTATCTGGATCGCAATATCGAGCAATACCAGGACTACACCAACTACTCGCGCGGCTACTTTGCCGATTATTACCAGTGTTACGGCGCGTCGGTCACCGGCACACCCACCTGCTATTCGCCGAGTGCAAGTTGGTCAGACCACGAACGCTCCACCCACCAGAGCCACGAACTGCGACTCTCGACCCCGGATGACCGGCGTATTCGTGCCATCGGCGGCGTGTTCTGGGAAGACTTCAAGGTATACGAGCAGACCAACTGGATGTATCGAACCCTACCGGCCTGCACGGACGCGAACAACGTCGGCTGTTTGTCGAATATCGCCCCGGCCGCAGGATCCACCGTCGGCGATCCGTCCGTACGCAATTCCAATGTGTCGTACTTGATCGATGCCGTGCGCGGTTACCAGCAATACGCGTTTTACCTGTCCACCGACGTCGATCTGATTCCGAACGTCCTCACGGCCACGGTCGGCACCCGGTATTACCATTTCAGCAACTCTGAAAAAGGCGCCTACGGCGGCGGCTTCGGTTGCTTCGAAGCGGGCTCCGCCCCCTGCACCGCCGGCGGCGCGAGCATCGACGCGGAGCATCTGGAACAGACCTATTCGGGCTTCCGCAGTCGCGCCAACGTGACGTGGAAAGTGACGCCGGACGCGATGGTGTACTACACCTGGTCGCAGGGCTACCGGCCGGGCGGCTTCAATCGGACGAGCAACGGGCCGTTCATCGCTGACTTGAATGGCGTCAATCAATACTCGACCCCGAAGGGTTACGCGCCGGACCAGTTGGTCAACAATGAGATCGGCTGGAAAACCGAGTGGCTGAACCACCGCTTCCTCTTCAACGGTGCGATCTACCGTGAGCAGTGGAGCAACGTCCAATTCCCGGTCTTCAACCCCGCATACACCGGCTCGCAGGCCTTCGTGACCAACGGCCCGGACTACCAGGTCAAAGGACTCGAGGTGCAGTTCATCGCCCGCTTGGGCGCAGGACTCTCGGTGCAGGCCGGCGCCTCCTGGAACAGTTCCGAGCAGACCAATGCGCCGGTCCTGATCGCCAACAACCCCGACAGCGCCAATTTTGGAAAGCCGGTGTACCAAGTCGTGAACGGGGTCGCGACCGCCATCCCCAACATTTACGGTGCCTCGGGCAGTCCCTTGGCGATGTCGCCCCCGTTCCAAGGCAATATCCACCTACGTTACGAGTGGCAGGCCGGGGATTACGCGGCGTTCGCGCAAGCCGGGGCGGTCACCACCGCACACTCCTACAACGTGGTCGGCAGCGCACCGTCGATTGCACCCTCGGTGTACCCGACGCAGTCGTTTGACCAACCCGGTTACACGACCTTCGACGCGTCCTTCGGCGTGAGCCGCGACGCGTGGACGGCGCAGCTGTATGCGCAGAACCTGACGGATACCCGCGGAAAAGTCTTCTTGAGTGACTCGCAAGCGCTCGAGACCCAGACCGTGACGCGCCCGCGCGTCATCGGGGTCAAGTTCGGCTACAAGTTCTCGGGTCGTTAATCGATCTAAGCCCGCGGCACGATCCCGTGCCGCGGGCCTGATCGATCGTGGGCCCAGCGACCCGTTAGGCGGTCGTGGGGGCTGAGATCGGCTGCGAGGTGTCCACCCACAGCCACCCCAACGCGGCGATGACGGCGCAGACGAATCCGATCACAAACGCGGCCGTCCAATGCCCCGTTCCGGACAAGTACGCGACGATCGGAATCCCGATCCATCCGCCCATGTTGCCGCCGGTGTTCAGCACCCCGGTGGCTGCCATCGAATCGGCTTGCGCGATGCGCATGGTCCCCGCCCAGTAAGCGGCTTCGTTCACTTCGACAGTGGCATAAGCCAGGGTGAGAGCCGCCACCGCGACATAGGGGCTCCCGGCAAACGTCGACACCAATAAGAACACCCCCGCCAACGGCAAGGCGATCAGCGGCACCAGTCGGAAACCCCACTTGACGCCGATGCGCAGCGACAACGCGTCAATCAGCGTTCCACCCGTCGCCGCGCCGAGCGCCGCGCCGATCGGTGGCAGGCTGGCTAACAAGCCGCCTTCCAGCAAGGCGAAGTGGCGCTCTTGAATCAGATACAGAAACGACCAGCTGGACAGCAGGTAGAAGACGTAATTCATGCACACGTAGGAGAACGTGGCGACCGCGATGCTGCGGTTGGCCAAGATCCGCCGGATACGCGCCATGCTGATGTCGTGATTGGGCAGCGCGACCGGCGTCGCCGCCAGTTCCGCCAATTCTGCCGTTGAGACGCTGGGATGTTCTAACGGCGTATCTCGGCCGTACCAGAGCCAGACCGCGACGAGCAGCAACGGTGGGAATGCCGCCCAAATCAACGCCGGCTGCCAGCCGAGACTCGTGATCAGAATCACCAGTACGGGCGGCGCCAGGGCGGCGCCCACCTGCATCCCGAAGGTGTGTAAGCCCTGTGCCAGCGCCCACCGCCCCGCCGGCAACCACGCTTCCATGAGCCCTGCACACACCGGCATGAACGGGGCATGGGCGATGCCCAACACCAATTGCGTCAACAGCAACGCCACAAACAGCGCCGTGCCGTGAAACGCGTACGGCGTTAACGGCGCGGCCAGTGATGCTGCGACCGCCAACAGCAGTAGCCAGGTCAACGCGCGACGGCCGCCGATGCGTTGTCCGACGATGCCACCGGGGAACTGCAAGAGCCCGTAGGCCAACACGAACGCCCACTGCAGCCAGCCGATTTGCATCTGCGTGAGCGAGAGCTCCGGCATGATGCGTTCGGCCGCCACCGAAATCGCGCGCTGCTGGAAGTAGACGACACCGGCAGCGCCCACCAGCATCGAGAAAATGCGCCAGCGGACTCGGATTCCGTGAATGTTCGGCGATCGCAACGGGTGATCTTCCTTCTCGGGTGGGACTAACCGGCGGGGGGTGCCCCGCCCTCCGCCATGCGCCGTTCCTTGTACTCGGTCAACGCCTCGAGCACGGCCGGATCGATCGCTGGGGCGACAAACGCCCCTAACATCTCACCACAGATTCGGCCGGCGCGCTCTGTCGCCGACTGTGCCCCGTCACCGAGCCACGTGCCGTGATTGCGCCAATCCGAGACGAACGGGGCATAGAAGGCGTCGCGATAGCGGGCCATCGTGTGTTGGGTACCAAAGAAATGGCCACCCGGACCGGCTTCGCGCACCGCATCCGATCCGAAGTCGTCGTCGGTGGCACCGACAGGCATGAGCACTTCGGCGAGCATCTGCAGCTGTTCAATGTCGAGAATGAATTTCTCGAAACTGGACGACAGCCCGCCTTCGAGCCACCCCGCGCCGTGCAGCACAAAGTTGGCACCACCCACGAGCGCACCCCACAAGCTCATTTGGCTCTCGTAGGCGGCCTGTGCGTCCGGAAGGTTCGACGCGGTCGCGCCCGACGAGCGCCAGGGCAAGCCGACGAAGCGCGCCATCTGGCCGGCACCCACCTGAGCGTGGACGTATTCGGGAGTGCCAAACGCGGGCGATCCCGAGCGCAAATCGACGTTCGACGTGAAACTGCCGTACACCACCGGCGCGCCCGGGCGCGTCAGCTGCGCGAGCACCAAGCCCCCCATCGTCTCGGCGTGCGCCAGCATCAACGCCCCGGCGATGGTCACCGGCGCCATGGCGCCCGCCAGCGTGAACGGGGTGATCATCTGCACCTGACCGGCCGCCGCAAAGTCCATGATGCCGTCGGCCATCGGTGCATCGAGCACGCGTGGCGAATTGGTGTTGATGATCGTGTAGGTGCACGGCGTGTGCTGGAACTCCTCCACCGTCAATCCGTTCGCAATGCGGATTTGTTCGAAGCAATCCGCGACCTGCGCACTGCCCCGGCAATAGGTGTGAGGGATCTTGTCCGAGAGCGTCAGTTGCGCGTGCAGCATCTCCAACTGCCGGACATCGACCGGAATGTCCTGCGGCTCGGCAAAGGCACCGAGCAAGTGCATGACATCGAAGGTCTGGCAAAGCCGGATCCCATCGGCATAGTCCTGCAGTCGACCGGGGCGCCGGCTGCCATCCGGAAGCGCCACATTCGGAGGCCCGGATACGGGCCCGAAGGTCAGCGCGCGTTCGTCGAGCAGGACGTGCCGCTCGGGATTGCGCGCGTGCAGACGGATGGACCGCGGTGCCGATGCAATAGCTGTCGCGACCAGCGCACGGTCAATCTGGACCATCTGAGACCCGTCGTCCACGCGGCACCCGGCCGCCCGAAAACGCTCGCGCGCCCGCGCCGAGAGCACTTTCAGGCCATCGTTCTCCAACAGGACGAGCGCCGCGTGGTGCAACGCCTCGATCCGGTCCTGGCTGAAAATCTGCCAGGGTTCGTAGGGACGCCGCAGCGTTCGATAGCGAACGCTACGGGCCGGCGCGGCCACGTCCACCGACGAACGGCGACGGGGTCTCGGCTTGTCGGTCGTGATGTCGTTCATGACAGGACGATCACATGCGCATCCGCAGACCCTTCGGATCGAACGGCGGATCCACAAGGATGCTCGCCGGTCGGCGGTCGCCCAGAATCTCGATTTCAAAGGCACCGCTCGCGACGTCGTTCGCCAGTGCCTTCGGGACGTAGCCTTGCGCCAGTGACAAATCGACACAGTGACCGTAGCCGCCGGAGGTCACCCAGCCGACCACCTGACCGTTGTGCCAAATCGGCTCATCGCCGAGCACATCCGCATCCAACGCATCGACCGCGAAACTCACGCGCCGCAAGGTGCCGCCGTTGGCCTTCTCGAGGGCCGCCGCATCGCGGCCGATAAAGTCGCCCTTGGTCAAATCGACGAAGCGATCCATACCCGCCTCGTACGCCCCGTAAATCGGACGCAACTCGCGATACCAGGTTGGGAAGTTCTTCTCCAACCGCAGCGCCAGCAACGCACGCATACCGAAGTGCACCAAGCCGAGGTCCGCACCGGCCGCGCAAATCGCGTCGTAGAGACGGCGCTGGTACTCCGGCGCCACCCAGATTTCGTAGCCAAGATCGCCGGAATAGGTCACGCGATTGACCATGGCCGGGCAATTGCCAATATCCATGGATCGATGATCCATGAAGCGGAAGGCATCGCCGGACACGTCTTCGTCCGTCAGACGGGCCAGCAGCTCACGCGACTTCGGTCCGGCGATCGACAAGCCGACGAGGCCCATGTCGTAGCGGCGGATGGCGACAGAGCCGTCCTTCGGCAAGTGCGCTTCAAACCAACGCATGTGATAGATCTGCGCCTGCGAGGAGCCCCACATGATGTAGCGCTCCGGCGCTGCGCAGGCGATCGTGAAGTCGCCGATGAGCTTGCCGGCCGGATTGAGCATCGGCGTGAGCGCGATACGCCCCACTTTGGGCATCCGGTTGGTCATGAGGCGCGACAGGAAGGCCTCCGCTCCCGCACCGGTGATCTCGTATTTCGCGAAGTTCGCAATTTCCGTCACACCGACGGCGGAACGCACGCCCAGACACTCGGCTTTGACGTGTTCGAAGTCATTGGAACGGTGGAACGAGACGATGTCGCGCGGCTCGACGCCCGTCGGCGCGTACCACAACGGGGTCTCGAGTCCCCAGCTGTCGCCCATGACCGCGCCACGCGAGCGCAGGATGTCGTACAAGGCCGTGGTCTGCTGCGGGCGCGCGGCCGGCAACTCCTCGTTCGGGAAACGGATCGAGAAGCGGCGCGAGTAGTTCTCGCGCACCTTCACGTTGGTGTACGAGCGCGTGGCCCATTCGCCGTAGCGGGCAACGTCCATCGCCCACACGTCGAAGCCCGGATCGCCGTTGACCATCCATTGCGACAGGGCAAGACCCACGCCGCCGCCCTGACTGAAGCCGGCCATCACGGCGCACGCGCACCAGAAGCCCGGCAATCCCTGCACAGGGCCGACCAGCGGATTGCCGTCCGGCGAGAACGTGAACGGGCCGTTGATCACCCGCTTGATGCCGGCCTTCGCCATGGCTGGGAAGTGCGCGTAACCGATTTCGAGCGACGGCGCGATGCGCTCGAGATCCGGCTCGAGCAACTGCGCACCGAAGTCCCACGGCGTCGTCTTCGGCTGCCACGGGCGGCAATCCTGCTCGTAGGTACCCAAGACCAAGCCGTTGCGCTCTTGACGCATGTAAATCTCGGCCTTGAAGTCGATCGCATGCGGCAACTCGTGGCCGAACTCGCGATTGAAGTCGACGACTTCCTGGATCTCGTCCGTGACGAGGTACATGTGCTCCATGGCGAGCACCGGCAATTCGAGTCCGACCATGCGGCCGACTTCGCGGGCCCACAAGCCACCGGCGTTGACGACGTGCTCGGTCCGGATCGTGCCCATCGTCGTCACCACGTCCCACGTCCCTTCCGGACGTCGCTGGATGTCGGTCACGCGCGTCTGCTGATAGATCTCCGCACCGCCGATCTTCGCCGCCTTGGCGTACGCGTGCGTCGTGCCGGACGGGTCGAGATTGCCGTCCGCGGCGTCGAGCATCGCACCGACGAAATACTTCTCTTCGATCAGCGGCAGCAACTTCTTGGCTTCCGACGGGGTGAGCAACTCCGTCTCCAAACCCAAGTAGCGCGCACGGGCGTGGGCCATCTTGAGCCATTCCATGCGCTCCGGCGTGTCCGCCAACAGCAAACCGCCTGAGCGGTGTAAGCCGCACGATTGCCCGGAGATGCGCTCCAACTCGTCGTACAGGCCAATGGTGTAGCCCTGCAGCTTCGCGACATTGGGATCGCCGTTCAGCGTGTGGAATCCGCCCGCGGCGTGCCACGTTGAGCCGGCCGTGAGTTGTTCACGCTCCACCAGCACCACGTCCTTCCAGCCTGCTTTGGTCAGGTGGTAGAGCACGCTACAGCCCACTACGCCACCACCAATCACCACTACTCGTGCATGCGTCTTCATAGATAAATCCTGTGCGTCGATGTCATGTCGGCCCGCGGCATCGCCGCACGCCGTCGTTCGTTTGGTCTTACGCCCAGCGTTGCGCGGCGTCTGTCAAAGCCTCCCACACCGTGAGCGCATAGGTGCGCAGCGCGATGTAGCCGTAATCGTCAGGGCCATTGCGTTCCAGCAAACCGCCGACGTGATGGATCCCCGTCTGGGCAAACGCCCCCTCGACGAACACCGTCGGGTGCAGATCGATCGTCACGCACTGCGACAGCACGTCCCGCGCCGCCGACCCGGTGATACGGATCGCAACGCGCGAACCGGTCAGGTCCGTCCAGCCGGCGGCGTCCTCCGGCAACGCCGACAGGAGTGACGCTACCTGAGCGTCAGCAACGTCGCGCAGCAGGTACTGATCCTGCGCGATACGGTACACCCGCCCTCCTGCGGCCGGCGCAACGGTCCGGGCCGACGTGGGCAGTTCCCCACCGACGCTGCGTTGCCAGGCGGCCGCGACCGCGTCGTGGCCACCGGGATAGACGCCTAGCTGGATCCAGCGGCTGGACGGATCCTCCGCGATGCGCAGCACGGACGCCCCAGCGCGGGCCACGAACTCGCGTTGTGACGCCAGGGCGGATCGACAGTTATGCATGGAGTCGCTCTCCGGCCGGATCGATAAACATCGGCGACACGATGCGGGCTTTGACCTGCTCACCGCGCAACGGATAGGCGCAGACGACCACCTCGCCGACGTGCGCCAAGCCGCCTTGATAAAGACCGAGCGCAATCAGGCGCTCGTGCACCGTCGACCACGTGACCGACGTGATGTAGCCACGGCCGTGACCGACCATGGGCTCGCCGTCCGCGAATAAGATGGCACCGCCGCGCAAGGTACCGCTCGGCTCAAGCAACTCAAGGCCCACCAAGCTCCAACGATCCGCGGCGACCAACTCCGATCGCTGGCTGAGTTCGCGTCCCACGTACGCCTTGGTCCGCGAGGCCATCTTCCCGAGACCGAGATCGGCGAGCGTGTTGCGGTGATCCAATTCAATACCCGCCACGTGGCCCTTCTCGATGCGCAGCGACGCCAAGGCTTCGAGCCCATAGGGACGGATGCCTACCGGCGCACCGACGTCGAGCAAATGGGTCCACATCGCGATGCCGTGATCGGCCGGTACGTACACCTCGTAAGCCAATTCGCCGGAGAAGCTGAGACGCGCCACCCGGAACGGGTGTCCGTTCCACTCGGCTTCGAGAACGCCCATGTGCGGCAAGGCGCCACCCGAGACGTCGAGCTGCGGCAAAGCCTGCGCCAGCACCTCGCGCGATTTCGGCCCGGCGATGGACATGGCGGCCCACCGATCGGTGACCGACACCACCTGCACCCGCAGGTCCGGCCACGCCGTCTGCAGCAGGAACTCCAGCCACGACATCACCTCGCCGGCCTGCGCCGTCGTCGTCGTCATGAAGTACCGGTGCGTGCCAAAGCGCGCGGTGGTGCCGTCGTCCAAGACCGTGCCATCGTCGTTGAGCATCACGCCGTAGCGGGCTTTACCGACGGCCAACGACGAAAAGCCGTTGACGTAGACGCGATCGAGGAAGAGACCGACATCCGGGCCCGTCAACTCAATCTTGCCGAGCGACGACACGTCCGAGAGTCCCACCGCCGATCGCACGAGCCGCATCTCATTGACGTACGCACTCGCAACGTCGGCACCGGCCCAACGGTAATACCACGGTCGCAACCATGGCCCGGCCTCGATGAACGTGGCGCCATTCTCCTGATGCCAGTCGTGCATCGGTGTGCGCGGGGTCGGCCTAAAGTGCAGGCCCACGGCACGACCGGCCAACGCCCCGACGGTTACCGGCGTGTACGGGGGACGATGGGTTGTGGTGCCGAGCGAGCCCACGTCTTTCGCACGGCGTTCGGCGAGCAGTTGCAACCCGTTGTGGTGGCTGTTCTTGCCTTGATCGGTGGCCATGCCAAGCGCGGTGTAGCGTTTCAAGTGCTCGGGTGACTCAAAGCCGTCTTCGAGCGACAGATCGATGTCGGCCACGGTGACGTCGCTTTGGAAGTCCACAAACGCCTTACCCTGCACCGACGGCGCTCTCGGCACGCCCGCAGCCATCAACGGCACGTCCGCCCAATGGGCGTCCGCCGCAACACCCACCGCACCGTCGTAGCCACAATCACGCGCGGCGCGCTCGCCGGCCGTGTGACCCTCCGCGAGCGGGTTACGGACGATCCCGCGGGCGGCCCCGACGACCTGCTGATTCGCAGGCAACGGCCCCGGCACGTGCACCCTCAAGGCCGGGTCGTAGACCGCCTTCACGCCCGTGTGCGTGGTGAGTTGCACGGTGGGCGTCCATCCGCCGGACATCGCGACGAGATCGCACGCGAAGTACTCCGTCCGATGGTCTGCCAACGCGACAACGGTCACTCCGCGTACCGCGCGCGAGCCGTGCGCCGTGACGGGCACGGCGCCAAGACGCACCGTCACCGATCGCTTAGCGGCGCGTGCAAGCAGGTCGTCCGAGACGCGATCACGCGCGTCCACCACCGTCACGGCGGCACCCGCCTCCGCCAGATCCAACGCGGTGTCCCAGGCCGAATCGTGCTGCGAGAGCACGACCACGCGTTCGCCGAGGCGCAGGGCGAATCGGTGCAGATACTCCCGCACCGCGCCGGCCAGCAGGATGCCCGGTAGATCGTTATTGCCGAAGACGAGTGGCTGCTCTAACGCGCCGGTCGCGTAGATGATCTGCTGCGCCCGCACCACGTGCAGCGTTTCACGCGCGTATGGCGGCTCCGCCGAACCACCGAACGCTCCCGGTATGCGGGAGACGAGTCCCACGGTCTGACCGTCGTATACGCCAAAGGCAGTGGTCCTCGTCAAGAGTTCTACCGTGGGCAATACCGCCAATTGCTCGAGTAGCCCGAAGCCACAACGATCGTCGGCGGAGCCCACGGCACCGTGCAACAAGCTGCCACCGACCAGCGCCTCCTGCTCCACCAAAAGAACACGACTGCCGGCGCGCCCCGCGGCCAACGCGGCAGCCATGCCAGCCGGACCGGCGCCGATGATCAACACGTCGGTATGGCGATGTTCGGTCTCGTAGCGAGACGGGTCTGGTCGGTGCGTGGCTTTGCCCAATCCGGCCGTCCGACGGATCCAACGTTCATAGAACATCCACGCGCCGCGCGTGGGACCCATAAAAGTCTTGTAGTAGAACCCGGCCGAGATCAGCGGTGAGAAGAGCCCGAGCAGGCTCCCCACATCCCGCTCGACACTCGGCCAACCGTTCTGCCGTTCGCAGACGAGCCCCTCAAAGAGATCGACGAGGGTCGCCGGAAGATTGGGGGTGCGCCGATCGCCGGCGCCCACCGTCAGGAGCGCGTTCGGCTCTTGCGCACTGGCCGCCAACACGCCGCGCGGTCGATGGTATTTGAAGCTGCGCCCAACGATCCGCACGTCGTTCGCGAGGAGCGCCGAGGCCAGCGTGTCCCCCTGGAATCCGCTGAGGGTACGGCCCTCTAGCTGAAAGCGTACGGGGGTTGCGCGATCGATGCGGCCGCCACTCGCCAGTCTACGGACGGTCATGACGCTGCCCCTTCGCGAGCGAGCCAAGCACGCCCCACCGTATTCGTCGCAGTATCGCGCTCCAAGACCAACCACTGCCGACACCCTTGCACGTGCTGCCAGTATTCGCGGTGCGCGCCTTTGGGATTGTCAAAGAGAAACACATGGTCGTGCCACGCGCGGACGTCGTCGGTGCCGTGCGTCGGCCGCACCTTGGTGGCGTCGCCGGCGTAGCGGAATTCGGTGTAGTCACGCACACCGCAATGAGGACAAGGAATACGAAGCATGGGCTTACTGCTTATAGGTCCAGAGGCCAAGACCGTATTCGTCGTGGCCATTGCCGCGTTCGAATCGGTCCACTCCCAAATGCCGAATCAGAGGGTGTTCCTCGTCATGAGCAATCGTATGTGCCAAACACCAGCCGGTCGCGGGGGTGGCCTTGAACCCTTGGTAACACCAGCCGGCGTTGAGATAGAGGTTCTGGAACGGCGTGCGACCGATGAACGGACTGCCATCCGGGGTCATATCCTGAATGCCACCCCAATGGCGCAGCACCCGCAGGCGGGACATGCCCGGAATCAGGGCGACCGCACACTCCGCCACCGTTTGTACTTTGGGCAACTGGCCGCGTTGGGTGTAGGAATTGAACCCGTCGATGTGCCCACCGAACACCATGCCGCCACGGTCCGATTGGGAGACGTAGAAGAGTTCCGCGCCGAAGGAAATCACGTGGTCGAGGAACGGCTTGATGGGCTCCGTGACAAAGGCTTGCAGCAGATGACTTTCGATGGGGAGGCGCCAGCCGAGCATCCGCGCCATGTGCGACGAGTGCCCGGCCACACACACGGCGGTGCGACCCGCGTGGATGACCCCGCGGGAGGTCTGCACGCCGGTGACCCGGTCGCCGTCGCGCAGGAAGCCCGTCACTTCACAGTTTTCGATCAGATCCACACCGAGGTGATCGGCACCCCGCGCATAGCCCCAGGCGACCGCATCGTGCCGCACCGTGCCGGCACGGGCCTGATAAAGGCCGCCGTAGATCGGAAAGCGGCAGTGCGACGAGTAATCCAAAAAGGGCACTAATTTTTGAACGTCGGCTCGCTCCAACAACTCGGCACCGATGCCGTTCAGGCGCATCGTGTTGCCCTTGCGCGCCAAGACGTCCATCTGTCCGGGGCCGTGCGCGAGCACGAGCTGGCCGCGCTGCGAGAGCATGACGTTGTAATTGAGTTCGTGGGACAGACCTTCCCACAGTTTGAGCGAGTGCTCGAAGAACTCGGTATTGCCGGGCAACAGATAATTCGACCGGACGAGGGTCGTGTTGCGTCCGACATTGCCGGACCCTAAGTAGCCGCGTTCGAGGACCGCCACATTGGTGATGCCGTGATTGGCGGCGAGGTAGTAGGCCGTGGCCAAGCCGTGGCCGCCACCGCCGATAATAATGACGTCGTAACTCGGGCGCGGCTCGGCGGCCCGCCATGCACGGCGCCATCGAGCCCCTGACCAGGCGCGGCGCGCCAATGACCAAGCGGAATAGCGGGAAATCTCACTCATTCGTTGAATCCCAATGTCAAACGCAGGCACGGCGGCAATACCGTGAGGGCGGCGCAGCACGCCGTTCGCTCGCGCCCGATACTAACAGCCGAACCCAGCGACCGACTTTCGAAAAAGTGAGCGACGCCCAAGATTATCTATAACGGTGGGCCGGGCGATCCTACGCAAAGGACGGGCGGGCACGGCCGGCCGCGCAACCCCGCAGGCGTCGAGCGGGACAGCTCCCCCCATACGTGCTGCGCCGGGCCCCCACGCCCACCTCAGCAACCCCCGCCGCCGCACGGCCGGCGCCCCTTACCGGACTACCCGGAAGGCCGGTCCGGACGCGCCATAGGCTGATAACCCACTGATTTGTTGGTTATGTATCACCGGTTATGCCATGATTCATCCGCACTGACAAAACGATCCGCGCAGCGGGCAATTCGTATCCGGGAGTGTTCATGAAGACGACGATCGCACTGGCCACCTCACTGTTGGCGACCTCGACGCTGTCCTACGCCAACGACGTTGGCCCCACGCCCACCGCCGCAGACTCCGCGACGATGGACGCGGTCGTCGTGACCGGCTCGCATATCCCGCGCACGGAAGTGGAAGGGGCAGCCCCGGTCATTAGCTTGTCGGCCGAGGATCTGCGCAACAGCGGCTTCACGTCGGTGTCACAGGCCATGTCTGCCCTGACCGGCAACCTCGGCGCGTTGGACAACAATCAGAACACGAACGGTTTCTCCCCCGGCGCACAAGCGGTCGACCTGCGTGGCCTCGGACCGAACCATACCTTGGTGCTGATCAATGGACGGCGTATCGCGGATTATCCGCAGCTCTACCAAGGCACCAGCAATTTCACCGACATTTCGTCGATTCCGTTGTCGATGATCGATCACATCGAAATCCTGAGCGGCAGCGCCTCGGCGATCTACGGTTCGGACGCCATTTCCGGCGTCATCAACTTCATCCTCAAGAAGAAAGCAGACGGCGTGACGCTGGATCTGCGCGGCGGATCCACGCAACACGGCGGCGGCACGAACGAGCGCGCGCAATTAAGCGGCGGGTTCTCGACGGATCGCCTCGACGCCGTTGTCGCGGTTGAGTTTCTCAACGAACAACCCGTATGGGCGTTTCAGCGATCCACCACCAACTCGCGCCTGAACAGCCCCAACCCCTACGCAAGTCCCGTTTTCGTTCGAGAGGATCAGGACCAGAACTATTACGACCCACCCGCGGGTGCCTGCGCCGCGCTCGCCGGCCTCGACCAGGGCACGATCGTCAGCGCCTACCGGAACAACTACGGTAATTACTGCGGCAGCTACAACGATGTGGGCTACGGCACGCTGCAAAACGGCAAGAAGGCGATCAACCTCTACAGCACGCTCACCTACCGCCTGAACGACGATACCCACCTGTTCCTCGACATCATGGCCGGTGGATCCAATCAGGAGATCTACAACACGCCCTTGCAGTGGTCGTCGAGCTACGTCCTAAACGGCCGCACCGTGGACACCCCGTTCCTGAATCAGGCCACGGGGCTCGTCGAGCAATGGCAACGAAAGTATTTCACGTACGAGGAAAACGGCGGCTTGGATACCGCCATGATCCACAACAACGGCCGGTCACTGACGCTGAACGGCGGTATCCAAGGCGCC
>Ga0214201_1000098_pt1 | contig 37653 bp, 35 predicted proteins | sample TroBogEpilimnion_32_FD_153039 | JGI IMG/M metagenome (GOLD analysis project Ga0214201, IMG submission 153039) | Freshwater microbial communities from Trout Bog Lake, WI - 29MAY2009 epilimnion | ecosystem: Environmental > Aquatic > Freshwater > Lake > Epilimnion/Euphotic zone | place: Trout Bog...
TTCGCTCCTTCGGTGAAAAACGTCTCAGAACCGTCTTTTACCGAGCCGAAGGGGTGGCTGCCCACCTCAGAATTTACAGCACTTTACGGACGCAACCGTTTCTAAAAGGTGCTGAAATGCTTCGGGGAATTTTGTGCGAGCCTCTACTTCTGTTAAACCCCAAAAATCTATGGCAAATAAGTTACGCGGTCTGCTAGCGACATCTCGACCGTTTCTGTAAGGTCTAACGTGATTATCAAGGTGGGCTCGTTTTCCAAGTCCTAAATGTTTAGCTTGGGCTAAGGTTACCAAAAACCCCGAACCAAGTGGATTCATGCCGTTGAGCGATAGTCCGTGGTTAGCTTTCAGTATTTTCGCTTGATTGACATCGACTCCAATCGTCAAATCAGAATTAATCCGCCCTTCGCTCCGTCTATAGTCAATCTTCGGCGTATCCGTATCGAGTTCCGCTTCATCGATGACCTCCAACACCACGCCATCGCTGGTGCCTGCTTCCGCTACCCTCATCGCAATGCGCACCGCTGCGGCATCCTTGGTGGCTTTCGTCCAAGGGTGATCGGCAATCGCAAAGACAAGACTGATCGGATTTTTAGCAGTCAAATGCCGTTCGGTGACGCGGCGTTGAAAGACCTGGCTAATCGAATTGGTGGTAATAAAACCGAAGCGTTTAAGCTTGGTATTTTTGCGCGTCAAAATCTCGGCGGCGCGGTCCCACCAATACATCACAAAATCGGCACTATCATTCATATGCTTATGCACGGACCAGAGCGTCTCGGTGTAAAAATCGCCAAGCTCTGAGCGGATATCCTTGCCGCCGATAAAGGGCGGATTGCCGACAATAAATTCCGCCTCGGGCCATTCGGGCCGTCGCGCATTCGGTGCGGCTTCAGCTCGCTTGCCATCGCGGGTCGAAAGCGTTGGTGTTGGATATCCATCCCATGTCAGCACCGCGTCAAAGCCCCGCCGCTCGCCGGAATTGATGTTCTTGAACGCTTTCAAAATCGGCTCGGGCGGATGTTCTTTCTTAATCCGGTAATGCTGCTGTAAAGCGCCAATCCAGATCACGAGTTCCGCAATAGCCGCCGCGCGGGGGTTGAGCTCAAGGCCCAAGAATTGGTGCGGGTCCACCGTTTCGCGTTCAAGCTCCAACGCTTCAAAGCCAAGTTCGGCGAGTTTTTCCAAAATCTCGCCTTCTAGCCCCTTCATCAATTCCAGAGACACATAAAGGAAATTGCCCGTGCCGCAGGCGGGGTCCAATACGCGCGTGTTGCACAGCTGATGATGAAACGCGCGCGCAAAGCCGATGGCCTTGTCGCGTCCCTCCTCTTTGTTCTCGGTATTATCCACCGCCTCTTGAATCTTGATTTGCATATCGCGCCACTCAGCCCTCAGAGGTTCCATCACAGTGACCTGCACAATGCGCTCGACATAGAGACGCGGCGTGTAATGCGCCCCCAATTTGCCGCGCTCCTTTTCCTCGAGAGCGCGCTCTAATAGCGTTCCAAAAATTGCTGGCTCAACGCGCGTCCAATCCACTTTGGCCGCTGCCAGCAATTCACCGATTTCCTCTTGGCCCAGCGGAAAAGCGCGCGCGGCTCTAAACAGATTGCCGTTGAAATGTTTGAGATGTTGTTTGAAGGCGGAGAAGAAACGTTTGTTATAATCCGCCTCATCCATCCGTGCCCAAAGGTCTTCGAGCAGGGGGCTAAAACTTGAAGGCTGCTTGATGCAGTCTTCCAGCAATTTGGTAAATTCGCCTTTGGGGAGCAGGTCCACATCCTCGGCAAACATCGTGAAAATGCAGCGCATCAGAAAATGCGCGACCTCTTCCGCCGGATGCTTGGTTTCCAGTGCTTTGCTGACTTTCGCCAAACGATTGGCGATCTCACGTGTCACCCGCGCATTTTCCCGCGCGGGGTTTAAGCTTTGCGGGTCCGTCCACACCGTCGCGAGACGGGAGCGAATGGCGGGGTCACGCAGATCGTCCATATAAATACGGAAATTTTGCCGATCCGGAAAATAGCTATAGGCCCGACCCGTGCCAGAAAAATCGGCATAAAGCTCGATGCAATGGCCAACATCACAGACCATAATAAAGGGCGGCGCGGGTTCTGTTGTTTCAAGCCGAAACACATAATCTTCCGCTTGCCGTTTGGCGTTGACCATCAACGCATCCCAGCCTTTTCGAATGGAGCGCCGGCCCAACTGTTCGGGCTCCAAACCGGGCAGCGTTTGCTGCATGGCAACGGCTTTTTTGCCGCCAGGTAACCGCGATTGCTTGGCCTCTAGAATAAAGCATCCGCTTTTATAGAGGTCGATAAATTTGGTGGGCTCGCCTTCGCGACGGACTTGTCGATCAAAAGTGTAGCGGTTGAGATGATGGATATGACCCGCAGGCTCAGGCGGTTCAACGCCGAGCCGTGCGCAAAGTTCGATCAGAAACGACGAATAATTAGCGCGCTCAGCCCCACCTTCCCGCGCCGTCCAGCGGCTTAGGAAAGCTCCAATATCGACCGTGGCTCTTTCGTCCATAGAATTGATCCGGCATGTTATACCAATCGCCGGATACGCAGGCGCGGATCTATCCTTACGCTACGTCAATTATTTGACAAGAGACTATCTTCACCCGTCATTGCGAGCGAATGCGAAGCAACCCAGCTGAACGAAATTAAGAAGGCGCAACCGTTAGATGACACTCTATAGGACACCATCAACGGGATTGCTTCGCTCATCGCTCGGAAGGACCGTACTAGCTGCGGCGTTTTAAAGCGGGCTCCCTCACACAAACATCGACCAGATCAAAAACCCCGCCGCAACCGCCATCAACCCTGTCGCCGCCCAGCCGGCCATCGCCACGCCGAGGCCTAAGCGGTATTGGCCCATCAGGCTCACGCGGCTTGCCATGATCATCATCGCCGCCATCACGGGTACCGCGACAAAGCCGTTGATCACCGCTGCCCAGAACAGCATTTTGATCGGATCGATCGCCGTGAAGCCCAGTGCCGCGCCGATGAGCGTTGCCGCCGCCACCACCGCGTAAAAGCCCCGCGCGCGCAGCGGCTTCAATTCAAGGCTCGAGCGCCATTGCATCGCTTCGGCCACCGCATAGCCCGCCGAGCCCGCGAGCACCGGCACCGCCAACAATCCCGTGCCGATAATGCCGAGCGAGAACAACGCGAAAGTCAGCGGGCCCGCCAGTGGGCGCAGCGCTTCGGCGGCTTCGGCCGCGGTCGCAATCGTCGTGACGCCTGCTTGGTGCAGCGTCGCCGCCGTCGTAATCATGATGCAAAACGCGATGCCGTTGGAGAAGGCCATGCCGACCCCAGTATCCACCGCCATGCGCCGCAGATGGTGCCGCCTGTCGGCTGATTGCGTGACAAGCGGCTGCTCGCGCGCCAGTTGCATGTCCTCGACTTCCTGCGCCGTCTGCCAGAAAAACACGTAAGGGCTGATCGTGGTGCCGAACACTGCAACAATAACCAGAAGATAGTCTGTGGTTATCTCAAAGGCCGGTTTGATGATCGCATGCACTGCTTCTATCCACTCGATATGGATCGTGAAAACGGCGGCGACATACACGAATAGCGCGAGGGTCAGCCATTTCAGCACGTGGGAGTAGCGTCGGTAGGGGATAAAAACTTCCGTCAGCGCGCAGAAAACGCCCAGTATAAGCGCGTAAATCGGGGAGGGGCCGCCGATAATCAGTGTAATCGCGGAGCCCATGGCAGCGAGATCGGCTGCTATATTGATCGTGTTGGCAATAACCACGAGGAGTACGAGGGTAATCACCACCCATTCGGGGTAAATTATTCTGGCATTGGCAATCACGCCTTTGCCCGTTACTCGGCCAATTCTTGCCGCCACCAGCTGAATAGCCACCATAAACGGAAAAGTAAGCACAACCGACCACAATTGCTGAAAACCAAACTGCGCCCCAGCCTGCGAATAGGTCGCAATGCCAGACGGGTCATCATCCGCCGCCCCAGCAATCACTCCAGGCCCCAAAAGCCGCAAAAACACCGAAATTGGGTGGTGAATCGGCCGTTTTTTGTCAGATTTTGAGGGAAAACTCATAGGAGGGCCGATCTTTTTTAAGTCGAATCATCGGGAAAAATGCACCATTCTTCTACCATAGGAAGCCCCAAAACGATCCGGAAAGCATGATAGAAGCGCCAAAATCGCCCGAATCGACCCTCCAACGCATCCTAAACGCCGCCATCGCCGAGATTTCGGCCTATGGCAGCGCCAGAACCACCGTGGTCTCCATCGCCCAAGCCGCCGGGATGACCCACGCCAATGTTTACCGCCATTTTGCCTCGAAAACCGCCCTTTTTGACGCTATTTCGCTCGGATGGCTCAAACCCGTTGAGGCGCAATTGGGCGAAATCGCCGATTCCCCCGATCCCGCCCGCGACAAGCTGGAACGGCTGATAACCGCCCTTTTCCGCGCTTATCGCGACCGTTTAGACGCGGATCCCCGTCTTTTTGACCTTTTTGTCGATGCTTTTAAGGAAAACCGCTCGCCAGCCCGGCAGCACCGCGCCCGAATTCGCATCCTGCTCGACCGAATTTTCGAAGAAGGCCTCTCCACCGGCTCCCTCGCCATCAAAAGCCGCGAAAAGGCGATGATATTGGTCTTCGACACCCTCTATCGCTTCCTCCAACCCGAGGCGATCCGTATCGATCACGAAATTCCCCGCCGCTCCATCGAGGCCCGTCTTGTCCTTACGATGTCCATGCTGGTGCGCGCTTTAGCGGGCTCCATTATCTGATATCGCCATCACAAATTTCATATTTTGTTATTTGTAATCCATTTTTTCGACAAATCAGACACTTTGTCAATTTTTACATAAATTTGTTATCTTATTGAAATAATTATATTTTCAATATTGATTATCCTTGAAATCGGCGATTTTGCCTCAAAATTCGGCGGGCTACCCCTTTCGACCAACTTGAAGGGAAGGCCATTCAAGGCTAAGCGCTTCGGTCAATAAATCCCGGATAGGGATCCCTGCAGGTAACCATTCGTTAGAAGGAATAGCTTGATGGCTCGCAAGAAAATCGCACTCGTCGGTTCCGGCCAAATTGGTGGCACCCTCGCTCACCTCGCTGGTCTGAAGGAATTGGGCGACATCGTCCTTTTCGATATCGCGGATGGCGTCCCTCAGGGCAAAGGCCTTGATATTGCAGAATCTTCTCCCGTTGATGGTTTCGACGCCGCCTACAGAGGCGCCTCCAGCTATGAGGCCATTGCAGGTGCCGACGTCGTCATCGTAACAGCCGGCGTTCCCCGCAAGCCCGGCATGAGCCGCGACGATCTTCTGGGCATCAACTTGAAAGTGATGGAAGCAGTCGGTAACGGCATCAAGCAATACGCCCCGAAGGCGTTTGTTATCTGCATCACCAATCCACTTGATGCGATGGTGTGGGCGCTTCAGAAATTTTCCGGCATTAATCCAAAGAAAATTGTCGGCATGGCAGGCGTGTTAGACTCCGCTCGCTTCCGCTATTTCTTGGCTGAAGAATTCAAGGTTTCAGTCAAGGACGTTTCCGCGATGACCTTGGGCGGCCATGGCGACGATATGGTGCCAATGGTTCGTTACTCGAATGTTGGTGGTGTTCCGCTTCCCGATCTCGTCAAGATGAAGTGGACAACGCAAGAACGTTTGGACGCCATTGTTGAACGCACGCGCAAGGGCGGCGGCGAGATTGTCAATCTGTTGAAGACGGGCTCTGCCTTCTATGCGCCTGCCGCCTCCGCTATTGCGATGGCCGAGAGCTATTTGAAAGACCAGAAGCGCGTATTGCCATGCGCCGCCTATATTTCAAACGCCTATGGCGTGAAGGATATGTTTGTCGGCGTGCCGATTGTTATCGGTGAAAAGGGCGTTGAGCGTATCGTGAAGCTCCGGATGAAATCAGACGAAAAAGAAGCTTTCGCCAAGTCCGTTGCATCGGTGCAGAGCCTCATTGAGGCATGTAAAGCAATTAATCCTGCCCTCGCATAATTCGAACCCTTGCCGTGCCCAACCGGGACCGCGTCCTTTAACGTATGCATTTAAGGATACTCTATGAACATCCATGAATATCAGGCAAAAGCAGTACTGAAGGAATTCGGTGTGCCAGTCTCTAACGGGCGGCCAATTATGCAGGCTTCCGAGGCCGAAGCTGCAGCGAAAGCGCTCGGCGGTCCGCTATGGGTTGTAAAATCCCAAATTCATGCGGGCGGACGTGGCAAGGGTAAATTTAAGGAAGCCGCAGCCGGAGAAAAAGGCGGCGTGCGGCTTGCGAAATCAATCGATGAAGTAAAGCAATACGCATCACAAATGCTCGGTAACACACTTGTGACGATCCAAACGGGTCCTCATGGCAAGCAGGTTAACCGGCTTTATATCGAAGATGGTTCGGATATCGCTAAAGAATTCTATCTCTCGATGCTGGTCGATCGAGCAACTTCAAGAATTGCCTTTGTGGTGTCGACTGAAGGTGGAATGGATATCGAAGAAGTTGCTCATAAGACGCCCGAGAAAATTGTTACTTTCTCGGTTGATCCAGCAACCGGTGTCATGCCCCATCACGGACGTGCTGTCGCAAAAGCATTAAAGCTAACGGGCGATTTGGCAAAAGAAGCAGGTGTTTTAGTCGAACAGCTCTTCGCCGCATTCGTTGCCAAAGACATGGCGATGTTAGAAATTAATCCTTTGATTGTAACAACCGATCATCACTTAAGGTGTTTGGATGCGAAGGTGTCGTTTGATTCAAACGCTCTCTATCGCCATCCGGAAATAATGGCCTTGCGCGATGAAACGGAAGAAGACGCCAAAGAAATCGAAGCGTCAAAATATGATCTTTCTTATATCGCTCTCGACGGAACAATCGGCTGTATGGTGAATGGTGCCGGTCTAGCAATGGCCACTATGGATATCATTAAGCTCTATGGTGAATTTCCGGCGAATTTTCTGGACGTCGGCGGCGGCGCAACCAAAGAAAAAGTAACAGCAGCCTTTAAAATTATTACCGCCGATCCGAATGTGCAGGGCATTCTCGTCAATATCTTTGGCGGCATTATGAAATGCGATGTCATTGCCGAAGGTGTGATCGCCGCTGTGAAAGAAGTGGGCCTTACCGTTCCCCTCGTTGTTCGCTTGGAGGGAACCAATGTCCAGCTCGGCAAAGATATTATTTCTAAATCCGGTCTCAACGTTATTGCGGCTGATGATCTCGATGATGCCGCCCAAAAAATTGTTAAGGCCGTGAGGGAGATCCGCTAATGGCTATTCTTATCGATGCCAATACGAAAGTTTTGACGCAAGGGTTTACCGGAAAAACGGGCACGTTTCATTCGGAACAAGCCATTGCTTACGGAACCAAGATGGTCGGTGGTACGTCACCTGGTAAAGGTGGGTCGACACATTTGGGTTTACCTGTTTTTGATACCGTCGCCGAAGCGCGTGATGCAACGGGTGCCGATGCTTCCGTTATTTATGTGCCGCCACCCGGTGCCGCCGACGCGATTTGTGAAGCCATTCAGGCAGAAATTCCGCTTATCGTCTGTATTACGGAAGGGATTCCAGTCTTGGACATGGTACGCGTTAAGCGCGCGCTATCAGGCTCAAAGTCTCGTTTGATTGGACCGAATTGCCCAGGTGTGATGACGGCAGGCGAGTGCAAGATCGGCATCATGCCCGGCAATATTTTTAAGCCTGGCAATGTTGGTATTGTTTCACGTTCTGGAACCTTGACCTATGAGGCCGTTTTCCAAACCACGATGGAGGGCTTAGGGCAGACTTCGGCCGTCGGTATTGGTGGTGACCCTGTAAAGGGAACTGAATTTATCGATATGCTCGAAATGTTTTTGGCCGATCCGAAAACAGAGTCGATTGTGATGATCGGTGAAATTGGTGGTTCTGCAGAAGAAGACGCCGCGCAGTTCCTGATCGATGAAGCAAAGCGTGGCCGCAAAAAGCCAGTGGTTGGATTTATTGCCGGCCGTACGGCACCTCCCGGACGTCGCATGGGTCATGCCGGCGCCATCATATCGGGTGGTAAAGGTGGGGCCGAGGATAAAATTGCTGCGATGGAAGCCGCAGGTATCCGCGTATCTCCATCGCCAGCGCGGTTGGGTAAAACACTGGTCGAATTGTTAAAGGGCTAAGGCTCTAAGGAGTAGATCATGGGACGCCAGGATCAGAACGAAGCATTTCTCGAGACCTCATTTCTTTATGGCGGAAACGCGGCCTATATCGAAGAACTGCAAGGGCGCTATGAGAAGGATCCGTCATCGGTTGATGCCGAATGGCGCGCCTTTTTTGATGCGTTGAAAGATGATCCTGAGTCCGTTCAAAGATCTGTTAAGGGCGCCTCTTGGAAAAAGCCCAATTGGCCGATCACCAAGCGTGACGATTTGGTTTCTGCGCTTGATGGAAATTGGACCGATATCGAAAAGGCCGTCAGCGATAAATTAAAGGGTAAGGCTGACGGATCGAAAGCGGCTGTATCGCAAGGTGATCTTCAACAAGCCACCCGCGATTCGGTTCGTGCGTTGATGATGATCCGCGCTTATCGTATGCGCGGTCACCTTCATGCGAATTTAGACCCGCTTAATCTTGAGCCACGTAAAGATCACGAGGAACTGCATCCATCGTCCTATGGTTTTACCGAGGCCGATTGGGATCGCAAAATCTTTATCGATTTTGTCTTAGGTCTCGAATACGCAACGATACGTGAAATGCTGGCACTGTTGCGCCGTACCTATTGCTCAACAATCGGCTGGGAATTTTTGCATATCTCAAATCCCGCTGAAAAAAGCTGGATTCAAGCGCGTATCGAGGGACCAGATAAAGAAATCGCTTTTACCCGCGAAGGTAAGCGCGCGATTTTAAACAAGCTGGTCGAAGCAGAAGGCTTCGAAAAATTTATCGATGTTAAATACACCGGAACCAAGCGCTTTGGTCTCGATGGTGGTGAATCAATGGTTCCGGCGCTTGAACAAATTATCAAGCGCGGTGGTGCCCTTGGCGTGCAAGAAATTGTCTTCGGGATGGCCCATCGTGGTCGATTGAATGTCTTGGCCCAAGTGATGGGTAAGCCCCACCGTGCGATCTTCCACGAATTTAAAGGCGGCTCTTATGCGCCCGCCGACGTCGAAGGTTCAGGCGATGTGAAATACCATCTCGGCGCGTCGTCTGATCGAATTTTTGACAGCAATAATGTTCATTTATCGCTAACCGCCAATCCGTCTCATCTTGAAATCGTTGATCCGGTTGTTCTTGGTAAGGTTCGCGCCAAGCAAGATCAGCTCAATGATACGGCCGAGCGCGTTAAAGTATTACCGTTGCTCATTCATGGCGATGCTGCCTTTGCCGGACAGGGTGTGGTGGCGGAATGTTTAGGCTTGTCCGGTCTAAAGGGCCACAAGACCGGCGGGTCGATTCACTTCATTATCAATAATCAAATCGGCTTTACGACCTATCCGCGGTTTTCGCGCTCGTCGCCTTATCCGTCCGATGTCGCGAAGATGATCGAAGCGCCTATTTTCCATGTGAACGGGGATGATCCTGAGGCGGTTGTGTTCGCGGTGAAAGTTGCTGTCGAATTTAGGCAGCTCTTTCATAAGCCTGTTGTGATCGACATGTTCTGCTATCGGCGCTTCGGTCACAATGAGGGTGACGAGCCGAGCTTTACGCAGCCCTTGATGTATAAGAAAATTCGTCAACAGCCGACGACGCTGGAAATCTATTCTAAAAAATTGATTTCGGAAGGCGTTGTTACGGAAGGCGAAGTCGACAAGATGAAGTCTGATTGGCGCGCGCGCCTTGAGGCTGAGCATGAAGCAGGTCAAGCCTATAAGCCAAACAAAGCCGATTGGCTCGATGGCCGCTGGGCAGGATTAAAAGCGGTTGCCTCGACACAAGACGATGCACGTCGCGGTGAAACAGGCGCGCCCCTTCCTTTGCTAAAGGAAATAGGCACGAAAATTACCCAAATCCCCGAAGGATTTAACGCGCACAAAACGATTCAACGCTTTTTAGAAAATCGCCGGAAAGCGATTGATACGGGCGAAGGCATCGATTGGGCGACGGGTGAAGCCTTGGCGTTTGGTCTCACGGTCAATGAGGGCACCCGCGTTCGCTTTTCTGGACAAGATGTTGAGCGCGGCACGTTTTCACAGCGCCACTCTGTTTTGATCGATCAAGAAACAGAGCGTCGTTACAAGCCTTTGAGCAATATTCGCGAAGGACAAGGCAAATACGAAGTTATCAACTCGATGTTGTCCGAAGAAGCGGTGCTTGGCTTCGAATATGGTTACTCTTTGTCGGAGCCCAATGCGCTGACGCTGTGGGAAGCCCAGTTTGGCGATTTCGCCAATGGTGCGCAGGTTGTTTTTGATCAGTTCATCTCGTCTGGTGAACGCAAATGGCTGCGTATGTCCGGTCTTGTTTGCCTTCTTCCCCATGGCTATGAAGGCCAAGGTCCGGAGCATTCCTCTGCACGTCTGGAGCGCTTCCTGCAAATGTGCGCGGAAGACAATATGCAGGTGGCCAATTGCACGACACCGGCGAATTATTTCCATATTTTGCGGCGTCAGCTTAACCGCGATTTCCGTAAGCCTCTCATCTTGATGACGCCGAAATCATTGTTGCGTCATAAAAGAGCGGTTTCGCGTCTTGATGAAATGGCGGAAGGAACAAGCTTCCATCGTGTGCTTTGGGATGATGCACAATATCTCAAGGGCGAAAAAATCAAGCTTGTGAAAGACAATAAAATTCGACGTGTCGTCCTTTGTACGGGCAAGGTCTATTACGATCTTTACGAAGAACGTGAAAAGCGCGGCATTGACGATGTTTATTTGCTGCGCGTCGAACAACTTTATCCTTTCCCGTTAAAGGCGTTGGTAGCCGAGCTTTCCCGGTTCAAAAATGCCGATATTGTTTGGTGTCAGGAAGAGCCTAAAAACATGGGTTCATGGTCGTTTGTTGAACCTTATCTGGCTTGGGTGCTTGAGCAGGCCACTTCAAAAGTTAAGCGTCCACGTTATGCAGGACGTCCCGCTTCTGCTGCGACAGCAACAGGGCTGATGTCGACCCATCTCGCTCAATTGAATGCCTTCCTCGAAGAGGCATTTGCCGCTTAACCCGATCGTCAGACGATTAAAGGATCTTACATATGACCACTGAAATCCGCGTTCCGACCCTTGGTGAATCGGTTAGTGAAGCAACCATCGGCAAATGGTTTAAAAAAGTGGGCGACGCCGTTAAGGCGGATGAGCCCGTGCTTGAACTTGAAACCGACAAAGTGACGCTTGAAGTCAATGCTCCTGCTGCCGGTGTTCTGAGCGAGATCGTTGCCAAGGACGGCGATACGGTTGGTGTCGGCGCCTTATTGGGTTCGATTGCAGCGGGCTCGGCTGCTGCTGTTACGCCTGCACCACAAGCGCCTGCTGCTGCGCCAAAAGCTACTCCTGCCGCAGCTCCTGCAACTGCTGAAAATGGTCCGGCGGTTGCAAAGCTTGCTATAGAGAGTGGTGTTAATCCAGCCTCCGTTACGGCGACGGGTAAAGATGGCCGCGTGACGAAGGGTGATATGTTGGCCGCTATTGCGACAGGCGCAGCACCAGCGCCAGCGCCAACGCCTGCCGTATCTGTTCGTGCACCGTCCCCTGCTGATGATGCATCGCGCGAGGAACGCGTTCGCATGACGAAGCTGCGTCAAACCATTGCACGGCGTTTGAAGGACGCGCAAAACACGGCTGCGATGCTCACAACCTTTAACGAAGTGGATATGACGGAAGTCATGGCGCTCCGTAACCGGTATAAAGACGTGTTCGAGAAGAAGCATGGCGCAAAACTTGGCTTTATGAGCTTCTTTGTCAAAGCCTGCACACAGGCTCTGAAAGAAATTCCGGCGGTCAATGCGGAGATTGATGGCATCGATCTCGTCTATAAAAACTATTACCATGTCGGTATTGCAGTGGGCACAGAAAAGGGCCTTGTTGTGCCGGTTGTGCGCGATGCCGATACGCTTTCGCTCGCGGGTATCGAAAAGACGATTGCCGATTTTGGCAAACGCGCGCGCGATGGTCAGTTGAAGATTGATGAGATGCAGGGTGGTACATTCACCATCACCAATGGCGGCATCTATGGTTCGCTGATGTCAACTCCCATTCTGAATGCGCCGCAATCCGGTATTCTTGGCATGCATAAAATCCAGGAACGTCCGATGGCGATCGGCGGCAAAATCGAAATCCGTCCGATGATGTATTTGGCGCTGTCCTATGATCACCGCATTGTCGATGGCAAAGAGGCTGTGACCTTCCTTGTTCGTGTGAAGGAAGCGCTTGAAGATCCAGCGCGTCTTGTTCTCGATCTTTGATTGACGATGATTGTCTGGCGCGGGTTGGAGAAAAATAATGTCCTATGATCTTGTGGTTATTGGTTCCGGACCTGGTGGCTATGTTTGTGCCATCCGCGCTGCGCAATTGGGATTGAAAACGGCCATTGTCGAAAAGCGCCCAACCTTTGGCGGCACCTGCCTCAATATCGGGTGCATTCCATCCAAAGCACTGCTGCATGCTTCCGAAATGTTTGAGGAAGCAGGCCATGGGCTCGAAGCGCTTGGCATTAAGGTCGGAGCCCCGAAGCTCGATCTGCCCGTCATGATGAAACACAAGCAAGATACGGTTGATGCCAATGTCCAAGGCGTCGCCTTTTTGCTCAAGAAAAACAAAGTCGATAGCTTTATTGGTGCAGGGTCCATTCTGTCCGCCGGTAAAGTTCAAATTACCAAATCCGATGGATCCATCGAGACCATTGAAACAAAGAATATCGTCATTGCAACGGGCTCTGAGTCAGCACCTCTCCCCGGCGTGACAGTCGATGAAAAGACCGTTGTCACGTCAACGGGCGCTCTTGAGCTGAGCAAGGTTCCTGCAAAGCTTCTGATTATCGGCGCTGGCGTCATCGGTCTCGAATTAGGCTCCGTCTGGAGTCGCCTCGGCGCAGAAGTAACCGTCGTCGAATATCTTGATCGGATACTACCGGGCATGGATGATGAAGTTACCAAGCAATTTCAACGCATCCTGACCAAGCAAGGTTTCACCTTCCACCTTGGCTCAAAAGTGACCAAGGTTGATGCCGGTAAAGCCGGTGCGAAAGTAACGGTTGAACCAGCCTCAGGCGGTGAAGCCAAAATCTTGGATGCGGATATTGTGTTGGTCGCCATCGGTCGTCGTCCCTATACCGAAGGTCTCGGACTTGAGACAGCGGGTGTTACCTTAGATCGCGGTCGTGTGGTGATTGATGATCACTTCAAATCGAGCGTTGCGGGCATCTACGCCATTGGCGATGTCGTGCGCGGACCAATGCTTGCCCATAAGGCTGAGGATGAAGGCGTAGCGGTTGCCGAGATCATTGCTGGGCAAGCTGGCCATGTGAATTATGGCGTCATTCCCGGCGTTGTTTATACCCAGCCAGAAATCGCAACGATTGGTAAAACCGAAGAAGATTTGAAGGCGGCCAATATCGCCTACAAGGTCGGCAAATTTCCGTTCACAGCCAATGGTCGCGCAAGAGCGATGCGGTCGACCGATGGATTTGTGAAAGTGCTAGCGGATGCGGCAACGGATCGCGTTTTGGGCTGCCATATCATCGGTAAGGGTGCCGGCGATCTTATTCACGAAGTCGCCGTGTTGATGGAGTTTGGCGGATCGTCAGAAGATCTAGCGCGGACCTGCCATGCCCATCCAACCATGTCAGAGGCGGTCAAAGAGGCCGCACTCGGCGTTGAGAAGCGCTCCATCCATATTTGACGGTAGACGATTTCGGCACCATCGAAATCGGGTTTTCGAATGCGGATCCTTTCGATATGGTTTGTGACCATTTCGAATAAGGATCCGCGATGCTGAATTTGGATTTTATACCGTCGCTACAGACGATAGCGCTGTTTTCATTAGCATCTTTGATCCTCGCGCTAACGCCCGGACCCGATATGGCCCTGTTTCTTGCCCGCACGGTTACGGGTGGGCGGAGCGCCGGATTTGCCGCCATGTTCGGCGCGTCCACGGGTCTCATTGTTCATGCTTTATTGGCGGGGCTTGGCCTTTCGGCGCTCTTGGCAGCCTCCGCGACGGCGTTTTTCATTTTAAAAATCATTGGCGGATTTTATTTGTTATGGCTCGCTTATGGTGCCATTCGGCACGGATCCGCGTTTTCGGTTGATAGCAACGCCGTCCCGAAACAAACTTGGCTTGCGACCTTTCTAACAGGTTTGGGCATCAATCTCACAAACCCAAAAGTAATCGTCTTTTTCGTCACGTTTCTTCCGCAATTTATTGATGCGGGTGATCCGTCGGCATCTGGTCAATTGTTGTTCTTGGGTTTGTTTTTCTTGCTGATTGGCATTCCAACCAATGCGGTTGTTATTTTGATTGCTGAACGATTTACAAATTTCATGCAATCTTCTCCGCGAGCGATGCGCGCTTTCGACTATGGATTTGCAGGCATTGTTACGGCCTTCGCGTTAAAGCTAGTTTTGACGCAAGGCCGTTAAATCCACAATGGCGGTTAGACAACGGCCAATGAAATAGCGCCGAGTCCTTCGATATAGGCTCGCATGGTTTGTCCACGTTCGACTTTGCCAACCCCTTCCGGCGTTCCTGTAAAAATAATATCGCCGGCTTTCAGCTCAAAATAGCGCGAAAGGATCGATATTTGTTCCGGCACGGACCAAATCATATCCGATAAATCGGACGATTGCCGTGGTTCGCTATCGACGGAAACACTGATTTTACCACGCGATGGATGACCAACGGAGGACACGGGATGAAGCGGACCGATGGGAGCAGAATGGTCGGCACTCTTGCCAGCTTCCCATGGACGCTTGGCGGCTTTGGCTTCATCCTGCAAGTCACGACGCGTCATATCGAGACCTACGGCGTAGCCGAAGACATGCGTTAATGCGTCTTTTGCTTCGATGTTACGTCCGCCCGATTTGAGCGCTACAACCATTTCGACTTCATGATGGTAATTCGACGTCATTGTTGGATAGGGGTGTTGAACTGTTTCATTTTCTGGACAAAACTGAATCGCATCGGCGGCCTTTTGAAAGAAAAAGGGCGCTTCTCGTGTCGGGTCTCCGCCCATTTCTCGGGCATGGGCCGCATAATTTCGTCCGATGCAGTAAATGCGGCGAACTGGAAAAACAGTGCTTCCGCCTGCAACGGGAATAGTCGCGCGCGGTTCAATATCAATGGCGTAGGGAATGGTCATAAAATGAACTCTTCAATGATCTTCTCAATTGACCCATCTTTGGGCTAAGTGTCATGCAAGACTGGCTGAGTAAAAGCAGGATAGCAAGTCCGGACATGGAATAAAGGGAGAAAAATGTGACCGAGATGACTTCAAATAAAAAGAAAAAGCTCAATCCGCTTGTTCGATTGGCGTTTGATCTCGGACCTCTTGCTATCTTTTTCATTGGCTACAGCTTTGGCGATTTTTTTGTGGCAACCGCCATTTTTATGGTCTCGCTTTTTGCATCCATGGCGCTGTCTTATTTTTTGACACGGCATTTGCCCGTCATGTCGATTGTTTCAGGAATCATTGTTGCCGTGTTTGGCGGGCTAACTTTGTTTCTGCACGACGAAACCTTTTTCCGGATGAAGCCAACCATCATCTATGCGCTTTTCGGAACCCTCTTATTGGGTGGTCTTATTTTAGGTAAGCCATTGATCGCTGCTGTCTTAGGAGAAGCTGTCGATCTTACCGACGAAGGTTGGAAAATATTGAGCCTGCGTTGGGGCCTGTTCTTTTTTGTCTTAGCCGCGATGAATGAAGCCGTACGGTTGGGCTTTCCTGATTATTGGGTTCAATTCAAAGTGTTTGGCACAACCGCATTAACGATCGGATTTGCCATGCTTCAGGCACCCGTCATGATGAAGTATGAACGAAAGAAAGAAGAAAGCGAAAACGAAGAGCGCTAACTGCTCTTAAGCGCCTTTTCGATCGCCGCATTAATAGGGCCTTTGATCGCTTCTTCTGTAAGCGGCCCTACATGCTTATAGATGATTTCGCCGTTCCGATTGATAACGAAGCTTTCAGGGACGCCATAAACGCCCCAATCAATGGCGGCCCGTCCTTCGGTATCCATTCCAATGCCCTCATAGGGGTTACCAAGGGCGCCAAGGAAGCGTCGGGCATTGTCGGGCTGGTCTTTGTAGTTGATCCCCATCAATCGGATGCGGGCATCCTTTGAAAGCTTTAAGAGCAAAGGATGTTCGTCCCGGCAGGGAACGCACCAGGACGCAAAAATATTGACGATTGTAACACCACCCTTGAGATCATCATTGGAGAACCCTGGAACCGCCGTTCCGCCGAGTGTTGCGCCGGGCAAGGCTGGTAAGGAAAATTGCGGCGCGGGATGTCCGATCAATGTCGAAGGCAGTACCGATACCGGACCTCGCCAAAGACTATAGAGAAACAGGATCGCCAGAACGCCAAAAATACCGGCTGGCAAAAGAAACATACTCTTCCGGCTCGTTCCTGCAGCACTCATCGCTTATCGCCTTCTGAGCGGCGACGCGTTCCGGACGCTTCAAGGGCAGCGAGCAATTGCTTTTGCGCTTTGTAATCAAAAATGATCCAAAGCAGCAGGCCGACGAAAACGATAAAGGCGGCTAAATAGGCCGCAACGATAAAACCAAAATGCGGATCATCCATCATTCGACGATCCCCTTCATTTCATGCGTGGCGGCGAGCATACCGAGCGTTCTAACACGACGCCTAAGAATTTCATTTCGCATAGCCGCAAAATGAAGCGCCACCATCAAAAGCGTAATGCCGATGGCAACCAAGAGAAGCGGCCATAACATAGATGGGTCGATGGTTGGGCCACCCATGCGAAACACACTCGCTGGCTGATGCAAGGTATTCCACCAATCGACCGAGAATTTGACAATCGGAAGATTGATGGCGCCGACCAAGGTCATCACCGCAGCAGAGCGTCCCGCGCGGGCTGGATCTTCATACGCATTCCAGAGCGCAAGAATGCCGCAATAAATCAGAAACAAAACCAAGACGGATGTCAGTCGCGCATCCCATACCCACCAGGTGCCCCACATCGGCTTGCCCCATAAGGACCCCGTGAGCAGGCATAGAAAAGTAAACGCAGCACCAATGGGTGCAATCGCTTTTGCCGATACATCCGCAAGCGGGTGCCGCCAAACGAGCGTTCCAATCGAGGATAGCGCCATGATCCCGTAACAGGCCGTCGAAAGCCAGGCTGAGGGAACATGGATATACATGATCCGGACGGTCTCGCCTTGCTGATAATCGGCGGGCGCATAAGCGAAGGCCGCGTAAAAGCCCAGCGCGGCTATAAGGGCGCCGCAGGCGGCAAGCCATGGAATGGCATACCGTATAAAGGCCAGAAAACGTCCGGGATTCGCAAAAGCTAAATTCATCCCGTACTAATGCCTGAAATGCCGGGTATCCGTAAAGACCATTGCGAGGCCATGGGCATCGGCGGCGGCAATAACTTCATCATCCCGCATCGAACCACCCGGCTGAATGATCGCGGTCGCACCCGCTTCGGCTGCTGCTAACAATCCGTCCGCAAAGGGGAAGAAGGCATCGGATGCCACAACGGATCCTTTTGCGAGGCTTTCAGGTTCATGAGCAAGCTTGGCCGCATCAGCCGCTTTCCAAGCTGCGATGCGCGATGAATCAATCCGGCTCATTTGTCCGGCACCAATGCCAACGGTCGCGCCATCTTTGGCATACACAATGGCATTCGATTTGACGTGCTTGGCGATACGGAAAGCAAACCGCAAATCGGAAAATTCCGCTGGCGTAGGAGCACGCTTGGTGACCACTCGCAAGGTCATATCATCGACCACCGCATTGTCGCGCGATTGGGCCAAGAAGCCGCCCGCGACGGAGCGGAGCAGAAGCCCCGGGCTGCGCGGATTAGGCAAGCCTCCGGTGAGCAACAATCGCAGATTCTTTTTTGCTGCAATAATGGCAATGGCTGCATCATCGGCATCGGGTGCCACGATCACTTCGGTAAAAATTTCAACAATGGCCCGAGCAGCCTCAACATCAAGCCGACGATTGAGCGCAACAATGCCGCCAAAGGCCGACACCGGATCGCACCGCAATGCATTTCGATAGGCTTCGGCGAGCGTTGCCCCAATGGCCGCGCCTGCAGGATTTGCATGCTTAACGATCACGGCAGCCGCGTGTGCTTGCGGGTCAAATTCCGCCACGCATTCGAAGGCAGCATCCGTGTCATTGATGTTGTTGAACGATAATTGTTTGCCCTGCACTTGCCGCGCCGTGGCTACACCGGCGCGCTTTTCGGGCAACTGATAAAATGCGGCTGTTTGGTGCGGATTTTCACCATAACGCAACACTTCAATCCGATGCCCACCGAGCGTTCGCCAATCGGGTGTTGGTTCTTGTTCTTGGACGGCAAACCAATTCGCAATTGCCGCATCATAGGCTGCTGTGCGGGAGAAGGCTTTTGCGGCCAATAAGCGGCGCGTCTTCGACGTCGTCGATCCATTGTTGGATTTCAACTCATCGAGAATGAGCCTGTAATCACTTGTATCGACAATAACCGCGACATCCGCATGGTTCTTGGCTGCACCCCGAATCATAGCGGGGCCGCCAACATCGATATTTTCAATGCATGTATCGAAGTCGTTGGTCTTCGCGATCGTCTCTTCGAACGGGTACAGATTGACCACGAGAAGATCGATCGGACCAATACCATGCGCAAGCATGGCCGCCTCATGTTCGGGGTTACCGCGAATGGCTAAAAGCCCACCGTGCACTTTGGGATGCAGCGTCTTGACGCGGCCATCCATCATTTCGGGAAAGCCCGTCAAATCGGAAACGTCACGCACCGGCAAACCGGCATCGGCGAGAGCCTTTGCGGTACCGCCCGTCGAAACCAATTCAATCTTGTGAGCATGCAAGGCTTTTGCAAAATCCAGCAATCCGGTTTTATCCGAAACGGAGAGAAGGGCGCGCATCACAGGGCGCAAATTACTGGGCATTGGGTACGACCTTGTTCTGAGAATACTAAACAGCGCGATTCAATATCATGACTCGATATGGCCTGTAAGATTGGCCATTAGGAGGATGCACACCCGATTTTAGCGCGGAAAGCGCGTGACGTCCCCGCGGATGAAAGACCACTTTACCGTTGGCCGCTCGAGAGCCTTTGCGTCAATAACGATTTGCACCGTGCGTCGCATGCCATCCATCGTGGCAAAAAGAACGCTTTCCTCGATTTTGACGGGCGCGTCGGCGGTAAACGTCCAGAATTGACCGAACGGCATGGTCAGGCTCACGACATCGTCTTCTCGCGCCAAAGCCTCGACCCCGGGGTGCAAATGAAACCGGATGGCATAGGGCAAATCCGTATCGCGCCGCTTTGAAGCGATGGATTGGAGATCGTCTTCGCCAATGAGCCATTCTCCGCCATGATGCAGCGATAGGCTCCGTTTATGAAGCAGACCAAACCGTCCGGCATAGCCATCATGCAGCGCGGTTATCCGCTCGCTGTCATCATCGCTGTCACGAAGGACATCAACCTGACGCGGCCCGTGAATAATGGGCTCACCAGAGGGATAACGCCGTTCATGATAGTCTGCGAAGCGACAAGAAGAGCGGTCATCGACAATCACAGTGGAGTGGGCTGCGGTGGCCCGAGCCAAGGGCCTGCGTATTTCTTGCCCGGCTACAGGCGCGCCACAATTGATAATCAGCTTTTCGCCATTGTCTGAAAGTTCAAACGAAAGACAGCCGGCATGGGCCGAACCTGAAAAAGCTTCGGGTGGTGGTTTACCCACATCCATGATGAGGATGGTTGTGTCACCCTGTATGCGACGATAACCCGATGGACCTGCGGTCTCGCTGGGTCCTGAGCGTGTATCTTGATACGCCAAAATGGTGGCAATGAGATCGGGTGCCGTGGCGCTCATGCCGTTAAAGAGCGCCAATGTTCCATCGCCATGCCGAAACAGCCGGATCATCGGCATCATACGGTCAATCGCATTCAACAATTCAGCCGGCGGGTTTTCAGATTGCGATAAAAAGCAGTGTCGCAAGGGGAGCAGTTCGGCCAAGATATCGACGGTGATTTGAGGGTTGCGGCTGATATGCCCGCCATCGCTTAAAATTTCTCGGTCTAATTGGCGAATGAAAAAATCGATCACGCGTTTTTTGCGCCGTGGTCCGATATCAGTGCATAACGCCACAAAGGTAAGCGCTATCGCGGCCTGTAGCCGATGCGCCGAATGATCGATCCGCCGCGAGCGCCGCCAGAGATAGGCCGATTGACGACGGATAGAATTCATAAACCGCCGATAAAATGCCCTGTCTGATCCATCCAAGATGAGCGGCGAATGGCTGAGCCATGCAACAAGCCGACGGGAGACGACCAATGTGTCCCAGGCGGGCGCAAGGCTGGGTGAACTGCAGTTTGATATCCAGTCCCCCACCATGGTGCGCGCATTGGCGCGGGCGAGTGCCGTGTCAGCCGCGCGGATATCGCGCAGCCAACCAAAACCCATCAGGGCTTCTGACCACGCACGGGAGGGCGATGGCGCCGAAAAAGGGGAATGCCCGCCGGTTGAAACAATTTTCCCGGCAAACGCAAAATAACCGGAATAGATATCACCGGCCGCCGTGGGATCGCTTGTTCTGAGGTCTTGGGGCGCGATTAAAATGCGTTCAATTCGGCCATTGAACGGTGTTGGCCGCAACCATCGCACGGACGCTATAAGGCTCGCACCTATCCGCAAGGCTGTGCGTTTAGCCGCAAAGCGCAGGGATAAGGTCAAATCTGATATTCCGTAACGCGCCAATCGTGGCTCCACCTTACTTTTACCGCAACCGAAGTATCATACCCTGATTGGCAATCGACCACCAATCTTTTGCCATTCTAAATGTGGGAAACTTATGACCGAATAAGTTTGGCAGCAAAAAACCCGTCGATTCCTTGAAGGCGCGGATCATCATTTGCCAGCATGAACGGCAAGGTCCTTAATTCACCCTGACCATTGATGGCCCATGCCAATTCGGGGCCCAAATGGGCCATATCAGCGCGGTTAAACGGTGCCCGTTTGACGCGCCCATCGGCCTTTAACAGTTCCGCAATTTGCAGTTCACCCTCTTCGGGCTCAAGCGAGCAGGTGCAATAGATCAAGCGCCCGCCAGGCTTGAGCAGATCAATGGCCTTTTTGAGAAGGCGGGCTTGCAGCGCGGCCAATTTTTGCAAGTCCAGCAACTCTTTGGTCCAGGCTACATCCGGATGACGCCGTATCGTTCCCGTTGCCGTGCAAGGCGCATCCAGCAAAATGGCGTCAAACGGCTCGGATTGGTAAACAAGTGCGTCCATAGCGACGCTTTCGACCGAAAGCCCCAGCCGTCGCATGTTTTCCGACAACCGCTCGAGGCGCTTTCCCGATCGATCAATGGCAATGACATGGGCGCCGGCATGGGCCAATTGAGCGGTTTTTCCACCCGGTGCAGCACAAAGATCGGCAATTCTTTCGCCCGGTTTGGCATCAAGAAGCATAGCGGGGAGTGCCGCTGCCGCATCCTGCACCCACCATGCGCCTTCGGTATATCCGGGGAGCGCCGTAATATTCGTGCGCCCCTTGAGCCGCACAGAGCCCGTTGGAAGAACAATGCCGTCGAGGCTTTCGGCCCACACAGCCGCGTTTTCCTTCACCGTGATGTCAACACTCGCTTCTTGCATATTGGCTGAGGCGATTTTCTTGGCTGTGTCTTCTCCATAGGCTTTTACCCATTTCTGGGCGAGCCATTCGGGCGTGTCGCGATGCAGCGGATTGTCATTGGCCAGAATGGTCTCACGCTCGCGAGCAATCGTTCGCAAAAGCCCATTGGCCAATTTGATAAATCGCCTCGCCTCGGGATCGGCCTGCACAAGGCGAACCGAAAGATCGACGGCGGCATGGTCCGGCACGTCAAGATAAAGAAGTTGCGCGACGCCTGCGACAAGGATCGATTCCAGTCGCCCCGAATGGTTTGGAAGTCCTTTTTCCAACCGTGACATTAAGGCATCGCCTATGGTGCCCAAGCGGCGGGTCGCTGCCATCGCAATGGCGCGCGCAAGCCCCCGATCACGTTCGCTTAACGATTTTCCGTCCGGTTCGGAGAGAATTCGGTCGAGCGTTTCATCCAGCGGAAGACTTCGAACGAGGAGATCGTCAATCGCCAACATGGCACAGCGGCGGGCCGTTAAACCGGGAATTTCTTCAGCGTGAGGAGAGGCGTCGCCGCTAATATCGCTCATTAAGGTGCTTTCTCATGGGTCAAAGATGGCTTGGCCCAGCTCACAACGATCTTGACCAATGTCCCTCTATGCCGCCAGAAGGTGGGGTGCTGCAAGTTTTTACTGATGCGGGGTTGGGTGTCATGGACCATGAAAATCCTCAGGATAAGGCTGTTTCCGCGCCAGAATTGCGCAAGCCTTTGAGCGACATCGCCAAACGCGCTCTGGCTGAGGCCGAGGCACGTCGCCTCGCCGCCAGCGGCAAAGACGGCTTACCGCGTGAGATCAATGGCCGCGACGGTCCTGAGCCAGTCCGGTTTGGCGATTGGGAAGTAAAAGGCCTCGCGAGCGATTTTTAGACCGATTGGCACAGTTCTGGCTAGGTTTGCTGATCAAAGAGGGTTTTTAGCTATTGAGTGGAGTAGATTGTGGCGCTTGATCGACGAGGATTTATAGCCGGATTAATCACGATACCCATGGTATCGACCCCATCGGTGTCTCAGGAAGGCAAACAATGGAGCTATGAGGGCGCCGACGGACCGGAAAAATGGGCAGAAATAGATCCGGCCAATCAGGCCTGCACCGCGGGTCTTGAGCAATCGCCCATTGATCTCAGCAAATATTACGTTGCCGCCGTTGAACCCATCGCATTTGATTGGCAGGCCCAGCCATTTTCCATGGTTAACAGTGGTCGTTCCGTTTACGCCAATGTTGCCAAAGGAAGCTCAACGAAGCTGGGCAGCGAAGATTACGCTTTGAAGCAGATCGTTTTCCATTTGCCCAGCGAACATACGGTGGATGGCAAACGGCACGCCATGGAAATTCAATTTGTTCATACGCAAGGGCCTAAAAAACTTTTGATGGTGTCCATTCTGGTCCGTGCCGGCGAGCGAAACGACGTATTTTTTTCGCTGATGGCCAAAGCCCCCGGCAAGCTCGGGACCCAAGCCTTACAGGCGCCTGCCGATCCTAACGCGCTGCTGCCGAAAACCCGCAGTCTGTTTCGCTATCGTGGATCATTGACCATGCCGCCTTGCACGGAAAACGTGGATTGGCTTGTTTTTGCCGAACCTCTCGAGGTCGCGCAGGCGGATATTGACGTGTTCAAACTTATTTTTCCGATGAATGCGCGTCCAGTTCAGCCGATTAACCGTAGATTTCTTTTGAAGGGTGTTTTCTAGCCGTTCCATCGCTCTCGATTGTCAAAATTCGGCAATGAAATGGGATATGAGTCCGTCTTTTTATTGCCGAATTCTTCCAAGAGGCGTAGGGACAGCTACCCTTTACTTCGCCCGCCCGCGCTGGATTGAGCTTGAATGACGTCTTTTCATGAGTCCGAGATGATAGCCTTGAAAGACGTTTGTTTTTCATACGCGGATCGTCCCATTCTAAACGGAATTGATCTCACGATTAAGCGCGGAGAAATCATCGCCATTATGGGCGGATCCGGTGGCGGAAAAACGACGCTTCTCGGTTTGATCGCCGGACGGCTCAAGCCTCAGTCAGGCTCCGTTCTCGTGAACGGGCTCGAGGTTCCAAAACTGCGTCAAACAGAGCTCTACGGGCTCCGTCGTAAAATCGGAATGCTGTTTCAATTCGGTGCATTGTTTACGGATTTAAACGTCTTCGACAATGTTGCTTTTCCTTATCGGGAACAAACGAATTTGCCCGAGGAGATGATCCGCACTCTGGTTTTGCTCAAGCTTGAGGCCGTTGGTTTGCGGGGTGCTAAAGACCTCATGCCTGCCGAGCTTTCAGGTGGAATGGCACGCCGAGTTGCACTGGCGAGAGCCGTTGCTCTTGATCCTTCGGTCATGCTGTATGATGAGCCTTTCACCGGCCTTGATCCCATTTCCGTTGGCATTATCGGTCGTTTAATTAAAAGGCTCAATCGTGCGCTCGGCATGACATCCGTGATTGTGACGCATGATTTGAACGAAACTCTTCGCTTGGTTGATCGCGTGGTTGTTCTTTCACAAGGTAAAATTCATCGCGACATGGCGCCTGAGGAAATCCGATCCACCGATGATCCCTTTATTCGTCAATTTGCCGATGGATTGCCCGACGGTCCGGTGCCGTTTCATTATCCCGGACGCGATTATTGGTCGGAGTTGATGGGCCAATGAGTGCATATTTTATCCGGCTTATTTCTGCTTTAGGCCGTCTCGTCACAAGTCGGCTTGACCGCTTGGGCTTGGCTGCCCGTTTTGCCGGATTATTGATGGTTTCCTTACGGATTGCGCTCGGTCGCCTATCGTTGATCTTCCGAGAAGTCTATTTTTCCGGTGTGCGGTCTTTATCGATTGTTGCTGTCTCCGGACTGTTTGTCGGCATGGTCTTGGCCGTTCAAGGATATGAGGTCTTGCAGCGTTATGGCTCGGCCGAGTCACTTGGCGTTATCGTTGCTCTGTCATTGGTGCGCGAGTTAGGCCCCGTTGTAACGGCGCTATTATTCGCTGGCCGCGCAAGCTCAGCCGTTACAGCGGAAATCGGCTTGATGCGCGCTACCGAACAATTGGCCGCGATGGACATGATGGCGGTTGATCCAATTTCCCGTGTCGTGGCGCCGCGCTTTCTGGCAGCTATATTTTCAATGCCGTTTTTGGCCGCCATATTTTCGACAGCCGGTGTGATCGGTGCGTGGATCATCGGTGTAAAGCTGATCGGTATTGATGATGGTGCCTTCTGGTCGCAAATGCAGGCCAATGTTGATGTGCGCATCGATGTTTTAAACGGTCTTGTAAAAAGCATCGTGTTTGGGACGTCGGTAGGGCTGATTTCGGTCTTTGAGGGCTATTTCGCCGCGCCAACGGCGGAAGGGATTGCAACGGCAACGACGCGAACGGTTGTCATTTCATCCCTTTCAGTGCTTTTGCTTGATCTTCTTTTAACGGTGATGATGTTCCGAGGACTTAGCTGATGAATCGCTCCAGATTTGATTTTGCCGTTGGGCTCTTTGTGGCGATTGGGCTTTTGGCCATGGCTTTTATGGCCCTTAAGGTCGGAAATCTCGCCGGATTCGATAGCGGCAGCGGCTATGCCATCGAAGCCCGCTTTGACAATATTGGCGGCCTTAAAGTGCGCGCTCCGGTGAAAAGCGCGGGCGTTGTGGTTGGAAGGGTCGAATCGATCGGTTTGGACGCCGAAACCTATGAGGCGCGCGTTCTGTTGCGGATTTATCCGAATTACCGCTTTTCCAAAGATACAATCGCCTCCATTTTGACGTCTGGCTTGCTCGGTGAGCAATATGTGGGCTTGGAGTCTGGCGGAGATCCTGTATATCTCGCGGCAGGCGACCGATTGGGCAAAACCCAGTCTGCTATGATCTTAGAAAAATTAATTAGCCAGTTTTTGTTCAGTAAGGCGGCGGAAACGCCGGCAAAGGCCCCATGAAGCGGATTGTACCCTTTATTTTGACGATTGCGTTGCTTGCGCCAAGTCTGGCTGCTGCCTCGCCATCCAAAAAGGTCAAGCCAGCGCCTGCGCCAATCCCGCTTGAGGAGCCGGCAGAAATTGCTCCGCCCAATGATCTTTTTGAGCCGATCAATCGTGTGACCTTTGCCGTTAACGACGGTATTGATGCCATTCTTGTTAATCCGCTGGTCGCCATCTGGAATGGCCTGATGCCATCCTTTGTTCGCACCGGCGTGGGCAATTTCTTTAACAATCTCGATGACGTCTATGTGGGGGTCAATCACCTTCTGCAAGGCAATGGATCGCGGGCTGGCGTGGATTTTGAGCGTGTCGCCGTCAATTCGACCGTCGGAATTGGTGGCTTGATCGATGTCGGCGCCAAAATGGGCCTCCAGAAAGTTGACGGCGATTTCGGACAAACCCTGGGCGTTTGGGGAATTCCAACCGGCCCCTATGTGATCCTCCCCTTGATCGGACCGTCCACTCTGCGTGAAACGGCAGGGCGTTCTGTGCGCGTCATGACCGATCCGCGGACCTATCTGGATACGGTGCCGTCCTATTCCTTGATGGGGCTTGAATATCTCCAGACCCGGGCGGACGCGAAGGCGAATGAGGGATTAATCGCGGCTTCGAGCCTCGACCGTTATGTTTTCATCAGAAATCTTTATCTTCAAAAGCGATCGCTGATGCTTAAATCGGTCCAAACGCCGCAGTGATGAAGGAAATCGGTAATCGAATGGTGAGGCTGGTAGAACAGGCTGTGCGGCTCGTGGCGGTGTTAAGCCTTTTGCTTGGCGCGATGATCTCATCAAACGCCTATGCGGACGCTCCCGCTCCAGATGAATTGGTGCGCAAATTGGCCGCCGAAATGACAACGGCCGTGCGCTCCGATCCCGAGCTTCAAAATCCCGGTTCGCTGAAAATATCCGATTTCGTCCAGAAGAATATCGTGCCGCGCTTTGATTTTGAGCGGATCACGCAAATCGCCATGGGCCGCAATTGGGTGAAGGCGAACCCGGCTGAACAGAAGCAGATCGTCACCGAATTTGGCAAATTGCTCACGCGCACCTATTCCAACGCGATTGCCACGCTCAAAGATTTGGACGTCGAGGTTAAGTCTACCCGCGTCTTGACGCCCAATGCGGATGTGACGGTAAAAACGCAAATGGTCGGGCGGCCGCAGCCTGTTGCGATCGATTACAGCCTGATCAATGGGCCCGCCGGCTGGAAAGTATACGACGTCACCGTCGAGGGGATCAGCCTCGTTGCCGCCTATCGTGACGAGTTCGCCGGTCTCGTTTCGCAAAGTGGCGTTTCTGGCCTTATCGATGCGCTTAAAAAGAAAAACGGCGACTAAAATGGCCGAGCAGGTGCTGTCGATAAAGGGGCCGATCACCATGGCCACTGCGGGCAAAATCTACCGCGATATTGCAACGCTTTCGGCCCAATCGCCGCTTTATATTGATTTCTCCGGCATGGAGCAGGTCGATTCCAGCGCCATCGCCCTTCTAATTTCAATTCTCCGGCGCGCCCGCAAAGCGCCCGATCGGATTAAATTGGGCGTTATTCCCAACGTCATCGCTCAATTTTCCGAGATTTATGGTCTTGATGACCAGTTCCGCGACAATTTGGAAGCGGTATCGTAATCAGCCGGCATCGTTGAGTGCGGGCATGGAAGACAGCAGATATTTATCGAACAAGGGCAGACAGGCACCGCCGATAGCACGCGCCTGATTACCGACCGTACCCTCGATCAGCTCCGGCGGATTAAGGCCGTGCAAATTGAGTTGCGCCAGCGCCATGCGCGTTGCCGCCACAAGCCTCGATCGTACATTGGCGGGAAAGCCGCCATCGATAAAGACCGCTGAAAAATCGATCACGGAACAGGAGCCAACAATGGCATTGGCAAGATGCGGCGCAATATCGACAATCCATTCATCAACGAAGGTGTCAAAACCCGCCCAGCCATCGGGCTGTTTCCATATCGGGGAGGGGTCAACACCGGCTGCTCTGATGCGGGCTTCAAGGTTGGCCGCTGACGCAACATCGATCAGTTGAACGGCTTTGCCGTCCTGTCCAATGACCGGAAAGGAGCCAATAGCCCCCGCATTTCCCGTCGGGCCGGTATAGACGCCACCGTTCAACACAACTCCGCCACCGATAAAGAAGCCGATAAAAAGATAGAGATAATTGGAAAATTCATGCCCCCGGCCAAACACAAATTCGGCGCCGCAGGCCGCTGTTGCATCATTTTGTAGATAGACCGGAAACGGAAAATCGCTATCAAGGCTTTGAACCAAATCGGCAGACCGCCAGACATCCATGGCGCCCGAGGGCGAACCTATCCCGCCTTCCCATTGCCAAAGCTCAAAGGGAGAGGCAATGCCAAGGCCAGCAATGCGTTCGCGCTGGGCGGGGGCCAATTCTGACATCATTTGTTCGGTGCCACGGCGGGCGAAATTGATAATCGCATCCGGCATCGGCCATGCATAGGCTTCGCGCAGCGAGCTTCGAACATTCCCGACAAAATCGATCAGAACCAATTCGGCGCTTCGGCGGCCAATCTTCAGGCCCAGTGAAAAAGCACCATTTTCCGCTAACGCCATTGGCGTCGATGGCTGTCCAATTTTTCCGCGCAAGACATTGCCGCGATGGAGCAAACCGTCATCCTCCAAACGGCGCATGATCACGGATATCGCTTGCGCCGAAAGGCCGGTAATTCTTGAAATCTCTGCTTTTGTCAGCCTGCCATGTCGTCGAATAAGGGACAGGAGAAGCCGCTCATTATGGGCGCGCACGTCTCCCTGTTTCGATCCGCGTCCAGAGGCGCTTAATCGAAGCATTTGACCGCTAGAACCCTCCATAAATATGGACACCGCGTCGTCTCTCCCGTGCTGCCGGTTGGATGGCAGCTTTGAGGGTAGCGAAACAAATCTTAATAAATAAATCAAGTTGATTTATTTATTGACAAGGGTCGAATTTCCATGTTCGTTACGGCTTGAGAACGGGTCACGGTTTTTACCGGTGCTCGGAATTCTCGTTCCGTCGAGACCGGTGATTAGCCGGCTCATATGGCTTTTAGGGAGGTTCTCTTGAACAAGACTCTAGTTACTTCTTTGCTCGGCGCCATTGCTATGGGCGCTGTATTCGCTGCTCCTGCTTATGCCGAAACCGGCGCATGCTTGATCACCAAGAACAACACCAATCCTTTCTTCGTGAAGATGAAGGAAGGCGCTACGAAGGCTGCGACCGATGCGGGCATTAAGCTCACCGCTGCAGCTGGCGTAAAAGACGGCGACGCTGCTCCGCAGATCACCGCCATTGAAAACTGCATTGCTTCGGGCGCCAAGGGTATCTTGATCACCGCCTCGAACGACTCGGTTATCCCAGCTCTTAAGAAGGCCCGCGCTGCTGGCGTTCTTGTTATCGCACTCGACACGCCAATCGGCGACAAGGATGCAGCGGACATGACGTTCGCAACCGATAACTTCGAAGCTGGTATCCTCATCGGCAAGTGGGCTAAGGCTACGCTCGGCGACAAGGCAAAAGACGCCAAGATCGGCATGCTCGACATCAACAAAGACAACATCTCGGTTGACGTTGCACGTGACACGGGCTTCCTCGTCGGCTTCGGTATCGACGTTCCTAACAAGAAGGTCATGGGTTCTGAAAAGGATGCACGCGTTATCGGCCATCAGTCGTCGGATGCAAATCCTGAAGGCGGCGTGAAGAGCGTTGAAAACCTTCTCGCAAAAGAGCCAAACATGAACGTGGTTTACACGATCAACGAGCCAGCTGCTGAAGGTGCCTATCAGGCGCTTAAGAAGGCTGGTAAGGAAAAGGGTGTCTTGATCGTCTCGGTTGACGGTGGTTGCCCAGGTGTGAAGAGCGTTGCTTCGGGCGTCATCGGCGCAACGTCGCAGCAGTATCCGCTTTTGATGGCGTCTAAGGGCATCGAAGCGATTGCAGCTTTCGCAAAAGACGGCACGAAGCCTAAGGCTTCTGACGGCCTCGACTTCTTCAACACGGGCGTGAACCTCATCACGGACAAGCCAGCTGCTGGCGTTCCTTCGATCGACTCGAAGGAAGGCACCGCAAAGTGCTGGGGCTAATCTTTTAAGCCTTGTCTTTTGAATAAAATACTGTGGGGGGCGATCAATAGATCGCCCCCCACATCGTAAGAAATACATGACGAACTGCATTAACTGTGTCTAAATTGCCTTAAAGATTGCTGTGCTGCAATGCAGCAGGGAATGATGGGAGAGCCTGATGGGTGCGAATGCTGGGCCGGAGAAAACCATCTCCGATTTTGAAGCGGTGCTCGAAAAAGCCGACACGTCCGTTGTTGCTTTTGAGCAAGATCGCAATGGTCCTTTAGATCTCATTCGGGATTTTTTAAGAACAAATCCCACGGCCATTCCAGCTGCTGTTCTTATCGTCAGCGTTATTGGATTTGGCTTCGTCGCCAATAATTTTCTTAAACTCAGCACGCTCTCTCTCGTTTTGCAGCAAGTGACGGTTACCGGTATCGTTGCCATCGCGCAGACCATGATTATTTTGACCGCAGGTATCGATTTGGCCGTTGGCCAGCTCATGGTCCTGTGCTCGCTCATTATGGGGAAACTCGCGGTTGAAGCCGGTATTCCTGTTTGGATTGCCATTGCTGTCGGTTTCATCGCCGGTGGCGCAATGGGATGCCTGAATGGTGTCTTTGTTGCGTATTGGCGTTTGCCTCCCTTCATCGTCACTTTGGGTACGCTTGGAATTTTCAAAACCTTAAAGCTTTGGTATTCGGGATCCGAATCCGTTCGTGCCGCCGATATTGAGGACAAAGCGCTCTTCCTTGATTTTTTCGGGCAAACCATCAAGCTGGGTGCAGGCGCTGAAGTAACCTATGGCGGTATCGCTTTGGTGCTTACCGCAATTGCTGCATGGTATGTGTTGAACCGCACGCCTTGGGGCCGTCATGTCCACGCAGTTGGTGATGATCCCGATTCAGCATTGCTTGCCGGTATCCAGACCAAGCGCATTCTTTTATCCGTCTACATCGTTGCCGGTTTTATCTGCGCCTTTGGTGCGTGGATCTCGATTGGCCGCGTCGGTACCATTAATCCGGAGAGCTTTGATCAGGTCAATCTCGACTCGATTACGGCAACCGTGATTGGCGGAACATCGCTCTTTGGTGGTCGTGGCTCGCTCTTCGGATCGGTGCTCGGTGCCTTGATCGTCGGTGTCTTCTCGACAGGCCTCGCTCTGGCGGGCGTCGATTCCTATTGGCAGTATCTAACCATCGGCGTGTTGATCATCATGGCCGTTGCGGTCGATCAATGGTTGCGGAGGGCTTCGCAATGATAAAACAACAACCTGTTCTTGAGGCTCGTGGTCTCTCAAAACGCTACGGCCATGTCGTTGCGCTGAATAATGCGGACTTCGATTTGTATCCGGGCGAAATCCTCGCTGTTATCGGTGATAACGGTGCAGGTAAGACAACGCTGATCAAAGCGCTGACGGGCGCTATTTCCCCCGATCATGGTGAGATCCGCTTGAACGGTGAAGTGGTTCATTTCCGCTCGCCGCAAGATGCGCGCGCCGCCGGTATCGAGACGGTGTATCAAAACCTTGCGCTATCGCCCGCCCTTTCGATTGCCGAAAACATGTTTCTCGGCCGCGAGCGTTTGAAGCCGGGCCTATTAGGCAAATTATTTTATACGCTTGATCGGTCGGGCATGAATAATTTTGCACGCCAAAAGCTCAGCGAGCTGGGCTTGTTGACCATTCAGAATATTGAGCAACCGGTTGAATCCTTGTCGGGTGGTCAACGTCAAGGTGTTGCCGTTGCCCGCGCTGCAGCGTTCGGTTCCCGCGTGATCATTATGGATGAGCCAACGGCGGCATTGGGCGTGAAAGAATCACGCCGCGTTCTTGAACTCATTCTGGACGTGAAAAAGCGCGGCCTGCCGATTGTGTTGATCTCGCATAACATGCCTCATGTGTTTGAGGTGGCTGATCGCATTCATATCAATCGGTTGGGGCGTCGTTTATGCGTCATCAATCCGAAAGATTACACAATGGCCGATGCTGTTGCGTTTATGACGGGCGCTAAAGAGCCACCACCAGAAGCGGCAACAGCCTAACCTGCTGTGGCGGACCTTCAAACCATCGTCGAGAGACTAGAGGCCTATATCCGTGCTCATGACGATGGCCAAAGGCGGTTATTGATTGCGATTGCAGGGCCTCCGGGTGCGGGTAAAAGCACCGTTGCTGAAGCGCTCGCCGAAACCTTAAATCATCTCTTGCCCGATAGGCCCGCCGAGGCCGTTCCTATGGACGGCTTTCATTATGACAATGCCATTTTGGACGAACGGGGATGGCGCGCAAAAAAGGGAGCGCCTGAAACCTTTGACGTTGGCGGTTTCCTCTCCCTATTGCAGCGGCTGAAAAATGAGGCCGGTGACATTGCCATTCCGGTATTTGATCGCAGCGCCGATCTCGCCCGCGCTTCGGCGCGAATGGTCAGTGCCCATCAGCGGCTTTTGATCGTTGAAGGCAATTATCTTCTGCTCGATCGACCGAATTGGCGGGAACTATTCCCGCTCTTTGACCATACGATCTTTCTAAAGCCATCGATTGAAACGATTGAAGAGAGGCTCGTTCAGCGCTGGCTCGGTTATGGGTTCGATCAACAAACCGCCGAAGCGCGGGCCAAAGGGAATGATCTCGCCAATGCCCGCCTTATTCTGGCGGAAAGCAGACCTGCGAATATTGTCGTGCAGGATTGACGAGTCTCGGGCTATGTCCGGATCGATAGATCGGATAGGTTAAGGTAACATCCGCTTTATCATTCACTAAAAAGGACTAGCCATGGAACAGCGCGCGCTCGGGCAGCAAGGGTTAATTGTATCCAAACTTGGACTCGGGTGCATGGGCATGTCTGAATTTTATGGCGCCCATGATGATGCGGTATCCACGAGTGTTATTCACCGAGCCATTGATCGTGGCGTCAACTTTATCGATACGGCGGACATGTATGGTGTCGGGCACAATGAAGAATTGCTCGGACGCGCGATAAAAGGTCGACGGGATGGCCTGATCATCGCCACCAAATTCGGCAATGTGCGTGGCCCAAATGGCGAGCGTCTCGGCATTTCCGGCAAGCCCGATTACGTCAAAAGCGCGTGCGATGCGAGCCTTAAACGGCTGGGTGTCGATGTCATCGATCTCTATTATCAACATCGCGTCGATCCCAATACACCGATTGAAGACACGGTCGGTGCCATGGCCGATCTCGTGAAAGCCGGAAAGGTCCGCTATCTCGGATTGTCCGAGGCTGCACCGCAAACCATCAGGCGCGCCCATAAAACGCATCCGATCACCGCATTGCAGACCGAATATTCTTTGTGGAGCCGCGAGCCGGAAGCCGAAATCCTGCCAACCTTGCGTGAATTGGGCATCGGTTTTGTGCCTTATTCGCCGCTAGGGCGCGGATTTCTAACGGGTCGTTTCACCTCCAATGATGATTTGCCCGAAGGCGATTTCCGTAAAATATCGCCGCGGTTTTCGGGTGAAAATTTTGATCAAAACCGTGCTTTGCTGCGTGTCATTGAAGAGATCGCTGCCGCTAATAAAGCAACATCGGCGCAAGTCGCGCTCGCTTGGGTTTTGGCGCAAGGGAATGATATCGTGCCAATCCCCGGCACCAAGCGATTGGCCTATCTTGAGGACAATTTGGGCGCGGTCAGCATCACGCTTTCGGCGAGTGATCTCGCTGCTCTCGATAAGGCTTTCCCCGCCGGGATTGCGAAAGGTGAGCGCTATCCTGTAGCGGCAATGAGCGCCCTTAATCTCTAATTGGTTTGTTCGGACGGGAGATCGATCCAATGAAGAAAATCTTATGCTACGGCGATTCAAATACGCATGGCACCAAGCCGATGCGCGATCAGAATGATGTTGCACGCTTCGCCTCGCTTGAGCGTTGGCCGGGCATCGTTGGATCGGAACTCGGAGCAGAATATCAGATCATCGAAGAAGGCCTGCCCGGACGCACGACCGTTCACAATGATGCGATTGAGGGCGATCATAAAAACGGCAAAACCTATCTCTTGCCCTGCCTCGAAAGCCATTGGCCGCTTGATGCTGTTGTGATTGCGCTTGGTATCAATGATCTTAAAGCGCGTCATGGCGTCAGCGCGTCGGATATTGCTGCGGGCGTTGGCGTCCTCGTCGATGTCGTTCGCTCCGCCCCGTGTTTTGGTCATTCATCACCAAAGATTTTAGTTTTGGCGGCACCGCCCATTATTGAGGCGGGTTGGCTGGCTAAAATGTTTGCCGGCGGCGCTGAAAAATCCAAAGCCCTATCGGCGGAATTATCCACGATGGCGCAGGCGAAGGGCGTCGCTTTTTTCGACTTAAGCACCGTCGCGCATGTCTCTCCCATTGATGGCATTCATTTTGATGCCACAAACCACCGGACGATGGGTCATGCCATTGCCCTGCAATTGAAAGCTTTATTGGCGTGATCAATCGAAACGGTACCGTTGAGTTTATTCTACTGATTGCCTTGCTGAATGCATTAACGGCAATGTCCATCGACACCATGCTGCCCGCCATTGGAGTCATCGCCAATGAGCTTGGTGCGGCGGATCCGAACAACCGGCAATTTATCATCACGGCACTGTTCGGCGGTATGACGCTCGGTACGTTGATTTATGGACCTGCATCCGATTCCATTGGTCGCAAGCCCGCTATCTTTATCGGACTTGCGATCTTTGCGATTGGCGCTCTGATGTGCCTCTTCGCCACCAATTTCTCCGCCATGCTGATAGGGCGGTTCATTCAAGGCTTAGGCGCCGCCTCGCCGCGCTTTGTATCAACCGCCATGGTGCGCGATGGCTTGGCAGGTTCGGCGATGGCGCGGGTGATGTCCTTTGTCATGACCGTGTTTATGCTGGTGCCCATTCTCGCGCCATCGATTGGTCAGCTCGTGCTGCTGGTGTTTCATTGGCGCTTTATCTTCGGTGGCTTCTTTGTCATGTCGATCGTGGCGGGCCTTTGGCTCGGACTTCGCCAAGAAGAGACGCTACCGCCCGAGCGTAGACTTCCCTTTTCGCCACGCACTTTGCTGGCCTCGGGCGTTGAGGCGTTTCGCCATCCCGTCACGCTTGGCTATACGCTCGCTATGGGGTGTGTGTTTAGCGGGTTGATCTCCTATCTCGGCACATCGCAGCAAATTTTCGCCGAGCTTTACGGCCAAGGCACATGGTTTGCGATTTGGTTTGCGGGCTTTGCTGTTGCATTAGCGTTATCGACCATCGCCAATGGCCGCTTTGTTGTACGCCTCGGCATGCGCGCCATCACAAAATGGGCGCTGCGGGCCAGCATCGGGTTCTCCTTGATCTTCTTGATCGTCGCAAGCCTGTATGGTGGCACGCCGCCGCTCGCGACCTTGGGCGTCTATCTCTTTTTGAACTTCTTCTGTCTCGGCCTGCTGTTTGGAAATTACAATGCGCTCGCCTTAGAACCGGTGGGACATATTGCAGGCATGGCATCCGCCGTATCGGGCTTTATCTTCTCGGTCATTTCCATTGTTGGCGGAACCCTGGTCGGGCAGACCTATAATGATACGGTCATTCCCCTGGTTGCGGGGTTTGGCGGCTTTGGTGTCTTGGCTTTTCTTCTCACCGAATGGGCCGAGTCGAAACGCAAAACGCTGGCCAAGCTCTGACTCGACTATTTGGCCGATTGTGCCAATAATCCCACCAACCGATTAAATTAAATTCGTTCAGCTGAAAGGTATGCGTCCCATGTTGAGATTAGATGAGAAACTCGCTCGTATTCACGCTGGTGACTATACTAAGAATGATTTCATCATCGCTGACGCTAAGGATCCGGATATGGGCCCCGGCCTTCATGCCATTGGCCCGATGCGGGAAGCGGATGGTTCAAGCTCGCGGTTTCGGACGCGGTTGGAGTTTCTCGAATCCATCGAAGAGATCATCAAGCAAGATGTCGTTGATATCATGCTGACATCGCTGTCCAATCTGGAACAGCTTCACAAGCGGGGCGCCGTTCAAGGGTCCGATATTAAATTTGCGATTCGCGCGAATGATACAACGGATATTTGGCGTCATCGTGGTGCAACCTATCACAACACGCCTTCGCGCCCGTTTCGCACGGCTGCAGTGTCGCGTGCCATTCCCTTCACGGATCTGGGTCTTTATTCGATCACGTTTAACAATGATCTCGACGCCGATCATTATTCGCTCGAAGCGTTTACCGAATTCCGGGAAGACGCGATGGCGCATGGCATGAAATATTTTCTCGAAGTGTTTAATCCCAACGCCGCGCACATTTCGGCAGATGATATGCCGCGCTATGTGAACGACGCCATCATCCGTTGCCTCGCCGGTTTGACGGAAGCTGAGCGCCCGCAATTTCTAAAAATCGCCTATAATGGCCCCCGCGCGCTGGATGAGCTGGCATCGTTTGATCCAAGCCTCGTGGTCGGTGTTTTGGGTGGCGGCGCAGGCACCACACGCGATTGCTTCGAGCTTATTTTCCAAGCGGAAAAATATGGCGCCCGCGTCGCGTTGTTTGGTCGCAAGATCAATTTGGCCGAGTCGCCGCTTGAAATGATCCGGCACATGCGCGCCGTTGCATCGGGTGCGTTAACGCCAACCGAAGCCGTATCCTCTTATCATGATGCGCTTAAGACGAGCGCGATCACGCCGGCGCGAGCCTTTGCGGATGATAATGTGATCACTGAAGCTGTTCTTCAATCGGCCTAAGGTGAGCGGCATGGCTCAACGCAGCGGAATTCTGACGGCCGGTTCGTGGTGTGTCGACAACAACAAGACGCTTCTGGTCTGGCCCTCAGAAGATACGATGAGCACGATCACGGAATTGGATCGTCAAGGGGGCGGATCAGGCTCAAACATGGCGTTTGATTTGAAGCGTCTTGATCCTGATTTTTTTGTCGAAACAATGGGAATCGTCGGCGACGATTCCGATGGCCAGTTTTTGATCGGAAATTGCGACGAAGCAGGCGTTAAGCGCGATCGGCTGGCCATGATCAAAGGCGGCATGACGGCGTTTACCGATTGCTTCAATTCGCTTGCAAGCGGCAAGCGAACCCATCTGTATTTCCCGGGTGTGGCCGATGCGCTATCGCCCGATGATTTTGATTTTAGCACCACCACCGCCAAGCTGTTGCATTTAGGCCTTCCGGGCGCTCACAAGACCATGGATGGCCCATGGGGCCATGATTCAACCGGGTGGGCCACGGTCTTGCGGGCAGCGCAAAAAGCAGGCCTTAAAACCAATCTCGAAATGGTAACAACCACGCGCGAGAAAGTCCGGCATTTTGGCCTATCCGCCTTGCCGCATCTTGATCTTCTGATCGTGAATGATTTTGAGATTGGCGCTGTTGCCGATGTTGAAACGCGCGATGGGGTGCAAACGCTTCCCGATAAAATCGTTGAAGCGCTCCGTAAAATTCTTGAGCTTGGCTCGGTCTCAATCGCTGCGGCTCATTTTCCGGAAGGTGCGATTGCCATGAGCCGGGATGGCGGTCTGTTTTCGGTCGGATCGGTCGCGATGCCTGCGAATGAAATTGCCGGCGTGAACGGGGCAGGTGATGCCTTTGCTGCCGGATTTTTATATTATTGGCACCAATCCCACCCGATTGATGAGGCTTTGCGTTTTGGCCACGCGGTGGCTGCCACCTCCATGCGGGAAGTTTCGACAACGGCAGGCGTCACAAACGTCGCTGAAACCGAAAAATTGGCAAAGCAATGGGGCTACCGCCCCGCGCCCACCTTAAAATCGTAAGGGATTAAGAAAATGGTGCCGCTTAGGTCTAATTGGCAATCAATCCAATGATCATACCGACGCATTAGAAGTGCAACATCAATAAGTTATCGCATATATGGATTTGGTCAA
>Ga0214201_1000100_pt1 | contig 37257 bp, 37 predicted proteins | sample TroBogEpilimnion_32_FD_153039 | JGI IMG/M metagenome (GOLD analysis project Ga0214201, IMG submission 153039) | Freshwater microbial communities from Trout Bog Lake, WI - 29MAY2009 epilimnion | ecosystem: Environmental > Aquatic > Freshwater > Lake > Epilimnion/Euphotic zone | place: Trout Bog...
CTACAAGCCCCACGCGAAGCGCTGGAAGCGCTACGAGAAGCCGCAACCGGGACATCAAGTGCAGATTGATGTGAAATTCATTGCCCCCATCCCCGGCGTGACCAAGAAGCGCTTCTACCAATACACGGCCATTGACGACTGCACCAGGCTGCGGATTCTCAAGGTGTTCGAGCGCAACAACGCCCGCTCGGCCATCCAATTTGTGGACTTCGTCTGCGAACGACTCCCATTTCACGTCGAGCGCATCCAGACCGATAACGGTGGAGAGTTCCAAAAGGACTTCCATTGGCACGTCATCGACAAGGGAATTGAACACGTCTACATCCGACCCCGCACACCGCGACTGAACGGCAAAGTGGAACGATCGCACCGAATCGACAATGAGGAGTTTTATGCCCTCCTGCAAGGTGTCGTGATTGACTCCGCGGGGCTGTTCAACGAGAAGATCGCGGAGTGGGAACGCTTCTACAACTACGATCGCCCACACGGATCGCTCGGAGGAAAAACTCCCTATGAGCGGTTCAAACAAAAAACCACTAACGGATGAACCGGATGTCTCCGGTGTCCGTCAGTTGCACAAAGCTGTCGAGGCAGGACTCGAACCTGCAGCCTCGGAATTAACAGTTCCTTGCTCCGCCATTGAGCTACTCGACAATGTTCTAACAGCGAAGAGAAACCGTCCGGACCGATCACTGCTTGTCGAGGAAGTCGGCCAACAAATCGAGCGCGTGTTAGTCGAAGTTGTTATCGCTTTCTTAGATACAAACGCGCCGCCGAAGAAAATTTCTGAACAGTAGAGCGCATGCTAAGGACCAGCCAACTTCGCGATCGCCGCTTCCGGCGGGTCCACGCCTTAACGCAAGCCGTGGTGTTCTTGTGTACCTTTGTCAGCACTGGCGCCGTGGTCGTCATGTCCTCTCACCGGGTGGCCACCTACAAAGTCGCCGCACCACAGGCGACGTCACTCCCACCGACCACCTCACTACCCACACCAAGCAGCCAGCACACCCCGACCACTACGCCGGCACCGAAGACTCGTACTACCACCCCCGCAAGAACCCCGACGACTACTCCCACAAGAACGCCAACAACCACCTACTCGCCACCTACCACCGTGCCCGTGACCACGACGACGGTTTGCTACACGTCCCCGTCGGGCAACCAGATCTGCCGCTAGCTGGCCCCTTGGGCTTCGCCTGCTTTACCGCCCTGCCCCCGCGCGCACGGTTGCTGGTATGAACATTGCACCCATTCTCGACCAAATCGCCGCCGAGCGAGCCGCCCAAGACGCCAAGTGGGGAGTGACGCACTTGCCGAGCGGTACCGGGGTTCAGTGGCTTGAAGCTACGCAGGCCGCTAAGGCACGCTGTGACGCAGCCGACGCCAACGGCACCACGACCTGGGCGATGGTCCTCGAAGAAGAGACCTTCGAGGCGCTCTCGGAGACCGACCCCGCGAAACTTCGTGAAGAACTCATCCAGGTCGCGGCCGTAGCCGTCGCGTGGATCGAGTCACTCGACGCCACGCACTAACTACTCCTTGCTCCGCTGTGCCTCGCTGCCACGGTGACCCGCGTACCCTCGAACACCAAGAAGAAATCTTCTTGGTCTGGAACTAGCTTCCAGGTAGCTACTCGCTACGTGAAGTGAAGTGCTCGCACGAGTACTTGACGGGAACACTGGGCCGTCGCCCAGAGCCAGCTGGCAAAAAAGACCCGAACACCGGCAAGGACCAGTCTTTGTGCGGCGACCGAAGCTCGCGGCGTTGCTCGCCAATCTTCGTACAACAAGTCAGTGCTACCACCCAGTCACGCGCAAACTCTTTTGCGCGGTCATACCGGTTGCTCTCTTCGTTGTCAACAAAGCCCCCGCACTTTGCGGGGGCTTTGTGCTTTTGGCCGCGAGCACATCTAAAAGAAAACGCCCACGAACGGGCGACAACTCCTGGGCGCTACTCAATTGCCCCACCCCGTCTTGCCCACACAGTGACCTTCATGCCCAGACCCTGCACCACTAACGTTCGCGGTTCGCACGTCTTTTACCAAGACCCCCGCACCGGTCGCATCACTGCATTGACTCGCGGGCGCATCTTGCCCGCCGGCGTCACCCGTCTCGTCGCCGTGCCCTACGCACTGTCCTCGACGCCCACCCTCGAGGAGTTCTTGGCGGATGACCGACCGGGCGCGATGGTCTTTGTGGTTGACGCGTCGGGACGCTTGGTGCTTGACCACGAAGGCCCAGCCGCACCCACCTCCCCTAACTACCCAAGAACCCCCGCTGACCAGCTCCTGGGCGAGCTGCGCGCTCACCTGCCGTCCGCGCGCCAAGCCGAGGTGCTGCGCAAACTGGACTACCTCCGCTCACGCTTCGATGTACTAAGGGGCATACTGCCGCCGCTTTCTTTGCAAGAACGCGAAATCTACGAACGAACCCGGATCAGCCCCAAAGACGAGCTCACCGATTTAGTCGAGACCTTAAGTGAGATGAGCTATAGAACGTCCTACGAACTACAACCACCACTCGACCTGACCGACAGCGATGAGGACCGCATTGTGCGCTACACCGACTCGCCAGTCGACGAGCTCATGCACGACGTCAACTGCCTACTCACCGCCCGGCGCTATGGCCTGGACTTAGCCACTGTCCAGGACGTCTTTCAGAACGTCACGGCGAGGATGTACGAACCAGATGAGGTCGCGGCCCGCCCAACGACGACACTTAGAGAGGCTCCGTGGTGCGTCTACGTGTCGCTCTCGACGTACAACGACAGCTTCTACGAGCACTACGCCTCGCAGCTTGACAGCGTCTGGCCCACCAAGAAAGAGGCAGAAGATCGCCAACGCGCCATCGAAATAGCCGCAAGCATCACCGAAGATGGTGGCCAAGACGAAGCCAGCTTCCGTGTCTTCGCCTGGCCCAACGGCTCTGAGCCTCTCACTGCATCGGACGATGACGTTGTGCCGACGAAGGAAACGGTGTTCGAGCACACCGCCAGTTACGTCGTGTACCAGTTGAAGATGCACGTCGAGGATTACTTTCCGTACCTGCTCTTAGAGCCCGTGGCCCTCTACGCTTCCGCCGCCGACGCTCTCTCCAAGGCCGATCAGATCGGTACGTGGGACAAAGCCTCTCTTTCCGAAGTAGAGAAAGAGCTGCTTGACGCACTGGACGCGGCACCCTGGCGCGCTGACGAGTCAGGTGACCCCTACGTCACCTTTCGCGGACACCACCTGGGCTCTTTGGGCACCGCGGGCGCGTGGATCACGTCGCGTGACTTCTTTGAGAACCTTGATTACGGAATGAGCCTCTCCGAGCTCGCCGGAAAGCCCCGCGCCGCCGTGATTGCCATGCCCATTGGGCCAAGTGTCGCCACCGCCAGCATCACCAAGTAGCCATGCCCGCCCTCGACGCCACTTCGGACCTCATCGCCACCACTACCGCGTGGGGCAAGGGTCAGCCCCTCGACGCCAGCCTGGCGCGTATCTCTGCACAAACGCCCGCTGCCCGTGTCGAGATCTCGATCGGCGCTCGCCCGGTCGCTGACCCCCGGGCCCTGCTCGAATCGCTCTCTGATCGCTTTAGTTACCTCGCCCACCACTCAGCTCCCATACTTCCCGGGGCCTTTTTGCGCCCAGAGACCCACAGCCCTAAAGAGGCGGTGGCAGCCCTTCGCGCCCTCGGAATCTCTCGCTACACGATTCACCCACCCACCAAGCGGCGCATTGCGCGCGTCGAAGATTTCTACACCTGGGCGTGGGAGTGGTTCGACACCCTCGGCGAGGCGGGCATTGACGTGCGCTTAGAAACCATGTACACCCCGCGTGACCGCGAAGAGACCAACGTCGTGGGCGGGTATCACTTGGATTCGAACAAGGCCACTCTCGACTTTTGCGCCGCCGCCCGTGCTCGCGGCATCGAGATCCCGCTACTCATTGACTTGAGTCACCTATTCATTGGGCTACACGGCCAGACGTGGACCAACCAAGACGTCCTCGACATGCTCACTTCCGACTTAAGCGACCACCTGCACGTCAGCGCCAACGATGGCCGGCGCGACTTGCACGTTCCCGTCCCCGACGCGCATCCAGTCATGGACTGGATGACGGGAAACTTAGACCGCTTCGCCTACGTTGTCGACGAGGGCCGCCGCGACGTTCCAGTCTCGTTGCTCCGCGCTCTCGCCTAGCGCTACTTTGCGCGACCGAGCGCCGCGAGATTGTGCGCCGGGCCGCGGTACCCAAAGTCACTGCGAAGCAACTTCACCACGAAACTCGCGAGCAGCGCCGACCCGGCCGTAGTCGGGTGAATGCCGTCGGCGTAGCGGATCTGTTGGACAGTCCCGTTAACGACGCCGGTCAGCTGAAACTGACCTGGGGTGGTTGTCAGTACGTTTCGTGTCGACACCCACGTGCCAAAGCCCGATGACATAACAGCCTGCCGGGCCACTCCCGCTACGTACGAGACATACCCGTCGTACGTCGGGTCTTGCATCTGGGGAGGACTAAGCCACAAGAGCTGCGCTCCCGCGCTCTTGGTCTCAGCGACGAGCAGGTTCACTCGGCGCGCGTACTCACGCTGCCACTCCGTACTCGCAAACGCCGCCGCGTGGCCGTTTGCGTACAACCCCTGATCGTCGTTGGCCCCGAGCAACACCACGACCACCTGCGGGTGGTAAAGATTTAGAAAGCGCCCCAACTTGGCGGGCCAGTCATAAAAAGCCGGCACTGCCAGTCCTGACGTCGGCTTGCCCTGATTGCGTACCAAAAGTGGCGTCTGGGCGAGCTGGGCGCTGAGAGCCTGACCGAGGTCGAAGCTGATTGAGTCACCCACCACCAAAACGGTCCCGCCCTTTTGCAGTACCCCGTTTCCTGAAGGCGTTGGCGCCCCAAGAGGTGCCGTTCGAGGGTGCATGGTCCGTGGCGCCCGGGCCAGAGCCACGTTGACTGCGCGGGCGGGACTACGAGGAGATACTGGCAACGCCAGCGAGGGGAGCGTTCCCAGAAGAACGCCCAGGGCCAGGGCCGTGGACCCAGCGAAGTACCGACCTATGGGTTGCATGCCAATGACCGTGAAGACACGCCAAAACAGCGCACTCACCGCCAACTAGATGCTGGCCCACCCAAAAAACATCCAGCCGTCGACCTGGTCGGGCTGGCCAACGCCGCGCATCACGTGAGCTTTTCCACTCACCATGCTGTGGCTGGCCGAAGAGTACAAAGAGATGAGAGCCGAACCATCGCTGCTTCTGGTCACCGCCTCAATGCTCGCACTCTCTCCACCAAGACCACTACGCAGCAACTCCTTGGCGTACTTTACGGCCTCAGCCTTGGTGCGAAGGCCCGTCTCAAATCGATCGTGGCGACTGCCCGACCTCGATGAGGTCACCAGGTAGCGAGTCTGCTTTGTCACGGCGTCGGCCGCATCGACACGCAGGCCCGCAGGGTCAATCATCGTCGCCCGCACCGACAACAAAACGTCGGTGCTACCGAGGCGCAGTTTCTTGGATGCGGCTTCGGTCAGGTCGCGCTGAAACTCCGGCGTCCTCGCAGACCCTTCGATGCGCACCCGAAAGTCGAGGTCCGTAGCTACCCCGGCCGGCACTTTTCGCACCGCAACGGAAATCGTAAAGTCGGTTTGATCACTGGACCACGCGCTGGGCCCCGTCACGCTCGCGATCTTCTCGCCCGGCAACAGCCTTTCCTCAACGACTTCCTTGGCGCGCAGTTGTGCCTCTTCCACGACGCGCGCCTTCACCGTGACTCGCTCGATTCGGTTCTCCGAGCACACCGCGAGTGCTCCCGCCGGTCCCCACTTGTCACAAATGCGTGAATCGGAGTGCGAGAGAAGTTCGTTGGCGCGCCGTTCAGCCAAAAAGGTCCACTGCGGGTCACGCTCGATGATCACGAAGTCGGACTTTTCCGCGATCGTTCCGGTGTAGCCGCCGAGGCCGTACTCCATTCGTGCCTCGTCGCAGGCTTGCAAAAAAGCCTCGCGAGGATCGGAGATCGGTACGTAGCAGAGAAAGGTTGTAGCGCCCATACCTCTACGTTGTCGGTGCCAGGTCCCCGTGCACTCTCGTCCAAGAGTGCACCTCAGTGAAATCTCGCGACCATACGAGTATGCCCAAAGTCCTGCTCTTTTTGCTCGCCGCTTTCGCCCTGGTGACCCTGCTCAGTCTCGCTACGGGCCACGGCGGACTCTTCATCTTCTTGGTCCTCGTGCGCATTGCTCGCGCGGCCACGTGGCTACGCCGGTAGCTGCATTTGAAGCCTTGAGTGACCAAAATCACGCCCTCAGCACAGTTGACCTTGTGACTACCCCGAATCCCCTCGTAGCAGTTGACCTCTTTGGCACCAACCGCGCCAAGATCACTGGCTGGGAGCGCTACGCACTGAACCTGTACCAGGCCTTAGTCGATGCGCACCCAAGTGACCTCACTCTGTGGCCCCTAAAGCGCGGAGCTGCCGGAAGCAGTCGCTTTGACCACCTGCGCCGAGCGCTCACGCACTACTTCTTTTCCACCCGCCACGACCTCGCCGGCACCCACGCGCGAGTGTTCCACGCCACGACCTTTCCTCCGGGATTCGTGCCGAGGCACACCAAAGTGGTCTGGACCGTGCACGATGACCTGATCCTCGGCGGCCACCGCGAGTTTGCACGACGCGGTGCGGTCATCTGGAACCGGCTCGCCCAGGCTCGCCTGGCACGAGTCGATGCCTTCGTCACTTCCACCCAGACGGTACGCCGTGAACTGGTGGCTCTCGGGGTGCCCGAAGAAAAGATCCACCTCGTCTCAGCCCCCTCGAATCCACTGCCAGCCGCCACTAACGCACCGAGCGTCACTCACGTGGACGGATCTCCAGCTATGTTGCCCAGCCAGTTCGTGCTCGTAGTTGGTACCTTGGAGCCGAGGAAACGTGTCGACCTCGCCTCGCGTATTGCCGCTCGCGCCGGGCTACCGATACTGCTCGTCGGACACCGCTCGAACGTGGACCTATCAACCCTCGCTCCCGGTACCCTGCTCGCGTCCGGTGTCTCTGATGGAGAGCTCGCCTGGTGCTACGAGAACGCGAGCGCGTTGCTGAGCGCGTCGGCCTACGAGGGCATCAACATGCCCCTCTTCGAAGCCGCCGAGCGCGGCCTGCAGGTCGTGGCGAGCAACATCGACGTTCACCGGGAACTGGCGGGGGAGTACATAGACCGCGTTGCCCTGGTCGACCCCATTAACGAAGACCTCGCCGCCTCGGTGCTTGCCGAGCGCGTAGCCGTGGGCCGCGTGGCTCCGAGAGAGATTCTCGCTACGTACGCCACCCTGGCCGAGCAGCATCTGGCCATCTACCGCTCACTGCGCGACTAAGTCCGCGCGTCGTTGCGCTCTTTAACGAACGTGCTTAGCGTGCACCCTCACGTCGAAGCACGGTACGAATAGTGCGCAAAAGGATCGTCAGGTCGCCCACCAGTGACCAGTTGGCCACGTAGTGCAAGTCGAGCGCCAGTGCCTGCATGGAGTCGAGGTCGCTGCGTCCCGACACCTGCCACAGTCCGGTCACCCCCGGACGTACCCGGTGCCGGCGGTGGCCCTCTGGCGGGAACATGGCTACTTCGCTCGGCAGTGCGGGACGTGGGCCCACCAAGCTCATGTCGCCGCGAACGACGTTCCAGAGTTGGGGCAGCTCGTCGAGCGAGGTCTTTCGAAGCAGTTTGCCCACCTTCGTGATGCGCGGGTCGTCTTTGAGCTTGAACAAGTAAGGACCGGCTTCGTTCTTCGCTGCGAGTTCGGCCAGCTTCGCTTCGGCGTCGACCACCATGGTGCGCAACTTCAAGACTTCGAACTCGCAGCCATCCAGACCCACGCGCACCTGCTTGAAGAGCACCGGCCCGCCGTCTTCACGCTTGATCTTCCACGCGAGAAGTCCGAGCAGCGGAGAACTGAGAACCAGAACCAGAAGAGACAACACGACGTCCAAGCTGCGCTTGATCGCGGCGCGAATAGCGCCGATCTCTACTGGCGTGATGTGCAGCACCGACTGGTCGGCGAAGGTCTCGGCCACGAGACGCCGCGCGTCCACGCTCACCAAGTCCGCCACCACCATGACCTCACCACGCCCGCGAATCAACTCGTCGGCCCGAGCGGTCTCCTTGGACGTCACCCCACCCACCGCAACCATTCCCACGGGGTAGGGCAACGCGTCGGGCAAGCTCGGCATGGTGCCGACAACCTTGTAGCCGGTATTCGGGTGGGTCACGAACCACGCGAGCAGTGCGGCCATGGACTCTTGATCGCCCACTCCCAAGACACGCACCAGGTTGCGCCCGCGTTTGCGACTCTTCTCGAGTCGCCACGAGTAGCCAATGCGCGCCACGCCACCAACCAGCAAAGCAAAGATGCCCATCAGCGCCACGTAGCCACGTGAGATGTCTTGGTGAAAGATGAATGAGACCAGACCCACGCCGGCCACTCCCGTACCCACTCCCGTCAAAAAGCGCAGCAACTTCGCCCCGTCGATACGCACCCCGTCCACGCGGCGACCCTTGACCGCGCCAATGCCACTCACCATCATGGGAATGGCCACCACCGCGTCGAGGGCGTTGGGCGAGTACGCCTTGAACCACGCCACGTGAATGACCTGACGCAACACCAGCGCACCGAGTGTGGCGATCACGGCCGCGACGACGTCGATGGCCAACAAGCGCCTGGCGATACGCCGGCGCCACAGGTCTGGCGTAGCCACGCCGGGTTCGAGACCGCTGAAGCGACGCGACCGCCACCATTCACCCGGACCCTCAACCACGTAGCGATTCCACATCCGCTTGGGGTCTTTGGCCAAGCGCCACAGCCACTCGGCCTTGACCTTGCGCACGATCTTGGGTGCTCGGTGTTGCGCGCCCACCTGGAAGTCCACTGACGCACCGAGAGCGAGCAGCACCTTGGCGCCACACGCATCCACCCAGCGGTCCATCCACTCCTCAGCGAGTGGCTTGGGAAGAGCGATGATCAAGAGGTCGATGTCTTCGTTTTTGATCTCGGCGCACAGGCGTTCGGAATCATTCAAGATTTCGGCGCGTTCGGGTGACCAGTACGTCACGTACGCCCCCGGCCAGACGCTGCGGGCCTTTTCGACAAAGGCCCCGTTGGCCGCCTCGGCACCACCAAAGACACCTACGCGCCATCCCCGCTCGCTCGCGACGTCCATCAAGTGCGGCAGGTAGTCCGACCCCGGAATCTTCTCGATGCGCCGACCAAGAACTTTAGAAGCAGCCGTGGCCACGGGGTTCCCGTCGATAGTCATCAACCACCGGCGCCCGCGACTCTCCGAGTCGGCAAAGAACGCTTCGTGGCTGCCGTCAATGCCGAAGTAGCCCAGATACATCAAGTTCACCGAACCCACGTTGATTGCACTCGGTTGCGGGTTCTCCACCTCGTCAATCAGTCGCTGGGTTAGTTCCGACGCGTCGAGCGCATCGACGGGAACCCCGCCTACGTACACCCTCTGTGGCGTCTGTACTTCTTGGGCAGTCAGCTCGGTGGTGTCGTTCATCACCGGCCCTACCGTTCGAAAGAGCAACGAACGGTCAAGCAGGAAGTGCGCGGCAGAGCTGCTTGACGCTTCTGGGCACTACCTCACGGTTTTTAAGCAAGCCGAGCGAGGACGTGCATGCCCGAAAAAGTTGTTGACCAGGTCGCGCCCAGCACCGGACGAGTGATCAGGTCCAGAGCCCCTCTTCGTCTGGGACTGGCCGGTGGCGGAACTGACCTCTCGCCCTACGCCGACGAGCACGGCGGCGTTGTGGTCAATGTCACGATCGACCGTTTTTGCTACGCCAATCTCGCAGAGCGCGTCGATGGGCAGCTGCACTTCGAAGCCGCCGATCACCAAAGGAGTGCTCTGGTCGACGTGGACGGCCCGCTGCCATTTGACGTGCTGCCGCTTCACGCGGGGGTCTACGACCGAGTACACCGCGAGTTCGACTTGCCCCGTACGGCTGTTGCGCTGTCGACCTTTTCGGACGTGCCGGCCGGATCTGGGCTCGGTGGCTCCTCGACCCTCGTCGTAGCCATGCTCGAGGCCTTTCGCGAGTTCTACTCACTGCCCCTTGACGACTACGAACTCGCCAACTTGGCCTGGTCCATTGAGCGTGAGGACTTAGGTCTCGCCGGTGGCCGCCAAGACCAGTTCGCGGCAGTTTTCGGCGGATTCAACGTCATGGAGTTCGGCGCCGCCGGCCACAGCCTGGTGCAGCCGCTTCGTCTCAAAGAGGCCACCGTTCGCGAGCTCGAAGCGTCTTTGATCTTGTACTTCACCGGCACCACCCGAGAGTCCGCCACGGTTGTCTCGAGTCAGGCCTCAAATCTGCGTTCGGGCAACGCCGACACGCTCGCCGCTACGCATCAGTTAAAGGCCGAGGCCCTGGCGGTAAAAGAGGCGCTGTTGCGCGGGAACTTAGACGCGCTTGCGAGCTCGGTAGAGCGCGGCTGGCTCGCCAAGAAAGCCACCTCGCAGGGTGTTTCCACCTCGGAGATCGAGCGCGTCCGTCAGGTCGCCATCGAAGCCGGAGCGCTCACCGGAAAGATCTCCGGAGGCGGGGGTGGTGGCTTCATTTGGTTCCTCGTGGACCCTACTAAGCGCCCCGCGGTGCTGCGTGCCTTAGAGGCCGAACCCGGCTACTTCGATTTTTGTCACTTTACCCAACAAGGAGTTGTTTCATGGACCGTACGTTAGCTACTGAGTGGGCCGCCAACGAGGTGCGCCAGTCAGCCGAAGTCATCTTGGCCACCACTGCACTGGCCGATCAAATGGTCGACATCGCCAACGCGTGCGTCCAGGCACTAAGGAGCGGCGGCCGCGTGTTCTTTTGCGGCAACGGCGGCTCGGCTGCCGACAGCCAGCACCTCGCCGCCGAACTGGCTGGCAAGCAGAACTTCGATCGCGGCCCACTGAGTGGTATCGCTCTTACGGTCGACACCTCCGCTTTGACCGCCATTGGCAACGACTACGGCTACGAGCACGTGTTCTCTCGACAGCTGCGCGCACTCGCTCACCCCGGCGACGTGATCATCGGACTGTCGACGTCGGGTTCTTCAAAGAACGTACTGCGGGCCTTCGAGGCCGCCAAGGAGATTGGTGTGGTCACTGTGGCCTTCACTGGCGCCAAGGAGAGCGAGATGGGCCGCATTGCCGATTTCCACTTCGCCACCCCGTCACTGTTCACTCCCTACATCCAGCAAGCGCACGAGGTGGCCGGCCACATCATCTGCGGCCTCATTGAGCGCACCATGTTCACGCCGCCCGAGAACGCATGAGCCCGCTTCACCAGCTCTTCGAAGACGGCCCCTACCTGCACTTCTCCGGGACGATCTCTGCGAAGGTCTGCTTGGTAGATCGCGACGGCACTCTCAACGTGCAAAACGATGAGGGCTACGTCTTCGATCCAGACAAGATCGAGCTCGCTCAGATCAATCTGCCCCTTCTCGCGGCCCTCTCAGCTCGCATGCCCCTGGTCGTTGTCTCCAACCAAGGTGGTATCGCCAAGGGTCTTTACCAACTAGACGACGTCTGGGCCTGTCACCAGCGCTTAGCCCAGCTCCTCCAACCCCACGCCATCATGCTCGCCGGGCTCATCTTTTGCCCGCACCACCCAAGCGTCGCACCCTGTGAGTGCCGCAAGCCCTCGCCGCGCATGCTCACCACTGCGCTGCAGCGCTACGACGCCTCTAACATGCAAAGCCTCTTCGTGGGCAACTCTGCTTCAGATGCCCAGGCCGCCGAAGCGGCGCACGTACGCTACGTAGACGTCCACGACGCGAACGCTCTTCGTGTCGTCGTAACTGAGACTCCCGCGACCGGCCTGTAGAGGTCTGAGCCGGCCAGCAAGCCTCCTCTCGCCACGAAGCACAATTAGGGCCAGTAGGGGTTCGCATCAAGAGTGAACAGGCATGACCCCACAACTAAACATTGCTCAAGTCCTTGCTACGGTTGGGACTATTGACCCGCAAGTAGCTGCGCTTAGCGCAGCCATTGGTCCCACCCGCCCCATTGAAACCTGCCGTCGCTGCGAGCGCAGCATCACCCAAGATCTCCGTGGCGAGTGGGCGCACCTCACCGAAAACGGCTTTGCTTTAGTAGTCGGCTGCCGTGCCGCGTCTTTTGACAAAGACGCGGGGTGGGACGACGGCTTGAAGAAGCACTGGGTCGCCGCGCCACCGAAATCACTCAAGGTGGACTAACACCCCAACTACCAACAAGCCCCCCGACGAACTGTCGGGGGGCTTGTTTTTGCTACAAAGCTCTCGCGCACCTCGTAGAGACCACGCCCGGTGGTGCCCCGCCCCGCTACTGGTAAAAGGCCCGAAGGGTCTCTTCACTACCGACTTGCTTCGGACTACCAACTTGTGCGTACAAGCGATCCAAGTCTTCACGCTGCAAGGTATCTTCTAGGAGCAGCTCTTCAGCTACCACACGCACGAAGTCTTCGTGTTCGCCAAGGATGCGGCTCGCCTCGCCATGCGCGCGCACCAAGAGGTCCTCAATGGCCGCCTCGACCTCTTTGGACTTCGCGCTCGTCGCATCTCTGAACGTCAATCCAGCGGCCGTCATCGCGTAGTTCATCACCATTGCACCAGCCAGGTTCGTCGCCGTCTGCAAGTCGCCGTGAGCGCCCTGGGTGTAGTCAGCTCCGACCAGCAACTCTTCGCCACACCTGCCCCCGAGTGCCGTCACCAAGCGAGCGGCCGCCTTCGATCTGGACAAGAAGTAGTCGTCACCCTCGCTCATAGCCGTCACGCCGCCCGCGGGTCCACGCGGGACGATTGAGACGGACACGGGTGGATCCGCCGCTTCTTGCAGGTACGCACACACCGTGTGGCCCGCTTCGTGCCACGCCGTCACGGCCCGGTCGTTGTCACTCACCAACGCCGAGTGGCGCGCTCGCCCCATAAGCACCGTCATGATGGCACTGTCAAAGTGAGCGCTTGTGACCTCGGTGGCGTCGTCGCGAGCAGCTGCGATGGCCGCTTCATTGACGATGTTGGCCATGTCAGCTCCCGACATTCCAGATGTCCGCCGAGCGACGCTCTCGAGGTCGACGTCACTGGCGAGCGGACGTGTGGCGCTGTGCACCCGAAGGATCTTCTCGCGCCCGCGACGATCGGGATGTGGCACCTCGACGCGCCGGTCGAGTCGACCGGGCCGCATGATGGCCGGGTCGAGCACGTCAGGGCGGTTCGTCGCCGCCAGCACGATGACCCCGGAGTCACGAAAGCCGTCCATTTCGTTAAGCAGGGCAATGAGCGTACTGTCGCGCTCGGCGTCGCTCGCCTGGTGCGCACCGCCCGTGCGTCGGCGCGCTACCGCGTCGATCTCGTCAATGAAGACAATGGCCCGCTCAGACTTCTTCGCCCGTGCGAAGAGCTCACGAATGCGCTTGGGACCCACGCCCACGTACATCTCCACAAAGTCAGAGCCCGACGCCGAGTAGAACGGAACACCCGCCTCTCCAGCTACGGCCCGCGCGAGCAGTGTCTTTCCCGTGCCCGGTGGGCCCACCATCAACGCACCTTTGGGCCGCTTGGCTCCGACTCGCGCAAAGCGCTCGGGTTCTTGCAAGAACGCCACGAACTCGCGCAAGTCCTCAACCGCCTCGTCAACTCCCGCAACATCATCGAAGGTCGTTGTCGGCACGTCGGCCACGCCACTGCCCACCGCGTCATGCACCCCAGCGCGCTCGGCGACACGTCGACGTGGGTTCAACCCGAACGGACCCTTTTTCGCCCGGCGGCGGTAGATGAAGAGGCCACTGAGTAGTGCCATCGAAATGATCAACAGCGGTTGCCACAACGCTCCGGAATCTTGCCCACCAGTGCCCAGTGTCGTAGCAGTGGAAACCGTGACATTGACGTTGTCGTCGAGCAAGTGGTTCACGAGGTCAGCGCTAGAGGTGGCTACGTACTGCGCGGCGTACTTGTGGCCGCCATCGGTGAACAAGACAACGTCAAAGGTCGTATTCACCGTAGCGGTCTTTACGACCCCCACTTTCGCGTCGTGGTACAACATTCCCAAGCTCGAGACCGAGTAGCCCTGAGGCAGCGGCAGCGTAGAGCCCATGGTGCCTGCTCCACTAAAGCCCGCTGGCCCAGAGGTACTCACGGTACCCACGCCGCCCTCGGCCCCGGCCGCGTGGGTAGGTATAGCGCCCAAAGCGAGCGTGAGCGCCAAAGATCCAAAGATTTTCATCGAGATAACTGTCGCGAAAACGCCCTATTTGGCCCCTATCTACGACCCAAGAGTCCGTTTAAAAAAGACCAGGACTCCCGCGGCCCTACAGGTTCTTAGTGCTGCTTTGCACCGAGGTGCCAGCTGAACTCACGGTGGTTTCGCCGGCTCGCGGCTTCCAGCTGGGCGTTTAGAATCCAGGTGTCTTCACTGGTGCCAGATAGTTCGAAGTCAACGTACTCGGTAGGGACCTGGGCGCGGATGTGCTTCTTTCGGCGAAGTATTTTCATGCCCAATACAGTCCCCTCGCCACGAGGGGTACGCCTCTATGCCTTCGGTAGATCGCGCGATTTATTTCATTCACAAAACAGATGAGCGCAGCCACATCCCGGCACGCCCCAAACCGGCTTCGCGAGCGGCAAGCCGCACCGTACAAGAGGTGACTTCTGGTATGGAAACCGTTCCGAGCAACGCACCCTTGATCGCTCACGTCGACCTGGACTCGTTCTTCGCCGCCGCCGAGATCCTGCGCCGCCCCGAACTAAAAGACCATCCCGTAGCCGTCGGCGGTCGTGGGGCGAGAGGTGTCATTGCCACCGCCAACTACCCCGCCCGGGCCTTCGGTGTGGGCTCGGCAATGGCCACGAGAGAGGCTCTTCGTCGCTGCCCCCAATTGGTGGTGCTACCCGGGGACTTCTCGTGGTACCGCACCCTCAGTTTCGAGGTTCTCGCCACGCTCGCGGACTTTGCTGCGGACATTGAACCCATGAGCCTGGACGAAGCCTTCTTGCTGCTCGGTTCAAGTATTGACTACTCAAACGTCACCACTCACGCGGCGGCTCTACGCCTCGCCGTTCGCGAGCGCACCGGTCTTACGATCAGCTTTGGCGCTGGCCCCACCCGTACTATCGCCAAGCTCGCCAGCGACTTCGCCAAGCCCGACGGCCTTCACATCGTAGACCCGGGCCACGCCACGCGATTCTTGGCGAAGACCAAGCTTTCATCTCTGGGTGGGGTAGGTCCCGCTACGCAAAAAGCCCTCGAGCGCATTGGCGTCGAAACCGTCACCCAACTCGCGGCCACGTCCCTGGCGACACTGAGCTACGCCGTAGGGGCCGCACAAGCCGAGCACCTGCACGCCATGGCGACGGCCACGGACTCCGCCGAACTCTTTCACCGGGGTCCGCCTTCGTCGGTCGGTGCCGAGACCACGCTCGAAAGTGATGCCGGCAGTTTCGATGAGTTCAACCGGGCCGTTGAGATCCAGGGAAGAGAAGCCCTACGTCGTCTCGCCCGGTTGGGCATGGGGGCCACCGGTGTCGCGGTCAAGGCGCGCACCACGGCCTTTCGCGATCTTTCCCGGGCCCAGGCTCTGGCCGCGACCAACAGCCCTGCTCTGCTGGCTACCGCGTGGCGTCAATTGGCCAAGCGGGTTTACGAAGACGCCCACTCGCCCGTGCGCTTGGTGGGCGTGACCTTTACGGGACTCACTGAGGCTGTACAGGGAAATCTCTTCACCGAGTCGGGCTGGCAGTTGCGTCGTGCCCCGCGCGTGGGAGAGACGGTTCGCCACGCTCGCTTTGGCGAAGGTCTCGTCGTAGTGGGTGATCCCGACACGGCCGTCGTGCGCTTTGCTGATCAGGTTCGCATCATCGATGATCCGCGCAGCTGGCTCAGCGTGGTGCACACGAACTAACACCACCAACCCTGGTCCCCTTGGCCCGCAGTCACCAAAAGACGTCTTTGCTTGACAAGTACCGCAGCGCCCGAATGGTAGGCAACACCAAATACGCCCACAAGGAGTCCCCATGCACCGTTCCCGCCTTACCGCCCTACTGACTACCGCCCTGCTCGGCGCTGGCGCGCTCGTCGCTGCTCCTTTCGCATCGGCTGCTACCAGCCACAGTCCCCACCCACTCGACATCTCCCAAGCTGGCCACTACCTCTTCGTGGCCAACGTGCAGTCAGCCGGCATCAAGATTGCTGAGTACGACACCTCTACGGGCGCGTACTTGCGCACGCTGCCCCTGAGCATCTTAGGTGCCTACCCCAACGTGCCCATGCTGGCCACGCCCACGAAGTTCTTCATTGCCAATGATCTCGGCAATCTTGACGAGTACGACAACGCCACCGGTAACCTCGTGCGCACATACCAGCCATCCAAGGCACTCGCTTCCATCAATGACTTCTTTGGCGGAACCCTCTTCTCGGACGGCTCAACGCTGTACGCCGTCACCGACAAACGCGATGTGGTCGAGATCAGCTTGTCGTCCGGAGCAGTTCTCGGCACCATGTCAACCGCGTTTTTTGGTGAGCTCTGCGCTGCGCACGCCGGCGTGATATTCACCTCCGACCCCGCAGCTACTCAAATCACTGCCACCAGTGCCACGACCGGCCGCCATCTATGGACGACTCGGTGGGCATCCACAGGGTCGAACAGCCTGTTCGGAGTCACGAGTCTGCTCGTTGTCAAAGAAGGGCTTCTCGCCACCGCCGCGAGCACATCTGGCGCCCCAGCGCGTGTTGCACTGATCAACCCAGCCACTGGTGCCATCGAGCGCCAGATCAGCTACACAGGCAAGGGGCTCGTCGGTCCCGCCGACTCTGCGTACGTGAATGGACAGGTTTTCATCTACAACCAGATCCTCTACCAAAGCGCATCGTCAGTCACTCAGATAGACCCGACCACCATGTCTGTTGTGCGCACCATTGCCACGCCCGCGAACGCAAATCCCACGCGGTTCACACTGGCCGGTACCTCTGCTCTTTTCGTCACCAATCCAAGTTCGGTTACCGAATACGAAACCTCGACTGGCAAGTTGCTCGCCACCTTCAACTAAGACCACAAGCCTTAGTGGTGCAGGTCCACACTCACCAGCCACTGGCGCTCCGGTGCGTCGAGGATGCGCTGTAGCAGCGGCTCAATCTGCCCCGTGTACGCCGCGGTGTCATAAAACATCGACTCAATGCCGTACGAGTCACTGAGTAGCCCGCCGAGGGTGCGCATCACGTAGCCGAGCATTGAGAACTTAGGGTCCTCGGGGTTGGCTGCTGTGAGCATCTCGTTAAACAGTGCCGCTGACTCGCGCTGGTACGTTTCGACGCGCGCGACTGCCTCTTCGGTGCGCCCGCCAAGTCCAAAGGGATCGTAGAGCTCTTCTAAGCCGTCGGGACCGCCGAGCAGGCGCCGCAGTTCACGCATCTCAGCGCGCCGAGAGTCAATAGCCGCCCGCACCATCGCCACAATGCGGTCCTCGTGGCCCTTGGCGCACAAGACATCGTCATCTTCCAACGCCCCCGACCAGCGCCCACCTACTTCGTACCAGTCCCACACCGGGCCTTCAAAGCGCGACAAGAAGTCGCGGGCTCGTTCTTCGGCCTCGTCGCGGCTGTCGGCTTCAACGGCAATCAGGTGGTGGTAGTGCACGGGTCTCTCTTTCGTCCACTAAGAGAGTGTCGATTCGACCTACCAGAGCATTCGCGCGCCGAAGCGCAGCGCTTTACAAGCGGCCAGGAACGTCGTCGTAGTTCACGCCATAACGCGCGAGCGCCTCAATCAAACGGCGACTAGGACGCGAAACCTGGCCGAAGCTGTCGGTGGCCGAGTCGTAGCGATACAGCGGGATCCAGCGCTGCTGGTTGCCTTCCAGCACGGGCTCGAGCTGGGTGATCTCGCGGATAACGCGCCGACCCATACGCTCGCGGCCAACTTGTACGACCAAGTGGAAGGCCTGCGCGACCTGCTCTCGTGCAACGTCCTCGGCAAGTCCCGACTCCATCACGTAGGTCGCTAACTGCTTGATGGCCTGGGGTCCGTTGTTCGCGTGGACGGTCGTGATTGATCCGTCGTGACCGGAGTTGCACGCCTTGACGAGGGCGTAGGCCTCTTTACCGCGAGTCTCACCAACCCAGATGCGGTCTCCGCGCATACGCAGCGCCTCGCGCACGAGGTCGTCGAGCGAGGTCTCACGCACCAAACGGCCCTCTTCGTCTCTCTGGCGATAGGTCGTCAGGGCCACCACGTTGTCCAAGCGGTCCGCCAGGTGCAACTCGTCAATCTCCTCGACCGTCACTACGCGATTGAGCGGGTCGACGTACCAACTAAGTGCCCGCGCGAGCGTGGTCTTGCCGGCACCAGATCCGCCAGATACCAAAATGTTGAGTCGGCCGTGAACGGCTTGTTGCAAGAACAGCCGCATGTCCTCACTCATCATGTGCTGAGAAAGCATGTCGTCCAGGGTCACGGTTTCGCGTGGTTGCTTGCGAATGGTGAGAGCTGGCTCGTCGCGGGTCAGCTCGCGAGTCGAGATGTGGATGGAGCCGTGAATGCCCGTGCGGTCTGGGCGAAAGGAGGCCTCGATAACGCTCGTCTTGGCGCTGTCAACGTCGCTGTAGCCAGCGTCCGTCAGCAGCAACAGCTCGTTGAGCCACGCGATGTACTGAGGTGCTCCGGCGAAAATCTGGTCGTGAACGGCCTTTTGGCCCCGCTGGTCCCAGTAGAAGATGCGGTCGTGTCGGTTCACGCACACCTGGGTAACGGCGGGGTCGCGCAAGATGTCGAACATGCGCTGGGTGCCTTTATCTCCAGCCCCTTCGAACAGTTCAGTCAGATCGCTCACGTTTTTCTCCAGATCCAGTGGGCGAGCTCACGGTGAACTCGCGTCGTGCTTTCAGCATCGGCCCGAATCGCACCGCCGCCGCGCACTCGTGCGAGGAATGCCAAAGAAAAATCCCCCGATCCTCCAGTGCGCATGCACCGAAGAATCGGGGGATTTAGTTGGCTCTTGGAGAGCTGGGGCTTAGCGACCAGCCATGGCCTCATCGAGGTCATAGCGCCAGTCGGGGTCACCCGAACGACGGGCCTCGATGGCCGACCAGAAAGTCGACTCGAGTCCGACGTTGAGAGCACGCATGCCCATGGGCAACAAACGGTCCATGTCCTTGCGCAGCCCCATTTCGGTGAGCTTGCGGCGAATTTCCGCTTCGAGCTTGCGTTCGTCTTCTTGACGACCAAGCCCGGCACGCTCTACCAACCTCTGCACCTGGCCGCCGCTAAGCGACTCCAGCTTGAGGGGTCGAATCGATCGGTGGCCCTCGATGTACGAAGCCAGCCGCTCGAGTTCGTGCAGCAGATACGTTTCGCCACTGCGGTCGTTCGCGGCAGCTTGCGCCAAGTTGATCACTTGGGACAGGCGGGCCTCGTGCAACCACACCGCCATCGTCGCTGCGCGCTGGGCGCGCTCGACGTTGAGGGGCCTCTTGTGTTTGCCCATCTCGTACAGCGTGGACAAGCCACCCACGGCGTCGGTCAACGAGACGTCGAGGAGGTCAAAAGCGGCCACCATCACCTGGGCGAAGGCGGGCTCTTTGGACATCTTGTCGACGTCTTCGATGCGGCCGATCTGAGCGAGCAGCCACAGGGTGTGCACGTCCTTGCCGGACAGAACACCAACGTCACTGCGATACTTGCGGTCCAGCCAGCGCGACAACTCTTCGTCGTCAGGCTGGTTGAGAACGATCGCGATGATCGAGTTGGTGACGTCACGCTTGTGCCACGCCTTGCGCTCAAATCCCAGAGGGATGACGACCTTGGGCTTCTTGGCCTTCTTTGAGCGCTTCGAGGCGACGGGCGTAGACGTTTCAGGAAGCGCGAACAAGCTGAGTTGTTCGCACTCCGCCGCCACGCTGTAGGCCACCTTCTTGGTGCCGTGCACGTGGACGAGCCAGGTGCCAAGCTCCGCGACCAGGTCCATGACCTGCTCTGCCGGAGTCAGCGTTTTGGCGTTTCCGTCGTCGTCGAGGCGTTGGGTCTCCACAAAGGAGGTTCCCCGCGCTACGGCGTCAAGCGGCAGGCCGGCAATGATGCCGTCCACCACGCAACGCACGCTCGCAAGATCGATACGCGAGGTACTCGCCTTGGCTTGCTCGCGCAAGCGCTCAATGGCGGGAACCTTGGTCAAGACCGTTTTGGAAGTCATTTCCATAGCCGGCTCACTTTCTGTTGAGTGTCGTCAGCGAGTTGCAGTGTCACGGAACTACGTCCGCGAGCTCCAACTCCCCGTCGAAGTGAATAGACCGTTGACGGAGTAACCCCGTCAGTGCTGCGCTCGTAGAGCACAACGTCGGCCAGGGCAACGTGACGCGCCAGGTAGTCGAGCCTCTCCACAACACCGTCGATCTCGAGCACCTGAGTGCCGTTGTCGACGCGTCGCACGAGCAAGTAGCAGCCCCCTTCAGGGATGGCTGGCAACTCGTCGGGTCGCGGAACTTTGGCGGTGATGGTGCAGACGAAACGCGCGCCGCTGGTCTTGTGAGGAGCAGCGATGCGGCGTCGACTGGCGTCCAGCGGATAGGTAATCCAGCGATTCAGCGGTGGGCTGAGCGTGACTCCGAGGGCTTCGGCTACGGCTTCGGGACCCGACAAAGGGGTCTCGCGGTCCGCGGCGTTCTTGATGTCAACGGCGTGACCACGAAGCTCCAAGATGAGCTCACGCAGTTCGTCATCGACGCCTCGTTCGGACAACACCTCGTTCAAGGTGCCGTAGTCGTACGTCACGAGTTCGCCGAGCGTGTCGGCGACGTCCACTGGCCAGTTCGCGAAAATCGTCCCAAGGGGACGAACAGTGCTTGCCATTAGAACTCCTTATTTGTATAGAGCAGTTGCAACGTTCACCGTTCTCGCCTCGACCCTTTCTCAAAGGCGAGCCCGTGACTGAAACGAAAGTAACGCTGGGGTCTTTGCTCGAAAAGACCCCCAGCTGGCCCGCACCATCACCTATCTGGGCACACCGTCACCACATTTGGTGACGGTGTGCCAAAGCACCGAGGTGCCGTAGATCTCTTACTTGGTAGGCAGTACGCAGTGTCCCGAGGTGGGTCCATTGGCCGCCCCATTGCACAAGAAAGCCTCAGCACTAGTGGTATAGGTGACGGGGCTAATCAGTCCGAAAAAGCCACCAAAGATCTGCTGATCGAGTTGGTAGGTAACACTCACGTCAACGGCGTCACCGTTCAACGTCTCAGCGAATTCAGTCACGGTCACCCCCTGCATACCGCTGTCGGACGCCGCAGCACCCGAGGGCGTGACGAACGTACCCGGGTCCACAGAAGGAAACATCTCTTGCGCGAAGGTTCGAGTCGCCACACTGTCGGCCAGTCCGGCGTCAATTTGGCCGTTTCGCACCTGGAAGCTGCCGGCTTCAGCGGCGGCCTCGGCGGCCAGTGTCACTTGCCGGTGGGCAACAATGACGTGACTGAAGTCCACCGCCATCGCACCAGCCAGAAAGAAGAGGGGCAGCCCGACCACACAGAACCACACGTACCCGACGCCACGACGCCGGCGTGGCGCGCGCGACTGCAGCCGACCAACGGTACGTGACTTCTTGATCATCACGGCCCACCACTCACTTCACACCGTGCCGTGGCACTCGCGTGGAGCGTCCACGTGGGAGCGATGAAGTTGAGCAACTGGGTCACCCCCGGGACGCTGAGGCCTTGTGAGTACGTCACCGAAACAGTGACGTAGGGACTATTCACCGAGCACTCCGATCCACCGCCCGCTGTCACTGAGATCGCCGACAGCTTCGTCGGGTCGCCGCCCGGAATAGCCGAGACCTGGTTCGCCAGTTCAGTTGCCGCCGAGCTCGACGCGTCGCACACACCGCCGGTGACGCAACCAGCGCCCAGGCCACCCTGCTGCGCTCCCGTGCGTGCCACCTGCTGCAGAGCGTCTTGCAATCCGGCCTGGGTCAAGACGACCTCGCCCATGCCTACGATCAGCATCAACATCACCAAGAACACCGGCAACAAGATTGCGAACTCAATGAACTGCGTGCCGCGGCGTCGACGCGGAGCTTGGTGGTTGCGCAAGCGGGTTGGTGTTCTCATTTACAGCCCCGACAGACTGACGAGCGTGGGGTAGAGGGCCACGATGAACAAGAAGGGGAGCAGGTGAATACCGAACATCACCACGAGCGAGACCGGCAACTTCTTCACCTCGGCGCGCTGCACCTGGAAGGCGTGCTCGCGCAGACTCTTGGCCTGGCTCGCCAAAGAGTCGAGGATCTTGGCACCTTCGAGCTCCGCTTGCAGCAATGAGCGAAAGAAGGCCTTGGCTTCGGCCGTGCCGAGGCGCTCGCCCGCGAGCAGGTAGGCCGCCTCTTCGTTTCCCGGATTGGACCGGCGCACCAATAGCATGTTGCGCACCTCGTCACTCACCGGACCGCTTACACGCTCAGCGGTAAAAGACAGGGCACTTTCCAGGCCCATGCCACCCGCCACCGACATCTGCAACAACTCGGCAAACGCCGGCAAGGCTTCGGTGACCGCTCCGGCCTTGGCCTTGGCGCGCTTGGAGACGATGTTCCAGGGGTAGGCCGGGATCAGCGAACCGAGTAGAGCAAAGACGATGCGCAGAGGACCGTGCTCGGCAAAACCCATGGCGAGTAGGGCGAATCCGAGCAGCACGGTGGCTACTTGAACCGCTAAGAAGATGTCGACGTCACCCCCGAAAGCACCACCCGCGAGCAACTTGGACTGCAAGTAGCGGCGGTGCTTGCTCGGAACTCCCTCGTAGAGAGCATCCAGACGCGACACCGGGCGGGCCACGGCGTACAAGATGCGTCCGACCGCCGAACTCTCTTCGGCCAGCGCTCTTTCCCAGGCCTGGACCTTTTCAGTGGTCTCGTCTTTGTTCGAACGACTGATGCTGACGAGCACGAAGCCGAGGAATAAGCAGATTGCGACAATGGCGATGATGGCGACGATGCTCATGGCTACTTCTGTCCCTTCACTGAAGCGAGCAGGCGCAGCACGCGATAGATCCCGAGCAAGAAGTTCCCGCCCGCAAAGGCCAAGACGATGATTCCGGTCGGCTTCAAGAAGGCGGTCCCGGCCGCCCCCGACCCCGTGATCATGAAGAAGGCGATTCCGAGAATGATCCCCGTCACGATGTAGAACTCCATGCGCGTCTGGGCGACCTCGGCCATGGCTTCGCTGGTCAGCGCGAATTCGCGTTCGAGCAGTCCGGCTGCTTGACGCAGCACTGGCACCAGCGCACCACCAATCAGTTGGTCGATCTCGTAAGCCGCCACGACCATCGAGAGTGCTCGCGAGGGGTAGCGCTTCTCCATGTCGCGCATGGCCGCTACCAGGTCCTTTGAGGCCCGCGCCTCGCCGAGAACGCGCTCGAGTTCTTCACGAAGGGGGTTGTCGAGCTGAGAAACGATCTGTTCCAGCGCGCGCTGCGCACCGCTGCCCGATTCCATCTGACCGACGATCAGGTTCAGTGCCTCGAGGAGCTGGCGGCGAAACGACTCTTGGCGCTTCTCGTCGAAGCTACGCACAACGATCCAACTGACTCCCAAGCAAGCAGGCAGCGCCGCTGACACGGCTACGGGACTCGCCACGCCAAAGCCCAAGAGGGCCAGCACCACTGCCGCGTAGACGAAGCCGGCTCCGGCCAAGATCACGCCGCCCGATCCTCCCCAGCCCAAACGAATAGTCACTTGCCGCCAACGATCACTCAGCGTGGCGCGTCGGTTGCGTCGTTGGCTGGCCTCGATCTCGGCGTTCGTGCGCTCAATCAAGGTGGCGTTCTTGTAGCTGAAGCGCGCGAAGAGGAAGTTGACGAGAAAGAAGACGAAGCCGGCTCCGCCCAGTGCAGCAATCACGATTTGCATCCGGCATCCACCTTTCTTCCAGTTTTCAGGCCCTACTGGCAGTATCGGCCCCGAGAAAAATCAACGTGTCGGGACCCTCACGCCGCCACCGCTTTGGACAATGCCCCGGCGGCACGCTGCGCATCTCGTGCAGCGTCGCGTGCCCGGCGGTGGCCTTCGAGCCAAAGACCCGTGGCCAGTGTGAAGAGTGCTCCCACCAATAACGCCACCCGTGGCGAAAAGAGACCACCAAGCGCGCCCATGAGTGGGGCCCCAATCGGCGTCGAGCCCATAAAGGCCATTGCTTGCAAGCTCATGACACGCCCACGCATCTGCGAACGAGACCTCGTTTGCAGAGTTGAAATAGCCGTTGACGTAAAGCCGATCGAAGAGGCCCCCACCACCACGAGCGCTCCCGCCGCCATGTAGAGGTTCGCCGCCAGAGCCACAACCGCCATCGAAAGACCAAAGAGCACACCGGCCCCGCCCAAGACGCGCAGTCCGGGCCTACTACGCCACGCGACCAGCAGGCCCCCGATAACCGCACCAACACCCATGGACGCCATGAGCAGCCCGTACCCCGTTGCTTGGTGATCGTGGAAGGTCCGCTCGGCGAGCATGGGTAGGGTTACGGTGAAGTTGAAAGCAAACGTCCCCACGACCGCAACCGCCAGAAGAACACGCCAGAGCACCGCGTCGTGGCGCACGTAGCGCAGCCCCTCTCGCAACTGACCCCTCTCGCGGTCAATGGGGGTCACGTGGTGCATCTCGCTGTGACGCAGCGTTGTCAGCGCGGCCAGCACGGCGACGTAGCTCGCCGCATTCAAAAAGAAGCACGCCGCTAACCCAGCTGTTCCGATGACCGCCGCCGCCACGGCTGGGCCGATCAAGCGACCAGAGTTCATCAAGACGCTGTTGAGCCCTACGGCATTGGCGAGTAGTTCGCGTCCGACGAGTTCGTGCACAAAGGCCTGGCGTGCCGGCACGTCAAAGAGATTGACAACCCCCAACAAGAAAGCCAGGGCGAACACTTCGTACACCGTGACGTGGTGTGTCACCGTCAATAAACCCAAGGTAGCAGCCAGCAGCCCGGCCGCGCTCTGCGTGCACAGCATGATGCGTCGCTTGTCGCACCGATCAGCGACTAAGCCTCCGAGAGCACCAAAGAGCAAGATGGGCAAGCTAGACAACGCCACGGCTACACCGAGGTAGAAAGCGTTCCCCGAACTAATCTGCAAGACCAACCAGCCCTGGGCCACCGACTGCATCCAGGTCCCTGACGCCGAGACCATTTGCCCGAAAAAGTACTTGCGGTAGTTGGGCACTTTCAGCGCCGCGAATGTCTTGGCCGTCGCTCGGCGCATCGCACTCACCGGACACCGCCTCGTGTGGGCTCTACGAAAGGGCGGGAAATCGAAAGTAGGAGGGTGTCGTGCATAGTCAAGTTCTTGTCAGCCGGCACCGCTTTTCTGGTGCGAGGTGCAGATGACTGTGCTTAGGGCCCGCCGCCGGGCAACTACCGCCAGCGCTGGCTAAATGAGCCAGCGCGTGACGTCGCCCAGGTCGCCCAACTTGATGCCGAGGCCACTGGTGCTCGGAATGCGGCCCACCTGGCGGTAACTGACCTCCGGCACGGTCTCGCCGCTTTCGAGCATTCGCGCGCGGTATTCCCCCACGAACAAAGGCAGTGCGCGTACTGAACCGGTTTCTAAGTACGACGGGTCGACGAGCGCGATCTCGGAGACGTAGCGCCGGCCGCCGCGTCGCGAAATCTGGATGACCAGATCGATCGCCTGGGATACCTCGCTGCGCGCCACGTCGTCACTAAAGCCCACGCCCGAGCGCATCAGCAGGCTGACCATTCGATTGTTCAAAGCAACGTTGACTGAGGATGCGTGCAGGGTGGTCATCGTGCCGTCGTGACCGGTGTTCGCGGCCTGGAGCATTACTGCTGCTGCGCTGGGCTCGCGGATTTCTCCAACAATGATACGGTCGGGCCGCATACGAAGAGACGCGACCATGAGGTCTTCTTGGGTGATGATGACGGTGTCATCTGAACTTGAGCGCCCCTTGGCCTGCAAAGCCACGACGTGTCGGTTCGACAAACTGAGTTCGTAGGAGTCTTCGATGGTGATAACTCTCTCGGAATCAGGAATGAACTCCGAGAGTGCGTTGATCATCGTTGTTTTACCGGTGCCGGTACCACCCGACACCAAGATCGTGGCCCGTGCGTGCACAGCGTCGGCCAGGAAATCGCGCATCTCTTCGGACAGCGACGCGAACTCCAAGAGCTTGTCCATGCCGAGCAGGTCTCGGAATTTACGAATCGATACCGCGAGGCCGCTGGCCGCAACGTTGCCCCAGATGAACTGCACACGCGCCCGAGGCAGCTGCGCGGTTACCAACGCGTTCGTGCGACTGACGGCACGGTCACTCACCAACTGGCTGAGGCGTCTCGCTACACCCAGTGCGTGCTCGGGTGAGCGAAAGCGGCGCCCGGTCTCTACGATGCGTCCGTAGCGCTCGACGCAGATCTTGTCCCACGCGTCAATGAGGATCTCGTCGACGCTCTCATCGCGCCACAGGTCACCCACGACGCTGATTCCGATCATTTCGTCGTAGGCGAGGTCAAAGACCGTTTCAATGTCTCGCGGGTTGCCGATGGAGATGTTCGAATCAATCAAGCGAGGGGCAACCTTGTCTTGCAAAGTCGCGCGCTGTTCACGGTCGAGAGTCACGTCACGCGTCAGCACGAAGTCGTTGACCATGACTTGCAGCTGAGCGTCTTGGGCGATGAACGACAAGAGCTGGTCGACGATTTCGTAGAGGTGCATCTGGGCGCTGAGCTGCGCCTCGAAGCGCGCCCGTTCTTCGGCCACCTGCGCGTCATGATTGTCAACCACGCTGACCTCGCGTACAAGAGCATCAGCCAATGAAGGGTCTACCGGAGCGGTCACTGGCCCCTCTGTCGGTTCGGTCGGTAGACCAAAGACCGGGGTGGGTCGGGGCTCGGGTGCTACCACCGACTCAGTCGCTGGCGCTACCGTATCCTCAGCAAAGAGATCATCGAGGCCGCTGGCGGCAGGTTCGGTTGCTACCGGCGCGGCCGTGGGGGATTCCTCGTCGCTAAAGATGTCGTCAAGGCCGGCATTCATACTTGTCAGGGTCGGCTCGGTTGGTGATGTCACGGGGCCCGGAATAGCTGCCGGCGTCGTTTGCGCCTGCACGGCTACCTCTCTCACCGGTACCGGGGGCTGCGGGTCTGGCTCACCGGGCTGGGCAACCTTGACACCTGGCTTCTTGGTCTTTTGCCGCTTGGGTTCTGGTACCTCGGGTGCGGTCCAGGCAATGGGCTGTTCCGGCACCGACTCTTCGTCTACCGGCAGCCACGGCACCTTGTCCTGGGTGACTACTTTCCAGGGCGGGACAACGCCGTCACTCATTTACGACCCAGCAAGCGCAAGAACCCTCGGCGGGGCTTCTCTTGGACACCGGTATCCAGCGCGCTCAAGAGAACCTCTTCGCCGGTGGCGTAGTAGAGGATCTGGCTGAAGGCGCGGTTGAGCTCGGCGTAGTTCTTGGTCGCAACGAGTTCGGAGTTATTGAGCGCGTTGATCCACGCCGTGGAGCGCGGGATGGTTCCGATGTAGTTCCAGGCCGCCAGCTCACGCTGCACCTCGGCTTCACCGATAGAGACCCCGTCTTCTTCCTGGTTTAAGACAATGCCCACCTTGCGCGGGTCCACGTCGTCGCCACCGGTGTGCCTTGGCAACGTCACCGTGTGCAGCCACGCGTCAACGTCCATCATCGTGTGGACCGCTGGCGTCAGTGGCACGATGATGTAGTCCGCGACCGGCAACGCGAAGCCGCGGAAGAGGTCGTGGTACACCTCAGCCACAGGTGTGTCGATAAAGATGTAGTCAAAGTTCGGACGCAAAGCATCGAGAATCTGGTTAAACAGTCGCGCGTTCAACGAAGCCGGATTGGCCTCGGTGGGGCGAATCGGTCCGAGCAGCACGGACAAGTTCAAGTTTGGTCGCGAGATCAAGTAGCGCTCGATCATGGTTGGTGACAAGCTCGAGGTGTCTTTCAGGATGTCGATGATGTTGGGTGTGTACTGGTTCAGCATCTTGCCCGCGTCGGCTTGCTGGAAGTTCGCGTCAATGAGGCACACACGCTTACCCAGTGTCTTCACGCGCAGTCCCAAGTAGGCCGCCAAGTTCAAACTCAGCGACGACTTACCAGTACCACCCTTAGGACTGGTCACGATGATCACGCGGGCGTTGCGCCGTCCAGGAACCCCACCGGGAGTCGCCAGTCCACCAGGCGCGCTGGGCGCAACGCTCGTTCCCGCAGGACGAATCAGCGCCTGTCCCGCCGAACCCTGGCTCGGGTGCACTGGGGGCACGGGCGCGCCTGGTGGTGGGGTCACTGGTACGTACACCGGGGCCGGCTGTGCGGGGGCTGTAGCCCACGGCCCGCTGTCGCTCTCTTGCACGCGCGGCGCGAGAGGACGCACGGGGGTGCTCGGAAAGATTGGCTCTTCAGCGACAACTGGAGCAGGAGGTGTCACCGGTGCCGCGGGTGCGGGTGCTACCACCGGCTCGGCCGGGCGTGCCCATCCGCCCGCTGCTGGCTCTTCCGGACGTGCCCACTGGGCGGGAGCCGGCTGAGCGGGCACGGGAAGCGTGTCGACTGCCGAGGCGGGGGCCGCTACTGGAGCGGGTGTTGGCGCCGGTGGCGTCGTCGGGGTTGGGGGTGTTGGTGGGGCGGGTGCGCTCTGGACCGGTGCCACAGGGCCCGGTTGATTCCACGGATCAATGGTGTCGAAACCGTTCGGCACTGGCTCGAGCAGGCCACCACCGAGACCACTGATCGCTCCCAGGGTGAGGTTCGCACTAAAAGGTGCTTCGAGTAGACCAGCCCCGGGGTGAGCAGCCACAATGTCTGAGGCTCGTGGAGTCAGGGCCAGCACGATTACCTTCCAACCACGGTTGGTCAGCGAAGCAATGAGTAGCTCGAGAGTCTGTGGGGTGTCGACCGGCGTGTTGTCGGCGAACAGAAAGACGAGGTCGTCTTTATTGTCTTGGGGCAACTCACCGCTACGAATGAGGTCGCGCAGCTGCGAAGTGGCGCTCAGCGAGTGAACCTTTACAAAATGGCCGGTTCCGGACAATGCGTCAGCCAGTGCCGGGAATCCTGTTAGTACTGCCGTGAGTTTGCCACGCATGACCGCCTCCTTCCGAACCTAACTGTGCTTGTCTTCTCTACGGTGCCAAGTGGTCTCAAAGACGCGACTATCCCTGCACGTAGGTCAAGCACAGAGTCCCCGACGAGGCCCCGGCAATCGTCGCCGCCGTCGCTGGGTCGGCCGCCAGGATGTAGACGGCTGACGAGCTGGCGGGCTGAATGGCCACGATCTTGATCGAGGTCGCGAGCGGAGTTGACGAACCGGTGGAGATCACGTTGACGATGTTGCCCACCTGCAGCGTGCCGCCCACGGCATTCTGGTTGCTCACCGCGATCGATACCAGCGCTTGACCGGCACTGGCTCCGGTTGAGTTAGAAGAGAAGTTCTTCGTGGACAGCTCGGCGTTCGCGAAGGCTGGAATCGTCAGCACGTGACCGTTGGCGTACGCCTTGGCGGCCGAGAGGGCTGCCGAAGCAGTCGAGCCAGTAAAGGCGCCGTCGACCACAGTGCCAGTCACTCCCACTGCTTGCAGCTGTGCGTCAATCTGCGACGTGCTCGCCAGTGCCGCGAGGGAGCCATTGACGCGCACGACGTACATGTGAGCGGGCTTCGCTTGGAAGTACGCAGCAACGCCTGCTGCCGCTACGAAAGCGAACGCCACGGCGAGCAACATCTGGACGCGCACGCTGCGACGAGTCGCCACACCACCACCACCGCGACCACCCTTTGGGGTCTTGGGGGCCTTGGTCTTCTTCGCCTTCTTGGACTTCTTGCCCGACGAGACGCTGGGTGGCATGGCTCCAGGGAAACTGCCCGGAGGAGTGCTCAAGTTTCCAAAGGGAGGTACACCGCCAGGCTGGCCGGGGAAATTGGATTCAGGCATTGACATCGATGATCTCCTGGTCGAAGCCGGGGCACTTTGCCCACGTTTTCAGTGTCGGCCCGTGCGCACACTCGCGTCGGCCCCGTAGCCAGGCAGTTAGTGGTTCTTGGCGAGCCGCGCCAGCTCGAGGTCGCTGACCTTGGACAAGGCGGCCGGCTCGACGCGAATCTGGACCGGGGCGCTCTCGAGGTAGCTCTCCTTGGCGTCCAAGCGCACGATCAGGTACCCCATGGCCATTTCACCCAAGTAGCGCCACTCACGCAACTGCGCACCGAGCGTGTGGTCCCAGTTGAGCAGCGAGAAGGCGCGGCGGCGGTCGTTGTCGTCGTACTGGCGCTGGATCATGACAGTCGTGGTGTTCGAGGTGACAGCCGACGGGATTGATCCGCAGTTCTGGACCACCGCGACGAGCTTCATGCCGAGCGCGCGGGCGCGGCGGAACATGGACTCGTACAAGCTGGTACGCGTGGCTGCCGCGAAGGCGTCCTCGTCACGTCCTTGCTCCCCAAAGAGTTCGTGAGCTTCTTCCAAGCACACGAAGGTGCCGGGACCCATGCCGTTGTGGTCAAAGCAACCCGATCCCTTGAACTGGCCAAAGCGCCATACGGCCAGTAGCACCGAGCCCAAGATGAAGCGACGGTTGGTGAGGTCGAGTCCGTCCGCTTCGATGATGGTCACGAGTCCGCGGTCCGGGTCGATCAGGTCTGAAACTTGCAAAGTCGTGCGCACGTCGAGACGGTCGTCGCAGGCAAACACCGTGGCGAACATAGAACCGGGCGCGAAGTACTGCACCCGGCGCCAGAGGCTCTGGATGCGGTCACGGAAGGCCGGACCGTGCAAGCGCGCACCTTCGACGGTGGCCGCCTCTTCGACCTTGTTCAACACGAGTGTCGCCAGGTCCGCCATCGAGACGAGGCGCGACAGAGCCGGGCAGGTCAAGACGTTGGCGAACTCTTGGCCGTCGGGGCCAATCTGGATAGCGTCGGCGGGCAGTTGGTCGCGGTCGATGGGCGGCAGGTAGATACCTTCTCGCAAGATGATGCCCGTGTTCGGGTCGCGAGCCTCATTGCGTAGCGCGAAGGGCTCTAAGCGGTTGGCCGAGTAGAGGTCGCTGAGCAGTTCAGCGATAATCGAACGGCCGAACTCACCAAGGTTGAAGCTGATCGTCATGTTGTCAGCGAGGTCGGCGGCCCACTCCACGGGGTCCATGTCGTCCGCCGGCACCGCGATCGGATTCCACCGGAACTCGCCGAGCTCAGGCTTAGCAATGGAGAAGAAGCGGAAGCGCTCGGGCTCGACCACACTGGCCAAGTCGCGCATGTTGCTCATCCAGTCAAGCCCCAAGATGCCAGCTCGCACTTCGCGGCTGCGCACGATGGGGTTCTCAACTGTGGGGCGGTCCACGAGCGTGCGCTTGACGCGGCTGATCTCGGCGAGCATGGTCATGAGTGTCGTGGTTTTGCCAATACCGGTCGTACCAGCGAGCAGGGTGTGCGTGATCTCGTTTACGTCGATGCCATAACCGATCTCCGTCACCCGGGCCCGCTCGCCGTTGACGACGCGGCCGAGGTGAATGTCGCGACTCTGGCGGTCCGCGGGCATGGCGAGTACGGGCATCGAGTCAGCAACAGCCTTGATGCCGGGCGATTCAGCGGTTGGTGGGTGGCAAAAGGCGGCAAGCTCCATCAGCGTGGCGTAGCTCGAGTAGCGGAACGGCTCGATGATCTCCATCACGGGCTCGCGTCGACGGAAGAAGGTGAAGGCGCGGGCGTGGGCGAGCAGGCGCTCTTCTTCGCCTTCGCGGTCGTAATCCGTCATGGTGTGGAATGGCTGGGGCAGACGGTGGTTCTCCGTACCAGCACCCCAAAAGGCACTCTTCAACAGACCACTCGCAGCGAGCAGTGTTTCCCGGTTGGGCGTGACGAGGAACATCTGGTACAAGAACGCACCACCCTCGACACCTTCGATGTAGCGGTTCATCTGGGCTTCGAGAACGTCACCCAAGATGCGCTTGCCTTCGTCGTAGACCTGCTGGGTTATTGACACACCGGCCGATGGCACTACACCGACTCCGGCCGAGGCCGTTACGGCGTTGCCGAAGGTGCTCGAAGCCGAGTCCGAGACGCCCGAGTTGGTGCCCTGGCTCGTCGAGGTGCCCGTAGCGTTAGAAACGCTGGTGCTCTGCGTGCTGGCGGCACTTGTCGAGTCAGCCGTCGTCAAGCTCGCGCCCTGGTTGATCGTGCTGCCCGTAGCGAGTCCCGTGGACGAGCCAACTGATGTGTTCGCAGCCGCGGCGAGCGACTGGCCCGAGTTGGTGCCCAGAGATGTGCCAACCGTGCTGCCCTGGGACGCGCCCCAGTTATTCGACTGCGTGAGGTTCGAACCTTGAGTGCTCGACACGCCAGTCGACTGGCCAACTGTTCCCGTCAGGCTCTCACCGACGTTGTTGCCCGCCGAAGTACCCGCAGTCTGGCTCTGGCCTGTGCCGCTGGACTGGCCACCACCAAGAACGCCGGGCAGGCCGCCGTGCGTGCTCGATCCCGCGCTCGTGTTGGCGCCGTTGGAAAACGAGCTGCCCCAGTTAGCACCCGTGCTGACGGCCTGTGCCGTGGAGGTCGATCCGGTGTTAGTCACGCCGGTAGAGCTCGATACGCCGGCCGCAGTGGATGCGCCAATGCTCGTTCCCTGCGTCACGCTCTGGTTCGTGCCCTGACTGGTTCCAGTCGACGTCGTTGCTGTAAGCGAGTGTCCCGTTGAGTTGGAAAAGCCGACGTTCTGAGTCGTTGACTGAGCCAGGCCGGTGTTCTGGCCGAGCGAGACCGCGTGACTGGTGCCAAAGGTTGAACCGGTGCTGGCGCCTTGGGTGAACGTCTGGTTCGTGCCCGTGGAGTTACTCACGCCCTGGTTGGTGCCAACGGTGTGGCCCACCGACGAGGTGTTGCCGAGGCTCTGTCCGAGCGAGAGAGGAATCGCTACACCCGCGTTGAACGAGCGCGACCCTTGCTGCTCACTGCGCACTTCGCTGAGCTTCTCAGTGATGTTCTGCCAGGCGAGCGTCATCTCGCTCGGGTTTAGAGGAACGGTGACGAGGCTCAGCATGAACTCACGGTCGCTCATCGCACGCATGAAACTCTCGAGCTGGTTAAGCGTTGACTCCACCTCGGTACGGTTTGAGTCGAGCATGTTGGCTGCGCCGAAGTTGCCGCCGGCGGGGACGGGACGTCCGCGGCCCATCGCAATGTGGTTCCACTCGCTTTGGTAGCGCACGAGGCTCTCGGCCTCTTCCAAGCTCAGCTGCTGGTATTCGAGCTGCTGGAACTGTCCGTCGAGCTGACCAGTCAGCACCGCCCAGCCGTCGTCAGCCTTGGCTTGAGCCTCTTCGGGGGTAGCCCCGACTCCTTGAACTCCGTAGGCAAAGATCATGGGCAGGGTCGAGGACTTGGCGATCACGTTCAAGAAGAGCACCTGCTGCTCGCGAAGAGCGGACAGGACGTCACGCTGCTGCTCGAACACGGCGTTGGGACCAGACGTTGTCGAGCGGCGCAAGTAGCGCGGCACGCGCGTCACCCGGGCCAGCCGAACGGCCTTCCAAAAGTACGTCGGGGCCACGTCACTCGGGTTGAGCTGGCTCAGTTCGTACATCAAGTAGCGCACCTCGGCCGGGCGCATGGGGTCGTAGCTGCGGTAGCTGCGCAAGATGGTGAGCTCGTCGTAGTCAATCTCGCCGCGCGTCAACGGAGCACCCGACAGGCGTGGCACGAGAAGCCCGCGCAGGTCGGGGCGGCGCGTAAAACGCTTGTCGCTGCCGGGGTACGTCAGCGGCTCGGTAGATGGGACAAAGAGACGAGGCATGACAAGCACAGTGGTCGCCTGAGTGGTCTTTGCAACAAGATGCTGAAGTTCTCTCGCCTCGCCGTAACGCAAAGAAGCACCCAGGGAGGACCCTGGGTGCTTCTGTGTTGATTGATCTATCGACGTTCAACCACTACGCGGTTGTCGCGCAGGTGCTGGTACTGACGCACGATGGCGTACGCACTTGACCCAATGGCCAGGCCAATCACCAAAACGCCGAGCGTCTTAGCAGCTGGTATTCCTGACATGGAGAGTGCTCCACCCGTCGTGGCCCAACACGCGCCGGTGATGCTGCGTCGCAGATCACCGCGGCTAACAACGTGCACCATCAGTCCGATCATCATCGCCATAGCGATGGGTGTCCAGGCTGGGTGAGTCATCAGCAGGTTGGAAACAGTGACCAACCAAGTCGCGTACTGGAACAGAGCCCAGTTGCGCCTCGTGGCCAACTTTGTCGCCGTGCGTCGCACGGTTCGGTGTGAAGAAGAAAGGTTCATGACCCTCCCTTTCGTTTGATCAGACGCAGAGCTTTCGCCCCTTGTCAACTCCGCGGCGATTCGCGGGTCGTGCCCCACCGTCTTCGCCAAGCCCGAGCAACCAACAACCAAAACGACGCCACGACAAAAGAAAAGAGCGGCGACCAGTGGTCGCCGCTCAGTTCCTGGATCTTTACAGATCAGGGTTTGGTCAAAGACCGGTGGTATCTGTCGTGGTGGTCACGGCAGTACCCGTTTCGCGCTCGTCCTCCGCGATCGACTTCTTGCGGTAGGCGCGGTACCCGAGGTACCCGACTGCCAAAAGCAGTCCGCCCTTCCACAAGGCGTAGATTGCGAAGCTGATCATCGCGAAGATGGACAAGCCACGGCCGGATAAAACCGACAGGGTAAGCAGGGCCAGACAGGCCCAAAATGCCTTTTTCAATTTGACCTCCTAGGTCGTTGTACGTTGTGAACTTCACACTTCGTACCGTGAGCGCACCACTACGCCTCGCAACCAAAACAAGGCTGGACCTGCCCGCCGCGGGCCACAGGAAGTTGCAAGAGAGCCCAGCTGTTATCTGGGTAGGCGATATGGCAGCGCTTAGCGCTGGCCGCCGTCTTGACGTGTGTAGGTGCGCATGAGCTCTTGGTCGCTCAGCTGTTCACGGCGCAAGCTGCGCATGCCGGCCACCGTCTTCAAGAAGATCACTGCGGGCAGCACAACGGGCAGGAAGTAAATCCACGGCAACGCGCCATTCAGGGTGTTCACGAAGACGTCACTCGACGAGGCGCCCGACGTCAAGTGCCGAGCCGCCCACATGAAGATAGCCAGACCCACCCCGGGAAAGATGGTGTAGCCAAAGATGTAGCTGCGAACCTGGCGGATGATCTCAGCGCGGCGATTCGCGTACAGAAACGACCCAATCGCCGCCACGGCCAGCTGGAAAGATGACGACAGCAACAGCCACTCGCCACCCGACTGCGCTCCTTGAACTGAAGCGAAGCAGGCCTGGGCGATACCCGCACCGAGAACAATGGTCAAGAAGTACGCCACGTAGCGCATCCATACGCCAGCCCGCGTAGAACGCCCACGAGGACCTTCGAAGATGTAGCGCCGAGCAATCTTGCGGGCCTGGCCGTACAGAAGGTGACCACGGGGAACCTCGATTGGGCCGGCTTCACCGCCAACCGGGGCACCGGTGGGGTCGACGTAGCCGAGGGGACGTGCGCCGTCGGGTACGTATCCATCGAAGTTACTCATCTGCGCCTCCCTTCTGTGCTTTGGCCCCGGAGCTACTGGGGTGAATCAATCTGAAGTACTCGTACTGCTTGGAACTAGTGCGTTCCCACCAGTGGCTTGGTGCCTCGACGGTCGAGGTCGTCGCATTCCAGCAACGCCAGCCAGCTCAAGCTGGCCCCCGCTACCAACACCGCGAGCATCACTGGCGAGACCAGTGACCCGATCAGGTAGAAGAGTCCGTTAAAGAGCGTGGTGAGTCCGTTAGCAAGTACGTTCATGCCATACTCCTTTGGCGCGAGTGCCTGCTCACCAATATCGGCCACGCAAGCGTTCTCCCCATCGCGCCCCTACTTTGCGTGCCCAACGTGCCACTCGGGACAACTTGCGCAGTAGTACACACCCATGCGTGCCCCATCTTTGGCGCTCAGACGTTCGGCCATCGCCTGGGCCTCAATCCGTGTGGCGTACCCACGCTTAGGGCTGCCGTCTGCATTGACGTGAGAGTTCAGCCCGCGCTTTACGTGAGTGGGCTTACGCCCGGCCAGTACGACCAGTACCGCCAACGCCCCGGCGATCAAGAGCGCCACTGCTAACCAAATCAGCAAGTTGGTGACATTGTGCACCAACCCTGCGGGCGTGGGGTTGGCAAAAACCAGCAAGATCACGCCTCCAGTCAAAGCGCGCATCCACCACTTCCACGACGGAGAACCCAACAAGAGGGTGTAGAAGGTGCCCACTAAAAAGGGAAGACCGACAACTCGCATCGCGAGCACCGATCCAGCCAATGCGGCGACATTCTCTGCCGCGACCATCGCCAAGAACAGCCCCGTCAGGGCGTAGAGAGCGTTCCGAGGACTCTCTTGCGCAAAACGCTGCCACTTCTGCAGCTGGCGTACGGCCCGATGTGTCATGGCGCGCAATTTGGAGACGAGATCTAAGCGAGTGCTCACGAGGCCCTTTCGATACTTCTATTTGTGCCCCGCCCCCCTTGCGATGCCAGTACCCGACCTGGCTAACGCCTGATGGATGTGCCTGCTTTACGCCCCGACGATGTCGAGCGCACTGAAGTAGTCGTTGCCGTTCTTGGCTACGACTTTGATCTGAACGCAGTAGATAGCCCCGGCGCGAAGTCCACTAATGAGATAGCTGCGTAGTGCAGTCGTCGGGGCGGTGTGGCTCTGGGCGAACGAGGTTCCAGGCCCCCAGAGCACCACGATCTTGGCAACCTGGCTAGCCGCAGCCGCCGGGATTGCCCACGACACCGCTACCTGCGTCGGCGACGTCGCGTGCAGCGTGGTGATGGCTGGTGTCGGTGCGGTGGTCTTGGCACCGGCCACATCGGGGTGCAGCACCAGCAGCATCACGAGGCACAAAGCAGTCACTACGACGCCAACTCGTTGAACAAAATGCATGGCACTCCTTGGGTGAAGAAATCGAACTCCTGGTACACGTGAGAGCGCCACACAAAAAATCAAGGACTCCAGACATCGTCTCCATTTCTCACCGAATTGCTCGAGTGCTCAGTGGAGCACCGTAGGAAAGTCACTACAAGAGTTCACACGTACGAAACACCGCCGCGCGCTGGCTCCACACCGTACGTACCCACGCAACAGCCAAGGAGGAACCATGACGTATACGCCCCAAGCGCTCGACCACCAAGATCCACGTGCAGTAGATGCCTTTGAACTCTGGAGTCGTGTTGGCTACCTACCTGCTCGTCGCGGTTATCTCACCGACTGGCTCG
>Ga0214201_1000102_pt1 | contig 36986 bp, 27 predicted proteins | sample TroBogEpilimnion_32_FD_153039 | JGI IMG/M metagenome (GOLD analysis project Ga0214201, IMG submission 153039) | Freshwater microbial communities from Trout Bog Lake, WI - 29MAY2009 epilimnion | ecosystem: Environmental > Aquatic > Freshwater > Lake > Epilimnion/Euphotic zone | place: Trout Bog...
CGACCGTAGGCCTGCGTCGTTTCGTTGCCGTTGGCTAACGTGTAGTAACCGGCTTTCGTGGTGCCGCAGTATTGGCCTCGGTTCGGTCGCGAATACAGCTGTGCCGATCCGCCAAACTGCCCGCTCACGTTGGCGCAATTCGCGGGGTCTTCAAAATAATACGTGTTGGTGTAGTTACCGTTCGGGCCGAACAGTCCGTACACGAGCCAGTCCCGCTCAGCCGTTTGTGGCGATGTGCCGTTGGCAAAGTAATTGGATGTGATCCCGCGCTGGTACCCCCATATCGGCAACGTGTTGTCGTATTGAACGCCGCCCATCAAATGCAATCGACCGACATCAAACCCGTCGGAAATTGAAAAAGTTTTCGAAATTCCGCCCCCGGTAGCACCGAAGCCGTATTTGGCGTCGGCCTCCAAGCCCTCGACTTTCTTTTTCAGAACAATATTGACGACACCCGCAATGGCGTCTGATCCGTACAACGAGGACTGCCCACCCGGCAAAATGTCGATATGGTCGACGAGTGACATCGGGATCCCGCCGATGCTCGTAAAGGTGTCCGTGCCGTTATACAAGGCCGGATAGTCGGAAAATGGGAGACCGTCGACGAGATACTTCACGTAGCTTGGGGATAACCCAAACATGCTGAGCGTCTTAGCGCCCTGCGTGAAGCCATAGGAAAATTGCGAGCCCTGAACGGAGCCGGTCGAAAACGCACTTTGCTGTAGTGCATCGGCAATGCTGGAGAAACCGCGCACCTGAAGATCGTCGGCAGTGATGACGGTGACCGGTGTCGCCGTCTCAATTTTCGATTGAGGAATCAGGGTGCCGGTGACAACAACCTCCTCGAGGCTGTCCGCTGGCGGGTTCGACCGGCTGGGGTCGGCGAGAACGCCTTGCGCGGCCAGCGCGAGCAGCATCGCGGTGTACAGGCGGTGCGGTGTCCTCACAAACGAATTCGAAAATCGGTTCATTGGGGTCTCCGAAGTTTTCGGGCAACGCGGCGAGATAATCCCGCCTTACGCATTCATCTATTCGTAACAGATTATTTGCGCGTGTTGCAACAATGAAACGATTGGCGCTGTACTGGACGTCGCGCGATTGGAGGGCTGATGGCGCGGAATAAGGCCCTTAAAAATAAAGGCTTACAAGCTAGCGATCGGAGGCTGAATGCCCGAGTGAATCGTTGGCTATTCGCAACGAAAAATCTCACGGCCCGCTAGCTATCGCCGAAGTCCAGCGGGCACCTCCGATGCCTTACGGCAGCATTTTGTAAATCTGGCCACCCTTCATGACAAATGGGACCGTCTTTAAAGTCTGAATGTCCGCGAGTGGATTTCCCTCGACGGCGATGATGTCGGCGTAGTACCCGGGTTTCAGTTGGCCAATCTGATCCGGCCAACCGAGGATTCGTGCCCCGTTAATCAGGTCGGCTTGCAGCACGGACGCGGGCGTCAGTCCATTTTGGACCATGAGCTCGAATTCGCGAGCCTGTGTACCGTGCTGGAACGGTCCCACATCCGAGCCGACGGCGAAGGGAATGCCGGCTCTGACCTGCTTGGCGAACTCCTTGAGCTTGTACTGATAGATGGCGGTGTTCGCAGCGTTCTCGGTCGCACTGGACGAATGGGTGGTGAAGTATTCGTACCATGTGAGCGTAGGAACCGCCGGTATCTGCTTTGCCTTCATGAGAGACATCGTCGCGTCGCTCAGCTGCAATGCATGGTCTATAGAAATCACGCCGGCCTCTGCCGCATAACCCGTGCCGGGTTCGCCGGTTGCATGCACGGCGACGACCGTTCCCATCCGAGCGGCCTCTTCCACCGCCGCTTTCAATTGTGCCGCGGTGTATTGAAACGGCGTATGCAGTGTCCCGTTGACGATTTCGTCCGGACCCGTTTCGTAGATTTTGGCGAAATCGGATCCTTCCTTGTGCTGCTGACGCATGACGCGAACGATCTCTTCGGAGCTGTTCGCGTAGTCCGCATTCGACGGTACATGGGCGCCCGGGTTGTAGGCGATCGCGTCTTCATGCCCACCCAAGATATCGATCGCGTTACCGGAAACGCGCAGCCGGGGTCCGGGGTAGACGCCGCGATTGATGGCATCTCGGACGGCGCTGTCAGCGGATGTAGCGCCTTCACTGCCCATATCGCGTTCGGCGGTGAATCCGGCATTCAGGTCATCCGCCGCTGCTTTGAGCGCAGAGATGGTTCGCGCCGGCACGGACTCTTGCACCGTCTGTAGGTCTTCCGCGCCGGGATGCAGGAACAAATGCACATGCGCATCGATGAGGCCAGGCATCAACGTGCGTTGTCCCAGATCAATCACGCGGGTACCGGTGGGGTGCGCGACGCTAGTGCCCACCTCGACGATTCTGTCATCGTCAATGCGAATTTCAGCTGGCGACACGAGTTTGCCGGCCGCCACGTCAAGGTAATGCGTCGCTTTGAGCACGATCGGCTCTGCAACGGCGGTGGCAGACACGGCACACGTGAGGACAGCGATGAGACGACGCACAGGCGACATAGCGGCTCCCGAATGAATCAACCTGACCGCACTGTAGCCGAAGGCGGTCGCGAGTGGACAGTCGGTCTCGGTAGAACGAGCAAGCCAGCCGGGACGCGCCCTAAATGAGTGCAAAGCGATCTGTACGGGCCCTGTCATGGTGCAATCATGGACAGGTATTGGACTTCTTTGTCATTTATGAGACAAATGATGACAAGGCTCAGTTGGCGTCCATGGCGCCGACCTCACACGATCGATCGTCATTCAGGAGGTTCACTAACTCATGGTCAATCAGCAATGGGAAGCGAATGCGATACAGTCATCGCGTACTCCGGTTTCCACCCACGTGACGCAGGTTCTGATGGCGACGCGTCGGCCGTGGCTCGCTTGTGTCGTTGGTGCGTCGGCGGCTGCGGTAATGACCTCTGTCGCGATCGCGAGCGACGTGAGTTCGTCGACTGCCGATGAATCGGGGCTGACCGAAATCGTCGTGACTGCCGAAAAGGTCAAATCAACGATTTTGGATACGCCGATTTCGATCTCTGCGGTTTCGGGTGCGCAATTGACGGCGGCGGGTATCACGAGCATCGAGTCGCTGGCACGGGACGTGCCGGGTTTGTCGATGCGCTCAGCCGGCCCCGGTTTAACGGAATACGAAGCGCGAGGACTCGCCTCCAATGGCGGCGCCGCTCCGACGGTGGGCTTCTATCTCGATGAAATCCCGCTTTCGCCGCCCGCCCTGTCGCAGTCCGGCAAAGTCGTTATTGACCCGAATCTGTACGACGTCGAGCGCGTGGAAGTCCTGCGCGGCCCACAAGGCACGCTCTACGGCTCAAGTTCGATGGGCGGCACGGTGAAGGTCGTGACGGCGCAGCCGAAACTGAACGTGTTCGAGGGCTCCGTTCAGGGCACGGTGTCCGACACAACGGGCGGTGGCGGTAATTACTCCGGCGCGTTCATGTTGAACATCCCGTTCGGCGATAAGTTGGCGCTGCGCGTGGTGGCGAGCGACTTGTATCGCAGTGGCTGGATCGACCTCGTCAATTTGGGTTCGAATTTCCCGTTCCCCACGACCGTACCGAATCAGTTCAGTCAGACGCTCTCGTCCGTGACGCCGGTGAGCGTGATCAAGGGCGCTAATGACGAGCGCCTCTGGGGTGGCCGCGCCACGATCCTGTTCCAACCCACGGATGACCTGTCGATTACCGCCATGGCATTCAAACAATCCATGGTCCTCGGGGGGTACGACTTGGTGGACGGCCAGCCCACGAGCCCGTCGCCGAGTGCAGTGTCCAATGCGCACTACAGTGCGTTTTCCTTCCGGGAAGGCGTGCACGACAGCATCAGCATTTTTGGCCTCACGATTAATGCGAATCTGGGGTTTGCCGATCTGACGAGTGCGACGTCGTACTTTGATCGTTTGGGTTGGCAGACCCAGGACGCCTCCGAGTCGGTGTATCTCGCGAACGGTGGCGGAACGCCATTGGTTCCGATTCCCTACTCGGAAGTCGATCCGTCGCGTCAGTTCACGCAGGAATTGCGACTCACCTCGCACGACGGCGGTGCACTGCATTGGGTCGCGGGGGCCTATTACAGCCATCTGCATTCGATTTGGAACGAAATCAGCAACAACGCCGCCTTACTCCCGTCGGGTGAGGCGCCGACTGCTCAGAATCTGTATTCGGATGCGTCGATCTTCACGTCCTACAATCCCTACGACGTCTCGCAATTTGCTCTTTTCGCGGACGGCTCGTACAAACTCACCGATAAGCTGAAACTCGCGGCCGGCGTGCGTTGGTACAAATACGCGAGCCGCCAAGATGAAGTGTCGTGGGGCTTCGACGGTCCGAATGCCAGCGAGGCCGCTGCTTTTGCGAATGCGACAACGACGCGTGCTGCCGATCGGGGCTTCAATCCGCGCGTGAATTTGTCGTACGAGCCGACGAAGGATCTCAATTTGTACGCCACGATTGCACGCGGCTTCCGGCCCGGTGGCGCGAACCAGATTCTGCCACCGCCCACGTCGCCGCCGTACTGTGCGCTACCGGGTCCGCTGAATTTCGGTCCGGATAGCGCTTGGAACTATGAGGTAGGTGAGAAAGCGAAGTTCCTAGACGGCCGCCTGTCGGTAAACGGGGATCTGTACTACATCAAGTGGCAAGGCGTTCAGCAGGTATTCACGCTGTTGTGTGGCTATCAGTTCTACAACAACGCGGGCGACGGACGCGCGTTCGGTCCGGAACTCGAAGTGAGCGCAAAGCTTAACGACGAGTGGAGCGTGACCTTCTCGGGGGCCTATACCGATTCGAAGATTACGAGCCCGAGCGCCGATTACCTCACGTACCTCACGACGCAGGCCATCGTGGCGCCGGGTTCCCATGCGTACTGTCAAACGGCACAGGGTTGCACGGCACCGATTCTGAACGTGGCGAAGGATACGGCGAGCCTCACGCTCACGTATTCGACCCTCGTCTGGGACGGTTACAAACTGACCGGTCGGCTCTCCGACAGTTACACCGGGTCGTCGACTGACGTGGCGTACTACTACGGGTACACGTTGCCAGGCTACAGCATCGCCAATGCGCGTCTGAGTCTGTCAAAAGACGCGTGGTCGGTGCACCTCTTCGTAGACAACCTGTCGAATACGAAGGCGCTCACCACGGCCAACAACACGAGCTTCCAGTTCAACATCCCCGAAGTGGTCCGTTACTCAACGAATCAACCGAGGACGGCGGGCTTGCAGGTCAACTACAAGTTCTGAACCTCAGGACACCCCGTGTCGGTGCCTGGCACCGACACGGGCAATCCTGTTCCGAGGGGGGGATTCCGTTCCCCCGCCCTCTTTCGGGATCAGAAGTAATCGGGCAACGGCGCCTGACCGAGGCTTGGTTTCCAACGTAAGATCGGCCACGCCAAGGCGATCCAGGCAAGCGTCACGTATGGCCAGCAGTTGTTCGGCCAATCCGGGACCGGATAGACATTACGGAACAGTACCCACGCCAATAAGACAGGGCCCATGCCACAGAGCGTCGCCCATGCGTAACGGCGTTCCCGCTGGGATTCAACCACTTCTGCGATACCCACACCGATGTAATCGAGCATGAGGGCGAGCACGGCGATGGTGCTGGTGTAGCTGTAAAAATTCCCGGGTCCCACAAAAGGGCCCCACACGACGAACGGCACGATGTTTAAGACCGCGGTCATCGCAATCGCTCGCGTCGGTGTGCCGTGCGTGGGATGCACGAAGGTCAGAGGCGGTGACAGTCCGGCACGGCTGAGCGCGTACAAAATGCGCCCTCCGGCGGCGATCGCACCGATGGTGCCGGAAAAACACGTCGTGGCCGCGGCGAAATCCAAGGCTACCGACAACCCGCTCGTCGCGTATTGCTTGGACAAGATGTCGAGAGGCGCCTCTGCGGTCGCCAGTTGATGGAGATGATCCATGCCAAAGCCGATGACTTCGCAAAACGACACGACCGTATAAAAGACGGCGCACAGCAACACCGACCCGAATACGGCGATGGGGATTGCGCGGCGTGGATTAATCGCCTCCTCGCCAAGCGTCGTGGCCCCCTCAAAGCCGGAAAACGACAGGACGCTGAAGACCATGCCAAACCCGAGTCCCTTCCAGCCGTCGAATTCAGCCGTCGGTTTGAGTGTGGACAGGAAAGTCTGACCGGTAGGGTGTACTTGACTGACGATCGCAATACACAGCGCCAAGATCGCGAGGATTGCGATGCCCTCAATCGCCAGCATGACGCGCCCTGCGAGGCGCATGTCTCGGTGCGCTAATGCCCACGCGATGCTCATGGCCGACAGACCGATCCAGAGCCATGCGAGTTCGGGTACAGGGACACCGAGGGTGCGTAGCGCCGCGGCACTAAAACTCCCGACCAGCGCCGCAAAACTGGTGCCAAACATTAGGTAGGAGAGATACAACGCCCACCCCGCTACAAAACCGATGCGAGGGCCAAAGGTGTGCGTGATGTAGGCGTAGGCCGAGCCGGCGTTGGCCACCCGATGCGCAAAGGCCATAAACGAGAGCGCGACGAGTCCCGTCGCAACGGCGGCAATTAGGAAGGCCAACGGAGCCGCGCGACCGGCTGCGCCGACGACGAGGGTGATATTGAAAGCCGCGGTGACTGTCGGCGCGACAATGGCGAGGGATAACCCTAACGCTTCGACAAGGGTAAGCCGCTTTATGAGTGCCGTCATCGATCCGTATCCGTAACAGTAGAAGCTCGATCATAGCCGTATCCGGTCGCCTGTCGCGCGCCGGTCAGCGCTTGCGTAGACTCCGGCTCAACACGGTTAGACGCGGAGACGTCGATGGCTGACTCGCCCCACTGGAAGACCGATTTTCGCACGCTCTACTATGCGGATGCGCCGGAGCCCGCCGATCCTGTCCTCGAACGCGGGAAGGTAGCGCTGCTCGTCATCGACATGCAGAATGTCTACCTACAGCGTCCCGACCCGACGACGCTGGACCCGCGCGCGCGGCGCGCCTACGACGCGTGGACGCCCTTTCACGAACGGATGCGCGGCCAGGTGATTCCGACGCTACGCCGGCTGATCGAACGATTTCGCAACGACGGGCACGAAGTACTGTACGCGCGTATCGCCTGCCACACGCGGGACGGCCGCGACCGTTCACTGTCACAGAAACTCCCAGGCTGGAACAACTTACTCCTGCCCAAAAATGAGTGGGAGTCGCAGGTGCTGCCGGAGTTGGCACCTGAGGGCGACGAGATCGTTGTCACGAAGACGACCGATTCGGCGCTGACCGGCACAAATTTGCGGTTGATCTTGACGAACCTGGGTGTTCAACACGTGGTCTGCGCGGGCATCTTTACGGACCAGTGCGTCGCATCCACGGTCCGTAGTCTGGCCGACGAGAGTTTTCAAGTGACGGTGATCCACGACGCGTGCGCCGCCGCGACCGACGAGCTCCATCGACAGGAGCTCGCCATCATCAACATGATCTATTGCAACGTAATGAGCGCGGACGACCTCATCGGTTACCTCCCCGACTAGGCGGTCCGGGAGGCGCCGAGGCGTTCAATTTCGGCCACCAGTTGGTCGGTGGTGATCTGGCGGCAGTAGCCGCGATTGTTGCGCAGCGACGTGTCCTGCCGCTCGGCCGACTGGGTCACGCAGGCGTCTGTAGCGACCGTCACCAGGTACCCGAGGTCGCAGGCATCCCGTACCGACGAATCCACACACTGATCGGTGAGTACGCCGACGATGATCAAATACCGAACACCCAGGTTACGGAGCACGTAATCAATATTGGTGGACATGAACACCGACGATGACGTCTTCGGGATAATAATCTCGTCGTCGCCCGGTCGTAGGTCATCGATCACTTTCGCGTCGTTGGAGCCCTTCGGCACATTGAATCCGGTGATCTTGTAATCGAGGGAACGATCACGGCCATCCTGAGTCAGGTTTTCGACGACGGTGTACATCACTTCGACGCCGTTTTGGCGGCAGACCTGTTGCAGACGCCGCATGTTCGGGACCCCGACACGATCCATTTGATCGAAGAAGTATCCGTAACGCGCCTCAATGGTGGCAGCGTCTAGACCCACGTATTCCCCACCCTCGCGGATGCAATTGAAGTTTTGGACATCGACATACAGGATCGCTGCAGCATCCAGCTCAATTTCAATCTCACGACTGGTGGGTGTCGGCAAACGCATCGTCAGACTCCTAAAATGGCGAGGCGCGCATTCATCAGCGCACGGGAAAGTCGATCGGCCCATTCCGCTTGACCGGACGCTGTCGTCACCAGGTCTTGACGGACCTCGATCTCGACGTGCAGCAGGCCTCGACGCTCGGCATGGACTGGAACGGTGTAGTCGGTCTCGTCACTGACGAAATACGGTTCGTTGTCGGCGACGATCAGGCCGGGTTCGGCGCGCAGGGCGTCCAGCACCGCCCCGGCAAAACGACGATCGCGGTTATACAAGATCGCTGCATGCATGGCGCGGCGGATGCCCTTGTACAAATCCGTCATGCTGTGCTGGCAGACGAGTATGGTTGCTCGCCCTGCGTCCCGGCGCTGATCAATTAGGTCCGCAATCCGCTGCTGATAGGGTCGAAAAATCTCCTCAGCTCGCGCGTGACGCGCGGGACCATCCAAGTTCTCGTTCCCCGGTATCGGCGTGTACTCACTGAGTGTCGGCATCGACGACGGCACCGACGGATCTCGATTGCAATCGATCACGAGTCGAGAGTAGTTCGTTGCGATGAGCGTTGCGTCCAGGCGCTCAGAGAGGCCCCGCGCAATGCCCAGAGCGCCGATATCCCAAGCGATATGGCGCTGCCGCTCGGATGCTGATACGCCGAGATCGCCGAGTGCGACCGGAATGCGATTCGCCGCATGGTCGACCGTGATGAGAAAGTCGGAGGAACCGTCCGTCCGCTCTTCGAGGAAAGGGGCCGGGTCGGCCGGGGTTAGCACGCGCACCGTAGGCTCCATCTCAGTAGACCGCCGTGTAACGGGCGCACACGTCGGCTTCGTCCAGACCGTGGAGTCCGGCGGCTTCGGCACGCTTGAACTGTATATAGCCGTCCCGCAGCCCCGCTCCTAACCACGCATCCGGTACGGTGGCCAGGTGGTCAAGCGCATCGTCCAACGACTGCGGCAGCGGCACGGGACGATGATCCGCTAAACGCGCCTGACGCCGAATACCGTCTAGACCGGCGCGGACCATGCCGGCCAATGTCAAATACGGATTCGCCGTAGCGTCCGCGACTCGAAACTCGACGTTAAATTGTCGAGCGCGATCGTCGGGATCCTGTGCATTGGTGGGCGCGATGCGTAACGCCGTGCCGCGATCCAGGTCGCCGATGTCGGCGTTCACCGGGGCCCACCGATTCGGCCGCAGGCGATAGTACGAGGCGACCGACGGTGTCGCGAGCGCGCACAACGCCGGCATCGCCTGCAGCAGGCCCGTGACAAAGGCCTCAGCGGTTGGCGCTAACTGCAGGGGCCCACTGGGATCGTGCATAACCGGACGATGGTCTCGATCGAGAAAGCTAAAGTGGATGTGCGTTCCATTGGCAACCCCGTTGGGATCGCCCATCGGCGCGAGACTGACCGAGTGTCCGTGGCGATAGGCGACGGATTTGAGCACCTCACGCACGATGACGGCTTCATCGGCAGCGCGCACTCCAATCACTGGCGCGGTCGTCACTTCAAATTGTTGCGGACCGTACTCTGCGAGAAAAGAATCCGGGGTGATCCCAGCCTCGCGCAGTCGAGCGAGCACATCGGAGCCGAAGGTGCCCTGCCGCCGTAGACCATCCAACTCGTAGGGCCGCCACGGTGCCGCCGGCACGCCGGTATACGTGAACTCTTGCTCGAACGTGGCGTAGAGGTGCCAACCGGTTTCCTGCTCAAGGTCGGCCAATGCGCGCCGCAGCGCGCCGCGCGGACAGTACTCCCACGGACGCCCGTCGAGGTCGTAGAAATCGCCGAGGTAATAGTGCTCTGCAGGTTCGCCGTCGGTGGTCAAGTACACGCGCGTCGACGGATCTGGAACGAGGAATACTTCCCCACGCGTACCAAACGTTGTCGTCTGGATCGGCCCGAAGGCACCCATGTAGAGATTGGTGGGCGACTGCCCCATTCCGCGTTGCAGTTTCGACGGCAATTCGTGCGCGGGAAAACTCTTACCCCGGTAATGACCGGACAGATCACTTGTACCGATAAACACGATCTCTTCGCGCATGATGTCTCGCCGGTGCAATCGCTCAACAGGAGGTCGTGTTATACCAAATCAAGACCGGCTAGGTACCGGTTCCACCCAACGACCGTATTCCCGGAGTAACGAGCAGAGCCGACCGTGGTCGATCGCCTTCAAGTACTGTCCCGGGGGCTTGTACGTCGGTACGGTTTCGGCGGCGACGAGCGCGTTTAATGCAGCTTCTTCAACGGCCTCGACCGCTGCGGCATAGACCGCGTCGATGGCCGAGTCGTGCAGAAACTGAGCGCTGTAGAAACTGGGTTGCGGTTGGCCAATGGCCGGCTGAGGGCTCGGGTTCGCCGTGGACAGGGCCAAGAATATATCCCCCGAATAATGCCCACCCCGCGTGCCGGTGCGACCGAGTCCTAGCGCAGCGCGTTTAGCAACGCGTGTCAGTTGCGATGGCGAGAGCGGCAGGTCGGTCGCGAGGATCACAATAATGGATCCCATCTCGCCCACCGGCCCATCAAAGTCGATGCGGTCGTCGGTGTACAGCTCACCGACCGGCACACCGGCGATGACGAGATCCTCGCGCGTGCCAAAATTGGATTGCACCAAAGCGCCAAGCGTGTAGGTGGCCGCGTCCACGTCCAGTGTCCGTGAACTCGTTCCGGTGCCTCCTTTAAAGTCGTAGGTCTGCATACCCGTCCCACCGCCGACGTTGCCCTCGGCGATTGGACCGGTTTGGGCACTGGCGAGGGCCTCAAGGACGTGGTGTTCCTTGACATGACGTCCGCAAATATCGTTGACGAGACCGTCATAAGTTTCGGCGATCACGGGCATGGCCCACGCATGATGCCGCCGGAAATGATCGGGGTATTGGTCAATCATCCAGCCGACGGCGGCGTGATGCGCGACACCGACCGAGTGCGTGTTCGTGAGGCAGATGGGGCCCAGGAACCAACCGGCGTCCTGCACCCAATGGGTGCCGGTCATTTCGCCATTGCCGTTCAGGCTGAATTGACCCGCCCAGACCGGCACCGGTCCTTCATTCGGTGGACGCGTTTGAATGGCGGTAATGCCCGTGCAGATGGGCGCGCCCGCGTCGCTTATCGGGTTGCGCAACGTGCTGTAGCCCACCCGAATACCCGGAACGTCGGTGATGGTGTTCCAGCGCCCCGTTGTTCCGCGCAATGGGATACCCAAGTCTCGGGCTCTGGGCTTCTGGATGACGGCATTCGACATTCGATCTCTCCAAAGAAAAAATTGCGCGTATCAGCGACTCAATACCACTCTTCGGCCATTTGATAACACGTCGCGTCACGAGCGCTGACCACGGCAAGCCACGCATCGATCTTCGGTAGCTCGTACCGATAAAAGTAATGGCAGGTCTGTACGAGTCCGAGCAGATGGGCGGAGTTTCCGCTGTCCCCGGAGGCGAGGACGGTCTCGGCCGTCAGTGCGATATCCAGCCAGAGCCACGCCATCGTCAAATGGCCCACCGCTTCGAGGTAGGGCGTCGCGTTCGCCAACGCCGCTTCCGGTTCTGCCGTCGCCCAGGCAGCCCGAGTGGCCACGACCACCCGATCGATTGCCGAAGTCAGCGCATTCGCGTGTTCGGATAACGTTCCCTGAGCGCGCGCCCGCGCCGCAGTGTGCTCCATCTGGCCGGTCAAGAGGCGCAGTCCTGCGCCGTCGGCCGTTCGCACTTTGCGGCCCAATAGATCCAATCCGTGGATACCGTGGGCGCCTTCGTGGATCATGTTGAGGCGTTGATCGCGCCAGTACTGTTCCACCGGAAAGTCGCGGGTGTAGCCGTAGCCACCGTGCACCTGGATCGCGAGACTGTTCGCCTCGAGCCCCCACTGGCTCGGCCAACTCTTCACGATTGGGGTCAGCATCTCGAGCAGAAGATGAGCCTCCGCTGCGGCCGGTGGCTCGGCGGTGCGAGCTTCATCGACCAGTCGAGCCGCGTAGAGAACGAGTGCGAGGGAACCTTCCGCATAGGCCTTTTGTGCGAGCAACATACGCCGCACGTCCGCGTGCTCGATGATGCGTACTTGAGGAAGGCTCGGGTCCTTGCCATGCGCACCGATTGGGCGGCCTTGTTTACGGATACGTGCGTAGTCGAGGCTTGCCTCAAAGCCGGCATACGCCAGCGACGCGGCGCCGAGGCCGACTGCGATGCGCGCTTCGTTCATCATATGGAACATGTAAGCGAGTCCTTGACCCGCCTCGCCGACGAGATAGCCGACCGCGCCGCTCTGGCCGTCGACCGGATAGTGACCCTCGCCGAAATTCAGCACCGTATTCGGCATGCCACGATATCCGCACTTATGGTTTAGACCGGCTAAGACCACGTCATTGCGGGTCCCGGTCAGGCGTGCCTGCGTATCGACGAGCATGCGCGGCACGATAAACAGCGAGATGCCGCGAACGCCGGGAATCAATCGACCTTGGTCGTCCGGAATCTTTGCCAGTACCAGATGGACGATGTTTTCCGTCAGTGAGTGCTCGCCGTTCGAAATCCACATTTTTGCGCCGTGTATGCGGTAGCGTGGACCCAACGGATCGTGTGCCCCGTCGGTATCGGGCATCGCTCGAGTGGTGATATCCGATAGGCTCGACCCGGCTTGGGTCTCAGAAAGGCACATGGTGCCGGACCACCGCCCGGAGAGTTGCGTGCGTGCAAAGACCTCTCGCTGCAGTTCTGAGCCGTGCGCGAGCAGCAGATTGGCGTTGCCGGTGGTCAACATCGCGCCGCCACCGAGCCCGATACCCGCTTTGGCGAAAAATGCATTGGCAGCCGCCTCGATGACGTGGGGTAACTGCAATCCCCCCATCGCGTAGTCCTGCGTCGCAGCGACAAGTCCGGTGTCCCGGTAGGCTTGCGCGGTGGTATAGGCGGCTTCGGGCAACCAGACGCTCCCGTCTGCCATCATCCTCGGTTCTTCGAGATCCACAATTCGATTGAGGGGTGCAAAGACCTCTCGCGCGATCCGCTCGCAGCTGTCGAGTACGTCACTAAACGTCTCAGCCGTGTGATCGCGGTACCGGAGGCGCTCGGTGAGGCGATGGATCTGTAACCATTGATTGAGCAAGAAGTCGATCGTGCGACGCATGATGAAATCCAGAGCGAGGTGTCGGTATGGTAGTCCTCTGCGGCCCACGCGCCTACGGGCGTCGCTCTACCCGGGTGAGGACGACCGTACTGATACGGATTCGCCGCTGACCGTCGACCGGTAGTCTTGGGTCACCGACGTACATCCGTCGGCGGAGACCTTCCATGCAACCCTCCGATAAGCCGTCCCTGCGGACGAGCGACGACGCAATGATGGCGCGCGACCCGGTGTGTGGAATGCCGGTCGAGATAGCGACCGCGCGACACGTCCTCGTACAGAACGGTGTTACCTATCGCTTCTGCGGGGCCGGTTGCTTGGCACAGTTCCGGGCGCATCCTGCGCGGTATACCTCCGCCTCGCCCGGGCACCGAAGTGAACTCGCCACCGCATTACCGTCGGCCACAACCCCGTATACGTGCCCGATGCACCCGGCGGTGCGAGCCGCAGGTCCAGGAGTCTGTCCGTCCTGTGGGATGGCGCTGGAGTCGGTGCTACCGAACTTTCGGCAAACGGTTGAGAACGATGGCGCGGACATGCGCCGACGGTGTTTGCTGGCAGCTGGGTTGACCGCTTGCCTAATGACGTTTTCGATGTTGCCGATGGCGATGAGCATACCGCTATCGATGAGTACGGCTGCTGTGTGGGCGCAGTGGGTCTGCGCGACGCTGGTTGTCTTTGGCGCTGGTTCACCGTTGTGGATTCGCGCATGGCAGTCCGTTCGCCAACGCTCATTCAACATGTACACCCTCATCGGGCTCGGGGTTGCGGTCTCGTATCTGTCCAGCGCTGCAGTCATCGTGTATCCGGGGTGGGTACCGTCCGTCTTGCGAACGGAGCACGGAGCGTCGGAGGGATATTTCGATTCGGCCGCGATGATCGTGACGTTGGTGCTGCTCGGTCAGTGGTTAGAGTCGGCCGCTCGCGCTCGGAGCAGCGATGCGCTTCGGGAACTGTTGCGCTCGGCCCCGGCCACGGCGCGGCGTGTGTCGCCAACGGGACAGGAAACGGATATGCCGTTGGATCAAGTGCGGGTGGGTGACCGCCTCCGGGTACGGCCCGGTGAGCGAATACCGGTCGACGGTCGTTTGGTGGCGGGCGAGAGTGCGGTGGACGAATCCATGGTCTCCGGCGAGCCAATTCCCGTCGACAAGAACTCGGGCGACCTTGTGCACGCCGGCACCCTCAACGATTACGGTTCCTTCGTCATGGTGTCGGAACGGGTGGGCGTCGACACACTCGTGGCACGGATCGTGACAGCGGTGGCCGACGCCCAGCGTACGCGCGCTCCTATCCAATCGTTGGTGGATCGCGTCGCGGGGGTGTTTGTGCCTGCCGTCATGGCGTGTGCGGGGATAGCCGCGTTCGGTTGGTGGGCGTTCGGCCCTGAACCCCGACTGCTACATGGCCTGTCCGCAGCCGTGGCCGTTCTGTTAGTGGCCTGCCCGTGCGCGTTAGGGCTTGCGACACCCATGGCGATCATGGTCGGCATGGGTAGGGGGGCTCGGCTCGGTGTTTTGTTTCGCAATGCTGATGCGCTCCAGCGTTTGCACGACGTCGATACCCTCCTCGTGGACAAGACGGGTACGCTCACCGAAGGGCGTCCTCGGGTGGTCCGGCTGGAGCTCTACGGGGAGATTGCTGAAGCCGATATGGTCGCGTTGGCCGCAGCGGTCGAGCGTCACAGTGAACACCCACTGGCTCGTGCCATCGTCGAGTTTGGTTGCCATCAGGCGGTTCCCCGCTTAGCCGCGACGAATTTTCGGTCCTCTGCCGGCTCAGGCGCCGAAGCAGATATCCACGGACGGCACGTATGGGTCGGTCGTGAATCGGCGCGTTCGGCGCCCCGAGATCCTTCGGCCGACAGCGCTGCGACGGCCTGCACCCGCGTTCAGGTGGTGGTCGATGGAACGGCCCAGGGCGCGTTCCTAATGTCCGATCCTATCAAGGCGTCCGCCGCGGAGACCGTCGCGCGGTTACGGGCTCGTGGCATACAAACCATTATGGTGACTGGCGATGCGGAGGGGCCGGCGTGGGCGGTGGCCCATGCCTTGGGCATCGTCGAGGTGCATGCCGGCGCGGGTCCGGAACAGAAAGCCGAGCTTGCTCGGGGTCTGCGTGCGAGCGGGCGTTGCGTCGCGATGGCCGGCGATGGGATCAACGACGCCCCGGCGTTGGCCGCTGCCGACGTCGGCATCGCCATGGGCACCGGATCGGATGTTGCGATCGAGACGGGGTCCGTCACCCTGGTGAAGGGTGATCTGGGCACGATAGAGCGCGCCATTCGCCTCAGCGATCGCACGCAGGCGAATATCCGCCAGAATCTCGTGCTGGCGTTTGCGTATAACGTGCTGAGCATTCCGTTAGCCGCTGGGATTCTGTACCCCTTACGGGGATGGATGTTGAGTCCGATGGTAGCCGCTGCGGCGATGTCGCTTAGCTCGCTGGCCGTGATCCTCAATGCGTTGCGACTCCAGCGCGTTTCGCTGTGAGATCAGGGGTCTGTGTCGAGCTGCAAAATAGGATCAAAAAATGATCCTTAAAGAGTCGCCCGCCCCCTTGCTTTAGCTGTCATTCCGGGTAGAACTGTGGTCCCCTCAGGCGGCATTGAACCCCGCGAGACTGGCTCAGCCTCATGCTCCGATTGCACTTTTCAAATCGACTCCCCGCGCTGACGGCGAAGCTCTTAAGTGAGCTACAGGTATCCGAGCGCGGTGTATTCGACGTTGACGACATCATCGTGCCGAATCTGGCCGTCCGTCGCTCATTGCAATTGTCGATCGCGGCGTCTAACGGCATCTGCGCCAATGTGCAGTTCGACAACTTAGGGCGTTGGTTGTGGCGGATGGTGGCGCGTGTCATCCCGGACGTAGACACCGAATCCCCATTCCACCCCGCCAGCCTCGTCTGGCACGTGCTCTCGATCCTGAAGGACCCTGCCTTTACGGCCTCGCATCCCCGTCTGGTGCAGTATCTGGCTGGCGCGGACGACATCATGTGCTATGAGTTAGCGGCCAACATTGCGGGACTCTTTGATCAGTACATCACGTATCGCAGCGACTGGTTGGAAGAGTGGGCAGCGGGCACGGCATCGGTGCCAGCGCTGACCGGGGTCGCGGCAGCCGATGTGCTGTGGCAGTCCGCGCTGTGGCGTGCGCTGCTACAACGCTTGGACGCTGCAGACCGTCATCCGCGGCGTCGCTTTATTGAGGCGCTGCAGCGACCGGAGACGGCAGCGCAACTGCCGAAGGCTGTCCATATCGTTGCGCTACCATCGATTTCACCACTGCACGTCGAGTGGCTGGCCGCATTGGCGCGACACCTGCACGTCCATCTCTACGTCCTCAATCCCTGTGCGGAATACTGGGCGCACATCGTGGACCGGCGTCAGCTCGTTCGATTGCGACTGCGTGGCGAGGATGCAGGACACGAGGTGGGCAATCCCTTGCTGGCCGCCTGGGCGGGGCCAACGCGGGAGTATTTCAGCGCACTGATCAACGTCTTCGGTGACAGTCAGGAGGACAGTGGTGATGACTACGTTGAGCCAACGGCACACACGCGGTTACACCGATTGCAGAACTCGATTCTGCATTTGGAAGATCTGCCACCGGGCTCCTTAGTCACGGAGGACCCGGATCGAAGCGTGGAAATTCATGTTTGCCACTCCATGGCGCGTCAACTGGAGGTGGTGACCGATCGATTGCTGAGTCTGTTCTCCGCCAAAGACGACGCCTCTGAAGCGATCCGGCCGTCGGACGTGCTGATTGCCGTTCCTGACCTCGAAGCGGCGGCCCCGCTCGTCGATGCCGTGTTTGCCGCCTTACCGGACCATCGGCGCATTCCGTACACGATCACCGGGCGCGCCCGCACGCAGACCGATACCGTGGCACGTACTGTGTGCGATTTGTTGACGGTGGCGGCGTCGCGACTGGAAGCCGACGCGGTCTGGGCCCTCCTCGATCGCCCCATGGTGGCCCGGCGCTTTGGCCTCGATGCAGACCGGTTAGAACCGATGCGCGATTGGATTGCTGCTTCGGGGTTCCGTTGGGGGCTCGATGATCGCCATTGCGCCCGGCTGCAAACCCGCGTTTCGCGCCGACACACCTTGGACGCGGGCATGGACCGCCTGTTTCTGGCGTACGCGTTGCCTGCCGGACACATGAGTCCTCTGTGGGACGAGTTGCTGCCGGCACCCGGGGTGCACGATCCCAATGGCGAGGATCTGGCCGCGCTAGACGCCTACGTTCACGTGTTGTCCGACTTCGTGCATGCGTGCGCGACCGAGCGCACGGCCGACGACTGGGCGCGGATAATGGACGCCGTCCTCGACAACCTCGTTACCCCATCGCCAGCGGGCGATGACATTGAAGACCTGACACAGACACGGGCAACGCTGCGTGAGCTCTTCACCGTGATGGCAAGGGCCGAGCCGTTGGCGCTGCATCCGTTGTCGGTCGTGAAGGCTGCAATTGAGGGTGCGTTTGAGGATCCGGCGCGTGGCGGTGTCCCGAGCGGAGCCGTCACGGTGGCCGCGTTATCGAGCTTGAGGGGTCTCTCCTTCCGGGTCGTGTGCATTTTGGGCCTTGACGACGGCGTCTTCCCGCGCGCGAACCGCGCCGTGGATTTTGATCTGATGAACGCCGATAAGCGCCCTGGCGATCGGCAACGCCGCGCCGACGACCGAAATCTGTTTCTGGATTATGTGGTGGCTACTCGTGACGTCCTGCACCTGTCGTATACGGGTTTCAGCGACCGCACGAACGCCGTTCTGCCGCCCTCCGCGGTGCTCTCCGAACTGTTGGACGTGGTGGTGCCTGCCGGCGCCCCGCCCGGTCTAGTCGGGGATGAGCGGGCGCAGGCGTTACGTCGATCGCGCGATCGCATCGTCATCGAACACCCGCTTCAGCCGTTTTCGACGGCTCATTTCAATGCCGGTGACCCGCGACGCCTCAGTCACAACGCCGAACTGGCCAACGCCGTGCAGACTCGCCTCGCCACGGTTGCGTCTCTACCGCCACGAGTCGAAACCGACGACGATGCGGAAACGGGTGACGATGAGACCGTTGTGGACCCGCAGCGCCCCTTCTACGCCGAAGCACTGTCGGTACACCCCATGCCACGGGAACTGACGGTCGCCGACCTTGCACAGTTCTTTCGCAGTCCTGCGGCCTATTTTTTAGAACGGCGCTTGGGGATCACGCTGACGCGCGCGGTGGAGGATCTGCCCATTGAGGAGCCCCTGTTTCAGGATTGGGGCCGAGATCGGGACCTTGAGCAACGCGTGAGCCGCGCGGCGATCGCGGGCGAAGCCACCGAGCGCTTGCGCGCGTATATTGAGGCGAGCCCCGAAACTCCGTCGGGGGTGCTGGGTTCAACGGTGGCCCAAAGTGTGCTGGATCGTGCGTACGGTTTTGCAGAGCGGGTTCGACCGTATCAGGAGGGGCCGCCGTTGCCGGTGCACGAGGCGGTGCTGGAATTCACGATCGACGGATCTCCCGTTTCGCTCACCGGGATTTGGTCTGACCTACGGCCCGTCGGCCTCTTTCGGTACAGCCACCAGGCCTTCAGCGTGGCGACTCTGCTGGGTACCTGGATCGAACATCTGCTCCTGACGGCCGTGCCGCCGACGGGCTGGTCGGGACAAACCCACCATCTGTTTTACGGCGAGTTGGTACGGTTGGCACCGGTGCCGCAACCGTATGACCTCCTCAAGGGCCTGCTTGAGATGTATCAGACGGGACTACACGAGCCGCTGCATTTTTATCCGAAAACGTCCTTTGCGTACGCGTCGGCGGACCAGAATAAGCGGCAGAAGGAAGCCCGATCGACGTGGGCCGGGTCCATGTTCGGCGGAGCACGCGGCGAAAGTCTGGAGCCGGCGTATCAATTGGCACTGAGGGGCGAGGCGGACCCCTTGGATGCCTCGTTTGAGGCGCTCTCGATACAGATACTGCAGCCGTTGATCGCGGCGATGCATCGGTCATCCCCATGAAGACGGAGCCGCTGGATTTAATCGGTGGGCCGCTCGATCAGGTCCGTCTCATCGAAGCGAGCGCGGGTACCGGCAAGACCTACGCGATCTGTTTGCTTTATTTGCGCCTGCTCATCGAACGTGCGGTTTCGGTGAAGCAAATACTGGTGGTGTCGTTTACGAAGGCCGCAACGGCCGAACTACGGGAACGTATCCGCGCACGACTGAGCGGCGCACTCCATCGATTGCATCATCCCGAAGAGACGGAACCGGATGCCGCGTTGCGCGACCTGTTACTCCGTTACGGGATGGAAGGTCGTTCGTCGGCCAATCTGATCGCGATCATCGACGCCGCGATCGCCGATTTCGACGAGAGTGCGATTTACACCATTCACGGTTTTTGTAAGCGCGTGCTCGATGACGAGCCCTTCGTGACCGGCATGCCGCTCGAAATGGAGTTAGAGGCCGACGACGCGCTCATCCGGCATGCGGTGCTCCTTGACCTCTATCGGGAATGGCTCGCCGACCCGGTGGTGACACCGGCGGTCGCGACCCGAGTCTGGAAAGGGGATACGCTCAAGAAACTCGATCGGGAATTGCGCCGCTGGCTCTCAAAGCCGCGGGCCCTTCCGGTGTGGGATTCAACGACACCCCCCACGGTGCCCGTGTCTGTGGCCGACGAGCAGACCTATCAGGAGGCCCGTGACCTGTGGCGTCAGCACCGCGATGAGATTACAGCGCGCGTGATGCAGGGCCGCGGAAATTATCCGAAAAACACCTATTCGGAAGATGCGATTCGAGAATGTGCAGCCCAGTGGGATCAAGTCTTTGACGCCTCCACGATGACGACTGCGCAATTGCCTACGAAAGGCAACTATCTGGACCGGTTTTCTCGCTCAAAACTGAACGAGCCCAAGAAGCAGAAAGGTTGTGCGCCGATCGAGGATTATCCGTTCTTTGATTTGGCGGATCGGCTCTTGATGGCGTGGAGTGCTCGCGACGAGGAATTTGACCGAATTTGGAGCGCCCTGATTCGGCGCGTTGTTGAAATCGGTCCCGTGCGTGTTGCAGCGGCGAAGCGCCGCAATCGGACGCTCTCGTACGACGATCTCCTGAAGTCCGTTTACGATCGGCTCACCGGTCCCGCTGCTCAGGAATTGGCAGCGTCGCTCCGCACAAAATACCCCGTAGCACTGGTGGACGAATTTCAAGACACGGATCCGTTGCAGTACGGCGTTTTTTCGACGCTCTACGGGCAGACCGGGACGTTGTTCATGGTGGGCGATCCGAAGCAAGCGATTTACAGCTTTCGCAATGCGGATTTGAACGTTTACCTAGAGGCGGGTCGATCCGCCACGGCAGTCCACACGCTGAGTGACAATCAACGCTCGTCCGAGACGTATTTGACCGCGCTGAATGCCATATTCGGACTGAACCCGCGTGCGTTTTTGATAGACGATTTGAACTATCACACGTTGAGGTTAGGCGCGAAGCGGCGTCCCCCGTTTCGCGACGACGGTGCCGAGCGCGGCGCGTTACACGTCTGGACCTTGACCGAATCGGGCGATACCGAATGGCCCTCCTTAAGTGCGACCCGTCAGTCGGCCGCTCAGGCGACAGCCGCCGAAATCGCGCGCTTACTGTCGGACTCGGCACGCGGGCTCGTTCAGTACGACAACCGACCCTTGAGGGCTGGCGACATTGCTGTGATCGTACCGACCAAGGCGCGAGGACGTGAAGTACGGTCGCAATTGGCGGAACTCAACATCGGTGCGGTCGAAATTTCGCGCGCCAGCGTGTACGCCACCGACGAGGCGGAAGACATCGACCGCATTTTGGCGGCAGTGCTTGAGCCTACGCGTGTTGGGCTCGTGAAAGCGGCGCTCGCGACCGCCCTGTTGGGGTGTACGGCGAGCGGTATCGCGGCACTGGCCAGCGACGATCAGTCGTTGGTCGAACACGTGGAGCGTTTTGTCGTCTACCGAGACCTCTGGCACCGTCGCGGCGTGGGGGTGATGCTTCGACGCCTAATGGCAGAGTACGGCGTGGAGGAGCGAGTACTTACCGGACCGATGGGCGAACGCCGACTCACCAATCTGCGGCACCTGCTCGAGCTCATACACACCGCAGCGGAGGAACATCCGACGGCGGACGGGCTACACCGGTGGTTGCAGTCGGCGCGGGCTGAGGACTCCGCCGAGGAGGTCGCACAAATGCGGCTAGAGTCCGATCAGAACTTGATTCAGATCGTGTCCATTCATACCTCTAAGGGCCTCGAGTATCCGATCGTCTTTTGTCCGACCTTATGGGACGACTTTCTAAAGAACGATCGCGACCGTGGGGCGGCGTACGAGTACTTTGATCCGTCGCTTGGGTTTGTCATTGACTATCGCAGCGATGACACGTCTCTCGATTACGCGAAGCAGCGCGTGGCCTACGAGCGGCATGCGGAGCGCTTACGGCTGATTTACGTGGCACTCACGCGGGCCGTGCATCGCTGTTATCTGATTGCCGGAGCGTTCAAGTCCGGGAAGAGCATGCGCGCGGCCGGGCGCACGTCGCTGCAATGGTTGGTCACCCGGGGGGAAACGTTTGACGATCATCTGAAAAGCGACCGCACGAGCGCCGAGATCAACGCCGCGTGGTTGGATTTTGCGGCGCCTCTGTCTTGCGTTCGTTGCACACCGCTACCGCGCAGTGCCGGTGTTCCGCTCGTGGCGGACGCATCAAACGCATTCCCCATTGTGGCTGCACCGGTGCGGCGTCTGCCGGCCATCACCTGGCGCATGGGCAGCTACAGCGGGCTGATCCACGGCAGTGTGCACGAGGGCGGGGCCACCGATCGCGACGCACGCGCGCCGTCGATTGAGGGACCAATACCACCCGTCGACCTCGCAGACGAGGATATTTTGCGGTTCCCGCGCGGTGCACGCGCCGGAGAATGCGTGCACGCGGTGTTCGAGCATGCTGATTTCACAGACCCAAGCGCTTGGTCGGACGTTATTGCGGAGGCATTGCGGCAGCATCCGCCGGAGACCAGTGCTACAGCGACCCCGGTCGACTACCGCCCGCACCTACGCCGCATGTTGCATGACGTCGTGCAGACCGCGCTGCCGCGTGGCTTTGCGTTGGCGACGGTTCCGTCCGCGCGCCGATTGGTCGAGTGGGAGTTCACCCTGCCTGCGCACCAATTGGACCCCGGTCGTCTGGGTGCGTTGCTGGATGCCTACGGCTATCGCGTGCCTCAACTGCACTTCAGCGCGTTGACGGGCTACTTACGAGGATTCGTCGACCTTATCTTTGAACACGACAGCCGTTTCTATCTCGTGGACTGGAAGTCGAATTACCTCGGTGCGACGCCGGAAGCGTACGCGCCGGAGGCGGTCGAATCGGCGATGGTTTCGAACGGCTATCACTTGCAGCACTTACTGTACACCGTGGCGCTGCATCGTTATCTGAGCAACCGGGTGAGCGATTACAACTACGATCGACACGTCGGTGGCACGCTGTACCTCTTTGTTCGCGGGGTGCGACCGAGTTGGGGCAGCGCCGGTATTTATCACCGGGTTCCGGAACGATCGCTGATCGAGTCTCTCTCTGCGCTCTTGGGTGAGGGAGGAACAGACCGATGACTCCCGTGACGATGGATATCGCCGAGGCCTTTGCGGCACGTCTCGTCCAATGGGCGCGGCGCTGCGGATGTGCCGAACCGGACATCGCGGTCCTAGCCATGGCAGGCAGACGCGTCGCGCAGTTGACGGAACAAGGTCACGTGGGTGTTGCGTTGGACGAGATCGCCGCGCTCCTGCAACAACCGGAACACACCGTGCGCGACCTCTTGCTTGCCACGCCGTTCGTCGCGATCCCCACACAACGCTCTCACGCCATCATGGTCCTGGATGATGCAAATCGACTGTATTTGCATCGTTATTTCGATTATGAGGAACGACTTGCGCGTCGGATTGCGGTCGCGTTGCGTGCCGCGCCGCCGGTCGTGGGTGCCGCAGGCCCTTCCATGCTCGCTGAGCTATTTGGGACGGTGGTCGTCGACGGCGCGCAATGGCAGCGACTGGCGGCGGCACTGGCGTTGGGTCGTCGACTGGTTGTCATCAGTGGTGGGCCAGGCACGGGAAAGACGACGACGGTGGCACGACTGTTGGCGTGCCTCGTGGCGGAACAGCCCAACTGCCAGATCGCTTTGGCGGCGCCGACCGGTAAAGCGGCCGCACGACTGGGCACGGCCATCGTGGAGAAATCCGTTGGTATTCCGGAGGCCTTACGCGAGCGGTTGGCGCGTACGCCCACGACCGTTCACCGCTTGTTGGGTTTCGGGACGCGCGGTTTTCGCTATCACGCGGGCCACCGGCTGCCCTACGACGTCGTGGTCGTGGACGAGGCCTCGATGCTCGACGTGTCGTTGGCCACCCAATTGCTGGAAGCCATCCCCGACCATGCGCGGATCATTCTGCTCGGGGACCGAGAACAATTGGAGGCTGTTGAGTCTGGCTCGGTGTTTGCGCAGTTGTGTTTGACACACGGTATGAGTGAGCGGACGCGCGAGGCGCTCTCGCGTTGGTCGGGCGTACCGGTCAGCGCGATCGACGCACCGGTTGACGATGACGATCCGCTGAAGGATTCGGTCATTTGGTTCACGCGGAACTATCGGTTCGGCCGCGATTCCGGCATCGGTCAACTCGCGTTGAGCGTTCAGGCCGGGGATGCGGCGCGGACCGTGCGGGCGTTAACAGCGCAGGACGTGGGTTTGGAGTGGATCGTCCCGACCGGCCGGCGCCTCACCGATGCGCTGGTGCAGCGTTTGCGGCGCGGCTACGCCGCGTATTACGCCGCCGCCGCGCAGTCCGATGTGGACGCATCGTCTCTGTTACGGATCTTCGACGACTTTCGGGTGTTGGCGGCAACGCGCGAGGGAACGTTGGGGGTACAGGCGATCAATGCTGTGTTGGCGACACCGATGCGGGACGCCGCGAAGGGCATGGAGAACGGTGCGTGGTATGTCGGACGACCCGTCTTGGTCACCCGTAACGACCCCGTATTGGGTCTGTATAACGGCGATATTGGCATCGCCTTACGGCACGGCGATTCGGGCCTGAGGGTGTGGTTTGCGAATGGCGAGCTCGGTGTCCGGTCATTTGCTCCATCACAATTGCCTCCACACGAAACGGCGTTTGCGATGACGGTACACAAATCGCAGGGATCCGAGTTCCGTCACGTGGCGGTGGTTTTACCGGACGAACAGTCGCCGGTTCTATCCCGAGAATTGCTCTACACCGGAATCACCCGCGCGCGGGACACCGTAATACTGGTCGGCCGGCAGCCGGCGATTGAGGCGGCCGTCCGACGTGCCGGCAATCGCTTGTCCGGGTTGCGCGATCGTATTCGCGAGCAGAGTGCTCGGCTCGGTGCACAGACGCCGCTGTGAGTGGCGCATCTGAATCCGTAGAAGCTCTGGTCCGCGCATTCACAGAGCGCACGCTGCCTCGAGAGCAATGGACGCACCGGGCGCACTTGGCGGTGGCGGTGAGCCTCATTCGTGAGCAAGGGTTGCCGGGAGCACTCACGGAAATGCCAGGACTGATTCAACGCTACAACGTGCAGTGCGGCGTTGCGAACAGCGATACGAGCGGTTATCACGCGACCCTCACAATCGCGTTTCTGCGCTGCGTTGCGGGGATGCTCGCGCACATCCCGCGTACGACGGATTTGGCGACTGTGGTCGATCTGGTGGCGCAGTCGCCGCTCGGCCAATCAGACTGGCCATTGCAGTATTGGAGCGCGGCTCGCCTCTGGTCGACCGAGGCGCGTCGGGCGTGGGTCGAACCGGATCTTCGTCCCAACCCGCTATTTTAATTGGGTCATCGGCCTCTGTATCTACGACTTTTGGCCTAAACGCGCCAATTATTCGACATACGGTCGGGTTCAGTCTCAGTGCAGACTCATTCTTCCAGACACGGGAGAACGATGATCATGGCGGATGTGAAGACGTTGGATATGCGAATTGAGAAACTGCAGGGGCAACTCGCGCGCATACAAAAACGACGGCAGCGCGTGGCGCAACGAGAGCAGAAGATGGCCGATAAAGTTCGGCAGGACGAGGACAGCCGTCGCCGCGCCTTGGCGGGCGACCTGCTACTCGGCGCGGTGGCACGAGGTGAGGTGTCCGCGACTACCGTCGCGGGCTGGTGCGAGGTGTTGCAGATGGACGGCGGTCAGCGCCAGCTCTTGGGCGTCTGAACGGGCGTGGGGTGATGGGTGCAATCACATCACCCCCCTCTTGCGAGATTGCCTCAGACCAGAGCTTCAGTCGCGGTAGTGCGCGCGATGGCGCGAGTCGAGGCGTTGAGCCTCGACCGGTAATTCACCCAGTTGCAAGTAATAGGAACGATTCGACTCAGAGCCGTACCCTTCCATCGTGTCAGGATTGACGATGAGATGCTGCGTGAGCGACGACCAATAATGAAGTGTCCCCTTGCCTTGTTGCGCCAGGGTGGCTGCTATCTTTGCGAGTTCCGAAGGCTCCGGTTGCGCTTCCATTTCCAGTTCCACGCAATGTGGCGTGGCGGTGTCGTGCGCGTCGCAGGGGACCGTCCCGTCTAGCCGAAACGCAAATTGATGTTGAATGACCGCATTCGGTATGCCTTGCAGTGGCAGGGAGAGCGTCATCGTCATGTTCTGCCCCACCTTTAGCGTACTGCCGATCCAAATCGACGTGGTGAGCGCGTGATTCTCCGCCTCTTCATTTTCCATCGACGCTTTCGAAAATTTCGCGGCGAGGTACTTGGGTAGGTTCTTTTCTAAGTCGGCCCGCCGTGGACTGTCGGCAGCGACCTCTGATCGAACGAACGCGTCCGCGGCCTCGCGGATATGAGCGATAAATCCATCGTAGTTGCTGAACCCGATGAATGCACCGTCCGCCGCGATATCGATAGGCGGAATACTGGCGCCTACTTCCTGCACAAAATGCGCGAGATGCGCGTCGGCATCATCGTCGGAGAAGGCCGAGCGTGACTGGATCGAAACATCCTTGACGGTTTGCCGGAATCCACCGTCGCTACGCTTTTCGATCAGTTCTTGATGGCTCTGATCAAAGGTCTTGGCAACCGGTGCGCCGCTACTGTACGACGTCAACACGACGGTGGAGTCATCATCGATCGTGGCGGGATGCCACTGGAATCGGAACGTCACCGGCTTGTGTGCCGGCGCGGCGGGCAGCGTGTCGGCGGCGGCTTTGGCCCAGTTGGCAAGAATTTGGCGATTATCGTCACCGTCGGCTTGCAAGCCGTGCGCATCGTCCACGGCAATGGCGGACTCCAGATAACCGACGGTGTCCTCCTCGTCTTGGATCAAATGGCTGTAGTGCGCGACGTCAAAGCGCAATAAGGCTTCACTGTCGTAGTCGTGTTGGCGTACGGCGACCTCGAGTCCTTGCAGCGCTTTGTCGCGCGCGTCTTCGGTTTCCCGGGTAAGGTCTTCGTCATTACCCGCGCATTGTCCCCGTCCGAACGCCAACGTAGCCTCCAGACGCCAGCGCTGTACCTCATGATGGGGCAACAACACGACATACGGGTTTTGCTCGTAGAGTGCCGCTTCGGCGGCGGCACGGGACTGGTGCTCCGCACAGTCCGATTCAAAAGCTTCGGCATAAGCCGCTGCACGGAGGCGGTGCAGGTCGATGCTGGCGGGAAAGTTGGGGCCTTGATCGCCAATGGCCGCCTGTTCGGCGTCTAGGGCCGCAAGTTTCTCGGCCAGCGTTTGCGCGGCGACGCCGCCGGCAACGCCCACACACAACCCAGTCACGACAACGGCGCGTTTAATCACTTGGCTTCCTCAACGGTGGTGCCCACGAGGCGGGCAATCGCGCCGAGGGTGGTTTGAGCGGCATTCAGGCCCAGTCGGAAATCGGCGTCGCTGAAGGTCGTGTAGAGATCCGTGGGCTGGTGCCAATGCGGATCGGAACCCGCGCCGATCTCTCGGCCTCGCTCATTCTCGCGCAGACTGATGGAGGGCACCAGATCCATGAACGGCACGCTGTCGGTGTTGGTCATGTGCGGCCCCACGGCCGCGGGATAGTCGGTGGCGTAGGCCTCGTTGGCCGCCTGAAAGGCGAACGCTAAGCGCATCGCGCCGTCCGATTGGCGGGAATGGGATTGGAATTCGATATTGACGTCGGCTTCTCGCCGTTGGGTGGCGGCGACGGTACCGTCCGCTGCTGGCATGCCGTGATCGAACAGCATCATGTCGTGCTGCACCATCCCAAGCCACCGCGGCTCGGGGTAGTGATGGGAGCCCGGTGGATCCTCCCGCCCCTGCAAGTCGCGCCGTTGAGCAACGTAGGCGTACGCACCGTCAAGGCCGGTTTCTTCGTTATTCCAGAAGACGAAACGAATGGAGCGGTCGGTGTGCACCGTCGGATCTGAGAAGAGCCGCGCCAATGCCAACACGATGGCTGACCCGGAGGCGTCGTCGTTGGCCGCTTCGCCCCACCCGTGGCCATCCATGTGCGCACCGACGATGTACATCTCGTCCGGGTGTCCGGTACCGATCTTGGTGCACATCACCTCTTGCCGCGGTCCCGGGGTGGATGGCTCCGCATTCAAGTGTCTCAGTTGAGCGTCGGGCTGCCGCGACGGGTCTTCGTTGACGCCGGTCGGCGCTTTCGGCCCACGGTAGCGACCACCCCCGACGGTGGGGTTGGGGACGTCGGCTTTGGGAGGACCGCTCGGGCGTTCCCGCGCTTTCGGGTCGAAGGTGTAGTTGAGGCGCGTGATGTCGCTGCAGCCGTAGGCACGAAGCTGGGACTCGAGCCAGTCGATCGCGGCCCGGTTCCGAGCGGTTCCTTCCCGGCGGTCGCCAAACCGGGTCAGCGCCAAGATGTCCTCTTTATAGTGTTCGAGATCGAGACGTTCGACCAACGACCGGATGGGGTCACGTGGGGAGTCTGCCTGGGCCAGCGCGGCTAAGCAGAGACACAAGGCCCCGGCGGGGAGGTGGCGTATCAACGGCAACATCGGTGGACTCCCGAGTAAAGACGAAATAGGACGGTACACCGAAGGGAGTGTCCGTGGCGATGTCGGCGCGCAAAACGAAGTTCAATTACCGAACAACGATTCTTCAAAAAATGTTTAAACGCATGTACCATAACGATAAAAACTATAAAAACGTTAATAAAAAATTCGCATAAAACGCTATTGCATTGAGCTGAAAATGGCCCTTTTCATGCGCTTGGAAGTGATGCCGTCAACTCATGCTCCGTCTGGCCCTCGTCAGTGATGGATCGTCGAGACACTCTCTATAACCGACTGTTTCGCATGCACTCGTTCAGAGGCGCCATCCGGCGCCAGCGAGGCGCTATGCTCCGTCTAGTCGAATAATGAGATGAACCATGCGCCGCTACGTCACCGTTGATGTGTTCACGGATCAGCCGTTTTGTGGGAATCCCCTGGCCGTCGTTTTGGACGCTGACGGGCTGACGGCGGCACAGATGCAAGCGATTGCCACCGAATTTAACTACTCGGAAACGACATTCGTCTTGCCGCCGCAGAACCCCGAGCAGACCGCCGAGGTTCGGATCTTCACGCCGACGATGGAGGTCCCCTTCGCCGGTCACCCGAACGTGGGGACTGCGTTGGTGCTCGCGGGCGAATGGCAGGCAGCCGGACGCGCCCTCCCCTCCTCCTTTGTGTTCGAGGAACGGGCCGGACGGGTTCCCGTGCGCCTCCAGTGCGAGGACGGCCGTGCGATTGGGGCCGAGTTGACGGCGCCGCAGGCGTTGCAGGTCGGAGCAACGCTGAGCGCGGAGGACGCCGCGGCTGCCGTTGGACTGAGCGTGGCGTCCATCGTCACGGACACGCATCAGCCGGTGGTGGCGTCCGTCGGGCTGCCGTTCCTCATCGTCGAGGTGGCCTCGCGGGAGGCCCTGCGTCAGGCCATGGGCGATTACGCGATCCACGATCGCCTGTTGCGAGCGGTCGGCGCCGAGGGTGTGTATGCCTACGTGCGCGCGCCCGGCCGTTGCGCTCTGGATGCCCGGATGTTTGCGCCGCTGGATAAGGTGCCGGAGGACCCGGCGACGGGCAGCGCGACCGTTGCGGCCATTGCGCTCTTAGCCACCCTGGAGGGCGGCGACGGCGAATGTCAGTGGCCGGTCGTCCAAGGCGAGGACATGGGGCGCCGCTCGACGCTGTCCGGGCGCACGGTCATGGAGGCGGGCCAGCTGCGCTCCGTACACGTGGCGGGCGGCGCGGTTGAAGTAATGCGCGGCACGATCCGCGTGTAGTCTGGGGCTCTACGGTACGGAGGATGACGTCATGACGACATTATTGATCGGGCTCGTGGTGTTCTTGGGCATTCATTCCGTGGGCATCGTCGCATCGGGCTGGCGCGATACTATCGCCGAGCGCATCGGACTCGCTGCGTGGCGCGGCGTCTATTCGATCATCGCCTTGGTGGGCCTCATCCTGATCATTCGCGGGTATGCAGATGCCCGGCAGTCACCGGAGGTGCTGTGGATTGCGCCGCTGCCGTTACGGCATCTGGCCGCCGTGCTGCTGCTCCCGGTCTTTCCGGCCCTCATTGCCGCCTACCTACCCGGTCGCCTGCGAACGGTGTTAAAGCATCCGATGCTGGTCGCCGTCAAAGCATGGGCGTTGGCGCACCTTATGGTCGTGGGCACCCTCGCCTCCACGGTGATGTTCGGCGGGATATTGGCGTGGGCCGTGCTGGATCGAATCTCGCTGAAGCGTCGGGTGGTACGGCCCATTCGCTCGCTGCCCGAATCGCCGTGGAACGACGTGATCGCGATCGGTCTCGGTCTCGCGCTCTACGGGTTTTTCGTTCTGAAGGGGCACTGGCTCCTCATCGGCGTTGCCCCCTTCCCCGACTGATCCATCCCGTGTCGCTGACGTCGCCGACCGGTGGCGGCGTTAGCGACAGTCCTGCAGTCGACGCCGTTGTCGGCCTGAGGCGTCAAAATTGTCCGGCGAAAGCCACGCCTCGTATGCGGCCTTCAGCGCCAGCCACTCCCGGTCGAGGATTGAAAACCACGCCGTGTCGCGAGTACGGCCTTTGTAGACCATAGCTTGGCGGAAGATCCCTTCGAACTGGAACCCAAAGCGCTCAGCCGCGTGCCGAGAGGGTGCGTTCAGGGCGTCGCACTTCCATTCGAATCGGCGATAACCGAGTTCGTCGAAGACGCGGGACATGAACAGCGCCAGCAATTCGGTCGCCATGCGGGTGCGCTGCAGCAACGGGGAAAACGTCACGTGGCCGATCTCGATGGCCCCGTGGGTCGGGTCGATCCGCATGAGTGCCGCGTGACCGACGCCTTTGCCGGTGGACACGTCGATCACCGCATGGTGCAACGGGTCCGTGCTCGTTGCCATCTGTTCAATGCGCGCCGTCATGTCCTCGAGCGACTCCGGGCGCTCCACGAACAGATAGGTAAACGCGCGCCCGTCCGGCGCCAATTGAAAGGCGTCGTAAAGATCTTGCGCGTGATGGGCGCCGATCCGCTCCAGCCGACAGTACCGCCCGATCATCGGCGTTAAGGGTGGGAGTGGCCGGGGCGTGAAATCCGGCACGGGGCAACCGACGGGTTGCCCGTGCGCGTTGGTTCGCGTCGACGCGTCCGTCATGCCTGCGCGGCACCCGCTTTCGCCGCATCTCGCTCTTCGCGGAACGAGTCGTAGGCAAGCATGAATGCGGCGGCCATCGTGGCGACCAGGTCGTCCGCCTCGTCTTCGCTCAGCGGCGACTGCGGCCACTCCGGATCGCTCGCGCCCGCAACCAAGGGAATGGACGGCATCAGGGCTTCCTCGCCCTCCTGCTCGGCATCGGCTTCCTCAGCGCTGAACAGTTCGTCCCAGCGCTCCGGCGCAAAGTCCATGCCGATTAAAAAGCCGATGGCCCATTCGCGGCCCAGCACGCCGTCCTCGGATCCCTCGAAAATGACCGGCGAGGGTCCGTCTTCGGACTCGACGGCGGATACGATCGAATTCCAGTGCTGCGTAAGTAGCTCCAGCGCTTCGTCTTTCTCGGTGACGTCGTCCAGCACGCTCGATTCCCCGATGCCGCCGCCGAATACGACAGGCAAATAATCGGAGGGCGCAACGATCTTGGGGCTCGCGATGAGCGCGCTGAAAAAGCCGTCGAGCGCTTCGAGGGACAGGGAATCCTGTTCGGAGTACTGGTCCAGAATCGCCGAGAGGCGGTCGAGCTGGTCCTGCGTGAGGCTAGTCGAGGTCGTGTCGTTCATCGGAATCTGCCGGTGGGAAGGTAGGGCGCACTCTACCGATGCCGCGTGTCGCCCGATAGCGCATTTTCGTACAAAGTTTCGAATGCGCTGTCCGGGAGTGACTCGGCCGTCGGCCGGAGGGTTATGTGTTGAGTCCCAGAGGGGATCCGCCCGAGGGCGCGGTTGCCCCGGTCGTGAGGCCGAGAAGGCTTGCTGGAGGAGCCTCTACCCGGCGCGCTGTCGGGCATTGCGAGGCCGAATTTTCTGGCATATGCTTAAGCATATGCCAATAGAATCAGACAGTAACGGAACTGGCGCCGTACGCTACGTTCGGTTGTTCCGGAACGGCCGGAACCAAGCGGTACGCATTCCGAGAGAATTTGAGTTCGATACGGACGAAGCCGTCTTGCGCCGCGAAGGCGATTCGCTGCTCCTGACCCCGGTCCGACCGAAGTCCCTCCTCGCCGCGCTGGCGCGGCTGGAGCGCCTTGATGAATCGTTCGTGCTCGTCGACGATCCAAAGCCGGAAACGGTCACGGTGTAACGATGGCCTATCTTCTGGACACCGGATTATTGACTGCACTCATTCGCGATCCGGCCGGTCCGCTGGCGCGTCGAATTGCGGCTGTCGGCGAGCGTCAGGTGGCGACCTCGGCCATCATCGCGGGCGAACTCCGCTACGCGGTTGAAGGCAGAGGATCGGTACGGATGCGCTCGGCCGTGGAGCTGGTGCTGAATGGACTCGACATTTTGGCGCTCGAACCGGGCGTGGATCGTCATTATTGCGAGATCCGCCGGGACTTGGAGCGGTTAAGACTGCCCTTTGGGGCCAACGACCTGTGGATTGCGGCGCAAGCACGCTTTGGCGGACACATATTGGTCACGCCGGCGGATCGCGAATTCCGACGAATCAAAGGGTTGCTGGTCGAAAATTGGACCCTCGATGCGCACCTGGCGGTCGCCACCCCACCGTAGCCGTTCAACCGACATTAAGGCTGGCTGGCCAACACCCGCCCTCGGCACTCGCCGAAGCCGATTCCACGGAATCCGTCCCGTTCACAGCGCGCCCGCAACACCACCTCGTCACCGTCTTCGAGGAACGTTCGGGTTTCGCCATTCGGCAGTTGTAAGGGCTTTTTCCCGCCGTGGCTCAATTCCAGCAATGATCCGCCCTGCTCGGGCGCTGGACCCGATAACGTGCCGGTGCCGAGTAGATCGCCTGGCGAAAGATTGCACCCGTTGACGGTGTGGTGAGCGACCAGTTGACCGATCGTCCAGTAGGCGTCCTGACTGTTCGATTGACTGATGATGACGTCGTCGAGCCCATCGGCGCGCATGCGTGGCGTGGTGAGTGCGACGCACAGCCGAATATCCAGCGCACCCTCTCGCCGGTTCTGAAAGCTTTCCAAATAAGGCAGCGGTTCGGGATCGCCGACTGGCCGGGTGAAGGCGGCCCTATAGGGCGCGAGTGCCTCCAACGTGACGATCCACGGCGAGAGCGTCGTCGCGAAGTTCTTAGCCAAAAATGGCCCGAGCGGCTGGTACTCCCACCCTTGGATATCGCGCGCGCTCCAGTCATTCAGGAGCGTAATCCCGACCACGTGCGCTTCCGCGTCGTCGATGGCAACGCGCTGCCCCAGCGCATTACCGGGTCCGATCACTATGCCGAGCTCCAGTTCGTAGTCCAGGCGACGCGTCGGCGCGAGCATGGGCTCGTCGACGTGGGGTGGCTTCACTTGACCGAGCGGTCGGTGAAAGGCGGTGCCGGACGGAACTAACGACGAGGCCCGACCGTGGTAGCCAATGGGTACCCACTTGTAGTTGGGCAGCAGCGGGTTGTCGGGGCGGAACAAAGAGCCCACTGTCACGGCGTGGTGTATGCCCGAGTAGAAGTCCGTGTAATCGCGAGTGTCACACGGCAAGCCGAGTTCAACATCGGAGATGGCCCGCAGATGCGGTGCCAAGGCGGCCTGTTCGGCACTGCCCTGCCGAAGCGCTGCCGATAGGGCATGCCGAAGTGTTTGACGCGCCGATGCGCTGAGTTGCAGCACGTCGAGGATGTCGGGACTCGGGATAAAACCCGCGCCGCACAAGTCCAGCAGTTGATCACCGATGGCGATCGCGGCGCGCCAAGGTCCGGTCGACCCCCGCTCGCGCCAGCGACCGAACGGGAGGTTCTGAATCGGAAAATCCGTGTCGCTGCGGTTGGCGGATTCCACCCAACTGCGCAAGGTCGGGTCGTGCGTCGCGTCAATCACGGGGAGTAGCCTCGAACTCTTTGGCATGGGCAAATGCGCCGAGTTTGGGAGCGCGCTTAGTCCGCGACCATTCCGATAGCATCTCCCATTTTACCGCGTCGAGCTGTCGCTCGATCTCAGCCGCGTTCGGGTCGGGGCAGGCGATTTCGAGTCGATGCCCGTTGGGGTCGAAAAAGTAAATCGAGTGGAACGCGCCGTGATCCGTCACCCCTAAGACCGATACGCCGTTAGCCTCCAGATGCGCCTTAAACGACAGAAGCTCCTCGCGTGTATTGACCTTGAATGCCAGATGCTGAACCCAGGACGGCGTATTGGGATCGTGACCCATCTCGGGCTTGGTCGGTAATTCAAAGAAGGCGAGTACGTTGCCGTTGCCGGCATCCAAAAAGATGTGCATGTACGGATCCGGTTCCTTGGTTGACGGAACGCGGTCTTCGGCAAAGGCCAACAGATATTTCATGCCTAACATGCGCTCGTACCAGCGCACGGTCTCTTCGGCATCTTTGCAGCGATAGGCAACGTGGTGTATGCGGTCGATGTTCATGGTGTGGTTCCTGCGTCGGCTATTGAGCGATCTCGGGCGATGCGCAAGGCCTCGCGTAAGACGTCCAAGTCACCGATGTGATTGGCCAGCACGAGGATAAGACGCGCGTTGACAGCAGCACTCTCCTCGTCCGAGAGGTTTCGGTGCGTCTCGATCAGCGCTTCGTAAAAATCGTCCCCGGGCGAATAATCGCGAACGTATCGTGTACCGGGCGCATGAAAATTTGGCGTAAGAGTGAGGGGCATGGCGGATCCTTAAGCCTGAGCGCAGGCACGCGCGACGGCCGAGCGAATGGCGTCGAGTTCGGTCGTGCGCCAACGTCCGGCCACATGCTGATCCGGTCGCAGCAGGTAGACCGTTCCGGGACGCGCGTCGTAGCGGTCACGTATCGCGTCGGTGATTTCGACGAGCAAGGTCTCCACCGGTATCGGGTCCGACTGCAGTGCCATGAGCCGCTGCAGCTCGGCACTGTAGTCACCGCTCGACTCCGCGAACAGCAAAGCGGTAAACCCACGCGTGAGGCGCCGCAGTAACCAGCTGCCATCGGCCAGCGGTGCGTCCGCGGCGGGCGCACCCGGAACGAGGACGGTTTGAAATGCGTCGGTATCTGCGGAGTTGAGACTGGAATCGGTGTAAAAACTCGGCACCGAGAGTCGCCCGGAATTGACGAGGCGCTGCGCAAACGGACAGGTCTCCGCCAGCGTCAGCGCCGCATTACGGAAGAGACGGCTGACTGAGGACTTCGGGGTGATGAAATCGGTCGAGCGCGTCGAATTGAGAATGTTTTCATCCGCGGCAGCGGCACGTTCCTCGTGATAGCTATCGAGCAGTGACTCGGGTGCCTTACCTTGAATCACGAGGCTCAATTTCCAGCCGAGATTATCGGCGTCTTGGATCCCAGAATTCGCGCCGCGCGCACCGAACGGCGAAACCTGATGCGCTGCGTCGCCGATGAAGAGCGCTCGCCCATGACGGAATTGGCCCATCCGGCGGCATTGGAAGGTGTAGACACTCACCCACTCCAATTCGAACTCACGATCGTCGCCCAACATCGCTTGTATGCGGGGGATCACTCGTTCCGGTGTTTTCTCAAGCTCCGGATCCGCGTCCCAGCCGAGCTGAAAATCGATGCGCCAGACATCGTCCGCTTGGCGATGCAGCAAAACCGATTGATTCGGATGAAACGGCGGATCAAACCAGAACCAACGTTCCGGGGGAAAGCCGGCCTTCATGACGACGTCTGCAATCAGGAAACGGTCGTGGAACACCTGCCCGTCAATGTCATGTCCGAGCGCTCGACGGATCGGGCTGCGCGCACCGTCCGCGGCCACGAGCCAATCAGATGTCAGTGTGTAAACCCCATCGGGGCTTTCAATTTCGAGATGCGCGCTGTCAGCGCGTACGGTTACGCCGCGCACCTTCTGGCGAAAGCGGAGGTCGACGCCGAGCTCCAGCGCTCGCTCGACGAGGTATTCCTCGAGGTAGTACTGCTGGAGGTTCACCATGCCCGGTCGTTCGTGGTCAGGCTCTGGGACCAGATTGAAGCGATACACCTCGTTGTCACGGAAAAAGGTTCTGCCGACGTTCCACGACACGCCCTTGGCGAGCACACGATCGCCTACCCCGAGGCGATCCAGTATCTCTAAGGTGCGCTTGGCGTAGCAGACGCCCCGCGAGCCGACAGAGACCGTGTCATCTTCGTCCACCACCACCACGGGAATGTTTTTCAGGCGCAGGTCGATCGCCGCACTTAAGCCCACGGGACCTGCGCCAACGATCACGACCGGATAGCGTTGGTTTGGGCGTTCAAAATCCGGTGGACGCCGGTAGGCATACCGCGGATACGTGTAGGTACTCAGCATCGCGAGGGGCCCCTGCGGTGATGATCAGGTTTCCAGAGCTTTCCACATGTCGATATCGCGCTCTGCCGTCCAAATGCGTGGATCTCGGTACGCCGTCGCTTCGTCGTACGCCCGGGTCACGTCAAACGGCATGCAGTGGTCGAAGATGACCCAATGACCGTATTTCGGGCGCAATTCGGCCATGACTTCTTGGTACGTGGTCTTAAGATCCTTGCCCGCGGCGGCCCGCTCTTTGACGCCGCTGTAGACGTCGGCGATGAAGTTACGGGTGCCGTCGATGCCGGACGCAACCGCCGAAGGATCTTTCAGTGCCGCCCCACGACCCGGGACGAGCTGCGCCGGTTGCAGCGCCGCCACCGCGTCGAGCGTCGCCGGCCAGTCGCTGAAATAGGCGTCACCGGCGTACGGGGTGGCGTCGAACTCCACGAGGTCGCCCGAGAACAAAATGCGATCTTTGGGCAACCACACGACGGTATCGCCCTTGGTGTGTCCGCGGCCCAACTGCAAGATTTGCACTTCAAGCGAGCCCATCCAAAGCGTCATCTTTTGCTCGAAGACAATCGTCGGCCAGGTTAGGCCGGGGATGGACTCGACGGCCCGGAACAGGCGGGGGAACCGTTCGATTTCGCTCTTCATGTCGAACGCGCCGCGCTCGACGATGAGATCGTAAGTATCGCGACTGGCGATGATTTCGCTGGCGCCATAGGCGACGGCGCCCAGCACCCGAACGGCATGGTAGTGCGACATAACGACGTATTTGATTGGCTTGTCGGTGACCTCACG